>Ga0207426_1001215_pt1 | contig 22746 bp, 15 predicted proteins | sample AraplaMF_Cvi_mMS_FD_184265 | JGI IMG/M metagenome (GOLD analysis project Ga0207426, IMG submission 184265) | Arabidopsis root microbial communities from the University of North Carolina, USA - plate scrape MF_Cvi_mMS (SPAdes) (version 2) | ecosystem: Host-associated > Plants > Roots > Endosphere... | reverse complement strand
CCAGGTCAACGAGGCCATCAAGCTGCTCGCCGGGATCGGCGACCCGCTCGTCGGCCGGCTGATGATCTACGACGCGCTGGAGATGACCTACCGTCAGGTCAAGGTCCGCAAGGACCCGGACTGCGCGATCTGCGGCGAGAACCCGACCGTCACCGAGCTCATCGACTACGAGGCCTTCTGCGGCGTCGTGTCCGAGGAGGCCCAGGAGGCCGCGGTCGGCTCGACGATCACTCCCAAGCAGCTCAAGGAGTGGATCGACGCCGACGAGAAGATCGACATCATCGATGTCCGCGAGCCGAACGAGTTCGAGATCGTCTCGATCCCCGGCGCCCGGCTGATCCCGAAGAACGAGTTCCTGATGGGCACCGCCCTCCAGGACCTCCCCCAGGACAAGAAGATCGTCCTGCACTGCAAGACGGGCGTCCGCTCCGCAGAGGTCCTGGCCGTACTGAAGTCCGCGGGCTTCGCCGACGCCGTGCACGTCGGCGGCGGCGTCATCGGCTGGGTCAACACCGTCGAGCCGGAGAAGCCGGTCTACTGAGCTTCCCGCACCATGCGAAAGGCGCCGGTCCGTGTTCTGCGGACCGGCGCCTTCGCGCGGTGTACGGGAGGTAAGGCCGGCCCGTGCCCGGCGCCCGCGCTCAGATCTCGCCCTTGCGCGTCAGATACGTGAAGGCCACCCAGCCCGGCAGCACCGGCAGCCAGAACACCATCAGCCGGAACAGCAGCACCGCCGGGAACGCCACGTCACCGGCGAGCCCGGCAACGGTCAGCGCACCGAACAGCGCGCCCTCGACGGCACCCACACCACCCGGTGTCGGCGCGGCTGACCCCAGCGCGTTACCGGCCAGGAAGGCCACCGCGATACTCGCGTAGCTGATCGTGTCGCCGCCGCCGAACGCCCGGATGGAGGCGTCCAGACACATCACGTTCGCCGCGGTCAGCAGCAGCATCCCGCCGATGCCGGTGGCCAGCTTCCCCGGTCGCTGGAGAATGTCCAGCATCCGGGGGACCACCCCCGCGAACAGCGACCGCACCCGCGTCGAGACGAACTTCCGCAGCGTCGGCACCGCCGTGACGACCAGCACCAGCACCGCCACGGTCAGCAGCCCGGCGATGACCGTACGGGACGGCGAGATCGTCGGGGTCCGTTCGGTGCCCGTCAGATAGCCGAAGATGAGCAGCAGCAGGATGTGGCTGCCCAGCCCGAACAGCTGGGAGGCCCCGACGCTCGCCACCGCCAGGCCGGGACGGACCCCCGCGCGCTGAAGGAAGCGGGTGTTGAGCGCCACCCCGCCGATCGCCGCGGGCGCCACCAGCTTCACGAAGTTGCCCGCGATCTGCGCGATGACCGTCCTGACGAACGACACCTTCTCCGTGACGAACCCCAGCAGGCTCATCGCCGCCGCGATATACGTCAGCCCCGAGAAGCCCACGGCGACCAGCACCCACATCCACTGGGCCTTGCTGACCAGATCGCTGAAGTTGAAGTGGGTGAGCTGGGACAGCAGCAGATAGACCGCGAACGCACCGGCGATCCAGCTGATCAGGATGCGCGGGCTGAGCCGCTCCAGCTTCGCCGGCTCGATCACCGCCGCCGGGCGGATCAGCAGCACCTGCCGCCGGATCTGCGCCAGCAGATCCTCCTCACGGGCCTCCTCGGACGCCTCGTCCAGGGCCCGCTTCTCGGCGTTCTTCTCCGCGTGCCGCTCGGCCCGGAGCGTCTTGCGGTCCTTCGTATCCGCCGCTTCCCGGGCCTCCCGCGCCTCCTTGGCGGCCTGCGACGCCGCCAGCACCGCCTCCCGCTCCCGCTTGGCCCGCTCCCGGGCCAGCTGGCGGAGCGTCGCGCGGGTGGTGCGGCTCAGCGCGATCGGCTGGAGCAGCGGCAGACTGTCGGCGACCGCGTCCGGGCCCAGCACCTCGACGGCCGCGGCCACCGCACGCTCGGCACCGACCCGCAGCCCGCAGGTGGCCAGCAGCTGCGCGATGTCCATCCGCAGCACCAGATCACCGGCCGCGATCTCCCCGCCGCGCAGCTCGGTCAGCACGATGTCGCCGGAGCGGTCCACCAGCAGCGCGTCCCCCACCAGCCGCCGGTGCGCGATCCGCCGCGACTGGAGCGCCTCGACCTGCCGCCAGGCGCTGTGCATCAGCGCGTCGGTGATCTCCTCGTCGGCCAGCGCGTCGAAGCTGCGGCCGCCGATGTGCTCGTAGACCAGCATCACCGCGTCCGGGCCGAGCTCGGAGGTCGCGATCAGCTTGGGGGCGTGCGCGCCGGCCGCGATGGCCGCGTACGCCAGCAGCGCCTCCTGCTCCAGCGCCTGGCGCAGCGACTGGAGACTGCGGCGCTGATTGATGCCGCGCAGCGACAGCCGCCGCCACACGCGGTAGAAGAAGCCCTGCGCCTGCTGCTCGCGGTCGACGACGGTGACATCGATCGGCGGGCCGTCCTCCAGGGTGACGAGGTAGCGGCGCCCGCGGTCGGCGTGCTCGGACTGCTCCGCGCCGGCCGCGTCCTCCGCGCGCAGGGCGGAAACCGGGTGGAAACCGACCCGGCGCAGCCCCGCGAGGAGGTTCTGGCCGGTGGGGCGGACGTTGGGGGAGCCGACGGCGTAGAGGGTGCCGTAGGCGACGGTCCAGCCGATCAGCACGGTCGTGACGATCGCGAACGGGGTGGTGTACCGCCCGACCAGCACCGCGAACGAGTCCAGCAGCAGCACGCACCACATCGCGACCCGCCAACGGGGCCGCCGGGACATCCCCACCGCCGTCATATAGGCGATCACGGGCGCCAGATAGCTGTGCACCGGAGCGGAGAGGGCTCCGTTGTCCAGGGTCTGGGTCAGCGCGTCCCGGATGGAGGGCGGGGCGGCCTCGGCCACCCACAGGTCGGTGGCCAGCGACACCCCGTGGGCGAGGACGGCGGCGAGCACCCCGTCGGCGATCCGCAGCCCGTCCCGCTTGATCAGCCGCTCGACGGCGAACGCCACCGGCACGATCAGCACCGCGACGCTGGAGGTCAGCCCGGCCAGATTGATCAGCAGCGGGGGCGCCGCCTTCGCGCCGCTGCCGATGTCGTTCTCCAGGCCCTGGGTGGTGCCGTGGGCGAACGTGGCGAGCCCGAGGACGAGCGCGATCCCGGCGATGCCGAGCAGCAGCCGCAGCAGGTCGGAGGGCCGGTGCACCCGCGCGGGCAGCAGCGGCTCGTCGCCGGAGACCCGGTCGACATGGAACTCGCCGTACTCGTCGGCGCTCAGATCGGCACGGTGCGAGCCCGTACGGGGCTTGCTCCGGGCCGCGCCGGACGGCTGCTCCTCGCCCTGGTCGTGCCGGACGTGCTCCTCCGCGGGCTGCGTGTGCTCCCGCTCCTCCTCCTGCCCCTCGGTTGGCTCGGGCTCCCTGGGCCCTTCCGGCCTCTGGGACGCCCCGGGTCGTTCGGCCTTCTCGATCGTGCTCGCCTTTTCGGTAGCGGAAGCCGTGGCCGGCTCCCGTTGGTGCTTCCCCTGTGGTGCCACCTGCTGCCGCTCGGGCCGCTCGGTCACAGCGGCCGGTCCGGGCGCGGTGCGGGCGGCGTCGACGGCCAGCGCCTCAGGGGCGCCCGCCTCCCGTGGAGGCGCCGCACCCTGCTGCTCGGCCGTCTCTTCTTGATCTCGTATCACCAGTCACCGTCCGGAAGATGGTGGCACGACCGACCGGTGGAGGAGGGCATCAGGGTGCATTTCGGGGGTGCGGGAAGCGGAACATCCTCCCCCGCACCACGGCTGACGACGCCTTGCCGCCGACCTCCGCGGGGTACGGGACCGTGTGTCCGCTCCCATTGTCGGTGCCGTGCGGCAGGATGGACCGAATGAGTGGGACCGGAGAGACAGGGGCGGGTGAGCTGCCGCCCTACGCGGAGCGGGTCCTCGCCGTCGCCGAGCTGATCCCGGCGGGCCGGGTGATGACGTACGGGGACGTCGCGGAGTGGCTCCGGGACGAGGAACCGCCCGCCGGGCTCCCGGAGACGGGCACCGGCGGGCCCCGCCAAGTCGGGCGGGTGATGGCGCTCTACGGCGGCGCGGTGCCCTGGTGGCGGGTGGTGCGCGCGGACGGCCGGCTGCTGCCCGGCAGCGAACTGCGTGCACTGGCCCACTACCGGGAGGAAGACACCCCCCTGCGCACCGCCGCGCGGGAGGCCGACGACCACATACCCCGGCTCGACATGCGCCGGGCCCGCTGGGACGGGCAACCGGGCGGCTAGGGCGGGTCCGCAGCCCCCGTCCGGCTCGTCCTCCGGGCGGACGACGGGGTGGTACGGAGACGCCCCTGGCACTGACGGCGGTGCGCGACGGCTCGTGGGACGCGCTGCGGCCCGGGCGCCCACTGGCGTAGCGTCGGGCACTGCCGTCACGGCGACGGCCCCGCCGCGCACCACGCGGCCGAACCGTCCCCCAGGACGGCGGCCCGCGGCGCGGCGCTCCTCCGGAGACCGTCCGGGGGACCCCCTCGCACCACCCATGCACCACGACAAGCACCTCCTCAGGACCGGCGATCCACGTGAGTTCCTCCTTCTCGGCCGCCCCGCCGACGCAGCCCCACCGGGCGGCGCGGCGGGCTGCCGCCGGCGCGTACCGCCTGGTGCGCACCCCGCCGGGGCGGGTGGCTCCTCCTGTCCTGGACGCAGCCCAGCGGGCCGTGGTTGACCACCGGCACGGGCCGCTGCTGGTACTGGCCGGTCCGGGCACCGGCAAGACCACCACCCTGGTGGAGTCGGTGGCCCGCCGGGTACGGGCCGGCGCCGACCCCGAGCGGATCCTCGTCCTCACCTTCAGCCGCAAGGCCGCCGTCGAACTCCGCGACCGGCTCGCGGCCCGGCTGGCCGTTCTGGAGGGGCATTCCGACGGGTCGCCCGGTACGGCGGGCGGCACCCGGCGGGCGGGCATCCCGCAGGCGACGACCTTCCACTCCTTCTGCTATGCCCTGGTCCGCGCCCACCAGGACGCCGACCTCTTCGCCGACCCCGTGCGGCTGCTGTCCGGCCCCGAGCAGGACCTCGTGGTCCGAGAACTCCTCGAAGGACAGGCGGAGCTGGCCGGGGCCGGCCGCGCCCAGGTGAGCTGGCCGGACGAACTGCGGGCCTGCCTGACCACCCGCGGCTTCGCCGACGAGGTCCGCGCGGTGCTCGCCCGCAGCCGCGAACTGGGCCTCGGCCCGGAGGCCCTGGGCGCCTTCGCCCGGCGCACCGGCCGCCCCGACTGGAGCGCCGCGGCCGCCTTCCTCGCCGAATACCTCGACGTCCTGGACGGCCAGGGCGTCCTGGACTACGCCGAGCTGGTGCACCGCGCCGTGCTGCTCGCCGGACAGCCCGACGTCGCGGCGCAGCTGGCCGCCGCCTATGACGCGGTCTACGTCGACGAGTACCAGGACACCGACGTCGCCCAGGTACGGCTGCTGCACGCGCTCGCCGGCAACCACGGAGCCACCGGCACCCCGGGCTCCCCGGGCCGTACCCTCGTCGCCTTCGGAGACCCCGACCAGTCGATCTACGCCTTCCGGGGCGCCGACGTCAACGGCATCCTCGACTTCCCCGAGACCTTCCGGCGCGGTGACGGCACCCCCGCCCCGGTGGCCGTACTCGGCACCTCCCGGCGCTCCGGCGCCACCCTGCTCGCGGCCACCCGGCTGCTCACCCGCCGGATGCCGCTCACCCGCCTGCCCGCCCAGAAGGTCCGCGCCCACCGCGAGCCCGCGCCCGTACGGGACGGCGGCCGCGTCGAGGTGTACACGTACCCGACGCCCGGTGCCGAACTCGACAACATCGCCGACATCCTGCGGCGCGCCCACCTGGAGGACGGGGTGCCCTGGCGCGAGATGGCCGTCCTCGTCCGCGCCGGCGGGCGCTCGCTCCCCGCCGTGCGCCGTGCGCTCACCTCCGCCGGGGTACCGCTCGACATCGACGGCGACGACCTGCCGCTGCGCCACGAACCCGCGGTCGCCCCCCTGCTGACGGCCCTCCGGGCGGCGGCACGGGCGGCGCTCGGGCAGGAGGCGGCCGGCGACGGAGCCTCTGGTGACGCCTGGTCTGGTGGGGACGAGCCGGATGGGGGCGCCTCCGGTGGGGACGAGTCCGTCGGGGACGAAACGGAGGCAGCCGCTGACGTAACAGAACCCGTCGGGGACGAAACGGAACCCGCCGCGGACGCCTCCACCGGGACCGCCCCGGCCCCCGCCGCCCCCCGCTGGCTGGACGCCGAGACCGCGCTCGATCTGCTGGCCTCCCCTCTGGGCGGGATGGACTCCGCCGACCTGCGCCGCCTGGGCCGTGCCCTGCGGGAGGAGGAGCGGGCCGCCGGACAACTACTGCCGCGGCCTTCCGACGAGCTGATCGCCCGGGCGCTCGCCGAGCCCCAGCGCCTGGTCGCCCACGACCCCGCCTACGCGCGCGGTGCCCAGCGGCTCGGTCTGCTGCTGCGCAAGGCCCGCGAACTGCTCGCCGGGGGCGGCACCGCCGAACAGGCGCTGTGGGAGCTGTGGGACGGCACCTCCTGGCCGCAGCGCCTGGAGCGGGCCGCCCACCGCGGCGGCGCGGCCGGCCGCAACGCCGACCGTGACCTGGACGCCGTCGTCGCCCTGTTCGAGACCGCGGCCCGTGCCGAGGAGCGCACCGGCGGCCGCGGCGCCCTCAACTTCCTGGAGGAACTCGACGCCCAGGACATCGCCGCCGACACCCTCACCCGCCGCGCCGTCCGGCCCGACGCCGTACGGCTGATGACCGCCCACCGTGCCAAGGGCCTGGAATGGCGGCTCGTCGTCGTCGCCGGCGTCCAGGAAGGCCTCTGGCCCGACCTGCGCCGCCGTGGCTCGCTCCTGGAGGCCGACCGGATCGGCCGCGACGGCCTGGCCGAACCGCTCACCCCGGGCGCCCTGCTCGCCGAGGAACGCCGGCTGTTCTATGTGGCCGCCACCCGCGCCCGTGACCGCCTGGTCGTCACCGCCGTGAAGGCCGCGGCCGACGACGGCGACCAGCCGTCCCGATTCCTGACCGAGCTGGGCGTCACCCCCCAGGACGTCACCGGCCGCCCCCGCCGCCCCCTCGCGGTGGCCGCGCTGGTCGCCGAACTGCGCGCCACCACCGTCGACCCCGCCGCCACCCCCGCGCTGCGTGAGGCCGCCGCCCAGCGGCTCGCCAAGCTGGCGGCACTGCACGACGACGACCACTACCCCCTGGTACCGGCCGCCCACCCGGACAACTGGTGGGGCCTGCACGAGCCCACCCACAGCAGCGTCCCCCTGCGCGACCGCGACCGCCCCGTGGTCCTCTCCGGCAGCGCCCTCGACCAGCTCGCCAACACCTGCTCCCTCCAGTGGTTCCTGGGCCGCGAGGTCAAGGCGGACACCCCCGCCACCGCCGCCCAGGGCTTCGGCAACGTCGTCCATGTGCTGGCCGACGAGGTCGCCTCCGGCCGCACTCCCGCCGATCTGACCGTCCTCATGGCGCGCCTGGACTCCGTATGGGACGCCCTCGCCTTCGACGCCCCCTGGAAGTCACGCCAGGAGAAGGACCAGGCGCGCGCCGCCCTGGAGCGCTTCCTGCGCTGGCATGTCATGGAACGCGAGACCCGCGGCCGGGACACCGTCGCCACCGAGCACGGCTTCGACCTCACCCTCCGGGCCGGTGCCCATGAGGTCCGTATCCGCGGCAGCATGGACCACGTCTCCCAGGACGCGCAGGGCCGGGCCTATGTCGTCGACTTCAAGACCGGCAAACAGAAACCGACCGGCCCCGAGGTCGCCCGCCACCCCCAGCTCGCCGTCTACCAGCTCGCGGTCCGCGAAGGCGCCGTCGACGAGGCCTTCGACGGCCGCACCCCCGAACCGGGCGGCGCCGAACTGGTCCATCTGCGGCTGGGCGCCCCGCAGAAGGAAGGCGGCGACGCGATGCCCGCCGTCCAGGCGCAGCCGCCGCCGGACGGCGAATGGATCGGGGAGCTGCTCGCCACCGCCGCGGGCCGCGTGCTGGAGGAGCGGTTCACGCCCACCACCGGCACCCACTGCACCCACTGCACCTTCCGCGCCTCGTGCAGCGCCCAGCCGGAGGGGCGGCACATCGTGGAGTGAGATTCCGCTGCGCTTTGCTTCGGCCGACGTTTTCGGCTGTCCCGCCGTTGCGCCTGCGGCGGGCTGGGGTCCGCTGCGCGGGGCTGTCGGGGTGCGGTGACGGGCCTCCGCGGGTGGGGGTTTCCGGACTGCTTCGCTTTACGTCCGGACATCCACCCGCTCCGGCCCGTCCCCTCCCGTTGGGGGTGGGAAAAACCTTGTGGTGGTGATCGTCGGTGGTCAGGTGCACCTTGTGCACCGGGGCAAATCAGCCGCCCACGCCCGCCCCCACTCACCGTCACCGCACCCGACACCCACCCGGCCCGCCGCAGGCGCAACGGCGGGGGCACCGCGAAGCGGGCCACAAACGGCGAGCAACCACCACGGCGGGAAAGCCGAAGACGTGGGAGAGCGGCCCCAGCGCAGCGGATTGTCAGTGGCGACCGCTACGGTTTTTGTCGTGTCAGCTCGCCTCACCGACCCCGATCAGCTCAAGGAGCTGCTCGGCATCCCGTTCACCCCGGAGCAGACGGAGTGCATCACCGCCCCGCCCGCCCCGCAGGTCATCGTGGCCGGAGCCGGTTCCGGCAAGACCACGGTCATGGCCGCCCGCGTGGTCTGGCTGGTCGGCACCGGCCAGGTCGCCCCCGAACAGGTCCTCGGGCTGACCTTCACGAACAAGGCCGCCGGCGAACTCGCCGAACGCGTCCGGGCCGCGCTGCTCGCCGCCGGCGTCACCGACCCCGACGCCCTCCCGCCCGCCGACGGCACCCCCGACCAGCCCCCCGGCGAGCCGCGGATCTCCACCTACCACGCCTTCGCCGGCCAGCTCCTCAAGGACCACGGCCTGCGCATCGGCCTGGAGCCCGGCGCCCGGCTCCTCGCCGACGCCACCCGCTTCCAGCTGGCCGCCCGCACCCTGCGCGCCGCCCCCGGCCCCTACCCGGCGCTCACCACCTCCCTGCCCTCCTTGGTGGAGGACCTCCTCGCCCTGGACGCCGAGCTCGCCGAGCACCTGGTGGACCCCGCCGCACTCCGCGCCTACGACAGCGACCTCCTCGCTACCCTCGACGGCGTCAAGCTCACCAACGCCGACCTGCGCAAAGCGCCTGAAACCGCCCGCGGTCGCCGGGAACTCCTCGACCTCGTCACGGCCTACCGCAGTGAAAAGCGCCGCCGCGACCTCCTCGACTTCGGCGACCAGATCGCCCACTCCGCGACCCTCGCCACCACCCGCCCGGAAGTCGGCCGCATCCTGCGCGACGAATTCCGCGTCGTCCTGCTCGACGAGTACCAGGACACCTCCGTCGCCCAACGCCTGCTGCTCTCCGGCCTCTTCGGCAACGGCACCGGCCACGCCGTCACCGCCGTCGGCGACCCCTGCCAGGCCATCTACGGCTGGCGCGGCGCCTCCGTGGCCAACCTGGACGACTTCCCCGACCACTTCCCCTTTGAGGACGGCGCCCCCGCCCGCCGGTACGCCCTCAGCGAGAACCGCCGCAGCGGCGGCCGCCTCCTCGACCTCGCCAACGGCCTCGCCGCCCCCCTCCGGCGGATGCACGAAGGCGTCGAAGCGCTGCGCCCCGCCCCCGGCGCCGAGCGTGACGGCCTCGTCCGCTGCGCCCTGCTGCCCACCCACGCCGAAGAGCTCAGCTGGCTCGCCGACTCCCTCGCCCACCTCGTCCACACGGGCACCCCGCCCGGGGAGATCGCCGTGCTCTGCCGCACCGCCGGCGACTTCGCCCGCGTCCAGGGCGAACTGGTCGCCCGGGACGTCCCCGTGGAGGTCGTGGGCCTCTCCGGACTGCTGCATCTGCCCGAGATCGCCGACCTCGTCGCCGTCTGCGAAGTGCTCCAGGACCCCACCGCCAACGCCGCCCTGGTCCGCCTGCTGATCGGCCCGCGCTGGCGGATCGGCCCCCGCGACCTCGCGCTCCTGGGCCGCCGCGCCCGCACCCTCGTCCACCACGGCGGCCCGTCCGACGACCCCGCACAGCGCCTCGCCGAGGCCGTCGAAGGCGTCGACCCCGCCGAGACCGTCTCGCTCGCCGACGCCCTCGACACCTTCCTGGAAGCCGACGGCCCCGACGACGGCCTCCCGTTCTCCGCCGACGCCCGGGTGCGCTTCGCCTACCTCGCCACCGAACTCCGCGACCTGCGCCGCTCCCTCGGCGACCCCCTCATGGACGTCCTCCACCGGGTGCTCGCCGCCACCGGCCTGGAAGTCGAGCTGTCCGCCTCCCCGCACGCCCTCGCCGCCCGCCGCCGCGAAACCCTCGGCACCTTCCTCGACATCGCGGCCGGATTCGCCGCCAAACAGGGCGGCGAATCCCTCGACGGCGACGCCACCCTCCTCGCCTTCCTCGGCTTCCTGCGCACCGCCGTCCAGTACGAGAAGGGCCTCGACAGCTCCCTCCCCGGAGGCGACAACACCGTCAAGGTGCTCACCGCCCACAAGTCCAAGGGGCTGGAATGGGACGTCGTCGCCGTCCCCGGCCTGGTCGGCAAGCAATTCCCCAGCGAGCAGGCCCGCGAGTCCTGGACCAGCCGCCCCAAGGTCCTCCCACACGCCCTGCGCGGCGACGCAGCGACCCTCCCCGACGTCGAGGAATGGTCCGCCCGCGGCCTGAAATCCTTCAAGGAGGCGATGAAGCACCACCAGGAAACCGAGGAACTCCGCCTCGGCTACGTCACCTTCACCCGCCCCCGCTCCCTGCTCCTCGGCTCCGGCCACTGGTGGGGCCCCCAGCAGAAGCGACCGCGCGGCCCGTCCGTCTTCCTGGAGGCCCTGCGCGAGCACTGCGAAGCCGGCCAAGGCGAGATCGAGCACTGGGCCGAGGCCCCCGAGGACGGCGACGAGAACCCGGCCCTCTCCGAGGCCGCCACGGAACAGGCCTGGCCCCTGCCCCTCGACCCCACCGCCGCCGCGCGCCGCCGCCGCGCCGCGGCCACGGTCCGAGCCCATCTGGAGCGCAGGACGACGAGCTCGGGGGCGGCCGCCTCCGTACCCGCCGCACCCGCGCGGTTCGCCCACGACCCCGACTGGCCACCGGCCCCGCCGGAGGACCCATGGGACGGCGACCCGTACGAGGCCCCTGAGGCCGACCCGTTCGATCTCCCGGAAGCCGAGCCGTTCGACGAGGCCGCGCCGTATGGCTTCGACGACGCCGCGCCGTACGAGGCGGCCGAGGCCGATCCCTTCGACGTGGATGACCTTGAAGCCGGACCGTTCGAGGACACCGGCTCATTGGGGGACGCCACGGCGCACGTGGTCCCGGCGTACGCCACCCCCGAGGCCGAGACCACCCCCGAGGCCGGGAGCGAGACCGCCCCCGCCCCCACGGCGAACCCGGCCGCCCCCCGCCCCCGCATCGTCGCCCAGCGCTCCACCGAACCCGACCTCACCGGCCTGCCCGACCCGGCCCACCCGGCCCACGGGGCCCACGGGGCCGACGCCACTCACCCCGACGACACGACTCACCCCCACGACACCACCCCCCACCCCCTTCTCCCCGAAGAGCGCCGCACCATCGGCTCCTGGGACCGCGATCTGGACGCCCTCGCCGCCGAGCTGCGCCGCGCCCGCGCGACCGTCCGGGACGTCCCGCTGCCGTCCGCGCTCAGCGCCACCCAGCTCCTCCGCCTCGCCGCCGCCCCGGACGGCTTCGCCCGCGAACTGGCCCGCCCCATGCCGCGCCCGCCCCAGCCCGGCGCCCGCCGCGGCACCCGCTTCCACGCCTGGGTGGAATCCCGCTTCGAAGAACTCACGCTGCCGCTGCTCGGCCCCGACGAACTGCCCGGCGCCGAACCGGGCGAGGAGACCGAGATCGTCGACGAGCACGACCTCGAAGCCCTCAAGGAAGCCTTCGCCCGTACCCCGTACGCCCACCGCACCCCCTACCGGGTCGAGGCCCCCTTCCAGCTGACCCTCGCGGGCCGGATGATCCGCGGCCGGATCGACGCCGTCTACAAGGAGCCCGGCCCCGACGGCGACCGCTTCGAGATCGTCGACTGGAAAACCGGCCGCGCCCACACCGCCGACCCCCTCCAGCTGGCGATCTACCGGCTCGCCTGGGCCGAGCGCCACGGCCTGGCGCCGTCCGCCGTCGACGCCGCGTTCCTCTACGTCCGCACCGGCGAGGTCGTCAGACCCGCCCGGCTCCCCGGCCGGGCCGGACTCGAACGCATCCTCCTCGGCGAGACCGCCGACCTGCCTCCCCCGGAAGGCCGATAGGCTCGGTCGTATGAGCACAACCCCGGACAGCGCCGTCCGCGCGTACCTCACCCGCCACCGCGAGACCTTCCTCGAAGACCTCGCCGCATGGCTGCGCATCCCCTCCGTGTCCGCCGACCCGGAGCGCGCCGGCGATGTCCGCCGCAGTGCCGAATGGCTCGCCGCGAAGCTCACCGACACCGGCTTCCCGACCACCGAGATCTGGGAGACCGGCGGCCTGCCCGCGGTCTTCGCCGAATGGCCCTCCGGCGACCCGTCCGCACCGACCGTGCTCGTCTACGGCCACCACGACGTCCAGCCCGCCGCCCGCGAGGACGGCTGGCACACCGACCCCTTCGTCCCGCAGACCATCGACGGGAAGCTCTACGCCCGCGGCGCCGCCGACGACAAGGGCCAGGTGTTCTTCCACACCCTGGGCGTCCGCGCGCACCTCGCCGCGACCGGCCGCACCGCCCCCGCCGTCAACCTCAAGCTGCTGATCGAGGGCGAGGAGGAGTCCGGCTCGCCGAACTTCCCAGCTCTGATCGAAAAGCACGCCGACCGTCTCGCCTGCGACGCGGTGATCGTCTCCGACACCGGCATGTGGTCCAAGGACACCCCCACGGTGTGCACCGGCATGCGCGGCCTGACGGACTGCCAGATCGACCTCTACGGCCCCGACCAGGACATCCACTCCGGATCGTTCGGCGGCGCCGTCCCCAACCCCGCCACCGAGGCCGCCCGGCTGGCCGCCGCCCTGCACGACGCCGACCGCCGGGTCGCCGTCCCCGGGTTCTACGACGGCATGATCGAACTCACCGACCAGGAACGGGAACTCTTCGCCGAGCTCCCCTTCGACGAGGCGGAATGGCTGCGCACCGCGCACTCCCACGCCACCCTCGGCGAGGCCGGCAGCACGACCCTGGAACGCATCTGGGCCCGCCCCACCGCCGAGGTCAACGGCATCGGCGGCGGCTACCAAGGCCCCGGCGGCAAGACCATCGTGCCCGCCAGTGCCCAGCTCAAGCTGTCCTTCCGGCTGGTCGCGGGCCAGAACGCCGCCGCCGTCCAGCAGTCCGTACGCGACTGGGTCGCCGCGCGCCTCCCGGCCGGCATCCGCCACGAGATCTCCTTCTGGGGCGCCACCCGCCCCTGCCTCACCCCGCTCGACCACCCCGCGCTCCAGTCCGTCGTCCGCGCCATGGGCCGGGCCTTCGGCCAGAAGATCCGCTTCACCCGCGAGGGCGGCTCCGGACCGGCCGCCGACCTCCAGGACGTCCTCGGCGTCCCGGTGCTCTTCCTCGGGATCTCCATTCCGTCCGACGGCTGGCACGCGCCGAACGAAAAGGTCGAGCTCGACCTGCTGATGAAGGGCGTCGAGACCGCCGCCCACCTCTGGGGCGACCTGGCGGAGACCTGGCCCTCGGCCTGACCGCGCGCACCTCCGCACCGACCCGCGCCCGTACGCAGCAATCACCCACGCCATAGGGGGAGTTGGAACACCAGTGACCACCTGGACCGACCACAGCGCCGACCGTCCGATCACCTTCAGCGCACCGAGCGGAATCGACCGCTCCGCCCACCACCGCCTCGACGAGGCCTGGCTGGCGGCGGCCTGGAGCCACCCGACGACGCGCGTCTTCGTGGTGTCCGGCGGCCAGGCGCTGATCGACGACACCCCCGACGGCCGCACCGAGCTGATCATGACGCCGTCCTTCGAGGCGCCGCTGACCGAGGCCCACCGCTACTACCTCGGCACCGACGACGACGGCGTCAGCTACTTCGCCCTCCAGAAGGACTCGCTGCCCGGCCGCATGGACCAGTCCGCGCGCCCGGCGGGCCTGCGCGAGGCCGGCCTGCTGCTCTCGCCCCGCGACGCCGGCCTCCTCGTGCACGCCGTCGCCCTCGAAAACTGGCAGCGGCTGCACCGCTTCTGCTCCCGCTGCGGCGAACGCACCGTCATCGCCGCCGCCGGCCACATCCGCCGCTGCCCGGCCTGCGGCGCCGAGCACTACCCGCGCACCGACCCGGCCGTGATCATGCTCGTCACCGACGAGGAGGACCGCGCACTCCTGGGCCGCCAGGTCCACTGGCCCGAGGGCCGCTTCTCCACCCTCGCGGGCTTCGTCGAGCCGGGCGAGTCCATCGAGCAGTCGGTGGCCCGCGAGGTCTTCGAGGAGGCCGGCGTCGTCGTCGGCGAGGTCGAATACATCGCCAGCCAGCCCTGGCCCTTCCCCTCCAGCCTGATGCTGGGCTTCATGGCCCGCGCCACCTCCGCCGAGATCCAGGTCGACGGCGAGGAAATCGAAGAGGCCCGCTGGTTCTCCCGCGAAGACCTCCGCACCGCCTTCGAATCCGGGGAGGTCCTCCCGCCCTACGGCATCTCCATCGCCGCCCGCCTCATCGAACTCTGGTACGGCAAGCCCCTGCCGAAGCCGTGAGCGGGGGCGCGGCCGGGTCGTACGGGGCCGGCCGCGCCTGATGCGGGATGCCGTGACGGGCTCGTTTTCGTCCGAGAACCGCTCGACCCGTGTGATCGCTCCCGACCATGATGACCACGTCGTGATCATCGGTTGGCCGGGGCCAGGGCCGGGAGTGGGGCCCGACGGCCGGAGCGGAGGCGTGGACGTGCAGGTGTACATCAGCGCGGACATGGAAGGCGTCACAAGACATGTGGCTGGACGACCGCCCCATGGGCGAGATCGGGTTCGCGCAGGCCACCGCCGCCGCGATGGGAGTGCCCGTGGCCACGCTTTCCGGCGACGACGTGGCGTGTGACGAGATGAACGCCTGGGATGCCCGGGTCGTCACGGCCCCGGTGAAATACGCCCGGGACCGGTTCAGCGCCCGACTGCGGCCCGCGACGGAAGCCCGTAAGGCGATCGAGGAGGCTGCCGCCGAGGGTGCGTGCCGTGCTCCCCGGCTCCGGCCGCCCTTCTCGGAAGCCCCCGCAACCCTGGCGGTCCGCTGGCAATCGGCCGCTGTGGCCGCTCAGCTCGAAGTGATTCCCGCGGTCACGCTGAGAGACTCACGCACCGTGGAGGTGACGGAGGCCGTACCGCAGCTCTTCCGGCTCTTCGGCCTCTTCACGAGGGTGGCGACGTCGGTCACCGACCAGCGGCCGTATTGCTGATCGGCCGAGAGCAAGGCGAGGCCCCCGCCGAAGAACGTCGGACGAGGGCTGCGACCTCTGCGGATCAGACGCCGAGTGCCTGCTTCACCTGAGCAAGGCTCGGGTTGGTCATGACGACCTCGGCGTCTCCCTGGGTGGGGACCACCCGAACCGTGGGCACCGTCTGGTTGCCGCCGTTCGCCTTCTCCACGAACGCCGCGGACTCCGGGTCGTGCTCGATGTTGATCTCGGTGTAGGCGATGCCCTCGCGGTCCATCTGGCCCTTCAGCCGACGGCAGTAGCCACACCAGGTCGTGCTGTACATCGTCACAGTGCCCGCCATGCGTCCTGCGCTCCTTCACTTAGTCTTGATCCAATACCACCCGCATCCGTACCCGACGCGGCCAAGCAACTCAACGCACATCCCCCCTCAGCCATTCCCGGCCACCGAAACCCCATCCAGGAGCCCCGCTCGCCCACCCTCGCCCGCTACCTCCGCCCGCCGCCTCCGCACGCTGAGACCAGCAAAGCACCCGCCGGCGCCCCGCACCCTCCGCTGTCCACAGCGGCCCGGCCCCGTACGACCGGCTCCCGTGGGCTGTGGACAGCTGTCCCGGGCGTCCCGGCGGACCTGGCAGCATGGCGGGGTGACAGCAGCAACGGACTCCTCTCTTTTCCCGCAGGTGCCTGACTCGGCCGACGGGGTGCTCGACGGGCTCGACCCCGAGCAGCGCGAGGTCGCGACGGCTCTGCACGGTCCGGTGTGTGTGCTGGCCGGTGCCGGCACGGGCAAGACCCGCGCGATCACCCATCGGATCGCGTACGGCGTGCGGGCCGGGATTCTCCAGCCCGCGAGTGTGCTCGCCGTCACGTTCACGGCTCGCGCGGCCGGCGAGATGCGCGGCCGGCTGCGTCAGCTCGGTGCGGGCGGGGTCCAGGCCAGGACGTTCCACTCCGCGGCGCTGCGGCAGCTTCAGTTCTTCTGGCCGAAAGCCGTCGGTGGGGACGTCCCGCGGCTGCTGGAGCGCAAGATTCAGCTCGTCGCCGAGGCCGCCGCCCGCTGCCGCATCCGGCTCGACCGCAATGAGCTGCGCGATGTCACGGCGGAGATCGAGTGGTCCAAGGTCACCCAGACCGTTCCGGCCGACTATCCGGCGGCGGTCGCCAAGGCCGGCCGGGAGGCCCCGCGCGATCCGGCCGAGGTCGGGCAGATCTACGGCACGTACGAACAGCTCAAGCGCGACCGGGGCACCATCGACTTCGAGGACGTGCTGCTGCTCACGGTCGGCGTCCTACAGGACCGGCACGACATCGCCGAGCAGGTCCGTACGCAGTATCAGCACTTCGTCGTCGACGAGTACCAGGACGTCAGCCCGCTCCAGCAGCGGCTGCTGGAGCTGTGGATGGGGGACCGCGACAACCTCTGCGTGGTCGGCGACGCCAGCCAGACGATCTACAGCTTCACCGGCGCCACCCCCGACCACCTCCTCAACTTCCGCACCCGCCACCCGAACGCGACGGTCGTCAAGCTCGTTCGCGACTACCGCTCCAGCCCCCAGGTCGTGCACCTCGCCAACGGCCTGCTCTCCCAGGCCCGGGGGCGGGCCGCCGAGCACCGCCTGGAGCTGATCTCGCAGCGGGACGCGGGCCCCGAGCCCGTCTACACGGAGTACGCCGACGAGCCCGCCGAGGCCGAGGGCACCGCCCGCCGGATCCGTGACCTGATCGCTTCCGGGGTGTCCGCGGGGGAGATCGCCGTCCTCTTCCGTATCAACGCCCAGTCCGAGGTCTATGAGCAGGCGCTGGCCGATGCCGGGGTGCCGTATCAGCTGCGGGGCGCCGAGCGGTTCTTCGAACGGCCGGAGGTGCGCGAGGCGGGCGTCAAGCTGCGGGGCGCCGCCCGCTTCGGGGGCAACGACGCGCTGCTCGACGACGCGCTGGACCTGCCGTCCGAGGTGCGGGCGGTGCTCAGCGACATGGGCTGGACCAGCCGGCCCCCGGCCGGTTCCGGGGCGGTGCGGGACCGCTGGGAGTCCCTGGCCGCTCTGGTGCGGCTCGCCGAGGACTTCGCCCGGGCCCGGCCCACGGCCACCCTCGCCGACCTCGTCGCCGAGCTGGACGAGCGGGCCAACGCGCAGCACGCCCCGACGGTCGAAGGCGTGACCCTCGCGTCCCTGCACGCCGCCAAGGGCCTGGAGTGGGAAGCCGTCTTCCTGGTCGGTCTCACCGAAGGCATGATGCCGATCACTTACGCCAAGACCGACGAGCAGATAGAGGAGGAGCGCCGGCTCCTGTACGTCGGTGTCACCCGCGCCCGCGTCCATCTGGGGCTGTCCTGGTCGCTGGCGCGCTCTCCGGGCGGGCGGGCCTCCCGCCGCCCCAGCCGGTTCCTGAGCGGCCTGCGGCCGGGCTCCGGGGCGGTGGCGGGCCGCCGCACACCGGGCGCCGTCTCAGGGGGCGTCGAGCGCGGCGACGGGGCGGCGCCGGTGGCTCGGCGCACCAAGCACCGCAGTCCGGCCCGCTGCCGGGTCTGCAACCGGACGCTCACGGACCCGGGCGAGATGAAGCTGATGCGGTGTGAGGACTGCCCGTCGGAGCTGGACGAGGCGCTCTACGAGCGGCTGGCCGACTGGCGGGCCGAGCAGGCCGCACGCTCCCGGCAGCCCGCGTACTGCATCTTCACCGACAAGACACTGATGGCGATCGCGGAGGCCGTTCCGGGAACCGAATCGGAGCTTGCGGTCATCTCAGGAGTGGGGCGGCGCAAGTTCGACCGCTACGGCAGTGAGGTGCTGGCGATCTGTGCCGGCGAGGAGCTCGCGGGGGTCTCTGAGGAGGGGCCCGAAGGCGCCGCGGAAAACTCGTCGAAAAAATAGTTTGCGCCCGCGGAGCACCGCCCCATAGCCTTCAGAAGCAACGGAGACAACGGTTTCTTTCCGAGATCCGATGGATCCGTGCTGTACTTGAACACCCTGGAACGGGATTCCCGGTCCACCGAGACGCCGAGAGGAGGCGAGACCAGTGATCAGCATCATCGAGACCAACAAAATGACCGATCTCTCGGTCGTCGCCACCTGCACGCTCGGCTCCTCGCTCCCTGGCACCGGTCTGTCCGGCTTCGGCCGCCTGTCCGGTACCGAGGTCGCGCGCCCCGAGTCCCTCACTGTGCTGACGCGCAGTGAGCGCACCGCGCGACCGACCGAGGCACCTGCGGCCGCAGTAGTGGCGGCATCGGCGAATGCCTTTGCCTTCGCGGCAGCCAACGGTGCCGAATCCCGGCAGCAGTACCAGACGAAGCATGGAATGTGGGCCTACCGCGGCCTCGAACCCTGGAGAGATCCAGCCTGATCGGCACGATCAGGTCGGCACCTTCCAGGGCCGCGGAACCCACACCGGGATCCGCGGCCCTTTTGTTTGCCCAAGCGCCCGCCACCAGCCGGGCCGAACAGACGAGGAACACACCACCGTGCAACTCCAGACGCACACCCCGTCCGTAGCAACCGACCTGATCCCTCCGCCCGACCCCCAGGAGAACTCCTTGCTGCCCCTCACCGAGCTCGACGACGAGATCGACCGCCTGGGCGCTGCCGTTCCGTGCCGGACCTACGACCCGGAGGTCTTCTTCGCCGAGTCCCCGGCCGACGTCGAGTACGCCAAGGCGCTGTGCCAGACCTGCCCCGTCCGCGAGGCCTGCCTTGCCGGTGCCAAGGACCGCCGTGAGCCGTGGGGCGTCTGGGGCGGCGAGCTCTTCGTCCAGGGCGTTGTCGTGCCGCGGAAGCGGCCGCGTGGCCGTCCGCGCAAGAACCCGGTCGCGGCATGAACACCATCGGCACAGGAACGATCGACCGTCCCCTCACCCGGGATCCCCAGAAGCAGGACCTCACGATGAACCCCACCTTCACCGACACACCCGTCCCCGTGAACACCGACGTGATCGAGTCGCGTCAGAACAGGAACCACGCCATGCAACTCATCCCAGAAGCGCTGGCTCGTGCTCATATGCACGAACGGCTGCGGGAGGCCGAATCGGAACGCAGGGCGCATCGGCTCGCGGCCGCGCGGCGTATGCAGCGGCGCGCCGAGCGCGCGTCGCTGCGTGCCCGTCGTGCGCTGGCCATGGCCGTGATGCAGTAACGGCGGTGCGCTGATACCGCCACCCACGGGGTCCGTCCGACAGGGCGGGCCCCGTGGTGCGTTATATCCCGCTTCCGGCGGTTGGCGGGGATATCGTCGGACGGTGGACCAGAAGACGCATGAACAGGCGGAGTTGGCCGACGGGAACACGGTGTGCGCCGGCTGCGGTGCGGTCGCCGAGGGCACCCCGCCGACGTGGACCTGCTCCGTCGAGAACGGTGAACGCCGCTACTTCTGCGATGAGTGCGCGCGGGAGAACCTCCGGGCCATCGAGGGACGCCTGGATTCGACCTGGTGGTGAGGCCCCTCGATGCGGAGGCCGACGCCGAGGCCGACGCCCCGGGCCCGCCGTGCCCGCTCCGACGGCGGAGTGGGCACGGCGGCCCGGGGCGGTGCGGCCTGGCGGGGGGCTCAGGCGGTGGACCCCTCGACGGCCTCCTCGCTGATGTCGGCGCCGATGACGGTGCCGAAGCCGGTGAACTCCGAGCCGGCCGGCTCCTCCTCGGGCACGAAGCCGGGCATCCATGCCTCCAGTTCGTCCCGCAGCCGTACCGTCGCCCCCAACTGGCACAGCACCCCGATCGTGCTCAGGGTCACCCGGTGGATCAGAAGGTACGCGGGCGGCAGATTGAGCTGTTTGCCCAACTGGTGGGCGGGCGAGCGCGGGTCACCGACCCGGGCCGCCTGCCGGCGCATCCAGCCGCGGGTGAAGGTGAACTCGTCCACCTGCGCGGGTTCGATGATCGGCAGCAGATACTCCAGCACCGCGTCCGGGTCCAGCTCGATGGAGTCCTTGACGAAGCCCTCCTCGCACAGCTGCTGGTAGACCGCGTCGGCCTCGCCGTCCAGCGTCATCCGCAGTGACGTACCGATCGTCGGCGGCAGCCCGTCGGGGAGCCGGTCGACGGTCCCGAAGTCCAGCACGCCCAGCCGCCACTCCTCGACCGGGCCGTCCGGGTGTTCCCCGGCCAGCAGCCGGAAGTTGCCCGGATGCGGGTCGGCGTGCAGCAGGCCCGTACGGGCGGGGCCGGAGAAGAGGAAGCGCGCCAGGAGCTGGCCGGCCCGGTCCCGCTGTGCGTCGGTGCCGTCCGCGATCACCTCGGACAGCGGCAGCCCCGCCATCCACTCCGTCACCAGCACCTGGTCGCACTGGTGGACCACGGCCGGCACCACCACATCCGGGTCGTCGGCGAACTCCGCGGCATGGGCCCGCTGGGCCTCCGCCTCCAGGGAGTAGTCCAGCTCCTCCGACACCCGGTCGCGCAGCTCGGTGATCAGCGGCTTGATGTCCATGCCCGGGATCAGCGGACCCAGCAGTCGGGCGAACCGGCTCAGCTGCGACAGATCCGACAGCAGTGCCTGACCGGCCCCCGGATACTGCACCTTGACGGCCACCTCGCGGCCGTCGTGCCACACCCCCCGGTGCACCTGCCCGATCGAGGCCGCAGCGGCCGGCTTGTCCTCGAACTCCTCGAACAGCTCCTGCCAGTCCTCGCCGAGCTGCTCGGCCAGCACCGCGTGCACCGTGCTCGTCGGCATCGGTGGCGCCGCTTCCTGAAGCTTCGTCAGAGCGGCGCGGTAAGGGCCGGCGATCTCCTCGGGCAGCGCCGACTCGAAGACGGACAGCGCCTGCCCGAACTTCATCGCCCCGCCCTTCAGCTCGCCGAGCACCTTGAAGAGCTGTTCCGCGGTGCGCTGTTGCAGCTCACGGCCGACGATCTCGGCGGATCTGCCGCCGATCCGCTTGCCCAGGCCCCAGGTGGCGCGGCCGGCGAACCCCAGTGGCAGCGCGGCCAGCTTGGCGGTGCGGGTGACCGCCTTGCGGGGAAGATCAGACATGCGCCCCTCCAACTCACACTGTCCCCCTACCGGGGTTACTCCGTCATTGTGGCGTGTTCGGGCTGCGGATCCGAGGCGCCTGCCGCAGCCGGTGAAGCGGCAGCGCCACAGCCGCAGTCCGGATGCGGTTCGATCCGCACCGTGCGCACGGTCGCACACGGCGCCGCGAGCTCCATCCGCGCTCCGGTGCACGGCGGCAGCTCGCCATCGAGGAACGCCAGCGCCTGGACGGCGGCGATCCCCGCGACCGTTGTTGCCAACGCGGCATCGCAGGCCGGGGCCGCGGGTGCGGCACGCCCCGACCGCCACTGCGCCAGCAACCGCGGCCAGGCCGGCTCCGCGTCCGTACGACGCAGCTCGTCGCAGCGGGCACAGGCCGAACCGCCGGGCAGCACCAACGGACCCACCACACCCGTGCCCTCGATCACCCCCGCGTAAAGATGTGGGATTCCGGCGATGAGCAACGGCTCGGACAGCACGGGGTCGGGGGCGTACGCGCCGAGCCCGTCCCGCGGGGCCAGCACCACCAGCGACAGTCCGGGTTCGCCCGATTCGCTGACCGGGACCCTCGGCCGTGGGGTACGGCTCCAGGGGGAGGACTGGTGGACCAGCCGTTGCGCGGCCGAGCGCCGCCGCTCGCCGATCCGCTCGGCCGGCAGCCCGCCGGGCAGGACGTCCCACGGCTGGACCGTGCCGCCGTCGACCACCTCCACCCGGCCGATGCCCGAGGCCGAGAGCAGCGCCGCGATCGCGGCGCCGACCCGCCCCGACCCCTTGACCCGCGCCCGGACCGCCCGGCGTGCTCCCATCCGGCCCAGCGCGCCCGCCGGTTCCGGATGCCGCACCGAGAGGGACGCCAGATCGGGCCGCAGCTGCTCGAAGGCGGTGTGGTCCGCCCGGACCGCCTCGGCCGCCGGGCCGCCCTCGGTGGGGGATTCCAGCAGTCCGGCGGCGCCGAGCCGGTCCACCACACCCCGCACATGCTCGGGCGGGAGGTCCAGTAACGCGGCCTCCTCGACCAGTTGCTGCATGGTGCGGGTGCCGTCGATCAGCGAGAGGAAACTGCCGGTCGCCGTATCGACCGGGCCGACCACCATCGCGTGCGCCGGCGCCACCCCGAACCGCACCGTCTCCCGGTCCCGCCATCCGCGCCGCAGCGCGGGCTTGAGCATCGGATGCCTCATCTCCGCCCCCGTCCATCTCTTTCGTCGTCCGGCCCTCAGCATGCGCCCCGCGACGGATCGATGCGGAAGTTATCCACAGGCGGTGGGCAATGGTCGTACAAGCGGTGCACGCCATGGAGTGGTTCGATGGCGAACCGTCCGCGGGGCGGGACTTCCCGCCGCGCCAGCGGGTAACGTCGGGCGCGTGC
>Ga0207426_1001214_pt1 | contig 22769 bp, 26 predicted proteins | sample AraplaMF_Cvi_mMS_FD_184265 | JGI IMG/M metagenome (GOLD analysis project Ga0207426, IMG submission 184265) | Arabidopsis root microbial communities from the University of North Carolina, USA - plate scrape MF_Cvi_mMS (SPAdes) (version 2) | ecosystem: Host-associated > Plants > Roots > Endosphere... | reverse complement strand
AAGCAGGCCGGCCTCGATCGAGTAGCGCACCATGAAGAAACCGCCGAGCGCGAGCGCGAGGCCGCCGATCCACACCACCCAGCGCGTGCCGAGTCGCTCCTCGAAACCGGGTGCCGGTGCGGGTAGCGGCGGGGGAGGCGGCGGCGCAGCGGCTTCCGTGCTTGCTGCGAGCGCGGGCGGCGCCACCTCCTCGGTGACGGGCGCGGGCGGAGCTTGCTCTGCGTCCGGCGCAAGCGGCGGCGGTTCTGCGGGAGTCGCTGCGGGGACTTCAGCTTGCACCGGCGCGGGCGCCAGCGGCGGCGGCTGGACCACCCGTCGCTGTGCGTAAAACATCTCTTCGAGCGCGTTCAGCTTGCGGCGCAGCTCGGCTGCCTGGCTCGAGGCCTTGACCGCGACCAGGAAGGCGATGACCGCAATGATCAGTGCAAAGAAATCGAACGGGCCGTCGGACATATCGCCTCCAGGCAACCGGCGGGCAGGGGCCGGTCGCGCCTATCGTGGGTTAGCGCCGGGAGCGGACGCGCAAGCCCGGCGCGGGCCGCTCCTGGAGCACATCGCGGCGGAAGCGGTAGAGCGCTGCCGGCCGTCCGCCGGTCTGTGTCGACATCACGCCGGTCGGTTCGACCAGAGCTTCCGATTCGACAAGGCGGCGGAAATTTTGCTTGTGCAAGTGCCGGCCGGAGATCGCCTCCACCGTGTATTGCAATTCAGTGAGTGTGAATTCGGCGGGCAGAAGTTCAAACACCACAGGACGATACTTCAGTTTCGCCCGCAGCCGCGCGATGCCCGTGGCGAGAATCCGGCGGTGGTCGAACCGCATCGAGGTGCCGAGCGCGGGTAGCGCCTTGCGCGCTAATGCCGCAGGTCGGCCGTCACGTCGCGCTTCCTCGATCAGCCCGGCCTCGTAGAGCAGCTCGTAGCGGTCGAGCACGCGCTCCTCGTCCCAGGGCGCGCCGTCGAGGCCGAAATAGAACCGCACGCGATCCTTGCGCGGCAGCGCGCGCGACGTCTCGGGCGTTTCGTCTTCCGCCCATTTGGTCAGCGCCGGAATGATGTCGCGTGCGATGATCGCCGGCGGCTGCTCGCGCCAGTCCTCCCACGGCAGGAAGCGATACCATGGCTCGAAGCTCGCGCCGGTTGCGGCGAGTTCGCCGCCGACAGCGCGCGTCAGTGCGAGATAGCCGATCGACACCATATGCGCGCCGGTGTCGTCCGCTTCGGCATGACGGCCGCGATCGCCGAACGTGTAGAGCTGCTCGACATAACCGAGCCGCAGGCCCGCCTGCTCCTCGACCCAGGCGCGCAGGCCGATCTCGAAGGTGCGATGGCTGAGCGCATCGAACGGGCCGAACGGCAGGCCGGCGAGCCCGTCACTGCTCCGTGCGGTCAGGATCAGCGGCTCATGATCCTCGATCGCGACGATCGCCGCGGTCAGGCCGATCTCGATCGGCGTGAGCAGCTTGTCGCTCATGCGATGTCGCGCGCAGCGGTCATTCGAGCTCGATCACGAAGGGGCGGCCTTCGACCATCATCGCGCCCGGGCCCATCTCGTCGAGCGCGCGCAGCATGCGGCCGTTGCGGCCCAGCGCGCGATCGGCAAGGCCGACGATGCGGCGGTTCGGCGAAGCAATTGGCGAGGCCGCGCGGATCTTCCTGGCGATCTCGATTTCGTCGCGCTCCGGATTGAGCGCGCAGACGGCCGCGAACGCGCTCGCGGTGGAGCGGCTGATGCCGGCATAGCAATGCACCACCAGCGGCGCGGCGCGGTCCCAGCCGCGGACGAAATTCAGCACCTGGTCGATATGCGCTTCGGAGGGTGCGGTGAAGCCGTCCATCTCCTCGGTGATGTCGTCCATCGACACCTTGAGATGATTGGCCGGCAGCACCGACACCGGCCGGGCCACTTGCTCGACATTGGCCATCACGGTCAGCACATGGCTGGCTCCGGTGATCCGGACGGTTTCGGGCAGGGCGGCGAGGGAACAGACGTGGATCATGGCGGACCTTTTTGCCGGCGATTATAGCCGGTGCCGTAGGGTGGGCAAAGCGAAGCGTGCCCACGATTTGTCGGAAGCGCGAAGAGATCGTGGGCGCGGCGCAGGCGCGCCTTTGCCTACCCTACGAAACTCACGCAAACACCGCGCCGAACCGCTCCAGGAACTGCTTCTCGGCCCGCGCCGCCGTCCAGGGCGTAAGGTAGTCGCGCCGGACGCTGTCGGAGAGGCCGGGGTCCTTGCCGAACAGGCGCTTGGCCTCGCTCTCGCTGAAGCCGGCAAGCTCGGTCGCTTCGAGATAGGCTGCGCCGCGGTCGGCGGCCTTGATGGCCTGCGTGATCTCGTCGGGCAGCACCGGCGGCAGGCCGAAGCGGATGTGGATGGCGCCGAGCAGCCGCATCTCCACCGGCTTGTAATTGCCGGCGAGTACGGCCTTGAACGGCGAGATCATGTCGCCGATGACATATTCGGGTGCATCGTGCAGCAGCGCTGCGAGCCGCATGCGCGTATCGACGCGCGGGTTCTCGTGCCGCATCACGGTTTCCACCAGCAGCGTGTGCTGCGCCACCGAGAAGATGTGTGCGCCGGTGGTCTGCCCGTTCCAGCGTGCGACGCGCGCGAGACCATGCGCGATGTCGGCGATCTCGACGTCGAGCGGGGAGGGATCGAGCAGATCGAGCCGCCGGCCCGACAGCATGCGCTGCCAGGCGCGCGACTCGGCGCCGCTTGCCGTCCTCTTCGCGCTCATTTGGCCTTGAGGCGCGGCTTGCGCGGTGTCTTGCCGCAATTCGCGTGGCAATGACAGTCGACGAGATGGTCGTTGACCATGCCGGTCGCTTCCATGAAGGCATAGACGATGGTCGGGCCGACGAATTTGAAGCCGCGCGAGGACAGCTCCTTGGAGATCTGCGTCGACAGCGGCGTCGAGGCCGGCACGCTCGCGGTGGTCTTGAAATTGTTGACCTTGGGTTTCCCGCCCATGAAGTCCCACAGCAGCTTCGAGAAGCCCGGGCCCTTCTCCATGATGTCGAGATACGACCGCGCGCTGAGGATCGCGCCGTCGATCTTGGCGCGGTTACGCACGATGCCGGCGTCGTTCATCAGCGCGTGCACCTTCTTGTCGGTGTAGCGCGCGATCTTCTCCGGCTGGAAGTCGTCGAAGGCTTTGCGGAAATTGTCGCGCTTGCGCAGGATCGTGATCCAGGACAGGCCGGCCTGGAAGCCGTCCAGGATCAGCTTTTCGTAGAGCGCGCGGTCGTCATATTCCGGCACGCCCCATTCAGTGTCGTGATAGGCGACGTAGAGCGGATCTTCGCCGGGCCAGGGGCAGCGGGTCTTTCCGTCGGGATGGAGGCGAGGAGCACGGCTCATACGATGGGCTGCTTTGCTGGAATGCGAACGACGTCAGGTTCTGCCAGCTTTAGCGTGAGTCCACCAGCGGTGAGCGGCTGCCCGGCATCGAGCGCATCGGCGACGCGGTCGATGCGCACCAGCGCGATGCCTTTTCCTTTGGCCGACGAGCCCATGGTGCCGACGGATTTGTCTCCTGCCATGATGCTGACACCGGCCTCGGGCGAGGAATCGTCCAGCAGCACCTTCACGCTGCGGGTGCGCGCGGTGCCGCGATGCTGCATGCGCGAGACGACCTCCTGGCCGACATAGCAGCCCTTGTCGAAATCCACGCCGGCGAGGCGATCCATGTTGGTCTCGTGCGGGAAGGCATCGCTGTACATGAAATCGAGCCCGCCGCGCGGCACGCCAAGTGCGATGCGATGCGCCTCGTAGTCGGCGGCATCGACCAGCTCTGCGCTGATCAAATCGGACAGCTTCTGCTTGAGATCTTCGGGGATCAGGATGCGCAGGCCGAGCTCGGCATGGCGCGGATCGGCGAAGGCGAGGTCCGGCTGTGCCGCGGGCTGGCCGTCCCAGGCCGCGAGCACGCCGAGATCGTCGGACAGGTTCTCCACCGTCACTTTGGCGCGCAGCTTGTAGAATTTCAGCTTGGTGGCGAGCCCGTCGGCCAGCGCCTTCGGGCAGTCGATCAGGAACCCGCCGCCGTGGCCGGCGGGCGCTTCCGTGATCAGGAAGTCCACGATGATCTTGCCCTGCGGCGTCAGCAGCGCGCCGAATCGCCCCAGGCCCGGCTTGAGCCTGTCGACATCGGTCGTGATGAGGCCGTTGAGGAAGTTGCGTGCGTCCTCGCCGGCGACCTTGATCACGCCCCGGTCGGGAAGAAACGCTGATTTCATGCGAAAATCTCTTGCGACATGGTGCTCCGGAACGTAAGCCCGCAAGGCATAAACGACAAGACCTCGAGCCCTGCGCTTGGGGATGAGAGAGGCCCCATGACCAAGCGTTTCGATGTGATCCTCAAGGGCGGTACTGTCGTCAACCAGGACGGCGAGGGTGTTCGAGATATCGGCATTACCAACGGCCGCATCGCCGAGCTGGGTCCTTTGTCGCAAGGATCCGCCGCCGAAGTGATCGACTGCAAGGGCCTCCACATCCTGCCCGGCGTGATGGACACGCAGGTGCATTTCCGCGAGCCCGGGCTGGAGCAAAAGGAAGACCTCGAGACCGGCTCGCGCAGTGCCGTGATGGGCGGCGTCACCGCCGTGTTCGAGATGCCGAACACCTCGCCGCTCACGGTGACCGAGGCCACGTTCTCCGACAAGATCAAGCGCGCCCATCACCGCATGCATTGCGATTTTGCGTTCTTCATCGGCGGCACCCGCGAGAACGTGCAGGACCTGCCGGTGCTGGAGCGCGCGCCCGGCTGCGCCGGCGTCAAAGTGTTCATCGGCTCCTCGACCGGTGCGCTGCTGGTGGAGGACGACGAGAGCCTGCGCCGCATCTTCCAAGTGATCCGCCGCCGCGCCGCCTTCCATGCCGAGGATGAATACCGCCTCAACGAGCGCAAGCCGCTGCGCATCGAGGGCGACACGCGCTCGCACCCGGTGTGGCGCGACGAGACCGCGGCGCTGATGGCGACACAGCGACTGGTCAAGCTCGCGCACGAGACCGGCAAGCGCATCCATGTGCTGCACATCTCGACCAAGGAAGAAATCGAGTTCCTGCGCGACCACAAGGACGTCGCCTCCTGCGAGGCGACGCCGCATCATCTCACGCTGGTCGCGCCCGATTGCTACGAGCGGCTCGGCACGCTGGCGCAGATGAACCCGCCGGTACGCGGCGCCGACCATCGCGCCGGCATCTGGCGCGGCATCGAGCAGGGCATCATCGACGTGCTCGGCTCCGACCACGCCCCGCATACGCTGGAAGAGAAGCAGAAGACCTATCCGGCCTCGCCCTCCGGCATGACCGGCGTGCAGACGCTGGTGCCGCTGATGCTCGATCACGTCAATGCCGGCCGGCTGTCATTGGCCCGCTTCGTCGACCTCACCAGCGCCGGTCCCGCGCGGCTCTACAACATGGCCTGCAAGGGCCGCATCGCCGCGGGCTACGACGCCGATTTCACCATCGTCGACCTCAAGCGTAGTGAGACCATCACCAACAAATGGGTGGCCTCGAAGGCCGGCTGGACGCCGTATGACGGCGTCCGCGTTACCGGCTGGCCCGTCGGCACCTTCATCCGCGGCCGCCGCGTGATGTGGCAGGGCGAACTGGTGACGGCCGCGCAGGGCGAGGCGGTGCGGTTTCTCGAGACGCTCAAGCAGTAAGGGCTTTTTTCAGAGACGGGCACACCGTCCCCGTTATTGCGAGGAGCCCGCGACAAAATTGCGGAGCAATTTTTCGCTGCGCTCGCAATGACGAGGGGAGAGAGCTACACTTCCCCTCGAACGGGAGTGCCGTCCAATGTCCCAGCCAACCGCCCTCATCACCGCCGAGCAACTCGCCACCATCCTCGGCGATCCCGATCTCCGCCTCTACGATTGCACGACCTACAACGAGCCGGTGCCGCCGGGCAGCGATGTGCCGTATCGCGCCGTTCCCGGCGATAAGACCTTTGCCGCTGGCCACATTCCCGGCGCCGATTTCCTCGACCTGCAAGGCGAGTTCTCGGACATTTCGGCGCAGCAGTTCTTCATGATGCCCGGCGTTGCCCAGTTGGAGGCCGCCTTCGGCCGCCACGGCGCCGACGCGAGCAAGACCATCGTGCTCTACAGCATCGGCACCATGATGTGGTCGACGCGGTTCTGGTGGATGCTGCGCTCGCTCGGCGTCGATGCGCGGGTGCTCGACGGCGGCTTCGACAAATGGAAGGCCGAGGGCAGGCCGATCGAGACCGGCGCGCCGAAGGGCTATCCGGCGACGACCTTCAAGGCTAAGCCTCGCGCCGGCCTCTTCATCGACAAGGATGACGTGAAGGCGCGGATCGGCGATCCCTCGACCGTGATCGTCAACGCGCTCGGACCGCAGTTTCACCGAGGCCTCGAACCCAGCCGCTACGGCCGGCCCGGCCGCGTGCCCGGCAGCGTCAACGTGTCAGCGGCCACACTTGCCAATCCCGACAAGACGCTGACGACGCTCGCGGACGCCGAAGCCAAATTCGCTGCCGCAGGCGTCACCCGCGACAAGAACGTGATCCTCTATTGCGGCGGCGGCATCTCGGCGACGATCGACCTGCTGATGTTGACGCAGCTCGGCTACGACAAGTTGACGCTGTACGATGCCTCCATGGGCGAATGGGCGAGGGATCCGTCGCTGCCGATCGAGACGGACTAAAGCATAATCCGGACCCGGAGGGCCTCGTTAGCGCAAAGTGCGAAACGGCTTTCTGAAGGGATCATGCGCAAACAACAACCTGAAGCGCGATGACGATGCATCCAAATCTCATCGCGCTTAGGGCGCGCATTCCCGATCGCGGCGGGAACATCTCCCGATCGTCGCGAGACTAATGCTTGGCCGGGGAGCGAGGCTTCCGTGCGATAACCGCGTCAGACTTTGCGAACTCAATCGTCGCAAGGTCATTCATCCGTAGACTGGCCCCGCCCGCGTGGCGGGGTCATTTTCGACAAGCGGCTTATTGCCGGCAAATGTCGACGGAGAATTCGCCGTTGCGAATGCGGCCCGGGAAGCCCTCAACGAACTTCGCCACCGCATCTTCGCCATAGGTGCCGACCAGCTCGGCAAACGCCGCGAACAGGCTGGCCTGCGCCAGGCAATCGCCGTCGACGCCTTCATGGCGTGCTTCGGCCCAAGCCTCGTTCAGATAGCTGAGAGCGGCCTGTTTCTGCTCGTGATCGGGCAGCGGCGCGCGGTCGGGTGCGTATGAAATCGGCTGGCTCATGAAACTCGATCAGGGCTGGGGCGCGATCCACGGCGATGCGCTGTGCGAGAGGTGTAGCACGCGCATTAACGACCGCTAGGCCACATCTTTAAGAACGGTTAACGCGTGTGGACAAACTCGATGACAGCGAGATCAGTTCGCGTAGCGCGCCGTGAGATCGCGCGAGATCTTCGAGCCTTCCTCGATATAGCGGCGGATCGCCACCGTCGCGGCCGGCGTGCAGCTGCGGTAGGTCTGCTGGAAGCCGTTATAGCCGCGGTTGAAGCCCGCGATCATGCGGGTGCGGCGCTCGCCTGACGGGGTCTCGGCATCGATCAGCGCCTGCATCTCGCTGCGCCATTTGTTGCCCTCGTTGGACCCGCAGATGCCGCGCAGATAGTGCAGGCCGCCCAAAATCTCCGCCAGCCGCTGCAGATCGGCGTCAAACGGCGCTGCGACGTCCTGGGCCCTCGCGGGCACGGAGGCGCAGGTCAGAATCAGGACGAAAATGGCCAGAAATCGCGTGGACATCGGCGGGGTGTATGCCCCCTCGGGGCTGTGGACGCAAGGCGGGGCGCGGATCAGGGACCGATCAGGCGTGCGGCGGACTGGATGATCTCCTCCAGCCCCCCCGTCAGCTTGAGGTCGCCGAGGCCCGCCAGGGCGCCAGGGGCGATCCAGCGGTAATCGTCGAGCTCGTCGTTCAGGGAGGGCTCCCTGGCCACCCAGCGGGCGGCAAAGGACATGATCAGGTAATGGCCTGCGCCGGGAGCGGTCGGCAGCACTTCGCGCCAGCCGGCGAGGCCCGCGATCTCGATCCGGAGCCCAGTCTCCTCGTCGACCTCCCGACTCAAAGCCTGGTGCAGGGATTCGCCGAACTCGACCCGGCCGCCGGGGAGCGAATAGAAGCCCTTCGCGGGAGAGCGGGCGCGGCGGGTCAGCAGCACATTGCCGTCACGGAAGATGGCGGCGCTGACCGCGATCTGGGGACGGGTGGGCTGGGCGACCGTGCTCATGTCTTTGGGAATCCCGGCTCAGTTTGACATGATGGTGTCGACATCGGCCTCGGCGCCGCCATGGATGATGCCGCCGCAGGCGGCGATCAGCGGCTGGACCCAGAGGGTCGCCTGCTCGGCGAGCTTGACGCGGGTCTGATCCTTCTCGACGTCCCGCATGGCCGTGCCGACCGCGGTCAGGATCGAGTGCAGGGTCTGGGTGATGTGGTCGAACTGCGCGCGGACGTTCGGATCGGCCTTCTCGTAGGCCTCGATGGCCAGATCCCGCGCCTTGAAATTCGAGGCCGTGAAATGCTCGGCATAGGACAGCGGAGTCCAGGTCAGGAAATCTTCCGCGCATTCGGGCATGTCGGGGATCATTTCAAGCAGCATCACGGCTTCGTTGAAATGATTGAGATAGTCGGTGGCAAGCCCGGTCCGCGGGTTGATGTTGGCCACGCGCAGCCGTTCGGCCCAGGCTTGCGCCTCGGGGCCCGTCTGTACATGCGTCCGCGCGGGGGAGGCCGTTGAGCTCATCTGCCGCAGTGTTAACGTTCGGGGTTAAAAGGACCTGAACGGACCCTATATAGACCCCCTAAGATGTGTGGACGCTTTGTCATAACTTCGGCCCCCGCGGCTTTACGGCAACTGTTCGGCTATCACGAGCAGCCGAATTTCCCGCCCCGGTACAATGTCGCGCCGACGCAACCGATTCCGGTCGTTCTGGGCGAGAATGGCGCCCGCCGTTTTCGCCTGATGCGCTGGGGATTGCTGCCAGGCTGGGTCAAAGATCCCAAGGGATTTACGCTGCTCATCAACGCCCGTTCCGAGACGGTGCTGGAGAAGCCCGCCTTCAAGAAGGCGATTCGCCGCCGTCGGGGCCTGATCCCGGCCGATGGCTACTATGAATGGAAGTCGATCGACGGTCGCAAACAGCCGTTCTTCATCCATCGCGCCGATGGCGAGCCGCTCGGTTTCGCGGCGGTGTTCGAGACCTGGATGGGGCCGAACGGCGAGGAACTCGACACGGTCGCGATCGTGACCGCAGCCGCTGGCGAGGATCTCGCCGAACTGCATGACCGCGTGCCCGTCACCATCAGCCCGCGCGATTTCGAGCGCTGGCTCGACATCCGTGGCGACGAAGTCGATGCGATCCTGCCGCTGATGAAAGCACCGCGTCGCGGCGAGTTCGCCTGGCACCCGGTGTCCGCGCGCGTCAACCGCGTCGTCAATGACGACGAGCAGCTTGTGCTGCCGATCAGCGCGGAGGAAATCGAGGCGGAGGCCGAGGCCGCGAAGCCGAAGAAGGCAGCGCGGAAGGCTGCGGCGGCGTCGTCCGATGACGGGCAGGGCTCACTGTTCTAGGTGAGCTGCCGTAGGGTAGGCAAAGGCGCAACGCGCCATGCCCACGATCTCTCACTTGCAATCCGCAAACGGTGGGCACGCGTCGCTTTGCCCACCCTACTGCGGCAGGAGAGTTTTAGACAACTTCCCGCGCCCTCAACCCCGCAATTTCTGCCGCATCGAAGCCGAGCTCACCCAGCACGGCATCCGTGTCCATGCCCAGCTCCGGCGCCATCCGGTCCAGCCTGCCGCCGCCATGCGCGAGCTTGAAGCCGCTGCCGGCGAAGCGCAGGCGGCCGTAGGGTGTGTCCAGTTCCTGAATGGCACCTCGCGCGGCAATCTGCGGGTGGTCGATGACCTCCTCGACCTTCCAGATGCTGGAGCAGGGCGCGCCGGCATCCTCCAGGATTCGCTCCCACTCGCGCGCAGGCTTGGCGGCGAGCGCCTCCTCGATGATGGCGCGGAGCGCCGGTTCGTTCTCGTTGCGCGAGAACCAGTCGGCGAAGCGCGGATCGTTCAACGCGTCCTCGCGGCCGAGCGCCGCCATCAGCGCGCGATATTGTTTCTCGTTGTTGACGGCGAGCAGGATGTGGCCGTCACCGCATCTGAACAAATTCGCAGTGGTCCTGCGGCTCACCGCCTGGTTGCCCGACAGCGTTTGCCGATGGCCCGCGACCGACCAGTCCGCGATCTGGCCCGACAAGAACGCCATCGTCGCCTCCAGCATGGAGACATCGACGAGTTGCCCCTTGCCGGTGTGGTCGCGCTGGTAGAGCGCGCTCGACACACCGAACGCGGCGGTCGCGCCGGAGAGCACGTCGCACACCGCAAAGCCCGCGCGCGTCGGTCCGGTTTCAGGATGGCCCGTGATCGCCATGATGCCTGACAGCGCCTGCATCTTGCCGTCATAGCCGGGGCGCAAGCGATCCGGGCCGGTCTGACCGAAACCCGAGACCGCGCAGTAGATCAGCTTCGGATTGATCGCCGAGAGCGCTTCATAGCCGATGCCGAGCTTGTCCATCACGCCCGGCCGGAAATTCTCCATGACGACGTCGACGGTCGCGGCCAGCTTCTTTACGATCGCGATCGCGTCGGGCTTTTGCAGGTCGAGCGTCAGGCTGCGCTTGTTGCCGTTGATGGCCTGGAACGCCGGCGCCAGCCCGCGCTCGGCCCATTCGCGAGAAAGCGGCGTGCGGCGCATGTCCTCGCCCTCGCGCCGCTCGACCTTGATGACGTCGGCGCCCAGCAGCGCGAGCTGGTAGCTCGCATAGGGGCCGGCCAGCACTTGGGTGAAATCCAGGATCTTCACGCCCTCGAACGGTCGCGTCACGTCGCTCTCCCCATTGTTTGTTGTTATCGGAGGACGTCAAAGCGCGCTCATCGCGCTTTAGGCCGCGCGGTTGCCGCGCGCGATCTCCTTCTGCTTGTCGAATTCGGCGCGGCGGCGCGCCAGCTCTTCCGGTGAGAGCTGCGCGACATTGTTGTAGTCGAGCTTCCAGGAGGCGTCCTCGCTCCAGCGCAGGGGCGACTGCATGGTGGTCTGCGGGCCGCTCGCGCTTTCCAATAGCCTGAGCGCCAGCTCGAGCGTCTGCGCCTGCGAGGCCAGGTCATGCGGTTTGCCCGCGGAATTGCCGAGCGGGAAGTCGGAGAACAAAAAGCGCGGCACGGCGGCGTGTTCGACGATGTCCTTGGCGCAACCCATGATCACGGTCGGAATGCCGTTGGCCTCGAGATGCCGCGCCACCAGCGCCGTGGTCTGGTGACAGACCGGGCAGTTCGGCACCAGCACGGCGACGTCGACCTTGTCGGCGAGACAGCGCGCCAGGATTTCCGGCGCGTCGGTGTCGAGGGTGACGCGGTGGCTGCGGTTGGTCGGCGCGCCGAAGAAGCGCGGCGCAACCTCGCCGATGCGGCCCGCCGCGGCCGCCTTCAAAAGCTGCGGTAGCGGAAACCAGGTGCCGTTGTCGGTCGCCGTGGTGTGCTTGCGGTCATAGCCGATGTGCGAGATGCGCAGATCGTGCGCTTTCGAGGTGTCACCGTCATAGACCTGATAGAACTTCGCGCTGCCATTATACGCCGCGCCCGGCCCCTGATCGCCCTTGGTGGGATCGTACTGCGCGGCCGTGGTGATGATGGTGACGCGCGACTGCGCCAGCTTCTTCTTCAGCGGCTGGAACGGCGCCTCGGTGTAGTGCGCCCAGCGATAAGGTGTGGTGTAGCCGATCGCGGTGTAATAGTCCCGCGTGCGCTGCATGTAGGGCACGGGGGCATCGTGGTCGGGCGCAAAGCCGAATTCGTCGTCGCGCGAAGCGGACATGGGCGCGTCTCCTGGTTCTTGGTTGGGGCCAGACTAGAGATAGTTTCGGGGATGCTCAACCGGGGGAGCGGCGGCGCAGGTCAGAATTGCAGGCTTGATGGAGCGAGCCGCGTAGCCGGTGCGCTCCCTCGCCCCGCTTGCGGGGAGAGGGTTGGGGTGAGGGGGAGTCTCCGCAAGGACGGTGACAATCGGACTCGCGGAGGCTCCCCCTCACCCGATCGCTTCGCGATCGACCTCTCCCCGCAAGCGGGGCGAGGTGAAGACAGCACACCTACCGAAAGATATGCAGCGCCGCGTATTGCAGCAGCATGATCGCCTTGCCGTCGATGATGCGCCCGTCCGCGATCATGGCCTGTGCTTCGTCGATGCCGAGCTCCAGCACCTCGATGTCCTCGCCCTCGTGTGCGAGGCCGCCACCGTCGCTCACCCGCATCGACGGCTCGTATTCCGCGACGAAGAAGTGCAGCTTCTCGGTCACCGAGCCCGGGCTCATGAACGCCTCGAACACCTTCTGTACGTGGTGCAGGCGGTAGCCGGTCTCTTCCTCGGCTTCGGCGCGGATGCGCACCTCGGGCTCGGCATCGTCGAGCACGCCGGCGGCGGCCTCGATCAGGAGGTCGTCGTAGCCGCGGATGAAGGCCGGCAGGCGGAATTGCTTCACCAGGATCACGGAACGCGCGGCGCGATTGTACGGCAGCACGGCGGCGGCGTTGTCGCGCTCATAGGTCTCGCGATGCTGCGTCTGCCACTCGCCGCTGGCGCGGCGGTACTCGAACGTCGTGGTCTTCAGCGTGGTCCAGCCGTCCGAGAGCACGCGGACGTCCTTGATGCGGACGCGATCGGAAATGGTCATGATGATTGCCGGCCGTCGAGCCACTTCTGGAACATCACCGAGGTCGATTCCTCGAAGCCCAGGGATTGGTAGAACGCATTGGCCTGCGCATTCTCGCGGCGGACCAGCAACTGCAGCTTGGCGATGCCGGCAGCCCGCAGCCAGTCCTCGGCTGCCGCCATGATCATCCGGCCATAGCCGCGCTTGCGGATGTCAGGATCGACCGCGACGTAATAGACCCAGCCGCGATGGCCGTCATGGCCGACCATGACGGTGGCGACGATGGCGCCGCCGTCGCGGCCGACCAGCACGGTGGAATTGTCGCGCCGTCGCGCCAGCGCGAGGTCGGCATGCGGATCGTTCCACGGCCGCGTCAGGCCGCAGCGCTGCCACAGCGCGACGACGGTCTCGACATCGGCATCGGCAATCGCGGCAGTGGCCAGTGCGCTCACAGCACCTTCCCCGGATTCATGATGCCGTGCGGATCGAGCATCGCCTTGATCGCGCGCATCAGCTCGATCGCGGTCTTGTCCTTGACGTCGGGCAGTTCGTCGCGCTTGAGCACGCCGATGCCGTGTTCGGCCGAGATCGAACCGCCCATGCGCAGCACGATCGCGAACACGACGGCGTTCATTTCGTGCCAGCGCGCGAGGTAATCCGCGGTGTTGGCGCCGATCGGCTGGCTGACATTGTAGTGCAGGTTGCCGTCGCCGAGATGGCCGAACGGCACCGGCCGAGCACCTGGTATGAGTTTCACCACGGCGGCGTTGGCTTCCGCGATGAAGTCGGGCACCGCGGCGATCGGCACCGAGATGTCGTGCTTGATCGAGCCGCCCTCCGGCTTCTGCGCCGACGACATCTCCTCGCGCAGCTTCCAGAAACCGTTGCGCTGGGTGAGGTTGGCCGCGATCACGGCGTCGTCGACGATCTCCTCTTCCATGGCGCGGGCGAGAATCGTCTCCAGCGGCGTGCGGGCGTCGTCGCCGGGCGAAGACAACTCCATCAGCACGTACCAGGGATGCTTCTCCGCAAGCGGATCGCGTACGTCGATGCCGTGACGCACCGAGAAATCCACCGCCATCTCCGACAGCAGCTCGAAGCTCGTCAGCGCATTGGCCGCCTCGCCCTGCGCGATCGTCAGCAGCTTCAAGGCCGCCGCCGGCGACTTCAGCCCGACATAGGCGGTCTCGATCGATCGCGGCTTCGGAAACAGCTTCAGCGTCGCCGCGGTGATGATGCCGAGCGTGCCTTCCGCGCCGATGAACAGGTTGTGGAGGTTGTAGCCGGTGTTGTCCTTTTTCAGCTTCGACAGCACGTTGAGCACGCGTCCGTCGGCGAGCACGACCTCGAGCCCCAGCGCCATCTCGCGCGCGACGCCATAGGCGAGCGCGGCGGTGCCGCCGGCATTGGTCGAGAGATTGCCGCCGATGGTGCAGCTCCCCTCCGCGCCCAGTGACAGCGGAAACAGCCGGTCGACGTCGGACGCCTTCTGCTGCGCGATCTGCAGCACCACGCCGGCCTCGCACGTCATGGTGTTGGAGGCGGTATCGACCTCGCGGATCTTGTCCAGGCGTCGCAGCGATATCACGACTTCGCCGTTGTGCGGGGTCTGGCCGCCGACGAGCCCGGTGTTGCCGCCCTGCGGCACCAGCGCGATTTTATGCTCGGACGCGAGCTTGCAGATCGCGGAGACCTCGGCCGTCGAGCCCGGGCGCAGTACCAGCGGCGAACGGCCGTGGAACAGGTTGCGCTCCTCGGTGACATAGGCCTGGATATCGGCCGCATCGGTGATCGCGTGCTTGTCGCCGACGATCCTGCGGAATTGGTCGATCAGTTCAGGCGCAAGCGGAGGGAGGGCGGATTGATTGATGTTCATTGTCTCTTCTTCCACTCTTATCGTGCGACCGCCGCGCGCCGCAGCCGGTCGTTGATCGCTTCACCCAAACCTTCCTCGGGAATCGCCATGACGGCGATCGCCTTCGGTCCTTTCGCATCGAGAGCACGAAGATAGCCGAACAGATTTGCCGCGGCTTCATCGAGATCGCCTGCAGGCGACAAATTCAAGACGGCAGAAGCCGCGCCGACGCCCGGTAACCGCGCGGGCCCGAACGCCAGCAGCGCCTCACCCGGCGCCATGTCCAGCGCATGGAGCCGCACATGGGCGCGGGGCGCGTAATGCGAGGCCAGCATGCCCGGCGCCAGCGGCTGGCTGTCGTCGCTCTCGGCTTCGACCGGCGGCCGCGCCAGCGGTCCACCAAGCACGGCCTCGATCCGTTCGCGCGAGAGCCCGCCGGGGCGGAGCAGCATCGGCGCCTCGAAGCAGCCGACGATGGTCGATTCGACACCGACCGCAACCGGCCCGCCGTCGACGATCAGGTCGATCCGCCCGGCAAGATCGCTCTCCACATGGGCGGCCAGCGTTGGCGAGACATGGCCGGAGATGTTTGCGGACGGTGCCACCACGGCCCCGCCGAAGGCCCGCAGGATCGCCTCGGCCACCGGATGGGCGGGAATGCGGATCGCGACCGTGTCGAGGCCCGCCGTGGCGAGATCCGCCACGGGGCAATCAGCCGTCTTCGGCACCACCAGCGTCAGTGGCCCCGGCCAGAACGCCTTGGCCAGCCGCAGCGCGCGCGCGTCGAACCGCCCGATCCGCCGCGCGGCCGTGAGGTCGGCGACATGGGCGATCAGCGGATTGAAGGCCGGCCGGCCCTTGGCGGCGTAGAGATGGGCGATCGCGGTCGCGTTGGCGGCGTCCGCGCCGAGCCCGTAGACCGTCTCGGTCGGGAACGCGACCAGCCCGCCGGCGGCCAGGGTTTTGGCCGCAGCCTCCGCGCCGGCCGCGCCGGCCGGCAAAATCAGTGTCTCAAGACCCGTTTTCACAGGGACAAAATTCCTCGGCTCGGCCGCTTGCAGTGCGTCAAACCCGACGCTATAAGCCGCCTTCTTGTCGGAGTGTGGCTCAGCCCGGTAGAGCACTGCGTTCGGGACGCAGGGGTCGCAGGTTCGAATCCTGCCACTCCGACCATTCTTCCAAAAGTTGACGTTTTCCAAAGGCTTGGCGGACCGGCCGCCAGCGCCTCAGGCACGCCTTTTTGCAACGATTTTGGGGGCGGGTCCACGGCCGATTTGGCCGGACAGGGCCGCTTGTTCCGCTGGCATGGCTCGGATCTGGCTCGGCCCGCGCGGTGCGCGATTGGTGACGGGACCAAATGATCCCGTCTTCCGCCTCACGATTTGACGGCGCCGGCGGAGATGCCGTCGATGAACCGGTGCTGGAGCAGCACGAAGAAGACGATCGTCGGCGCGGCAATCAGCGTCGCGATCGCCATCATCTGCGGCCAATCGTTCCCGTAGCGTCCGCTCAATTGATAGAAGCGCGCGGTTGCCGTCGCGGCCTCATCGGTCTGGAGGAACGTGATGGCGATCAGGAATTCGTTCCAGGTGTTCAGGGACACGATCAGCGCGACCGTGAGCAAGCCGGGCGATGTCAGCGGAAAGATGACGCGCGCGAAGATCTGGAACATCCCCGCGCCGTCGATCCGCGCGGCTTCCTCCAGCTCGATCGGGATCGACACGATGTAGGTGCGGAGCAGAAACAGTGAGAACGGCGTGTAGATCGCCGCGTAGACGAACATCAGGGCAAAGTGATTGTTGATCAGGCCGAGCTTCGCGAACAGGAAGTACAGCGGGAAGATGAACATCTGTACCGGCACTGTCGTCGTCGCCAGGAAGTAGAGGCTGATCACGAGCCAGCCCGACACGCGGCGGCGGGCAATCACCCATGCCGCCGGCGTCGCCACGGCACAGACGATGACCACGGTGCCGGCGGCGACGAGGCAGCTGTTGAGAAGTGCACGCCCGAGCCGTGCCTCAGACCACACCTGCGAATAGATCGCGAAATTCGGCGCCTCCGGAAGGCCGAGCGGACTGCTGAGAATCTCGAAATTGGTGCGCACGCTGTTGACCAGCATCAGCGCCAGTGGAAACAGCACCGAAAACGCCGCCGCGCTCAGCAGGGCGTAGGCCATGAAATGGGCCGTGGATCGCTGCGTTCCGATCATGCCTGCTTCTCGGCCTTGTACTGGACGCGGAGATAGATGCCGATCGCCAGCATGCCCAGCATGCTCATGACCAGCGAATAGGCCGAGGCGCGTCCCACCGACATCTGCTGGAATGCCGTCTTGTAGGCGATGGTGCCGAGCACCTCGCTGGAAAAGCCGGGGCCGCCCTCGGTGAGGATGTAGATCCAGTCGAAGACGCGGAACGACCAGATCACGGTCATCAGGATCATGAAGAAGATGGTCGGCCGGATCATCGGCAGCAGGATGTAGCGAAACGCCGCGCTGTAGGACGCGCCGTCGACGAAGGCCGCCTCGATCAGGCTGACATCGACCTGCCGGAACGCCGCAAAATAGATCACGGTGAGGTATCCCCACCAGTGCCAGATATCGACCAGCATGACGCCGAACAAGGCGGTCGAGGGATCGGCGAGCGGATTGCCGACATTCAGTCCGAGGCCCTGCAGCCAGGCGACGATGCCGGTGACGGGGCTGTAGATCATGCCGCGCCAGACCTGGGCGAGGATGATGGTCGCGATCGTGACGGGCAGAAAGAACACGACCTGGTAGAATGTCCGCCCGATCTTGATCAGCATCAGCAACGCCGCGGCGACGAGCGCGATGATCATCGGCACGGTCACGAAGGTCGTGGTGTAGATCAGGTTGTTGCCTGCCGCCGTCCAGAAGCGCGGTTCGGCGAACAGCGCTGCGAAATTGCTCAGGCCGACGAAGCGCGGCGAACCGAGACCGCTCCAGTCGGTCAGCGACAGCAGGATCGTCGCGCCGACCGGAAAGGCGACGACGGAGAGGCTGAGCAGCAGGGCGGGGACCACGAACAGCCATGCGAAGCGATACTCGTCGCTTGGCATGTATGCCTGGGCAGGCACGTCGGCGTTGCCGTCACTTTTGGCCATCGGCGGGATCAAGTCATGATCAAGCGCGGTCGGGCAGGGTTTTGACCAGCCCGTCCTTGAGGTCCTGCTGGAAGATCTCGTTGACCTTGTCGCAGAACTGCTTCGCGGTGATCTGCCCGAGCCAGACTTCCTCCATGCCGCCCTTCATGTAATCGTCGGTGCGGGCCGGCCAGAACGTCCATGGCGCATAGCCGTAGGTTTTGTGCTGGAGCGCGGACGTGGTCTCGTAGTTCAGTTTGACAGCGAGCGCCGTCACACGATCGAGTTTGTCGCCCGGCGCGGGCGGCGATACCAGCGGCGAATCCCATTCGCCGCCCCAGAGCTCGGACATCGCAATGATGAATTTGTGGTCGAGCAGCGCGTTGATGACGCGCGCGGCGCCTTCCGCGACCTGCGACGATGCGTTGATGGCGAGGTCGGCGCCGATGCCCAGCGGGAAAACCGGGTAGGGCGCCTGTGCCGACAGCTTCGGAATCGGCGTCCAGTTAAGATCCTGTCCGGTCTTCTTGAAAGTATCGTCGACCCACTGGAAGGCCCAGCTTCCCTGCAGCGCCATGCCCGACTTGCCGGCGGCCATCAGCGAGAACGCCTGCTGCATGCTCAGCGCGAAATATTTCTGGCCGCCGAAATAGCCCTTGTCCCACCAGTTTTTCAGCAGCTGAATGGAATCGACGAAGACCTGATCGTTCCAGGGCAACTTGCCCGACAGCGCCTTGAACACGTTGTCCGGCCCGGCGCAGCAGCTGAAGGACGCGCCGACATAGTGCCGGTTGGCAAATCGCGTTCCCGCGTTGCCGGCGGCGAGCGGCGTGATGCCCTGCTTCAGCATCTTGTCGGACAGCGCCTCGAACGCGGCGAGGTCCGTCGGCGGTTGCCAATCGTTCTTCTTGAACAGCGTTTCGTTGTAGTAGAGCACTTGGGTTTCGGAGGTCTTCGCGATCGCGTACAGCGATCCGTCATACGTCCCCATGTTCAGCATGAACGGGACGATCCGCTTGTCCCACTCGAACTGCTTGGCGAACTGGTCGAGCGGCATCAGGCGCTTGTTGATCACCAGGCGCTGGGTCCACGCAGGGCCATTGGTCAGGACGATATCGGGACCGCTGCCGGCGGAGAGCGCGACCAGCAACTGATCGGACAACGCCGCTCCGCGATACTCGATTGCGAGCTCGTATTCGGACTGCGACGTGTTGAACGGCTTGACCAGAAATTTATCCAGTGCCGCCTGCTGCGCCGCGGTCGCGCCTTCGTACCACCACACGACCCGTTTCGGGGCCGCATGAGCTCTTGTTGTGGCAAGGCCGATTGCGGCGGAGCCACCGGCCAGTACCGACCGTCGTGTCAGTTTCGACGCGACCATGACCAACCTCCCATGTCGTTCTTTGTTTTATGGGCAGCGCTTCAGCGCTTGCAGTTCGCTTTCGACCTTGGCCCGGGCGACGCGCGTGAGGTTCGCGGCAAGCTCGGCCTGCGATTTGCGCGATGCATCCGGCAAGGCCTGAACCAGCTCGGCATGATGCGGACCGATCCCGCTGAATGCGCCGCAGATGCCGGCAGCCATGCACGCGATCGTGTCGGCGTCGCGCCCGAAATTGGCGCCGAGAATGGCGGCCTGCTTCGGATCGCCCTTGGCGAGCAGGACGATCGCAAGCGTGGCGGGCACGGTCTCGCGGCTGTCACAGGCGATGGCACGCCTGAAATTGACGTGATAGCGCTTGCGGAATTCCTTGTAGTCGCCCGTCGTCCTGGCGATCTCGAGCGCGTTCTTGATCAGCGAGAGCATCTCGCCGCCGCTCCACGGCTTGATGAAATCGACCGAGGCCTGAAGGATGCTGTCGATTGTCGCATCGGCGGCGAGAGCCTCTGCGACCGCGGCGGCGATCGCTGCGGCCCCATCCTGGCAGAACGCGACGTCGGTGACGTGGATCAGGCTCGCGAGCTCCATCGCCTGGGCCGCCGCCGCGCGGGGATTTCCGGCATTGACGATGCCGACCGGCGCGATGGCCATGGCAGAGCTCGAGCTCGGCATCGTGCCTTCGGCGATCGTGCGGGGCACATAGCCGAACCGCAGCTTCGCCGCGGCATGAAGCACGGAGGGGAAGAAGCGCCCGACCTTCGATCCGAAGATGGCGCTGTGCTGTTCGCGCCATTGCGTCGCCCAGTCGTCGGCATTGGCGTATCCTTGGGTCCTGATCAGCGCGGCGCCGATCAGGTCGCGCATGATCGAGTCGTCGGTGCCGTCGCCCTCGAACGTCTCGACCCAGCCGAATTTCGCCTCGATCTGCTCCGGCTCGAGATTCTCGGTCGGCGTGCCCATGGCGTCTCCGATGACGCCGAACACAAGGCACCCGTAAGCTCGGCCTTGCAGCCTGTCAGCCGCATTTGCCTGCATGTTGACCTCCCTGACGCGCTCTTTTTGACGGTATTATGAAAGCGCTTACATCGCATCGTATCGGATGAGTGCCTTAAGTCAACCTGCGATCTCGCCGGCGCTCCCCTGCAGGCGCTGCCGTGCTCGCGCGGGTCACCAGATTGTAGGGCACATTGACATGCGTGCTGACCTCGGCGTCGTTGGCGATCTGCGCCAGGAGCAGCCGGGCGGCCTCGGCGCCGATCTCCTCCGCGGGCACGCGAATTGTCGTCAGAGGCGGAGAAAGGTGTGCGGCGTATTCGAGATCGTTGAAGCCGGCGACCGAAATGTCGTCGGGGACGCGTAGCCCTTCATGCATCGCCGCGATCAACGCACCGAACGCCAATTGATCATTCCCGCAGACGACCGCGGTCGGCCGGTCGGCGCGCTGCAACAGCGCGTGCATCGCCTGCTGCCCGTCCAGAATTCTGTAGGGCCGCTCGATGAACCATTCGCAGGCAAGCGTCAGCCCGTGGTCGCGAAGACAGGCGCGGACGCCGGCCTCGCGGGCGCTGGATCGGTCGTTGCTCGACGTCCGGCCGGCAATCAGGCCGATGCGCCGGTGCCCGAGGTCGACGATGTGGCGGGTCAATGCGTAGGCAGCCTCGGCGTTGTCGAAGCCGACCGACGGACGCCCCGGCGTCAGCGTCCAGGTCTCGACGAACGGGACGTCGTGCTGCGTGATGAGCGGAAGCAGTTGTGGATGATGTTCGCCGCCGACAAGCATGATCCCGTCGATGCCGCGCATCAGGAGCGTTCGCGTCTCGCGCAACTCGACCTCGGGATCGTATTCCGAGCTGGCGAGCAGCAGCGTATAGCCCGATCTCTTCAAGTGCCGCTGCAGCGACGAGACCGTCAGCGCAAAGCCGCTGTTTTCGATCGTCGGCACGATCGCTCCCACCGTCATGGTCCGGCGCGATGACAGCGCCCTTGCGGCGCCGTTGGGAACGTAGCCGAGCTCGCGACAGGCCTGTTCGACCTTCTCCCTGACGTCTTCGCTGACGAACGTCGTCTGGTTGAGTACCCGCGAGACGCTTGCCGTCGAGACGCCGGCGTGTGCCGCGACGTCGGTCAGGCTGACATTGGAGAGTTTGGGCCGTGTGCGCCGGCGCTGCGATCGCTTGGTCATAGGGGAGGGGCTCGAGGAGGCCGCCGCGGCACGGATGCAACAGGCTGCGGCGCTCAACGAGAGTAAGCGCTTACTTGGGAACTCTCAAGTGGTGTTTTCCTCGGGCAACGCAACTCGGTTGCGAGGGGGCCGACGCGTGAACAGGATCGATGCCGCCCGGGCTCAGCTATCGTCGTGCCACCAGCACGCCAACCAGAAACGCCACCATCAGCGCCGGCAGCGGTGCCTCGCGTACCATGCCCCGGACGATATCCGGCCAGTGCTGATCGGGGACGAGTCCTGGAGCAAGTCTCGACGACGCAGGTCGTGGCGGCCCGACGTCGGCCATCGGTGTCATGCCCCAGTGCGAAGCAAGCTCGGAGATCTCGCTCGCGGCGAGGCGCGAACCGTCGCGGATGCGGAAGATCGCGGCGTCGGTTCGCTCGCGTGGTGCAAGCGCCATCAGCGTCGCGATCGCGGTGCGCAACGTCATCTCGCCATAGCCTTGCAGCCTCACCGATTCCTCGGGATCGGACGTCATGCCAAATTCCTCACATCGCGAAATGGCGCGCGATGGTGAATGCCGCCGCCGCGCACAGGACCAGCGTGGAAACCGCGCCGGCCACGCCGCGCGCGAGATGGGCTCGCGTCAGGTGCCTGGTCATGATTTTGCTCCATGCTCAGCATGGAAATTGCGGCGCGCCGCGTTGGTTCCAACGCGTCGCCGAATCGCCGGCGTACGAGCTATTTCCGCAGCAGCTCGCTCAGCGCCGCGGTCGCCTCCGCGCACCGGATGTCGTCGATCTCGCGCGACAGGCTGAGCGCGCTCGATTTCAGCTCTTCCACCTTCCAGCTCTCCGGATGCTGGTTTTCGAGCTGACCGAGTCGCTTGTTGAGGTCATCCAGCCTCGATTGAAGGTGCCCGATATTGGCGGCCCCGTTCACTTTCCAAACGCGTTGTGCACGCATCACAGTTCCCCTGCACAAGCATGATCTGGACCCGGAGGGCCGCGTCAGCGCAAAGGGCGAAGCGGTTTTCCGGATAGATCATGCTCCAACAACCACCCAAGGCGCGATGACAATTCTTCCCCATTCCATCGCGCTTTGGTCTCACGGCGTTGTGAGAGCCGTTCGTGGCCGGAATGGGAGTTTGTTTTGTCCGGCTTCAGACGGTGGGGAACCGTTGCAGATCGGCAACGAAAGTTCCCAGTTTTACCCGGATGGGACGCCGGCGGCGACGTGGATCAGGGTCCTGTAGCCCGGATGCAGCGCGGCGCAATCCGGGGCGGCTTCAGCTTGTGGCGAGATCCCGGATTGCGCTGTGCTCCATCCGGGCTACGCGCCCCACTGCCCGTCGGGCAAAACACCTGCCGCGCTGTCAAGCCGGCCGCCAGAAAATATTCTTCTTTACCGAAATTCGGAAACGACGTATGTGTCGCTCATCCCGGCTCATTCCTTGAGGGGCGATCATGTGGTCGTCTTGGTCGCGAGCCGGGTTTGCGGTGGACGCGGCAGCGTCGGCACGAGATGGTACGGGCAGGGCGGGTAGTCCCTGTGAGCTCGA
>Ga0207426_1001212_pt1 | contig 22818 bp, 26 predicted proteins | sample AraplaMF_Cvi_mMS_FD_184265 | JGI IMG/M metagenome (GOLD analysis project Ga0207426, IMG submission 184265) | Arabidopsis root microbial communities from the University of North Carolina, USA - plate scrape MF_Cvi_mMS (SPAdes) (version 2) | ecosystem: Host-associated > Plants > Roots > Endosphere... | reverse complement strand
TGTTCCTGAGTCATGGTGGACTCCTTGCGGTTCGCCGCGCGCGTTGCCGCGTCGGACTACGTCCTCCGCGCCCACGCGCAACGGCACGAGAAACCGACCACTGTCAGATTTAGTCTAGGCTATTGCAGATCATGCGAGGTCGAAAAGATCGAGCTGGCGGGGATCGGCTACCTGTGTAGCAACAGGCGGCTTTACAAACGGTGCTTCAGCGTTCGGTGCTGCTTCGATGCGGAAGAAGTCGGGATTAACGCCGGCGTTTTTCGCTGCAATGAGCCAGTCGGGCATGTCGCCGAGTCCGTTCCATTCGTGGCCTCGCGCGTCGCGATATAGCGGCGGGTGCGTCTTGTCGTGTTCGATTGAAGTAGACAATGCTTCAAGCGAAATGCCGAACTCTTCCATGCGACGGCGATGTGCAAGACGGTCAAAAGTGGACACCTCACATTCTCGTACAATCAAACACCTAGCGAAATGGCCAATGTCCATCGAAATTTTTAGAAATGGACAAATCACAGCCGCACATGTCCATTTTTTTTCTAAGCATTGATAATGCTCTCCGCGCGCACTCGCGTCAGGAACCAGAGCCGACACCAAGCTCTCGAATTGGGACCACGTTGCCGCCCCGCAATTGAGCCAGTTCTTTCTTCAGGTCAAGCACTTGTTGCAGCAGCGAAAGCTCTCGAGCAAGGGCGGCGTCTAACTGGCCCTGCAAGGTTTTGCTGGTCTCCTTGGCTCGCTCGAGGCGGTCGCTCGCGTCAGTCTGAGGTCGGCGCACGTCTACGTTCGCCGCGTCGATAGCGGCGATGAGCGGGGCGAACTGCGGCCGTGATTTCTTGATGCTGCCTTTCTTGCGACCGGCCTCGATGGCCACCGAGTCGTTATTGATCTTGGCCTTGCTGCGTTTTAAACGCTCAAGCGCGGCAAAATAGGCGGACAACGCGTCGCTCATGTCTCTCTTCTCGTGTTAATTTTTTCCTGCGTCGCAAGCAGGGTTTCCAAAGTTCCCACTTCCATCCGATACTCCACGGAACCTGCCGCGAACACTCGAAGATTTTTCACGCGTCGCTCTTGGGCTTTTACAACGCGCTGGAGCTTAGACGGAGCCAGGATCAGATTCTTGCAGTTCTTCTCCAAGCATTCGAGGTCAAGCCAATCGAGCGGGGGCGATGTGCACTCTTCAGTGTTAGCACAACCTCCCAGCGGGGTTTCCTTATAGGCGAGTTGCCCCTTCTTGAACATCAAGAGAGTCTCTTCGCGTGAGTAGACGGAGACCGGAGACTGCTGGACAGCGCGACTTGTCGCCCACACACCGTGGCCACCGAACAGCCGCTCGTCGGAGAATAGGACCTGCGCGGCGTAGGCCAGATATTCGGACACGCTCTGCGCATCAGCCCAGTCATGTGCAAAGTGGTCCTTGTCGTTCCCAAGGAAGTCTTTTGCAAACGCCGAGCCTCGGGCGTAGTACATCGACATTTCCTGCGTGATGTGTTGCAACTGGCGCTTGAGGCTCGGCAAAGAGACGAGCCCACTCCGCTGGGCGTAGAGAGCCAAGGTGCGGCGCAGCTGATGTCGCGTGAAGGGCCATCTGGCACCCACGGCAAAGTCAGGCTCGGCCTCCCAAGCGCGATGCGGGTCGATTAGCTTCAGCTCGACGATGTCTTCCTGCGTAATGGCCGGGAAGGCTCGTTGCCGCAAACGGTCAATGTAGTACCTTTCGATGTCCGGTCCCCGGTCCGCCATGTATTCCCCGCCGAATAATCCAAGGCGACTGAAGAGCAGGAACTTTCCGTCCGAAGAACGCGGGTAGGCTCCTGCACCATGCGCGCGGTGTACCACCCCGGACAATCGCTGAGCAAGCTTGACCGCCCTCACAGCAAGATGGCTTGTGACCCAGCTGGCACGCTTCACCCGGCCGCCGTTCAGTTTTGTGGTCACACCTTCGATGGTGTAGTGCTCAACGCCGTCCTGACGGAACGTTTTCAGGCAGGCGTAGGGTAGATTCTGCCCCTCTGCTCCTCGCATACCGGTAAACGCCAGGATAAGAACTTGACACAGCGCGTAAATCTCCATCACGAATGACGACAAGCCCGGCATATCTAAGTTGGAACCGAAATGCTCGGCTGCGTTCGACAACGCTGCGGATGCGCTGATTGGCTTCCCCGCGTAGGCCTGCCCGAGTTGCCTTTCCAATTCAGGCGCGACGGCCTCCACCATTCTGAGTTCGCGTTCGCAGGTTTCCAGGAAGTGTTGATATACCCGTGTCGGAATGACCGGATGTTGCAAACTGTCCTCGCGTTCGGCGTGCCGCTCCAGCATTGGTCCGTGAAGTTGTCGAAGCGGGATGTGAAGACCGGTAACCAACTTTCCCAGCCGGTGAAGGTGAACCAGTATCGCGTGCAGCCGCTGACTGGTCGTCTCATTACCGTCCTCAGAGATATATTCAAGGATAGTGGTAGTGTTGCCGAGAGCTTGATAAAGGGTGAGTTGTCGCTCGGCGGCGTAATACGTGAAGGCTCGGAGTTCCGTCATCCGCTGCTTCAGCGTGTTAGGGGCGGGCACGTCGTCCGGTACGCCATGCATTAGGAAGTACATAACCTGCTTCCACTGACGGGTGGACGCGATGATTATGTCTTGCCGGGCTCCAGCCGGCGCATGGCGGCGGAAGTGTATGTTCAAATGGCGGGCGTTTGTGCCATAGGCCGCAACGTTCCAGGCGTCATCTCGAAACAGAGATGCGGGCAGTCCTGCTGTGTCGCGAGTAACGACGGCGTCGTCCGCGACTCGCTGCCAGTCTTCCAATGAAACGCCAAGCTGGCTTGATGTAGCACGTTTTAGGGGCGTGAGGTCACTCATGCCAGGCCCAGTTCAAAAAGTAGTTCCAGTTTGCCCGCCCAGAATGCGTCGAGGTTACCCATCACATCAACGTCTTCCTCGATTCGAGCAACGAACGCACTGTCGCGCCCGCGCATCTCGTCAAGAAGGAAGTCCAGTCGGCGCAGTACCACACCAAAGGTTCTGTCGTACTGTTCCACCGAGTTAGCTCGGTTACTTGTAAGCCGCACGCAGTACCGACAGCTGAATAGCTTGCGGACGTCTGTTTCGTCTGCGTGCACCTTGTAATTGTCACAGAACAAACACCCTTCAGACGTCTTGCAATCCGGTTTTACTGGCGCCGAGGGCGCAATTGGCTCGGGATTCTGGAAATCCAGGCAAGCACCAACAGCGCTTTCGATACTTCCAGGAGGCAGACTCTCATTCGCGCGGAGCACGGTTTTCTCAACAGACGCGAAGAACGCCCCAAATTCGGCCTTATGAGCACTGTCCGTGCCATTTGAGTACGCCCGTAGGGCGGTCGCCAGGGAGTGCCCCATCAAATTCGCGGCAACACCCGGACCATGGTTGCTGATAGCCCAGTCTTGCTTGGCCGCTCGCCATTGCCGCGCGTTCACCTTGGGAAGCACGACTCCGAAGGCTTCCAACCGCGCGTAGAACTGGGTTAGGAATTGGCGCGACAGGTCAGCGATACTGACTCCTCCTCCCTTTCCCCGAGCGATAAAGAGCGAGTCGAAAGACTCGTCCTGAACCAGGTACTCACGCAACTTAAGGTAGGTCCTCAGCTTGGGCATGAACCCGACCGACACCTTGAAAGCGATCTCCGTGCCGCCCGCTCTGTATTTGACTTCCCGGAACTTTTGTCTCGAGACGGACGGCGACTGCGCGCTCTCCGAGAGCTCGGGGCTCCACTTCATGGCTTGCAATTGGGATAGATTGATTCCCGTTTCGGCAAGGAACAATGCCGCGAAGGCGTAAGCAGCAGTCATGGCGTGCTCGCGTCGGACAGCCGCCTGCGCGCTGAGGTTTGCCTCCTTCAAAAGTTCAGACGCCGCACGTAAGGCCTGATAGGTCCTCTGGTGTGGGTGCTTGCGCCCCTCCGCTTCGAGCCGCTCAAGCAGTTCTTCGCGCGAGCGCATCTTGCCCGTCTGAAGATTCCACGCTAAAAGTCCTCGATCGCCATTTCGCCGGCTCGCCTTCCGCCAGTGAGGAACTACGTGAACTGTTTCTCCAAGCGACGTTACGATGGCGAACGGGTATGGCTTGAATTCCAGGACTTGTGAACTGATGCTGCTAAAAAATGCGTCAGCCCAGGCGACGAGCAGCGCCTGGCGCTCGGAGTCCGGCACCTCCGTCGGTACGGCACGGTTTCGACTGTAACGCATTGTTTTGATGTCCGCGCCAAAGTTGTCGTCGAAGATACCGCGCAGCGTTGTTAGTATGGCGCGCTCGAGAATGGCAACGGAATTCCGGCTCTTCTTGCTCTGTGAGACAAGTTCTCGCTGCTCGAGACCATACGCTTCGATAGCTTCGTCCGTCTCGTCTCTGTCGCACAGAACACCGTAAAGACCACGCGCGTCCGCCCAGTTCACGAATCGGGTCAAATTCTCGCATCGACTGAGCAAGGTTATAGGCCTGGAGCCAAGCACAGTGGCCTCGGAGAAATAGGCAATCAGGCGTCGCACCGCCTTGATGCGCTCCTTGCTCGGACTTGCTAAGTCAAAGCTGTAATGCTGGCGAAAATTGGACGATGTATCGCGCTTCAGGAAGCAGAATTGCCCGACATCGATTCGCCGCTTGAGAGTCGGCCAGCAAAGCAGTGCAGCCTCGGGATGCATAACGACACTGCCCTCAGCCAAAGGCAGGGTGATGTCTTCAGTCCTTCGCGTCAACGCGCACCCCTACATCGAGCGTACGTTGGGCTAGGTTCGCCAAGTGTTCGTTCCACCCGTCCTGGACCGCGTCGAAGAGGGCGAGATTCTCGCGATACTGAAGATATTTTTCCGTGGTTGTCGGACTGGAATGCCACATGAGCTGCCTGATCTGCCCCAAGGCCTGCGTGTAGACTATTGAATTGTTTTTAATTTTGTCGAGCATCGAGTCCGCAGCATTCAGTCCAAACGTGGCGCGAAGATCGTGGAATCGGAATTTGTATCGGGGGTTGTTCAGCCGCAAGCGCATTTCAGGAAGTAGCTTCTCTTTGAGAAATTGTCGAACACCTTGCCCGTTCTTAGGGTGCCGCAAGACGTGCGGGCCGCGACCTAATTCACCGCGCTTCGGCCTCGATGCATACATTGGTGCGCCTCGATAGCTCAAGAAGAGATGTTGGTCAATATGATTGCCGCCGTCGGCCTTCTCGCGGCGAGTTCGGGCGCGTTGACTATGAGCGTAAATGTAAAGACGTTCATAGAACCATTTCGGCAGGTGAAGAACGCCCTTGGTGCCGTTTTTCGTATCGATACCGGTGCCCGGGCCAGCATTCAGTCGGAAGTCGTTGCCAACGATTTCTGAGGGATGCTGCCTCACGTGCCGTACCCTGACCGTTAGGACCGTCTGAATCCGGGCACCGCTGAACAGCGAGAAGAGAAAAATGAGCGACATCTCGGTGTTGTCGAGGTCCGTCAGTGCCTGTACCAGAACCTTTTGCTCGGCTTGTGGCAACGGCCTTAGCTTGCCACTGTCCTCTATGTACTCGCTGTAGGGGTCGGCAACAGTTTTTCCCTTGATAGAAACATCGGTCGTCTTGACTGTGAGAACACCGCTGAACCCATGCTCATTCTTCCATTCGACGAGGTGGTCAGAGTCGACCCACGTTGGGTTACTCGGGTTAAACAGGGCTGCAGTCTTCAACCAACGATAGAACCCAATCACCGTTCCCATGCGACGCCTTGCCACGGAATGTGAGATTTCAGCGGCTTCGACGGAGTGGCGCAGATATGCGTTGTATCGATAAGTCGGGCGCTGAAGTTTGAACGGTGGAAAGCTCAGCCAGTTAATTTTCTCCTCGTCGATATAGCGCCGGAACGCGGCCAAGTCCTCCGCGATGACCGCGTAACTCAGCATGTTGGGCGCGACTTTGCCTACCAGCCTGTCGATGACCCAAAGATTTGCCTCTGGCCAAGGCGAGCCGTCAGCGTTCAGGACGACGGGAAAGAGCGGGAAAGTGTGTGGTGACCAGTTCGGTTTCTTGGCGCGGCGTCTACCAGTGCTCGGATCGACGTCGCCTACGGGCCTCGTGTAATAAGTGACCTCTCCGCCGTTCTCAGCGGGAAGGTCGACTTGAATCACGTTTTCCCCGGGCCCCTCAGCAACTTCGGTGAGGGAGAACTGTGGCAATGTTTTCTTCTTTGCTGCGCTTGTCATTTGTTCTAGTGGCCCGGGCGGGTAATTGTTTTAGTAAGTGCCTCGCTTATGTGACGTCCATTTTATTCATACTTACACATCCTGGGAATAGCCGCTCAACTTGCACATAGACGGCGCATCCAGATAATCAGGCGATCGCGTGCTTCGCCATCGGTGATTTTTCCCTTCATGAAATTCAACTCTGGAATGTGACCTGTTCAAGTGTAACTGCAACGCCAACGACGTGATGATCAGAATATCGTTCTAATGCAGTAGCGACCTGAGGTCACCTCGCAAGGGAACTCAGATGCTATTGTGTTCGGGGTCGCTATCTCAGGGGTATTTTCCAAACCTTCATTGCTGCTGTCGGCGCTTCTGCGCCAAAAGACGCAGTACTAGAGGTTCGAGTACTGCGCACATCAATTTAGCACCTGACCTGAGCATCAAGTCATAGCGTTATCGTCTGCTTCCACGCGTTCGCACCGTCGATAAAGGCGCATGGGATGTCGAGCATCTGTACAACTGTCTTCGCTCAGGATACTAAAAGCCGGATCAGTATTTCAACGCAGAGCTTCCAGGCGGCGTTGACAGTTGACGTCGTCTCCGCCGCGTCGATAGCTTTGCATTGCCTTGGCGCGGTCGGGAGTGTGCCTATTGTCACCATCCCCCCACAAGCCTTCCCAAAAAAGTCCGAGACTATGTGCTGCGGCCTTATAGCCAAGTTCAATGGCTCGCTCGTAGAGCAATCTCGCGCGGTTCATATCCACCCCGATTCCCCGTCCGAGCCGTGCGCTGTCAGCGAGTGAGGCGGCAGCCAGGCCGCGGAGTCGGCTTTCTGCGGTCTCATCTTTTATCACGTCCTCGAGGATCGCGTTCCCTGTATCAAAATCCGCATCGCCGCCTGTAGGCGTTACCAGGGAAATGGCCATTGCCACACGCAAGGCAGGATGACGGTTCGCGCCAATCCGCTCCAGTAGTCGGCGCCCCAGATAAGGCGCGCCACCTAGCGCGCTGGTGAGCAGTGCGTTGGCGATTGCCGCGAGCGATTCGGGTGACAGGAATCCCGTCTTGTTTGCTGCAACCACGTGACGGAAGAATTTTTCGACATCGAGTGAAAGGTCGGCACGGCGCAACTGATGCCATTCACGCTCGATTGTTCCGACCCAGCTTTCCGTTTGCATGGCGAGCAATCCATTGGTGAAGTGCGCACCTTATTGTAACGCACCTTTGCGCGTTTTCCTTCAGTCGATTTACCGAGTACCCCAACACGGAATCGAAATATCCCCGTTCATCTCTGGTTCTCGAAATAGCGTGGCGGCGACTTAAGAATGTTCTCCAGCTGCTCCACCGGTCGCGCAATACGCTGAGACGTTGCCGACGATAAAGCACGAACCGCTATTGGCATTCGTGAACTCGATCTACTTGCACACGGTCGCGACATCGAACGTGGCTCGGCCGTCGACCGGTTGATATCGGCCGCAAAAGCTGATGATTGCGCCCGTGCTAGCATTCCTCGCAAAACATCCGTGAGATCGCAGCTATGTCCAAACCCGTTATTTCGCCAGAAGAGTTTATTGCCGAGGTTAACAAGCGATTGCCCAGCATCGGTGGTTATGAACCTGGGATGCATGTGTCTCTTTATCCGGAGGGCAGCACTGGCGCAACTGCAAGCGGCTATAGTTTGGAACCGGACACTATCGAGACAAGGGCGATCGTTGGAACCGCGATCTCGCAGGTGCTTTCCGAGTTCGATGTTGACCCTAACCTCTCGCGACCGTCCTGATTCTCTCTGCTGCTCAACTCCGCCAGCTTCACTAACCCTTGAAGAAGCAGGAGTTCCGACGTGGAACTTTGGATTCAACCATGTGCGCCATGCGCTGATCTTTACGGACAACCGTCTTCGGTCGATCCGCACGATACGCTGACTCTCATCGGAGCTGGCGCAGTGAAAGACGCGCAAGTTGAGCAGCACTACACCTGCACGCGATGCAGCGCTGCATTCGCGCGTATCTTCCGCGGCGAGCCACGAAAACAAGTCTGGGTGCTACTGAACGCTGGGCAACATTGAGTTGGTCAGAGGATTGTCCCTCCGAATGTTCGTTGCGGCTGATCAGCGGACATAGCTTGCGATGCAGAGAAGGGAGGCGGAGCGAGTCGGGATGCGGCCGCTGGACGACATGAAAGCCGGTATGCACGTCGGCGGCCGCTTTTCGCGAGCCCAGCGTTCACGACGATCGGCGGTGGCGGCGTCGCGGGCTGATCGACGCCGCCATGCGCGGTGACCCCTACAACAGGATCGCCTGCTGCAGCAGTTCGAGGGCTTTCAGCTCGTCCAGTCGACCCGTGCGCGCCTTCCCGGCCAGCGTCTTGATCAACGCTTCTGCTATTGGTGCGATACCGTGCAGCGTGTCGAGGCTGGTCGCGGAGGTGACGGGGAGCGGAGCCGGATTTTGCGGCGGCGTCCCGGAGGCGGGCAACGACTCGGGCATCGATCCAGAGAGTGCCAATGTAGCCACGGGAGCCACGGAATCACTGTTTGCCGATGAGCCGGCGGCAAGGGCGTCGGAGACATCATTTACGCGAGCCTCGGGGCTGGCAATGGTCGCTTCCTTTTCTTCCGCGACATCCGTTGGGGCAGGTGAGGGCTGTGCCGAATCGCCCACGGCGGTCGCACGTTTTCGCCTCGTGCGGACCGCCTCGCCAGCGGATTTCGCTTGCACGTCATTGTGCGTTGCTGGCGCTGGCGCCTCGTCCCGCTTAACGGATGCACGCCCACGTGGAGCCGGTGCAAGCATACGTGACACGGACTCTGGAATGTCGGCTTCGGTGCGCGGGCTGTCTAACCAGCCAACCGGCAATCCGAGTCGCTCCGTGAACCGGTTTGCTTCGACACTGTCCATGCGCTTCTTGCCATGGAGTCGATCGGCGATGTTGAACCCGCTCATCTCCATGACCACGCCAAGTCGCACTTTCGATCCGTTGCGACTCGTGAGAAGGTGGAGGTTGGTGCGTCGGGTGTTCTCCACCTCGCCACTGTCGTTCAGTGCCAGCGGTTGCTGTTGTGGCGTTTTGGGAGACGCCTTGGGCTTCGGAGAGGAGGCTTTGAGCGGGGCGCGGAGGTTAGCCTGTTTCGGTGTCTCGCGTCGACTGTTCTTGGCGGCACCCGACGAACCGGCTGTGACTTTCTTTGGCATTTGCGCTTCCTCGGACACACTAATTTCTGGAACTGGTTGCTGGTCGACGGTTCTCGCAGGTGCCGTCTCGGGCGCTTCGGACTCTGCGTCGAATCCATCATCGATCTGAACGAAGTCGAGCGGTGACTTCAGGCGCGCGATGGTCTCTTCCGCGAGCGCAGGATTCGGCTGGTCAAAGAAGCCATGCGGTAATCCGAGCGTGGTTTCCATGTGAAAGGCGGTCTCGGGTGTGAATCCCTCGCCTTTCATCAGTTCGGCCACGCGCGTCATGTTCGATTCGAGCGCGATCGCGACGTTCTCTGCGCCGACCGCATTGACCAGGAACTGGAACGATCGGGTCTTGAAGATGGAGGCGGTCTGGGCGGCGTCTTTGGCAGGCGCCTTCACGTACGATGATCCCTGCCGTTGGGGCGGCGAGGTTTTCTCGCGTTGAAAGTTGCGTTGGCCGTTGCGCCGGGATTCCGCATATCGCCCGCGGGCTTGACTCATAAAAACGGCTCCATGCGGTGTGGATTTCTCGATCTGCCGATTATAGTCGAGGCGATATTGCAAAAGCCGCCCGACAGTGGACGGTGCTACATGCGGTCCCCGCCGGGCTCTCATCGAGGTTTCGTCCATCTTGGATTTGCCAATGCGCTAGTAACGCTGCCCCTTCGCACAGAGGTGACATTTCGCTTCTGTGGAATTATTGATTTGAGATCAAGATTGTTTTGATCCCGCGTTGCTAGGCGACATATTTTTACAATGGCAAGATGCTATGCCTATCTGCATTCTGGCTCTCTGCGAATGGAAAGAAACAGCCGCGCTCCCGCTGCGCAAGACGAAGATTGCGGTACGCTGTACGAGCCGCAAGACGGCCGTGCGCTCAGCGAGAGCGACATCGTAGAATCGGCAAGACGCCTGATGCTCGCGACGCTGGATACCGGTACGTCGGTGGAAGCTTTAGCGGCTTCCGTTCACATGTCGAAAAGGCATTTCCTGCGTCTGTTCAAGCGCGCCACCGGAACTACCCCGCATAACTGGCGTGTGGAAGAAAGAGTGCGCGGCTCCCTGAGTGATCTACGAAATCGCGATCTAAGTCTGACCGAGATAGCGCACAGGTATGGCTTCGCTGACCACGCGCACTTTAGCCGGGTTTTCAAACGGGTCATTGGGACACCACCAGGTGTATGGCGCGCGAAGGTTACCTGCAACGATTATTCATGGGAAGGCGGCCAATCCAGAGACAGACTCGATCCTTCGATCAGCGGCTCATCGAAGGCGGAGCAGGAGAGTACAAATCCTGAAGGGCGAACGGGTCGGCGAGCAACGTGAACCACATAGAGCAAGAAGGAAAGGGTGCCTTCCAAACGTGAATGGCCCGATTATGTTTGCGCGGAGGGCATTTTCCATGCGCCAGATGTACGGTCTGTGCTGGCCACGGCTTCGCTTGCCATTCGAGACTTGGCCGGCTCGCACACGTGCAAGTTGGATGCACACCAGCCGATAGAGATCCTCACCGCTCACTTTGTCGACGAGGGTAAGCGAAATGTAACAGGCTATTAGGCGAAACAGCGACTCGTGGCTGTTAGCGAGCACGAATTTTGGGTAGGCCGCTTTGATCGACAAAGCAGCCCTTATCAACGTGATCTTCAAACGGCGCGTGTCATCGCAAACGCTTCTGCAGCCGCCACTGTGTCTAGCGCTTCGCGCAACAGCGAGATCTTGCCGTTGCGTGCCACGAGCCGCCCGGCATACATCTGCCGATAGATCTTCCCCGTCGACGGCACGAGCGCTTCGACTTCATATTCGGCAAATACCTGTTCCGGTGTCTCGATCAGGAATCGCACGTTCCTGAACGCGAAATCAGGCACTTTCGTGAGCAGCGATGCAATGAAGCCTTCGATCGCGTCGGGTCCCTGTGCGCGCCCGTCGATGCCAAGCGACTTCAGATAAGGCAGTTCCAGCACACCATCGTCGGCAAACAGCGTGGCGGCCGCACGTGCGTCGCGAATGGATTCGAGGTAAGCGGAAAGCAGTTGTTTAGCGTCGTTCATGATTGGCTCGATAAAAGCGTTAATGGAAGTGCGTTATTGCAGACGCGTCTTCAAGGCAGTCGCCATCTGCTGCATGGCGGCGCGCGTCGGCGCGTCCGCAGCGAGCACGTTGAGCAGGCCGAAGTCGTGAATGGTCCCTTTGTACTGGGTCGTCGTCACATCGTTGCCCGCCTGGTCGAGCCGATGTCCGTACGCTTCGCCTTCATCACGCAGCACGTCGAACTGCGCCGTCTGGATGAGCGCGGGCGGCAAGCCCTTCAACGCTTCAAGCGATGCGCGCAGCGGCGATGCGTAGCGTTCGTTGCGCTGGCTTTCGTCGGTCGTGTACGCACTCCAGAACCACTTCATCATGTCGCGGCTCAGGAAATAGCCGTTCTCGAAAGCGTCGTACGAAGCGTTGTCGAACGCGTGGTCAGTCACCGGCCACATGAGGCCCTGAAAGCGTATCGCCGGTCCGTGACGGTCCTTCGCCATCTGGCTGACGACCGCTGCCATGTTGCCGCCCACGCTGTTGCCGACGACCGCGAGCCGCGCGCCATCGACACCGATGGCCGCGCCATGCGCGGCGACCCACGCCGTTGCGGCATACGCCTCGTTGATCGCGACCGGATAGCGCGCTTCGGGCGAAGGCGTGTATTCGACGAACACCGCCGCCGTGCCCGACTGCACCACGAGGTCACGCACGAGACGCTCATGCGTCGGGTAATCGCCGAGAATCCAGCCGCCGCCGTGGAAGAACATGAACACCGGCAGCACGCCGCGCGCATCCTGCGGCTTGACGACGACGAGCGGCACGACCAGCCCATCCTGCTCGATGGTACGGCGCGTGACAGCGACGCCCGAGACGTCGACCGGCGCGCTGCGCTGGGCGCCCGCGAGAACTTCGCGCGCTTCGGCGGGGGAGAGCGTTTCGATCGCCGGGCCGGTGGCGCTGTTGAGCGCATCGAGGAATGCGAGTGTGGCGGTATCGGGCGTGTTCGGCGTGGTTTGCGTGTTCATCGTGATTCTCCTTTCCGTGTGGTTGAGTGGCTTGCAACGTGATGTCGTGCAGCCGATGGAAAGGAGAATACGGATCGGGTAATATTTTCGAAATAGAGATGGTTGAAATCCATCATTGCGCAAATGCAATGATGTGATCTGGCTAATCAGATCAGCCTGCGCATCACTTCGGCCATCGCCACGTGGGATCGGATAGATGCGCGGCGAAGTAATCGGACAACGCCGCGACCTTCGCGGGACGCGCACGCGCCGACGGCGTCACGAAGTAGAGACCGCCCTTCGTCAGCGACCAGTCGGTCAGGATCGCTTCGAGACGGCCATCGGCCAGATATTCGCCGGCGATGAATTCGGGCAGTTCGGCGATCGCCAGGCCGTCCAGCAGCGTGGGCAACAGCGCATCGGAATTCGTCACGCGCAGCGGGCCGGTCGGCATCACCGGCTCCTCCTCGCCCGCGTCGTTCGTGAAGCGCCACACATCGCTACGTGCGCGATACGCGTATGAGAGACACGGCCGGTCCACCAGCTCGCGCGGATGCACAGGCCGCCCTTCGCGCCGCAGATAGTCCGGCGACGCCACCACGAATTGCGTCACCGCGCATAGCCGCCGCGCCACCAGCGACGAATCCGGTAGTGCGGCAATGCGCAGCGCGGCATCAAAGCCATCGGCGACCAGATCCACCGACGCGTCCGACAGGTGCAGGTCGATCGACACCTCCGGATAAGCGCGAAAGAAGCCCGGCAGCAGCGGCGCGACCCAGCGCAGCCCGAACGACATCGGTACGGCGAGCCGCACCAGACCGCGCGGCTGCACCGACATCTCGCGCGCTGCGCTTTCCGCCTCTTCGGCCTGCCGGTAGATGTCGCCGGCTTTCTCGCAGATCGTCCGGCCGAACTCGGTGAGCGACAGCTGGCGCGACGTGCGGTTGAAAAGCCGTGCGCCCAGCCGGTCTTCCAGGCGGGCCACGCCGCGCGAGACAGTCGCCACCGACACGCCCATCGCCCGTGAGGCAGCCGCGAACGATCCCTCCTCGGCGACCTTCGCGAACATCGCGAGCCCTTCGAAATCAGGCAGCTTCGCCATTCGTCCTCATCTTTTCATTTTTGCAACGTTAGTTTGCAATCAATTCTATTTCGAAAAGATCGAGCCGTCGATATTCTCCTTACATCGCAGCACGCATTACCGAATACCAACATCCACTGAACGAAACGAAAAGGAGCAACACCATGGCACGCAAACTCGACAACAAGATCGCACTCGTCACCGGCGCAACCAGCGGCATCGGTCTCGCTACCGCGCAGCGCTTCGCGGCTGAAGGTGCGCACGTCTACCTCACGGGCCGCCGTCAGGCCGAGCTCGATGCCGCCGTGAAGGGCATCCGCGAAGCGGGCGGCAAGGCGACCGGCGTGCGCGTCGATTCCACCAGGCTCGGCGAGCTCGACGCGCTGTATGCGCAGATCAAGGAAGAACAGGGACGTCTGGACGTGCTGTTCGCCAACGCAGGCGGTGGTTCGATGCTGCCGTTCGGCAGCATCACCGAAGAGCACTTCGACGACACCTTCAATCGCAATGTGAAGGGCGTGCTGTTCACGGTGCAAAAGGCGCTGCCGCTGCTGGCCGAGCGAGCATCGGTGATTCTCACGGGTTCGACGGCGGGCAGCGCGGGCACGGCGGCCTTCAGCGTGTATTCGGCTTCGAAGGCAGCGGTACGGTCATTCGCGCGCAACTGGATTCTCGACCTCAAGGATCGCCAGATCCGCGTGAACACGATCAGCCCGGGCGCGACCCGCACGCCCGGCCTGCTCGATCTGGCCGGGGACGACGCCGCGCAACGCCAGGGTCTCGCCGATTACCTTGCCGCGCAGATTCCGATGGGACGTCTGGGCGAACCCGGCGAAATCGCGAGCGCGGCGCTGTTCCTCGCGTCGGACGATGCGAGCTTCGTGAACGGCATCGAACTGTTCGTCGATGGCGGTCAGCAGCAGATCTGAGTGTCGCGTGGGCATGCGGGTACGGTCATCGGTGATCGCATCCGCGCCCGGTTTGCTCGAACGGAGTGTCATCATGATCGAACATCGTCCGTTTCTCTCGCTCGGCGCCATCCGGCGCGACTGGCTCGATGCACGGCTGCATTTTCGCTTCGGCGAAACCGGGCACGCCGACCATGCGCCGCTGGGCCCGCTTTATGTGTGGAACGATGATGTATTCGCGGCGCATTCGGGTTTCGGCCTGCATGCCCATCGCGACGTCGAGATCGTCACATGGGTGCGCTCGGGCGCGATCACGCACGAAGACGACGCGGGCAATTGTGCGCGACTCGTCGCCGATTCCGTTCAGGCGATGAGTGCAGGCACCGCGATCCATCACGCCGAGCGCAACGAGGAAGACATGCCCGCGCGGCTGTTCCAGATCTGGTTGCGCCCGCGCACGCCGGGCGGCACACCGCGCTGGGCGACGCGTGCCTGTTCGCGCGAACTGCGCGAAGGCCGCTTCATCACGCTGGCGAGCGGCGATCCGGCCGACTTGAGCGCGGGCGCACTGCCCATCAATGCCGATGCGCGCGTGCGTATTGCGACGCTGCGCGAGGGTACGCAGGTGCAGCTCGTGTTGCCGATGCCGGGTTCGGCGTATCTGGTTGCGGATCATGGGCGGCTCGACGTGGGACACGTCCGCCTGGCGCCACGCGACGGCGTCGCTATCCGCGATGAAGCGCAGCTTACGTTGACGGCGCGCGACGACACCGATGTCGTGGTAGTCGAGCTTTTACGGTAGGGCAACACCGGGCGCTGGACGGACAGCAACAACATTGCTCCGCGATTTACAGGGCACGCGCAACGCTGATGGCTTTGATTGGCCGTTTTGCAAAGGGGAGCGGCGTTGATGCTGGGTGAGGCGGAGGCCCGCGCTGGGTCGACGCGCTCCGCGGGAACCACATTGCTCGTCGGTCAACAATTTTCCCGATAGCTGATTCGCCGATATCGGCTGCTGCCTGATGCCCCAAGGTGCGGCAATCCTCAACCGTGGATTTGAGTCCGTATTCGCCTTTCCGTGAGACTGGCTAGAGTCCCCAGATGATGTCGGCACCGTGGTCGGAAGCCTCGCGCATCATGCTGAGAAATGGCCATGCGCGCTGCGAAAGCCCGTTTCCCGCCTCTCGTGTATTTCCTGGAGAACAATGCAGGGCTTCGAGTGCAGATTCGGCCGAAGCCTCCTCGGTAATCGCGGACTCCAGCCGCCTGATCGCGCCGTGCAGTTCGTCATGCGTGATGACGCCTCGCTCGCCAAGTCGCTTGCCGATCAGGCCGAGTAAGTATTGAGCCAGATCCCGGAGCATCACGACATCAGGCGACGCGGTGGATTGAAAAGTGATCAGCATAGCGCCTCTCCAGTTATGCAGTGCGATCCAGGATAGCGCGCTTTTGGGCCAGTGCATTCGGGCCAGTGCATTCGGGTGCGGATGACCTGCGCAGCCTCGAACCAAGCGCGTGAATTGACGCTGACGCGCTAGACTGGCTCCCGCCTGCGCGAGGCGTGTGCTCAATGCCACTGGTTGCGCGCGCGGCGTCCAAAAGGCTCACCAGGTACTCCACGCACTCAGGTCAGCATTGGAACAGCCTCAATGATTGCGAAGCCGACGAGTACGCCAATGGTCGCGCCGATCAGTCGCGGATGAAGCCTTTGCAGGTGGAGCGTGTCGAGCAGTGTGCCGACCAGGACAATGCCGAGCAGCGCAAAAATAACCAGCAGAAAGCCGATCTCAAAGTCGTTTCCAATAATCATTTTGTCCCCCCGCTGTAACACAAATCGCATCCTTGGATGCTGACGAGCGACTGCTGCCTCTTTATTCACTATATATCACAACGTGATACACGTAAAATAGGGCAATGAGCGGCTTCGCAGGGAGAGCGACATGTCAGCCTTCACCCGTATTCTTCTGTGTTACGACGGGAGCCGCGAAGGACAGCGCGCACTCGCAGATGGCGCACGGTTGGCGCAGCAACTCGGCGCACAGGTGCACGTCCTTTCGGTCATCAACGATGCAGCGTGGATGCAGGGCGCGGACGTCATGTCGGCGGTACCGGTGGATACTGTCAGCGACTCGGCAAAAGAGATTCTTGAAGAAGGCCTGCAGAAGCTGGCAATGCGAGGAATCGACGCGATCGGGCATTTTTCGATCGGTGATCCGCTGGACAGAATCCCGTCTTTCGCGCACGACCTGAGGATTGATCTGATCGTGGTGGGGCATCGTCGAACGCGCGGACTTGCGCGGTGGTGGGGCGGCAAGGCGGATGGGCTGTTACTCGACAAGGTCGCGTGCAGCGTGCTGGTGACGATGGGACCGGAAGCAGGTTCAGACACACTGGCAGCAGAGATGCCGTGAACTGTGGGCGCGGCGTCAGGTGCAGGCCCACGTGAAGTACGTCTGCGGCACACAACGCATCCCCGCCCGGTTGCAGGCAAGGTAATTCCGGCAGCCAGCCAGCGACAGAGGGGTGCGCCGGTTGCCCGGTAACGAATGTTGGCGGATATCCCGCCATTCTTTGCTGCAGCATGTTCGAAGATCGATCAGCGGTTCGGCACGGACGGTTGGCGAACGGGAGATACGGCCAGGAACCGCGACTGTCGAGCTGCTCAAAACGTTTCAATTCGCGCCAGGAGACGATGCAGACGTTGTTGCTGCTTCGGGGCTAGCCCCGTTGTAGAGGATGCCTGTAGAACGCGCTCGCGCCAGTACGCTCGTGAAAACAGTGAACTCGCGCCTTCCTTATCCAGCACAGCTTCCAGATGGGCAATTGCCGCATCGATATCGTGGAAGGTATATGGACTGCGATTGCCTGCCTTGCTATTACCGGGAGTCATGACTTCGTCTGAAAGAAGTTGTGAAAATAAGTAGTACGAATTAATGCCAATTTCCAAAATTCGTGCTGAGCAGAAAATAATGCGATCGAACGTACCGGGAGATCTGCGGACGACGACTTCGACAACGGCGGAGGTCGATAACCACGCGATCAGGGAACCGATACCTTTGTTGATGGTTGCGATGCAACAGGCTACTGATTGTAAGGAACGGTATGAGAATGTCAAACCATTTAGTGCCTGAAGATCGGGCCACAGAGCCTGCCGGGAATTCGTCATGCGTACGACGGTCGCGGCGGCGGCCTTTTTGCCGACCTCCACCTTGCAGTGGGCTTTCTCGGGATCCGCATAGCCTTCGCGATGCCAGCAGCTAGTCTTCGTCCCGACGCCATCGAAGGCACCCAGCGGGCTGCGTTGCGCGCCATGTCGCAACCATGATGTCTGTTCTCAGTCGACGCGATCTGCCATTCGCCCAATTACTTGAACAGGAGCGGCACGTCGGCGCGCGCACACTGATCGCGCAGTGAGCGAGCCCATTCGGATTGCATTGGCCGTTCTCGCCTGGGAACCTGCCATGCCGCTCGCACCGGTTCGTAAGACGGCTGCTGGCCGAGAGCACCAGTTCAATGAAAGTGCCCCAACGCGACCGTTGAAGTCTTCAACGGCTGCTTTCGGGTGGCTTCTGTGAATGAGTACAGTCGGCCACAACCGGTCATTCGAGGTTGGGATTAGAATCGTCGACACATTCTGTGTGCCGCAGCACCAACACAGTGAGGGCCCGATAAAGGCGGGCAATTCCCGACGCGCCGCATGAATGCTCCCGACTGAACAATCTTATGTCTGATACCGGTTATGTTGTCGAGGCATCCGCCTCGCAGGTGGTTGTAAAAGCTCCCCATGTTGGACTTCAAGATGCGCTTGTTGCCATGGGCTTCGAATATCGAAACGACGAGTCCGGCACATACGTGATAAACGTCGGCGGCGATGGCGAGAAAGCTGCGCTGTTCGATCGGCTGCGCGCGCACGACTTCTGTTTCGCCGCAGGTCCGGGGTGGTCCCCAGCAGAAGTTTTCGAGCGCTTTCGCGATGAAGGTTTGCTGCAAGGAGCATATCGGCGAATCGCATGGCGCTCACCGGGTAGTCCGCTGGTCGAAGAATGCTGACATCTCTGCTCGGCCATCATCGGCGGTTCGGCACGCCCTTCGACATGCACATAGCATCATTTCCATTGGTACGATGCTGCTCGCACGAACTGCGCACGGGCCTCCTCGGGCAACCATGAAAACCCACGCTTGAGCCAGCTATCGCAAGCATCGCAGCACTTCGCTATATCAGCTTGCTGCCAGTTGTCGGAGCGACACGCCTCCGCCCAGATCCGCTCGAAAATGGCCCGGTCCCCGGAATCATCTGAGAGTTGGTTTAATACAACCGAAGCGAACGTCCATGGCTCTTCCCAATCCAAAAACGCAATCGCAGTCTTGATGAGGTCAGATTTAGCCATGGGGAGCAAATGAACTATGGAGGGCCGACAATACCACGACGGACGTCTGCTTTCAGGCGACCTGAAGGACCGCTTCGGGTCGGTTATGCCCGTTGCATGAGATGTGGGCCCAGGGGGCGAGCGGCGTGCCCGGTCGTGGACGCAGTGCGGCCAAAACCGGACAGCCGAGATAGACTCGCAGTTTTGCAACGAAATCGACCAAAATGGATAAACCGTCAATGGAAGTTGTCGTTACGTTGCGCCAAGCATATCTGATCATGTTTGAGTTTCTTGAACGGGAATGGACGCGTCTCGATAGACCCGATGCGCTCGGTGCACTTCTTAGTAACCTTGCTCTGTGGGGTGACCCGCATGGACAAGGAGCGCCTATGGACGCTGCTATTTTTCCAGAATGGCTTGAATGCGCTCACCGCGTACTTGGCGACGACGAGCTTGACGGCTATGCAAACGCCGACATCAAATTGTCGCCAGAATAGCCCGCGAGCGTCCGCTTTAACGCAACCCGATCGACCGAAATGGGTCGCCTGTCGTCGATCAGAACCAACGGACGGGAAGCCGACGATGCGTTTTGCATGAGGCAGTGCGCGGCCACGAACGGTCGGTCGTCGCCGACGCCTAGATCGTGGACAATTTCCGTGTCCGTCTCTTGATGAGCGAGTGGTGAGATAAGGGAAAGCTGATGGGACACAAGTTGACCGATGATGAACTGGAACTGTACCGACGAGTGGACGAAGTTCTGTTCTATGTTTGGGACCCGATTGGTGTCGCGAACAGCCCGGCGGCACGCGAGGAATATTATGGGTACCTCCCCATCGTTTTCTCAATGCTGCAGGATGAGGGAGCGAATGCGTCGATAATCGCGGCATACCTTGACACCATCGCGAGCGAGCGAATGGGGCTGGATGCGAATCCTGAACATTCCAACTGCGTCGCCCAGTTGCTGCTCGACTGGAAAACCGAAGTCCGAACAATTTTTGCACGGCCGAAGTGAGCTCCCGGACCAACTCAAGCCCTCAGCGTCAATGAGACTCAGCTTCCACAAACGGCCTAAACGGTCACTCGACGTCAGTATCTGAATCGGTGACAATCGGGTCGCAGGCTTACGCTACGCATGACTTGGAACGGTGCAAGATCGATAAATGGCTACGAACCGTACAAAAACTCGGCTGGCTGGCGAGCTCAATCGCTTCGTGCAGCAGTACGCGCGCAAGGCTCAGGCCTCAGAGCCAAACGACCGGCAATACGATCGCAAGCTCGAAAGGAAAATGAAGCGCCTCTCCCCGTCCAAGCTATCCGCCCTTCTGTCTCAAGAAGACCAAGAGTTGGATGAGCCGGGGCATGAGAAAGGGTGAGAACGGCCAAAACCGGCCACTCGACAGTAGCGGAAGGATCGTTGACACTTTCGGTTCTTGACGGTCACCTTTTCGCTAATTTGCGTTCTTCTCGTGATTTCACTTTCCGATCCGCGCGTTAGAGCCGCCAGACTCGTAGATACGGCTGAAGATTTCGTCGATCTCGGTGACTTCGGCGATCTTCCCCTAGTGGATCGCACCCGCAAGGTCGTCTCTAACCAGAGCAGGCATTTCCTGAAGGTTAGGAGGGGCGTTGCTGCTCGCCTGGCTGCCGCGTCTGAGACGCTCTCGAATCGAGGATTGCGTTTGCTCGTCAAAGAGGGATACCGACCGCTTTCCCTTCAACGCGCATACTTTGACCGTCGCCTCGTGAAGCTGCGGGACGAATATCCGTCGGCATCGGAAGATCGTTTGTTCGAGCTAGCAAGTCGCTACGCCGCTCCGCCGGAGGTCGCTGCACATCCTACCGGCGCGGCCGTGGATCTAACACTCGCGACCGTTGAAGGCGTCGAACTGGACATGGGAAGCGTTTTGAATGCAACCGATGAGGAATCTTCCGGTGCGTGCTACACCGAATGTCAGTTCATCAGCCGCCACGCACGAGATAACCGGCAGGTGTTGAAGGAGGCGATGCAAAGTGCCGGCTTCATCAATTATCCGTCGGAGTGGTGGCATTGGTCGTACGGGGATCGGTATTGGGCGGTGATTTGTGGAGCACAACATGCGCTTTACGGACCGGTTGAGGAAGACGATCTCTGAGGAGCCGTACGCATGAGCCATGCTGCACTGTCAGCGAACCCTGACACGCCTTTGTGGATGAGCGTCGCGCTCAATGAACGAGGCGTCAAGCGCTACCCTGCGGGAAAGACTAATGCCCGAATCTCCGAATACAACGACTGCACACAACTTGCCGGTTACGACGACAAAATCGCATGGTGCTCGTCGTTCATGAACTGGTGCATGAAACAATCGGGCATTCGCGGAACTGGCTCTGCTCTGGCCAGGTCGTGGCTGACATGGGGGCAATCGCTTACAGAGCCCCGTTTTGGATGCGTTGCAGTTCTCACTGCCGATGACGCAGTGGATTGGAAGGGACACGTTGGATTTTTTCTTCAACTCGACGCCGCCAACGTCTACCTGTTCGGAGGCAACCAACTGGGAGAGGTCAGGGAACTAGCATATCCTCTTGATCGCGTACTCGGCTACCGCTGGCCGTAGAGCGACGGTCTTCTTCAACGAGGTGGCCTTGCCGTTATCGGCCAGTTTCAACCGTCCGGGGTTGGCCCTCAGATTGCTGACAATCGCCCGATAGTGCACTACCAAAATTGCCGCTACGGTAGTATTCCACGGCGATTTCTAAGGCCGCAGAGTCAATTTGGCGCGAGGGTACTCGTCGCCCCCACTTCCCTTTCACTCACGGGTGAATTTACGGAGGTCCAAAACGCGCACGTTCTTGTTGCAACCCCACCCGAAAACCACCGCAATCATTAGCATCGTGAATCCACCAATATTGGTCCAAAGGTTGGGCGACAAAGATCCCGCCTTGATGAGCACCATCAGATACACGTCAACGCAAAGTGCAAGGCATGCCGCGTACCGGTAGACGCGCGTTTCCAGCTTTGTGAGGTTGTCATGTTCAGGGCCATTCAACACAGGATCTCCAGATATTCGCCGTTGGATTTACGTGGCTTTTCGGCCTCGTCTCAACGGTGAACGGCCGTTTTCGAGAAATCTGAAGTTCCGCTTCGGGTCGCGTGCCGTCGATCCCCAGGTCGCACGGTTCGCGCTGCGCATGCCGATTGCATGAGGCATTCACGGCCAGAAGAGGTCGGTCGACACCTGCGCATAGATCGTCGACAATGCCTCGTCCAATAGTTATACGGGGGAGAGCAACGTGATTCGTTCAGGAGACGTCTTTGCAATCCGGACGTCCGGCGGCGACGCATACTTCCAGTATGTGAAGAAAAGCGCTCTGATGGGCTCGCTGATCCGGGTGTTGCCGGGCGTGTTCGCGGACGCACCTACGGATTTTGAATCGCTAGTAGCGATAGAAACGAATTTCTGGATCTTTTTCCCTGCGGGAGCCGCTCTCTCTCGTGGCATTGTTCGCAAGATCGGCAGATATGCCATTCCGGATCATTCGAAGGACGTCCCGGTGTTCCGGGCTGGCGTTGTCGATCCTGCCGTCGGGAAAGTGGTCGACTGGTGGTTGTGGGATGGTGAGAAGGAATGGCGCGTCGGTTCGATCACCGATGAGCAGCGGAAGCTCCCCATTCGAGGCTCCTGGAATGACACGATGCTGATACAGCGGATCGAGGAGGGTTGGTTGCCTGAAAACGATCCGAGTTAATTCAACCTCGCAACCGTCGGGCGGGAGATGGCCGATCCGATTCAACGATCCCGCGAGATGCAGAACCTCGAGTGCGCCTCTTGACCTGCGCCGTAGCGTCTGAGTCCGCAGCTACGCGTGAGTAAACAAATGCCCGATACGGTGCACGGGGGAGAAAGGCTGGAAATGTTTCCAACGCCAAAACCCTATGGCCGAATGACCGCTACGAGCAAATTCCACTGACCGTTTCGGGTCCAGAGTGTGTGAAAACGCATTGATCGCCTAAACTGAATCAACGCATTGAGCCCGGGTGACTCATGAAGCGATTCGTTGAAGGCGATGACCGCAAGCAGGTCGCACTACTTCCAGAATGCGTCGATG
>Ga0207426_1001211_pt1 | contig 22827 bp, 16 predicted proteins | sample AraplaMF_Cvi_mMS_FD_184265 | JGI IMG/M metagenome (GOLD analysis project Ga0207426, IMG submission 184265) | Arabidopsis root microbial communities from the University of North Carolina, USA - plate scrape MF_Cvi_mMS (SPAdes) (version 2) | ecosystem: Host-associated > Plants > Roots > Endosphere... | reverse complement strand
CGACGGCTATGCGATTCGAAGTGTCGCCGCGACAGTGACATTGCCGATGGCGTTCTACTCGCGCAAGCTCGCATCGCTCGCCCAACTCACACGCGGCGCGACCATCGCCATACCCGACGATGCGCCCGGCATGGCGCGTGCGCTGATCTTGCTGCAGAACTATGCGTTCGTCACGCTGAAGGACAGTGCGGGACTTTCGCCCACTGTCGCGGATATCACGAGTAACCGCTACGGCCTGCTCATCCGTCGTGTGCCACGCGCCCGGCTGTACGCGATGCTCGATACGGCGAGCTTCGTCGCAATGAATGCCGACGACGCCGCGCACGCCGGCCTGATGCCCGGACGCGACAGCATCGGCATCGAGGATGCCCGCTCGCCCTGGCAACACGTGCTCACGGTGCGTTCGGGCGAAGCGAACGCGCCGTGGGTCGCGCAACTCGTGCGCGCCTATCACTCCGGCGACGTCGCCCGCTTCATCCTCGCGCGCTATCAGGATTCGGTGCGCCGACCATGGTGAGCCCGTTTCCACATGCGTTTTCGTTCGAATGCACGGCGTGCGGCAAGTGCTGCAATAGCCCGCCCGCGTTGTCGTTACGCGAATTGTTCCGCTATCGCGATGTGTTCATCGGCGCCATTGCGATCAGCCGGGCACCGCCCGTGCGGGCGGGCCAGCGTGTGCGCACTGGCCCATATGAAACCCTTCTGAGCGATGAGCACGCGAGCGCTTGTGACGCGCTCGCCCGGCTACACACCTTCTCAATCGGGGCGCATGGCGATTCCATCAGCGTGACGACACAGGCCATCGACTACGCTTCGTCCGGCCGTTGTACCGCACTCGCGGACGACGGCCTTTGCCGCCTGCATGCCGATGGCAAACCGGATCAGTGCATCGCCGTGCCGCTCGACCCGCTCGTGCCAGACCGTCTGCAACATGTCGTTCTGGCGCAGCGCTCGTTCGGCGAGGGCTGGCTCGGTGCGCAATGCATCGAGCCGGGCGAGCGGCGCGAGCCGGCACTGGTCGCGAACGGCGGTATCGTCGCCAACGACGCGAAAGCGGCGGTGGAACGCAGGCGTCGCGCGCTTGCAACGGAGCGCGAGTGGTGCGGCCGCACGATCGCCGATGCACTACGGCGCGACTTCGCTGCCGATCCGCGCCGCGCGCTGGCTCAGGTTCCCGAGAACGGATACCGGACCATTTCGCTCGTGCCCGCGTTGCTCTTCATTGGCGCAATGTCGCCGGTGCTTGCGCGGCATTGCATCGGCTATATCGACGCTCAGACGGCGCTGATCCGCCGCAACATCGCACGCGCGATCGAGCGGCGCCGCCTCGACGACCGGCCGATGACGCAGACATTGCGCGCTTTTCTCGATGCCCTCGCCCGCGCGCGCGAGCAACTCGCGAGCATGCGCACTCAATCGAATGGATGGCCGCTCGCAAAAGAAGCCGAAACCTACTTTTTATGCTAGGCGGCTGATGGGGCCGCGATACATGCTTCGTCCGTAAGGCAACGGCTTTATCCTCACGCCACACATAGATTTCTCGGATACGAAGAAAATTCCCAGGTAAGCGTGGCATGCGCAAGTCGCGTTTAACGTTGGCAGTTTGGCGAGCTGACGGCGTTGGCGACGTGGACCGGCAGGACGGTACCCGTGCATCAGCGAAGTCACACTTACGGCCCACATCTGCCCTTCGACCCGACGCCCGCGCTACGGCTGCTTCCAAAGTGGAACAGCCATTCGAGCAGCCGTCTCGGCCGGCAAGTTCTTGGCCTTTGCGGACCTTCGACGAGGCTTCCTTGGACGTCGGCGATGTGTCGGGTTGCCGCCATTAACAGCGTCGCGCAGCAGAGGGTCGTTTCCTGCATTCGCCAACTCACAGTTTCGGTAGAGTCGAGATGTGGCGCGCTAGCGGCAGGTTCGGTTTGTCTGTTGCCGCCCCCTTCGTCTGGCGGTGCCCGAGTAACCGTCGCCTTAACCCCGTCTCCACATCCCGCTTAGCGAACCGGACATGCAGATCTCCCGCATCCGCAATCCAATGGACAAACCGTGAGGAAGTATCATGACAGATACCGGCGTGCTTACGAGCCACCAGCGCTCACTATTCGATCATTATGTAACCAATCCCAGATAATCGTGAGCCGCCTCGTCCTGCCATTCTTATCGCGACACAACCCGCGGACGTGCCCCCGGCGCAAGCACGACAATGAGGCGATATGCACAACACAAAATATTTCGAACCCAATCGCCGCGCCACCTGGCTCGAGTTGTTCTTCGACCTGATTTTTGTGGTAGCGATCGGTGACGTAACGCATATCTTGAGCCACACGCACGATGGTCATCTTGACCCACTCCAGTTCTGGCAATACGTCCTGATTTTCATACCTTTGTGGTGGATTTGGGCCAGCCACACGATGTATGCCAATCGGTTCGATGCCGATGACCGGAAGCATCGGGTGGCAACCCTGTTCATCATGTTCCTGCTGATTATCATCTCAGGCTTGATCGACCAACGATTCCTGGCCAGCTTTGACGTTATCATCGTCTGCTACGCTTGTTCGAAATACATCGTCGCCATGATGTATTTCGTGTCCAAATACCGGCATGAGGAAAGCGAGGCAGTCACAACGGCAGTTGGCTGGGTAATCGTCGCTGGCACCACCATCAGCCTCGCTTCGATCCTGTTCCCGGCGCCACAGCGTTATGTCGTGTTTTACCTTGGAATACTGTTCGATCTGATTGTGTTCATCTTTTTTTTGCCGCGTCGTCTCCAAGGCATCCCAGCGCATACCGAACACCTGATCGAGCGCGTGGGTCTGCTCACGCTCATCATGCTGGGAGAGTCCGTTATCAGCCTGTCGACGGGACTGGCCAATATCAGCTGGAGTGTGGAGAGGCTGATGACCGCCGCCACCGGCTTCGTGACGATATCGAGCATCTGGTGGGTCTACTTTGACAGTTTTCACCTGCTGTCCAAACAGAAGCTCGCGACCGGCCATTCGGTCCTGTACTCGCATTTTTTCGTTTTCATCGGCCTGTCGATCCTGGCCAGCATGATCCGGCACGCGATCCTGGACGACATAGTGGTATCCGATTTCCGAGTACTGTCGGTCATCGGCGCGGTCTGCTTTTTCATTGGCAAGCAGTACGGCTATTTCATGGAGCGTCCCGAGTTGCGGCGCCAACTGGTCGTCAACACCCTGATCGTATTCGTGTTGATCGGGTTTGCCCTGCTATTGCCCAGAACCAGTTACATCCTGCTTGGTCTTACCGCTGCGGTGATTTGTTATGCTTTCCTCAGTCTCAGATACCTGAACGTCCCGCCCCAGCGTCACGACCGTCCGCGCGACAGCGCTATCACAGGAGACTAGCCATGAGCGACACCGCAAGTTCTCCAGCCACGATGCGCGGCTATGCCATCAGGGCCTGTTGCGAAGAGATGGTGCTGATGAACGATCTGCCGCTTCCGACACCGGGGCCGCACGACATCCTGATGGGGTGCGTAGTGCGGAAGTCGGCGATTGGGACGAACTGGTGCGCACCGGGGCTCTGATAATCATATAGCCGGCTTCCCTCCGTTCGACTCGACCCGCTGGCGGAGAGTCGGGGGCCCTGTCGCAGCAGGCCGAGCGCGAAAAGGCTGCAGGAACCGGAGTCACGATCTGTGGAGCGGCGCATCGTTGAATTTCACCAGTGTCTAACGCTTTACCTTGTTGGCATTCAGGAAGCGATGGTCAATTATCGACTAGACTTCCGCATTGGAAGCGGTTGACTCCGAATTGGGTTTTGAGTTGATGACCGCCTACTGCAAGCGACGGAGGTGACATCAACCAGTCCTCCTATCGTTCGGCCGCTCATCGTCCTGCAGCGGCCGCTGTGCCCGCGTCAGACAAACGTCCGCTAAGGCCGATCAAGCAACGTTCACCATCTTGAATTGAATGGCCGCTTCCTGGGTGGAGACGACGTCTGAGTGTCCCAGCAACGGTGCGGGCGCATGACGCTTCATGGCCGAACTGTGCCGACCCTCGAGCCATCCCCGAAAGTTTCCCACGGCATCAGTGCTGACGCCCGCGCCCGACAGTGGCCGCGGCACCCGTCCGTCGCTGCTCCTGACGCCATGAATTCAAACGGCGCCCGCCGGATCCAATCGTCAACGGACCTCGACATCGCTCGAGCCTCTATCGTCCAGATTCCAAAAAGACGATAGTCGAAACCATTCAACCGCCGAATCAATGCGACGAAACATATAGCGCGGACCCCGGACCCGCCTCCGGGACTGCAGAATGCTGTTTCATTCGTCGCAATTCTTCCGAAGGCGTGCCACCAAAGAGCCGCTTGAATTCGCGGCTGAACTGTGACGCACTCTCATAGCCCACCCGTGCGCTTGCCGCAGCAGCTGTCATGCCTTGCCGCGCCATCAACAGCCTCGCCTGATGGAGTCGCGTCGACTTGATGTACTGCAGCGGAGAAGTGTTCGTGGCCGCCTTGAAGTGCAGATGAAACGACGGCACGCTCATTGCCGCTTCCCTTGCGAGCGTTTCGATCGTCAGCGCCTCGGCATAACTAGAGTGAATCATGCGCAGCACTCTCGATATGCGCCCGAAGTTTCCATTCAGGTTGAGCGCCGCACGCATCGAAGCGCCCTGTTCGCCGATGAACACGCGAAAGTAGATCTCCCGCACGAGGGTTGGCCCCAAAACCGCGGCTTCGAGGGGATCGCGCATCGCATCGAGGAACCGCACCATGGTTTCGCCGAGCGCCACATCCAGCCTCGTCGTGGCCATGCCGCCCGGCTCGCCCGGCACCACGCCGTCGCGCTCGTCGATCTGCAACAACACATCGGCGGCAAGCGTCGCATCGAGGCGCACGTACACCGCGAGCAACGGTTCGTCGGCGGTCGCGTCGGTTTCCATCGAGAACGGCAGCGGCAAGGCGACGGCCAGATAGTGCTGCGCATCGTAGACATAAACCTTGCTGCCGAGATAGCCGCGCTTGCAGCCTTGCGCGATGACCACGATCCCCGGCTCGTACAGCACCGGCGTGCGCGTGAGCGGACGATTCGACCGCAACAGGCGAATGTCAGGCATCGGCGTCGCGTTATAGCCTTCGTTTGGCGCGAGTTCCAGCAGCCGGCTCACCATCGAAGCGTGCACGCGAGCGAGTGCAGCGGCTTCGGTTTCTATCATCGGCAATTTGGAAGGGCAGTGCATTTTCATGCTTCGAGTTCGATAACAGTGTGTTCATAGAATCGGGCAAGCTTCGCAGACGATCAGACGTTCCCGTCACGTTGCCACATCCCTAACATTCGATCATGCATCGGCATGCGCGAATTGCGATGCCTCGATGCCCTGAGAAGACTCACTTACTTCGGAGAAAAAAGCATGATCGATGTAATCAATCCCGCCGACGGCACACTCGTCGGGCAAGTCGAACATCATTCGGAAGCGCAGGTGCGCGCGGCCATCGATCGGACATGCGCGGCCTTTCCAGCGTGGTCGCGCACGCTGGCGCGCGAACGAAGCGCACTGCTGCGCAAATGGTTCGACGTCGTCAGCGCCGACAAGACCGCATTCGCCGAACTGATGTGCCGCGAGAACGGCAAGTGCATGTCGGAAGCCTTCGGCGAAATCGACTATGGCCTGGGCTTCGTCGAATGGTATGCCGAGGAGGCGAAGCGCGTGTACGGCGACACCATCCCCACGCACGCGAGAGACGCCGCGGTCATCGTGACGAAGGAACCGGTCGGACCGGTCGCGTCGATCACGCCGTGGAATTTCCCCTTCATGATGATCACGCGCAAGGTCGCGACCGCGCTCGCGGCGGGCTGCACGATCCTGCTGAAGCCCTCCGAGGAAACGCCGCTGACTGCGTACAGGCTGCTCGAATACGCGCGCCGCGCCGGCATTCCGGAAGGCGTGTTCGAGATGGTCACGGGCGACCCGGCGCAAATCGGCAAGCTCATCACCGACGATCCGCGCATCCGCAAGATCTCGTTCACGGGATCGACCGCGATCGGCAAGCTGCTCGCCGCGCAGTGCGCCGGCACGCTGAAGAAGATGACGATGGAACTGGGTGGCAACGCGCCGTTCATCGTCTTCGACGACGCCGATCTCGACGAAGCCGCCAAAGCGCTCGTGTCCGCGAAGCTGCGCAACAGCGGGCAGGTCTGCATCTCGCCGAACCGCGTGTATGTTCAGGCGAGTGTGCATGACGCGTTCGTTCAGCGCGTGAAGGCGCTCGTCGAAGCGATTCCGGTCGATCAGGGATTGCAGGACGGATTCGTCGTCGGTCCGCTGATCAATCGCGCGGCCATCGAAAAGGTCGCCAAACTCGTCGACGATTCGCGCGAACGTGGCGCCCAGGTCGTGCTCGGCGGACATCCGCACGCAAAAGGCGGACTCTTCTATGCGCCGACCATTCTCGTCGATGTCGCGGACGACATGCCGATCGCATCGACCGAAATCTTCGGTCCCGTCTTCCCGGTCTATCGCTTCTCGACGGAAGCCGAACTCATCGCGCGCAGCAACGACAGCGAGTACGGTCTTGTCGCCTATGCGTTCACGCGCGATCTGGGCCGTTCGTTCCGGCTCTCGCGCAACATCGAGGCGGGCATGGTGATTCTCAACTCCGGCTCGGTCGGCACGGCTTCGGTGCCGTTCGGCGGCGTGAAGCAATCGGGTTACGGACGCGAAGGCAGTCATCATGGAATCGAGGAATATGGGCATGTCAAATACACACTGATGGCCGGTCTCGCCTGAACCACGCGAGGCGCGACATCACGATGCCGCGCCTCGCGTGATCGTTGGCTCAGCGCACCGGCAACTGCACCGCGTCCGCAGGACTTGCGCATTGGACTTCGCGATTGCGCTGACGGATGAGCCGATCCTGCCGCAGTCCCCAGAAGAACGTGACGGCAAGACACGGCAACAGCGACACGATCGAGTACCCGACGCCTGCAAGCGGGTTGCCCGTCAGATTGACGAGCGAAAGGCTGATCAACGGAAGGAATCCACCGAACAGCACATTGCCAAGTTGTTGCGACAGTCCGAAGCCCGTAGTCCTGCTTTGCGGCGGAAAACATTCGGCGATGAACGCGGGCAGCGGCGCCATGATCATCGCGGTCAACATGGCGAGCAGCGCGACGAGCAGCGTCACCGAGGCCCAGCTGCCTGCGAGCGCGTTTGTCCTGATGCCCGCGAAAGCCGGATACGCTGCGAGTATCCATAGCACGATGCCGATGAGCATCACACGCGCGCGGCCGATCGCATCGGACAGACGGCCGAACACCGGATAAAGCGGCGCGGCCACGACAATGGCAACGCCGAGGCACAAATTCGCGCGCGACGGTTCGACCTTCAATACGTTCTGCAGGAAGTACAGCATGTAGACGATCGACGTATAGAGCGACACCGACGTTCCGCCTTGCGCGCCGAACATCGCGACGAGAATCGCCTTCCACGACGTCGCGCTCGACAACGTGTCCTGCAATGGCGATTTCGACAGACGGCCGGCCGCCTTCATCTCCGCGAATACGGGCGTTTCCTTCATGCCTAGGCGGATCCATGTCGCCACCGCGACGATCGGCGCCGAGATCAGGAACGGCACGCGCCAGCCCCACGATTCGAACGCCGCTGCATCGAGCGCGAACTTCAGCGCAGACACGATAGCCAGCGCCAGCAAAAGGCCGAGGCTCGCGGTGCTTTGCAGCACGCTCGTCGCCATGCCTTTGCGGCCTGCGGGCGCGTGCTCCATCACGTAGACGACGGCAGAGCCGTATTCGCCGCCGAGCGCGATGCCTTGCACGACGCGCAGCAAGATAAGTCCGATCGGCGCGAGCAAGCCGGCCGCTGCGTAGGTCGGCAGACAGCCGATGCCCACCGTTGCGATGCCCATGATCGCGAGCGTGATGACGAACGTCTTCTTGCGTCCGATGCGGTCGGACATCGGGCTGAAGATGATCGTGCCGAGCGGCCGCGCGACATACGCGATGCCGAAGGTGGCGACGCCCGCCATCGCGGCGACGGTCCGGTCGGTCGATGGAAGGAACAAGTGCGTCAGCGTCGATGTCAGCGCGACATAGACGAAGAAATCGTAGTACTCGAGCATCGTGCCGAGGCTCGATGTAGCGATGATCCGCATCATGCCGGGCTTGGCATTGCGGGCGCCGGAAGTCGTGGACATGGTCGTCTCCTGTGATTCGGTTTTGTGAGGCCACGCGCGATCGACGCCGTGGCCGTATCGGCGCATCACATGTGCGTGCGCTTCTTCGCCGCCTGCTGCTGCAGAAACCGGTCGACAGCCTCCTTGTGCTCGCGGCCGCACAACAGAATGGCCTGCATGCTCGCCGCCATTTCGAGCGTCGTCGCAAGCGATGCATCAGCCGCTTCGCGCACGAGCCGCTTCGCCATGCGCAGCGCCGTCGGCGGGTTTTGCGCGATGCGCTTCGCAAGCGACAACGCCTCGATGTCGAGCGCATCTGCCGGTACGACCTTCGACACGATGCCGAGGTTCAGCGCCGCTTGAGCATCGATGAACTCGCTGGTCAACGTCAGTTCGAGTGCCTTTGCATAGCCCACGATGCGCGCGAGAAACCACGATCCGCCTATGCCCGACACGAGTCCGAGCCGCAGGAAGCTCTCTGCGAACACGGCGTTCGCGCTTGCCATGCGGATATCGCACATCAACGCGAGATCGCAGCCGGCACCGACTGCGGCGCCATTGACCACGCATACCGAAGGCACGTCGAGACCGCTCAGTGCGCGCGTGATCCTGTGCAAGCTGCGATGCAGGCGGTCGCGCACATCTTCGACGCCGCCGCTCATGAGATCGCTGCCGCGTTGCATGTCCTTCACGTTGCCGCCCGTGCAGAAGTGCCGCGGCGACGACGAGCGCAGCAGCACGCAGTGCACGTCGCGCCGGTCGTTGATCTGCTCGAGTGCGTCCGATAGCGCTTGCGTCATCGCGACGTCGAGCGCGTTGCCGTTGCTCGGGTTGTTGAGCGTGAGCACGAGCACGCCGTCATTGACGGACGATTCGACCAGTGAATCGGCATCGTTCGATTTAGTTGACACGACAAAGTCTCCTGATTGTTCCGGCGATCACCGGTTCTGGAATGCGGCCTGACGGCGTTCGAGAAACGCGGCCATGCCTTCTTTCTGATCGGCGAGCGAAAAGCCCGCGTGAAAAAGCCGTCGCTCGAACAACAGCCCTTCCGACAGCGACGACTCGAACGCGCGATCGACGGCTTCCTTGATCGCGACGATCACCGGCAGCGAATGACGCGCGATCTGTTCGCCGACGCGCAGCGCTTCGTCGATCAACTGCTCGCGAGGGACGACCATCGACACGAGCCCATAGACCAACGCCTCGCTCGCATTAAAAGGTTCGCCGGTCAGGCACGCGAGCATCGCCGTCGATTTGCCGACCGCGCGCGGCAGACGCTGCGTGCCGCCCGCGCCCGGCACGATGCCGAGCTTGATCTCGGGCTGGCCGAAGCGCGCGTCGTCCGCGGCGATGACGATGTCGCACATCATCGCGAGTTCGCAGCCGCCGCCGAGCGCGTAGCCGCCTACCGCCGCGATCAGCGGCTTGCGCGCCGTGCGGATACGGTCCCAGCTACGTCCGATGTAGTCATTCGAGAATGCGCTCGCGTAATCGAGCTTCGACATCGCGACGATGTCCGCGCCGGCGGCGAAAGCCTTGTCGGATCCGGTCAGAACGGTCGCATGAACTTGCGGATCGTTTTCGATGCGCAGCAAGGCATCGACGAGTTGATCCATCAACGCATCGGTCAGCGGATTGAGCGGGTTCTCCGACGCGAGACGAACGAGCGCGACCCGCCCGCGCCGTTCGCTCACGATCATCGCGGCGCTCATGCGCTCACCTTGCGGTCTTCGTTGCACGTCTCGCGCGGGGCGCAGCTCACGCGGATCACGCCCGCGTTCAGCAGTCCCGCGATCTCGCTCTCGGCGAAGCCGTATCGTTCCAGCATTTGCAGCGTGTGCTGGCCCGTCAGCGGCGCCGGCATGTCCGGCGCGCTCGCACGGTCCGACGGGCCGAGCGCGAAGCCATGCGTGCGCATGGGACCCGCGACCGGATGATCGATCGTCTGCGCCAGTCCGCATTCTGCGTATTCCGCTGTTTCGATGACATCGCCGTAAGTAGCGACGGGCGCGCAGAGGATGTCGCGCGCCGCGAGCCGTTCCATCCAGTCCGCAGTCGTGCGTTCGACGAAACGCGCCGCTAGTATGTGATGCAGCGTCGCGCGATGGCGCACGCGATCGTCGTTCGTGGCGAAGCGTGGATCCGCTTCGAGTGCAGGCGTTGCCACCACTTCACATAACGCGCGCCATCGTTGCGGGTGGTAGGCGACGACCATCATCCAGCCGTCCTGCGTCGGGAACGCTTCGTTCGGGCACGCATAGGGCGCGGCGCTGCCGGTCTTGTCCGGCTCGCGTCCGGATGCGAAGAACGCGGCGAAGCCGATCTGCTGCAGCATCAGCGTAGCGTTGTAGAGACTCACGTCGAGATGCTGCCCCCCGCCGCCCGCGCGGACCTGATGCAGTGCGCCCAGAATCGCGATCGAGGCGAGATAGCCGCCCATCATGTCCGCTATGGGGATCGGGACTTTCAGCGGCTCGTCGCTTGTCGTGCCGAGCGTGCTCATCAGACCGCTGACGGCCTGGATCACGCCATCGACGCCAGGCCGCTTGCGATTCGCGCCCGTCTGTCCGAATGCGGAGATCGAGCAGTAGACGAGCCGGGGATTCGGGTGCCGCAAGGTGTCGAAGTCGAGTCCCATCGACGCCATCACGCCCGGCCGGAAGTTCTCGACGAGCACGTCCGCATTCCCCAGCATGCGGCGAACGGCCTCGCGCCCCGCGTCGGTTTTCAGATCGATCGCGACGCTGTGCTTGTTGCGGTTGACACTGATGAAGGCCGGGCTTTCACCGCTTATCCACGGGGGCCCGATGCGTCGCCCGATCTCGCCGTCAGGCGGCTCGATCTTGACGACGTGCGCGCCGAGATCCGCGAGCGTCATCGAGCAGACCGGTCCGGCGAGAACGTGCGAAAAATCGATCACCCGCACGCCGTTGAGGCTGTCTCTTGGCATTTGTGATTGTCCTGTCTCGTGATTCGCCACCGCGACGAATCATGCTGACGAGAATAGGTACCCACCGCCCTACCGGACAATCTACAATTTAGAAACGAGCCGTTGACTTTTTGTTAAAGGATCGGCGGCTTGTCAGAGCTATTCGCTGAGCAACGTGAGCAGCCATCGGCGGAAGATCTTCAGTGCATCCGATTGCGGACGCGCCGTCGGCCACGCGAAATAGTAGGTGTGATGCCCGCGATCGAGCTCGAACGAAAACGGCGCGACGAGCAGACCGCTTTCGAGTTCGCCGCGCACCAGCGCCTTCTGCGCCATCGCCACACCATGCCCTTCTATCGCTGCCTGGTACGCGAGCAGCGACGTTTCGTAGCGCATTTCGCGGCGCCGCGCGTTCAATGGAAAGCCCGCTGCCTTCAGCCATAGCGTCCAGTCTTCCGGGCGCGCGAGCGTGTGCAGAAGCGTCTCGCCCTGCAACTGCGAGCGTGCCTTGACCTGTCTGGATGGCGCGGCGACCGGCACGAGCTCGTTCGCGATCAGACGTTGCACGCGCAGGCCGGGCCATTTGCCGTCGCCTAGCTGAATGCCGCCGTCAATGTCCTCACGCGCAAAATTCAGCGGAGCCGGGGATGTCGTCAATTGCACGTCAATGTTTTCGTGCAGCCGATGAAAGCTCGCGAGACGCGGTATCAGCCAGCGCACCGCGAACGTCGCGGGCGAGCGGATCTTGAGCACGCGCGCGCGACGCTCGGAGGAACGCAGGCTGTCGGTGGCTTCGCGCAGCGATGCGAACAGCGGCATGAGTTCCGCCAGATACCGCGCGCCCGCCGACGTCAGCTCCAGTCGCCCTTTCACCCGCTCGAACAAATCGACGCCCAAGTAAGTTTCGAGCGTACGCACCTGCCGGCTGACGGCGGCGGGCGTCACGGCCAGCTCGTCAGCGGCCTTGGAGATGCTCAGCAGGCGTCCTGTCGCCTCGAACGCCCGGGCGGGATTTAACGGGGGAAGCGGTGCTCGACGTTCCATGGCCTATCCGTGTGGAAGCATGATGAGATTGTCGCTCGAAATGCCCGAAGGACGGTTCAGAACGTGGCCACGCGCCAGATAGTGAAGCACGGAACAGCGGAGACGGGGCAAGAGACTATTTCGGCAGCGTGCGAATCGCGCAGCGTGTCGTCCACTCGATCACGATGATTACGCGAGTTCCACGTCGATGGTCGACTGGGCGAGGCTGATCTCGCCCAAATAAGCGCTTTCGCCCAACTCGCATTCCCGGCAGGCGTTGCCGAGCGCATGACGGATTTCGACACGGTACGTGCCGCTTCCCTTGGCCAGGCCGCCGAACCGGAAATCACCGAAATCGTCCGAGACGGTTTCGGCCAGCTTTTGATCGCCGACATACAGGGCGACCGCGGCACCCGGTACGCACTCGACCACGTCGCCTATACGAGCGCTGACGCTCGCGCCGATGAAGCAGGTCTCCCAACGCTCCAAGCCGCTGTACCACACACGCGGCTGCGTGCCCAAGTTCGGCCGCAATACTTTGAGTCCCTCACGCCGGGCCTTCTCGGACATCGCTGCATCATCAACCTTGACCGTCTCGAATACATCGGTAGGGCATGACTGCTGGCAACGTGGCTGAGGCCAGCCCTGGTCGAGTAGATGGGCATCAAAAATCCACGTCTGCGGCAGTTGCAGTTCTTCGTTCCAGACGATCGCCTGATACGGGCACGACTTCACGATGTCTTTGCGGCCCCGCGCCTTCTCCGGATTGATGATGACGATGCCGTCGGCGCGTTTGCGAATGGCGTCGCCGCCCACCCGCATGCACGGTGCTTCGTCGCAGTGGTTGCACATCACAGGCAGATAGGTGGTCTCGACCATATGCGAGTCGCCCTGAACCCGGCGCAATATGCGCAGGGGGCTGACGGCATCTGCCGCAGCGGGCGCGGCATACCCTGGGAAGTCGTTGCCGACATGCTCATCCCGTCCGGCGATGACGCAGTTCTGGCAGTTTTCGCAACGCCCGACTTTGACGATCAGGTTCCACTTGTTCACTCTATGTTCCTCATGCTGCGCGACCGAGCATGAACGCCTCGGCACTTTTCCACTTTTCGACCTGTACGAGGCAGGAGTTAGGGCTCATGCTGCTTGTGCCGGCGGTTTGCGGCCGGTCAGGGGTAAGCATATTCATGCAACCTCCGATTTCGACGCGCTCGCCATCGATTTCAATCAGCTTGAATTCGGCGCTCGCCTCGTACGACTTGACGACTCCCGCATTGACCAGGGGAGAGACATCGGCCGCGCAGATCACAGCGCCTCGGTCGTTATAAACTTTGACGAGGTCGCGATGCGAAATGCCCCGGATGACCGCGTCTGCTCGACTAAGTCTCAGCAGCCAGAAGCGGTGTCCGCCGATTAATGCGCGATGGTCTTCGACACTGTTGACCGAGGAATTCTTCCCGTCGCAATGGGTATGGAAGCTGTAGCGGCTGTGGGTGGCGATCAACTGCAGCGGATAGCGCTGAGCCTGTTCCGAGCGCAGTCCCTCCCAGGAAGGGATGTATCGGTTGAGCGCGGGTCGCTCGGGATTGTCTGCGGCGTGCCGCTTCAGCAACTCCGGCACAAATTCCAGCTTGCCACTTGGCGTCTGCAGGCCCATGCCGAATTTCTCGGCGAACTGGGACGGTAGCGGATGCGGTTCTTGCAGGTCCTTGCGGCGGCCCTCCGCGAACCAACGCATGTCCACCGGATGGCGCAACTCGGGCTTTTCGGGGGGCACGACAAAATAGCCCTTGCGGCAGAATTCGCGCCACGAAACATGATCGGGCAGATCCGATGAGTCGAAGACTCGCTTGACCCAATCCAACTCGCTGCATCCCTCGGTAAATACGCCGCCCAAGCCCAACCGGGTCAAGATGGCGGTGAAGATGTCGTAGTCCGAACGGGACTCACCCAGAGGCTCGATGCACTTGTGCTGCAGCATCAACATGCGATGATTCACCGTGCCATGCCCATGGTGCGCGTAGCCGCCGGAATTCGACCATTCACCGATGTCCCAGCGCTCGAGCGCAGTACACGCAGGCAGGATGATGTCGGCAAATTGGGCTTCGCCCTCCATCCAGATCGACTGGTTGACCACGCACTCGATGCTGGGGTGCCGGTAAGCCTCGGCCCAACGTCCGGAATTCGTCACTGTGCTAAACGCGGACCCGCCGTAACGATAAATCATGTGGATCGGCGAATACCCAGGCATGGGGTAGCTGAATGGGGCGAACTGGGCTTCCTGAGAAATGCCGTCCCAAAGATAGCCGATCGCCTGGCCGTTGATGATGGCATCGGGCAGTTGCTGCCGCGGCACCATTTGCTTGACCGGGTTCATGGTCAGAATGTGCGGCATGCGCTGGTAATTGTTGACCGCATTCGCGGTCCACGCGAGGTCGCCGGAAATGCCACCATCCGCATAGCCGGGGAAATAGAAATGGAGGTCGTGAGGCACACCGACTTCAAGGCAGCCGAAATTGACCCCCGGCTTACCCCAACCCCGCATCGCCATCATCATGACCATGCAGCGCGCCCATTGCGCTCCGGTCGCGCCACGGCCTGCTCCACCGAATCCCGCGCCAGTCATACCAACGGCGAGATGGACCTTCTTGCTCCCCCATAGGCGCGCCAGCGCTCGGACGTCCTTGGCGGGCACGCCGGTCTCGCTCTCCTGCCACTCGGGCGTCTTTCGAACGCCGTCCGTCTCGCCCAGCAGATAGGCCTTCCATTCGTCGAATCCGGTCGTGCGGGTGGCGATGTAATCCTTGTCGTACAAGCCCTCCACGGCCCACACATACATGATCGCCGTAGCCAAGGCGGCATCGGTTTGCGGTCGAACGGGAATCCAGCGCCCGCCCAGCAGTTGGGCAGTGGGATTGCAGTGCGGGTCGATATGAACGAACTCGATGCCGAGTTCCTTGGCCCATAGGCGCCGCGGTGTCCCTTCGAAACCCGCATAGGCCCCGTTGGTGCTTTCTGGATCGCAGGACCAGAAGACGATCATGTCGGCTTCCTGAAGACAATCCTCGATGCCGCCATAGCCGGACGGCACGCCGATGCGCATCGAGTTGCCGAAATGATGCATGGCGCCCCAGTACCAGCCTTCCCAACTGTCCGGATTGGCGGCGACCCGCGTAAAGCCAATCAGATTAGCGAAGCGTGTCAGCGCGCTGAGGTAATAACCCACATTGCCCCATTGGTGATGGGACGACATCGGGAAGGTGATGGAACCGGGACCGTGAACCCGCTTCTGCCGGTTGATTTCCTTGGCGACGATGTCCAAGGCCTCGTCCCAACTGATCCGGACATAGCCGGACTTTCCCCGGTTCTGGTGATTGCGCTCGCCATCAGCATCGAAATCGACCCGCTTCAAAGGATGAAGGATGCGCTTGTCGGAGTAGACGAGCGATTTGAGCGTCAATGCATGGGGCGCGACCAAGCCACGCCGCGGCGGGCTAAAGCGGCGTCCGCGCGCCTCGATGACCCAACTTGGCGCATCTTTGCTATCCAGATCGATGGGGGTGACCCGAACGACGCGGTCGTCCTTGACGTAGACGAACAGCGGCCCGCCGTTGGTACAGGTCGTGTAGCGGTGGGTGCCGTCACGGATAGGCATGCCCATCGGCAGGCCGACGGTCTGCATCATGCCCAGGGTTTGCAACAGCCAGACCAACAGTTCGTCCTCGCCCTCAGTGACCACTTTGAAGTTCTTGGCGGCGTGGATGATCTCGCCTTGGTCCGGATTGGGCGAGAGGAACTTAAGTGCCGTGGCGACATCCTTGAATACCATGCGCACGTCGGGCCGCGAATGCCTTCCGGCGCGCGACCGGACACGCCCGTTTTTGAACTTGATGACGCGGCCAATGCTTTCGTCCGCGAGTCCGATCCACGCCACAAGATCACGCTCCTTCAAGCGATCACGATAGGCGGGAAAGCGGCCTGCCGTCAGATCAAGGACCTTGGGCAACGCAAAAAGTATCGTTTTGAGAATCTGTCGTTTCATGATCCGATCCAAATTGAAGCTCGCCGCAAACGACTGACCGCATCTTCAATCGTCCAAGCAGCCCGGGCGAACCTCGTCATGCTGCGTTGAGGGTTGTAGACCTGGAAAGAGCGGGCCTTATCGTGGCAGCGCGCGTCGTGATATGTCGTAGTCGGCTATGAAAGCGCGGATCAAAAGCGAGTCCGGGGGCGCGAAACATGACGTATTCCATGTCTTGAATGAGCATTCAGCCCTCTCGGTTGGCGCACTGATGACCCGTACGCGCTAGAACGTATACGCGACGTTCAGATAGACGTTAAGTGGATTGAGTCGGAGCGTCGAGGTGGAAACGACTTGTGTTCCCGTTGCGGTCTGCCCGTATAAGGTAAGGTGCGTCTTCACGGGGATATAGCCGACCGAAGTTCCGACCGACCAGTGTTTTGTAATCGCGTAACTCGCCCCGATCTCGAATACGGGATTCCACGATGAACTGAGCTCCGCGTGCGCCGAACCGCCGGGTCCCAGGTTATCGGTCACAAACTGGCTATTGGATATCCGAACTTGAGTGAACCACGTGTAGTTCACGCCAAGGCCTATGAATGGACGGAATTTCGACGCGCCTGAAAACACGTGGTATCGCAGTTCAATGGCGGGCGGCATCGGCTTGGTCGAGCCGAGGTTGCCATACTTCTGTAGCGTCCCATCGCCAACCAGATTGACTGTGAGTGGCAGCCCAACGAGCATGGCGACACCAATGTTGTCCGTGACGTAGTACTCAGTGGCGATGCCCACTGTGTCCGTTGAGCTCGGATGCGCCCCGCTTCCGGCCAGCTGCTGACTCACGCCGACGCCCCCGATTTTTTCTACGGTAAGTGGCGTTGCGTCGCCCTGGGGCGCAACGTGAAGCCAACCTGTCGACAGTGTGATGCTCCCGGCGGACTGCGCGTAGGCGATCTCAGTGAGCGCAGCCGAGCAGATAAGTGCCGCGATGCCGGCGGAGCCGATCGTTCGCCTGTAATGCCTCAAGTGTCTTCTCCTGTCTCGTTGCTTGGATATTTTTATCAAGCCCGGTGCGTCAATTTGGAACCAATCCGCGCACCGTCACGGGTCGTGGGACGCTTTTCACAGTCATCGCCCGGGCACGAGGACCAGAAATCATGTGTTTACGTAGTTATACTAAGTAGCTATGAGAACGTGCTGTTTAACACCGCTGCCACCTCCTACACGTTTTGTTGAGACTCGTTTTCTCGTTCTCTTTTGCAGCGCTGTCTTCCCCGTTTCGCCGGGTGCCGTGAGCGGACACCGTCGCATCTCTACGCCTTGTCCCGCCTATATTTCCGGATATTCAATGCTTCAATCTTCCCACGCGCTAATATGCGCGCAACGCAAGGCGTTCAGCCTCGGGCGGGAACACGCACCAAGCACCGTCGCGATGGCGGAAGAAAAATAGTTCAACCGGCCCTGTCGGCAACATCAGCTTGATACGCACGCCGTGTTTCCGATTCGAGGCCGCATGACCGAATCGGGTAACACGAACCGGTACCGCAGAGGTTGGCCCCAGCCACTTTTCAACAAGCGATCGCAAGGACCTTTCCGTCACAACAATCATCCTCTCCCTCACCTGACCGTTCCAGGCCCGTAGCTCATTACGCTCGCAGTTGAAGCTCGCCACCGGGGCGAGTAGGCGTGACCGAATGCGCCCGCTGATATCGTGGTTCGTGTACCTTAGGCTGCCTGGGCATCTCCGATGCAGTTCGCCCGTCAGCGTTGCTCTACCCGAGATGGCTTCGCGGCGGAAGAGACCGTAAATGCGAACGGAAAGCGCCCAAGCGCGGATATCGCCAATGCTTCACGCGCGGGATTGGGAAGCTCGACGTAGAGTGCCATCCCGAGCGAGGCGTCCTCAATGATGCTAACAGCTGCATCCTCGACGCCCGCCTCCACTAATGCCATCCGTACGGCGTCTTCCGTTTCGCGGCGTCTTAGCGCGGGCTTAAAGATCTTGCCGACGCCCGTCAGCGGCATCGCATCCACGATGCGTATTCCTTTTGGAAACGCGGCCCGTTCGTTGATCTCGTGACGCAGAAACTCCGCCAATTCCGCCTCGGTCGTGACTGCGCCTGGCTTTAGCTGAACATACGCGACCGGCAACTCGCCCGCGTGCATATCTGGGCGCCCCACGGCTGCAGCGACCTGGACGGCGGGATGGCGATGCAGTGGCTCTTCAATTGCCGCCGGGTCGATGTTGTGTCCGCCCCGGATAATCAGCTCCTTTTTCCGGCCGGTGAGCCAGAAGTAGCCGTCGGCGTCGCAGCGACCGAGATCGCCGGTGTTAAGCCAGTTCCCGCCGTCACCCCAGCTCTATCCAGATGCCATGGTTCTGCTCTGGGCAGCTATAGCCGACGAACACGTTGGGGCCGGAGATCACCAGTTGGCCGACCTCATTCGCATCGCAATCCCGTACATATCGGCCGGTTTCATCGACCAGCACTGCCTTCATCGCCTGCCCGGGAAGACGAAGTCCGATCGAACCGACCCTGCGTTCGCCAAACGGCGGATTCACGCTGCTCACGCAGGTACCTTCCGTAAGGCCGTAGCCCTCGAGGATTCTTATTCCTGTACGATCTTGGAAAGTGCGCAGTAATTCAACCGGCATAGGGGCGGCGCCGCACAGGCCATACTCGAGCGAACTGATGTCGTGTTCGCCAACCGGAACGTCCAGCAGCGACCCGTAGAGTGTCGGGACACCGCTAAAGAAGTTGATGCGATAGTGCTCGACAATCTCCCAGAAATGCCTTACAACACCCTCGCCCCGATAGCCTTGCGGTGTGCCGAGCACGATGTGGGCGCCGCGTGAGAACCCCAGCAGCCCTGTCACCGTCACGGCGTTGACATGGAACAGCGGCAATCCGCAAAAAATCACTTTGCCGGGGCCGATGCTCTCGCCAAAGAATTTACCCGCGTTCAACGCATTCGCCACCTCGTTGCCGTGCCGGCGCATCGCAATCTTCGGCAATCCCGTGGTGCCGCCCGTGCAGAAATAGGACGATATGTCATCGGGGCTGATTCGAAGCGTGCCGCTGAGCGCAACGCCCGACTCATGTTCGATCGCGGTGCTGTAATCGTGGATGTCAATCTGCGAAGGAACCGCGCTACGCACACCGCCCTCGCCATACAACCGGGACCACTCGCCACGCTGGAGCATCCGCGCCACGAATCGCTTCTCGACCGGCATTCGGTCGATCAGATTGACGAGCACCAGATGCCGTAGTGCAGGAACCTTGTGCAACACGGACTGCACCTTCTGCCAAAGGTCAACCCCGCCCATCGGCGCCAGTGTGACAAGCACGCTTGCCCCTGAGGCGATCAGCAGCTCGCCGATGGCCTCACCTTCAAGCAGCGGATTGATGGCGCAGACAATCCCGGCCGCTTCGCCGCCCCAGATCACGAAGTGCGTCTCGGGGAGGTTGGGTAGTACGTAGGCAACAACCGAGTTGCGTTGAACGCCCAGTCGGGAGAACAGGTTCGCGGTGCGGGTGACATCGCGCACAAGGTCACGATACGTCCAGCTTTCGGCGTTTCGATAGTCGTCAGCCGTGGCGAAGAACGAAAGTGCCAGTGCCGATGGATTGATGGCGGCACCCCGGCAGATCATCTCGTAAGTGCTCGACGGGAGATCGGCCTCGTGCCCCTGCGCTTCGATAGCAAGGACGTCCTGTACGTGTGCGACGCCTTTCATGCTGCCTCTTTGACAACAACGTTATGCTGCACGCCCAGATTGATCGAGCGGTCGGAGCTGGCAATGTGCGCTTCTACGACGTCCCCCACCTGCAGGTATTGCGGCCTCTCCTCCTGCATCTTCAAGAAAATCCGCCATTTTTCGACCTCAGGCAGCTGCGCCGCGGCGCGCTGCTTTTCGGGTGACGGGATGCTCAGTGCACAGCCGGAGGGCGTACCGGTTGCGAGCAGGTCGCCGGCGTGCAAGTCGTGTATGCGGGAAAGCTCCGTCAACGTCTCTGCCGGACCATAGACGAGACCCGCCGTGGTGTCGTTCTGGCGGACCGTTCCGTTGACCGTCAGCGTCAACACGAGCTCCTTTAACTTTGGAAAGTCCTCTTTCTCGAGGAGGCAAAGATAAGGACCGATGGGACCAAACGTCCGATAGCTCTTGCCCTTGTAGAACTGCATTTGCGGAATCTGGATATCGCGCGCGGAGTAATCGTTCACGATCACGGCGCCAGCAATGTATTCATGCAGGTTCTCGTCGGTGACCGTTTCGCGGGAGGTGATGTCGCGCTTGAGTACCAAACCGAGCTCGATCTCGTAGTCCAGGAAACGAACTTCGCTTGGTTTCACCACGTGCGAATTCGCCGGGACGATGCAGCTTGTCGCCTTCGTGAAGATCATATTGAATTTCTTCACGTCCGGGTCCATGCCAGACTCAATCATGTGCTCGCGGTAATTCGCACCCTGGCAGATGAACTGTTGATTGGCCGTCACGGGCGATAGCCATTGCACTTTGGACTCCGGAATCGTCGGAGCGCCGAGCATCAGTAACCGTTCAACCGGGTTGGCCTCGATAAACTCAGCGGTCGACTTGAACTCGCCGGGAATTGGGGTGATGGCGCCATGAGCAACCACGCCCCACTGCGCGCGGCCATCATGCAAGTAATGCAGAACGTGAAGTGCCATTTATTGATCTCCAGGTGCCATGGAAGAGGTTGGTTCAGGCGAAAATCTTCGCCAGTGTCCGCAGCTTGCTCAGCGTCAGATCGGGACTACGGCGCAGGTTTCTGAAGAGCGCCACGATGCTCGCGGGGGTAAAGCTCGGCTTCGTGAAGCTGCGCGGCATCGTCGGCCCCCACTGTGCCATCGCCTCACGGCTCACCGCGTGCACGCCCGTCGGCACATCGGCGGTAAACAGATCGCCGTCGCAATAGTGCTCGTGCTTGTTGCCCCACGGGTCCTGCCAGTAGTCAAAGATCTGGCTGCCCAGGATATGTCGGCCAATCCCCCACGCGTGCGTCCAGCCCTTCTCGCGCAGGACGCGCTGACCCATGCCGACCGCGTCGGCATCGACGAGCTCATACGCGCTATGGCTGTAGGTGGGCTGAAAGCCTTGTGCGAATGCAAGCGTATGATGATCGGCCGGCTTGTCACCCAGGTCGAGCCGCATGAACGCAACGACGGGCGAGCCATCGGGAAGCACCTGCACATCGCTCGGGATGAAGCCGAAATGCTGCGTGTACCATGCGCACGTTTCCTGATAGTCGGCGAGTTCGAGCACGACATGTCCGAGCCGGATAATTTCCGGAGCATTCTCGGGCGGCCGCTGCGTCCCATTGATGCGGACGGTCGCATCTACGGAGTTGAACGGCAATGCTGGCCGATGGGACAACGGCGCAGTGCGCTCCTGGCCCCATATCGCGTCCACGCGAAAACCTGACGGGTCCGCCAGTCGTACTACATAGCCGCCGCCTGCCAAGGAGAACCGTTCGACACCCGAAGCGCCAGGCAGTTTTGCGAGTGCATCAAGATCGGCCCTGTTATCGACCTGCAATCCGAAGCCGACGAACCGGGCTTTCGAAGCCTTCCGAACGACATAGCAGAAGGGCGAAGCGCCCGTTCCCCGCAAGAGGAGGAGCGCCTCACTCCGCGACACGGTTCGAAGCCCGAAGTCATTGAGGAACTGCTCGGCTTTCTCAAGGTCTGGCCGATCGAATATCAGATAGGCCAATGCCGACGCTTTGGTCGTGGGATTGGGGTGGCGGGCCGGATGCGCAGTGGTCAGTTTCATAGAATATTCACGCGGTGTGGATAGCGGTTTCGAGACGCCAGGCAGTGTCGCGCTCACTGGCTAACCAGCAGTGCTGTCCTGGCAAGGAAAGCGTCGTAGGGTTGCGCCCACCGGTTCGCAACCCACCAATAGAACATCCGCCGCTGGCGGAAGCGTTTCGATCCGCTGACCAGCCCGGCCGTGCGAGGCGAACGGCCCGGCACCTTCCTTTGATGTTGTCTCCACAGTCACTCCGTCTCCGTTTACAAGGCCGGCTCTCTCTGGCCGTTTGTGACATTAAACTCATCGATGATCGTTTTGTCAATATAGAGGTTTGAATCTATACTGCGGGTATAACCAGACTTGGGATCACCATGACGAACGCGATAAATCGCCGGCCGGCCAAACGTTCCAGCGCTGCTGCACCCGTCACTCCGCCTCCCGTCGCAGAAGAGCGGGAGCCACGCGGCGCGCGCCGCAAACGCGAGACACGTTCCCGTCTGCTCGACGCCGCCCTCAGGTTGATGGCCGAAAAGGGCATGGAGGGCGTCGCGATCAACGAAATCACCGAGGCCGCCGACGTCGGTTTCGGCTCGTTTTACAACCACTTCGAATCGAAGGAAGCGATCTACGCGACGCTCGTCGATAACGTGTTCGAAGAATTCGCGAACATGCTCGATCGCCTTGCGGGCGGCATTACCGACCCCGCAGAGGTGGTCGCCGTCTCTGTGCGCCACACTGTCCTGCGGGCGCGGCACGATCCGGTGTGGGGGCGTTTCCTGATCCGTGAAGGGTTTTCTGCGCGCGCGATGAGCCGCGGGCTGGGCCAGCGGCTACTGCGCGACATCGGCAACGGCATTGCCGCAAAACGGTTCGTCGTTGCCGACCCGTTTATCGGATTTCTCGCAGTGGGCGGCA
>Ga0207426_1001209_pt1 | contig 22896 bp, 18 predicted proteins | sample AraplaMF_Cvi_mMS_FD_184265 | JGI IMG/M metagenome (GOLD analysis project Ga0207426, IMG submission 184265) | Arabidopsis root microbial communities from the University of North Carolina, USA - plate scrape MF_Cvi_mMS (SPAdes) (version 2) | ecosystem: Host-associated > Plants > Roots > Endosphere... | reverse complement strand
CAGCCCCCGGACGCGGCCTGGACGCCTCCCGTACTGACCTGCAGCGCCCGCGAGGGCACCGGGCTGAAGGGGGTCTGGGAGCGGGTCGAGCAGCACCGCACCCTCCTGGAGTCCACCGGCGCACTGGCCGAGCGGCGCCGCGCCCAGCAGGTCGACTGGACCTGGTCGATGGTGCGCGACCGGCTGATCGACCGCCTCCAGGAGCACCCGGAGGTGCGCCGGCTGGGCCCCGGTGTGGAGCAGGCGGTGCGCGACGGCGAGATCACCGCGACGCTCGCGGCGGAACGGCTGCTGGAGGCGTTCGGGCTCGGCGACGGCCTGGCGGCCGGGACGTAGAGGACCACCGCGCGCGACCGGCACGGGGCGGGGGCCGGCTACCCGGCCCCCGCCTCCCCTCCCGACCGGGTCTATTGATCCCGTGCGGCGAAGTGGGCGACGGCCATGTCGCGGAACCGCCCGGCGGCCCTGGAGAGATAGCTGTCCTCGCGCCGGACCAGGCTCAGGGTCCGTACGCAGTCCGGGGTGTCGAGGTGCAGCCAGGCGAGCGGCACCTGCGGGAGTTCGGGGCGGGCGAGGGCGGGGATCAGGCCGATGCCGAGCCCGGCCGCGACCAGGAAGTGCGTGGCACCGGGTTCATCGCCCTCGCAGGAGATCACCGGCCGGCGCCCGATCGCGGTGAACAACCGCTCCAGCAGGGCGCGTTGCCAGTGCCCCGGCCTGGTGGTGATGAAGGGCTCATCGGCGATCTCGGCCACCGTGACCCGCTCCCGCACGGCCAGCGGATGACCGGTCGGCACGACGAGCAGCACCTCTTCGCGCAGCAGCCGCACCGCGCCCAGACCGGGCCCGGACAGCGGCTGGGAGGCGATGCAGAAGTCGACGTCCCGCGCCCGCAGTTGGGCCCGCATCACCTCGGGGGTCGACTGCAGGCACCGGACGGTGACGCCGGGGTGGGCGGCGCGGAACCCGGCGAGCAGGTCGGTGAGGGGCAGCAGGGTCTCGGCGGCGACGGCGAGGGAGCCGTCGTCCAGCGCGGCGGCATCGGCCATCTCCCGCCGTGCGTCGTCGAGTTCGTCCAGCGCCCGCTCGACCCGGGCCAGGAACGCGGCGCCATGGCGGTTGAGCCGGATGGTGCGGCCCTGCCGGTCGAAGAGCCGCACGCCCAGCTCCGCCTCCAGCCGGGCGATCGTCCGGCTCACCGACGGCTGGGCCACCCGTAGTTCCTCGGCGGCCCGGCTGATGTGCTCCCGGCGCGCGACCTCCCGGAAGTAGCGCAGCGACAGCAGGTCCATCGGCTTCCCGGGCCTTCCGTGCGGAGGGGACGACCCGGGAATCGTCACACACCCCGCAGGGCCGTGTCCGCCGCGCACGGCGGCCCGCACCGGATCCGTGACGGGCCCGGCCTCAGCCGCGCATCGGCACCGTCGCCCACACCGTCTTCCCGGTCGGGTCCGGCGCCGTCCAGCCCCACGCGTCGCTCAGCCGGTCGACGATGTGCAGACCGCGTCCGGACTCCGCCAGGTGGTCCGCCGGCTTGACGACAGGAGCGCCGCTGCCCGCGTCCGACACCGCGCACAGCACCGAGGAGTTCTGCCGGGTCAGGGCGAGCCAGGCGGTGCAGAACGGGGCCGCCGCGCCGGGCGCCCCGGTCTTCCCGGAGTCCTTGGCGCCGTAGCGCAGGGCGTTGCTGACGAGTTCCGAGACCACCAGGGCCACGTCGTCGGCCACGTCGGCGCACATCTGCCAGCCGGCGAGGGTGGCCCGGGTGAACCGGCGGGCCTCCGGCACGGTGCGGGCGGACCCGCTGAGGGCACAGGCGGCGAATGCGTCAGGAGCGGGCATCCACCAGCTGTCCTCACACGGTTCATCCCGAAGGGCGTCGTGCACGGTCTCTGCCGGATGAGTGGTCATCAACATCTCCGCGAGGGGGATTTCGGGGCTGGGCCGGACTGCCTCGGAGAGCTAATATCCTCGTCAGCCGTCGCATGATGCAAGTGCATCTGCAATTACATCAGTAAGGACGGTCGCTCAGGGGCTCGTTCACGCCAAGGTGATCGCAGGCCCGGATCCGTCGGAGGAGCGACCTCCAGCAAGGGAGCAGCTGTTATGGAGCCGGTGACCAACGGCATGCAGGCGACCAGCATCGAAGGCGCCGTCTGGCGCAAGAGCCACCGCAGCAACCCCAGCGGCAACTGCGTGGAACTGGCGGTCCTTTCGGACGGCGGGGTGGCGGTCCGCAACTCCCGCTTCGCCTCGGGGCCGGCGCTGGTCTACACCCGCGACGAGATGGTGGCTTTCGTCCAGGGCGCCAAGGACGGTGACTTCGACGACCTCATCGCCGGCCGCTGAGCGTGCGCCGGTGCGATTGGCGCATATGTCGGCCGGATAGTCGCCCCGGCTGTACGAAGCACTCGGGGCGGTGGGACACTGGGCGTTCGCCCGACCACTCAGGGGAGTCAGCATGACCGCCGCGCAGCCGAGCAGCGATCCGTCCCTGCGCCGCTACCTGGAGCACCCGCGGGGCGGCCCGACCGTCCTGCGCATCGTGCTGGGCACCCAACTCCGCCGGCTGCGCGAAGGCGCGGGCATCACCCGCGAGGCCGCCGGGGACGCCATCCGCGGTTCGCACGCGAAGATCAGCCGCCTGGAACTCGGCCGGGTGAGCTGCAAGGAGCGCGATGTCGCCGATCTGCTGACGCTCTACGACGTCACGGACGAGGCGGTCCGCGACGACTTCCTCAAGCTGGCGCGCAAGACCAGCAGCCCGGGCTGGTGGCATCAGTACAACGATGTGCTGCCCGGCTGGTTCGAGACGCACATCGGCCTCGAAGAGGCCGCCTCGGTGATCCGCACCTACGAAGTGCAGTTCGTTCCGGGCCTGTTGCAGACGCCGGACTACGCCCGCGCGGTGGCGCAGCTCGGGCATCCGCGGTCCGCCCCGGAGGAGATCGAGCGGCGGGTGCAGCTGCGCGTACAGCGCCAGGAGCTGCTGACCGTCCCGGACGCGCCGCGGGTGTGGGCCGTGATCGACGAGGCGTCGCTGCGCCGGCCGCTCGGCGGACCGGAGGTGATGGCAGGTCAGCTCAGACACCTGCTGAAGATGGCCGAGCTGCCCAACGTCACGCTGCAGATCGCGCCGTTCAGCCTGGGCGGTCTGGCCGCGGCCGGCGGGCCGATCACGATCCTGCGGTTCCTGGAACCGGACCTGCCGGACATCGTCTACCTGGAGCAGCTGACCAGCGCGCTCTATCTGGACAAGCGCGACGACGTCGATCACTACCTCGCGGTGATGGACCGGCTCAGCGCACAGTCCGAGTCGCCCCGCGAGTCCCTGGCGATCCTGGAGCGGCTGCTCAAGCAGGAGGACTGACGCGCGCTACGCACAGACGGAGCGGGATCACGCAGACAGAGCAGACAGAGGGGCGGGGCGCCCACCGGGCACCCCGCCCCTCCGTCCGTGCCGTGAGCGCGCTACGGCTTGCGGGCCACTCCGCCGAACTCGATCCACTCCTGGGTGAGCTGCTTGGGCCCGAGGTCGGCGTCCGGCTTCCAGGTGGAGACCTCCACCAGCCCCGGCTCCTGGATCTCCAGCCCCTCCAGGAACCCGGCCAGCTCATGGGCCTGCCGCACCCGGCCCCACTGGCCGTGGGTGCTCACCCGCATGAACTCGGTGACGAAGTCGCGGGTGGCGGCGTCCTCGCTGACCAGCTGGCACACCACCAGGAAGCTGCCCGGCGCCAGCCGGTCGGCGACCCTCTTGATGAGGCCGGCCGGGTCGTCGGCATCGGGTATGCAGTGGAGGACCGAGACGAACAGCGCGGCGACCGGCCGGTCGAAGTCGATCAGCCGCTCGACCTCGGGGCTGGCGAAGATGCCGTCGGTGTCCCGCATGTCCGCCTGGATCACGGCGGTGTGGGCATTCTCCTCCAGCAGCGCCCGGCCGTGCGCCAGCACGATGGGGTCGTTGTCGACGTACACCACCCGGGAGTCCGGGTCGACCTGCTGGGCGACCTGGTGGACGTTGTCCTGGGTCGGCAGGCCTGATCCGTGGTCGATGAACTGGCGGATGCCGTGTTCGCGAGCCAGCCAGCGGACCACCCGCTGCAGGAAACGCCGGTTGTTGATCGCCAGCACCTGGGTGCTCGGGACGACCTTGCTCAGCTCTTCACAGGCCTCGCGGTCCACGGCGTAGTTGTCCTTGCCGCCCAGGTAGTAGTCGTACATCCGCGCCACACTCGGGATGCTGACATCGACGGCACTGGACTGCGGTCGTGATTCCTGGCTCATTCCACACTTTCCCGTCGCTTCGACAGTCATCAGCCATGGGGCAGGGGTGATCGCTCCGTATAGGAGTGACCACGCGCTGCAAGGCCCCAACATACCCACCGGACGGCGGTTGTTGCAGACGAGCGGCAGGGTCCCTTGGGGAGAAGTGCGGGGTGTCGCGCCACTGGTACAGCCGAGCACCCCAACAGACGTACGAATCAAGGGTGTTCAATCGGCCAGAGCACGAGCCCGCGTCCGCCGGCGCGGGGGTACGGGCCGCCGCCACGCCACTCACGGGCAGCGGCCCGTTCCACTTCCCCGGCGACACCCGACGCCGGGCACGCCCCCCGCGCGGTCCGGGCAGTCCCAGGAGCGCACTCCGACCCGGTCCGCATCCGGTTCCGTCACGGCAGGCACCCGAGCAACTCCCGTAGCGGAATGGAGCGTTGTGAGACCACGCCTACCACCGTCGGGCCGCTTTACACCCGTCCATCGAACCCGCCCGTGAGGGCCCGCGGCGGCCCACTGCCTTACTTCGACGTAAACTTACCCGCCAGTAACGTTACGGTAGGCTGGCCCGGATGACTGATACACGCAGGCGACGCGTTCCCCGCCCGGTCCGGGAGCAGCAGATCATCGACGCGGCGATCAGGGGCTTCGCCAAGCGCGGCTACCACGCCGCCTCGGTCGAGGAGATCGCCGAACTCGCCGGAGTCTCCAAGCCGATGGTCTACCTCTACCTCGACTCCAAGGAGGGGCTGTTCCTCGCCTGTCTGCGGCGCGAGACCGAGCGCCTGGTGACCGCGCTCCGGGCCGCGGCGGGCCCGGCACACGGTCCCGAACTCCGGCTGCGGGCCGGGCTGCTGGCGTTCTTCACCTTCGTCGCCGAACACCGGGACAGCTGGGTGGTGCTGCACCGTCAGGCCGCGGAACTGAGCCCGGCGATCGCGGCGGAGCTGGCCCGCACCCGCCGGGCGGTGGTGACGGAGGTCTCCGGGCTGGTCCGGGCCGACGACGCGGCGGACGCCGCTCCCGCCTGCCCCGACGACGAGGCCGACTTCGTGACGTACACCCTGGTCGGCGCGGCGGACTCGCTCACCGACTGGATGACGCTGCACCCCGAAGAGCCCCCGGAGCGGATCACCCTGCGGCTGATGAACATGGTGTGGGTGGGGATGCGCAATGTCCTCGACGGCGAGGTGTGGACGACGCCGGGCCGGGAGCCGTAGCGGGCGGATGCCGCGGCGGCGCGCCGACGTGGCGCCTGCCGTACTGGCCGGGGCCCCTGCCCGGCCGGTACAAGAGAAGGATGACCACAGAGCAGAATGAGCTGTCGGCCGCCCCGGGGGCCTCGCCGGGCACCGAGGCGCCCACCGTCGAGGACATGGTGCGGGCCAACGAGGCGAACTGGGACGCCCGCACCCCGGTGCATGTGGCGAGCCGGTTCTACGGCCTGGACGGGTCCCGGACCGCCGAGGACTGGTTCGCGCCCTTCGAATGGACGGACCTGGGCGAACTGGCCGGGCGGGACGTCCTGCACCTGCAGTGCCATCTGGGCACCGAGACGGCCGCGTTCGCCGAGCGGGGCGCGCGCACGGTGGGGCTCGACTTCTCCGCCGCGGCGGTCGGCGAGGCACGACGGCTCGCCGAGGAGGCCGGCCGCGGCGTGGAGTTCGTCCGGTCGGACGTCCACCGGGCCGTGGAGGCGCTGGGCGAACGCCGGTTCGACGTGATCTACACCGGCAAGGGCGCGCTGTGCTATCTGCCCGACCTGGCCGCCTGGGCGGAGATCGTCAGCTCGCTGCTCCGGCCGGGCGGGACGCTCTACCTCGTCGAGTTCCATCCCCTGCTCGACTCGCTGGGGCCGACGCCGAGCCCGGACCGGCAGCAACTACAGCTTCGTCATGACTACTTGGGCGGCCGCGGTCCGCTCAGGAGCGATACGCCGTGCACCTACACCGACGGTCCGCCGGTGGCGGGTGCCACCACGAGTTACGAGTGGCGGCACGGCCTCGGGGAGGTCGTCTCCGCCGTGGTCGGGGCGGGGCTGACCGTGCAACTGGTCCGGGAGACCGAGCTGCTGCCCTGGAAGAGGTTCGACGCGATGGTGCCGTCCGAGAACGGCTGGTGGCGGCTCCCGCCGTCGGAGCCGATCATTCCGCTGCTGTACGCGCTGCGGGCGGTCAAGGCCTGAGCCGGTGGCCGGGGCGGGCGCCCGGCGGCCACTCCGGCCCGCTCCGGCCCGGTCCGGCCCGGCGGCCCGTCGATGCCGGAGCCCGCGGACGCCTCAGCTCGCCGGGCCGTGGATCCTGCGGTGCGTCAGCGCCCACCACACCTCCGCCAGATCGGCCGGATCACGCAGGCTGGTGCCGGTGATCTCCTCGAAGCGCCGCAGCCGGTTGCGCAGGGTGTTGGGGTGGACGTAGAGGGTCCGCGCGGCCGCCTCAAGGCGCAGCCCCTGCTGGAGAAAGGCGGCCGCGGCCTCCTCCAGCTGGGCGCCGTCCTCGCCCCGTTCGGCCAGCGGCGCCAGGCGCAGCCCCACCAGCTGCTCCCCCACGGCCGGCAGCGCCACGACCGTGGCCCGCAGCCCCAGTTCCTCACGGGTGAACGCCCCGACGAGCCCAAACCCGACCGCGGCCCGCAGCGCCTGGGTGGCCCGGGTGAACTCCGCGGCGAGACCGGACGCGGGGGCCGGGGCGCCCAGCCCCAGGACCAGGCCGCGGCACAACCCGCCCGGCCGGCCGGTCAGCAGCCCCGCCACATCCCCGTCCACGGTCGTGACCAGCGGCTTCCCGCCCCCGTCCAGGGCGAGCCAGGGACGCAGCAGAGCGACGACCCGGTCGAAGGCGCGGTCGCCGGGGCCGAGATGAGCGGCGGGGGGCGGGTTCGGACCGGGCTCGGGTATGCGGTCCGGCGCGCCGGACGGGGGATCCTCGGGCAGGCGTGCACGGAAGGGCAGCCGGAGCGCGCCGTGGTCGTAACCGCCCTCCGCCGCGGCCCCGTCGTCCGGGTGCCCGCCGTCCCCGCGCCCCTCGCCCGTGCCGTCGCCGGCCGGCCCGGTTCCCCACGCGCCGCCCGGGGAGGAGGTGCCCCACCGTGCCTCGCCGAGCAGCAGCGCGCGGACCAGCGCCGCGCGCCGGCGGTCCGTCGCCCGGTCACCCGGGAAGCCGACTCGGCAACTGCGCACGATGCGGAGCGTGTTGGCGTCGACCCAGGCGCGCAGGGTCTCGGCGATCGGCAGCAGGTCCTCGGCGGTGCCGCGCCGGGCCGCCATCTCCTCGCCGAACCGCCGCCAGACGATGTCCGTTCCGATCCGGTAGGCCGAGATGATGTCCTCGGCGGGCAGGGAGCGGGCCAGCGCCGTCACCTCGTCGAGGTGGGTCTCGGGGATGCCGTACGCCCGGTCGTCGCCGTGCCCGGACCGCCGGGAGGACCGCCGTTCCTCGGACCAGCGCTGCACCAGGGACAGGCCGTTGCGCAGGGACGCCAGCACCCGTGGCCGCAGCCGGTCCGCCGGCACCGCGGCGTAGGAGGGGAGCTGGGCCCGCAGGCCGCCGATGACCTCGTCGGTGAGGGCGTCGATTCCGGCGTGCAGCGCGGCGACGGACTCCGGCACCGTTGTGGAAGTCTCCACCCGTCCCCTCCCGACTCGGTGTCTTTCCCCATGGCGAAAGCGATCATTCGTCGCCATGCTACGAGGAAGCCGCCCGAACCCCTACAGATGTTCGATCTTGGACGACTTTTCCCCAGCCGTCCGGATCCGTCCGGCAGTTCGGCGCCCGGCCCCGCTGTACCTCCCCATCACCCCCCGCACCACCAAGGAATCCCATGGCCGTTTCCTGGCGCCGTATCGCGGTGCCCGCCGCCGCGGTCGGCGTGCTCGTCCCCGCCGCCCTCGGCACCCATGCGCTGCTCTCGGGCCCCGACACCCCGCGCACGTCCTCGGCCGGCATACCGGCCACCGGGCCGACCGCCCCCGGTGCCGTGCCGGACGACGCCCGGGCCTCCGGTCCACAGGGCACCGCCGCCGTCGCCCGGCCGTCCGACGCGCCGACCCGCTCCGGCAATTCGGTCTCCGTGCAGCTCTCGTCGTACGACGCGCAGCACAAGCAGGCGGAGCTCAAGCCGTCGGCCGGCAAGACCGTACGGACCGGGGACGTGATCGCCGCCGCGCCCAACCGGCACGCCCCCTCGGGTGCGCTGTTCAAGGTCGGCAAGGTCACCGGTTCCCGCGCCGGCAAGGTCCGCGTCACCACCGCCCCCGCCACGCTCTCGGAGCTGCTCGGCGATCAGAAGGTGGACCAGCGCGCGGCGTTGCGGCCCGGTGAGGTCTCGGTCAGGCCGCTCTCCTCGGGTGTCACCGTCCAGAAGCCCGCAGCCGGTTCCGCTTCGGAGAGCGCTGCTCCGGCCACCCCGTCCGGCAGCCCCGACGTCACCGCCTCCGGCTCCCCGAGCCCCTCGGCGTCCGGCTCCTCCGGGGTCCGCTCCCCACTCGTGCCCTCCGGTACCCGCCCGGCCCCCACCTCCTCCGGCAGTGCGCTGTCGCCCGACGCGCGCAAGGCGCTCACCACCCTGCGGCTGGGCGTCAAGGTGCCGCTGCCCAAGGGCGTCGAGGCGACCGACAAGTCTCCCGCCCGGCTGTCCGGCGAGGTGACCTTCCGGCCCGAGCTGATCTTCCAGTACGAGAAGCGCGGCGGGCTGAACCTGCTGCCGCAGCGCGCGGCCATCGGCCTCGGCGGCTCGTACGCCTACGGCTGGCAGGTGCACGGCAAGGTCCGCGGGACCGCCGACACCGGGCAGGTCGCGGTGCCGCTGGCGGCGGTCACCGGGCGGCACGTCTTCTGGGTGGGCCCGGTCCCCGTCGTGGTCAGCACCGAGGTCACCTTCACCTACCGCTTCACCGCGGGCGGGCGCATCGTGCTCGACGCCGACCAGCGCACCTCCGGCGCGTTCGCCGTCGGCGCGAAGTACGACCGCCAGGGCGGGTGGCAGCCGCTGCACGAGGCGCAGCAGCAGACCCGGGGAGCCGCTCCCCGGGTCGAGGGCGCGGCCTCCGCGACGGCCCGCGTCGGGGCGCACGCCCAGGTGTTCCTCTACGACACCGTGGGCGTCGGCGGCGATCTGTCCGTGCACCTCACCGGACGGGCCGCGGCGGGCGGCGGCAGCGCACCGGCCTGGGCGCTCAGCGCGGGTTACGACCTGAAGACCGAGCTGATGCTGCAACTGAAGATCTTCGGCATCCAGATCGCCGACCTGCGGACCACCCCGTTCGCCCTGCACGACGAGCGCAAGCTCTTCGGCCGGGGGAAGCTGCCGGCCGCCTGAGCCCACGCTCCCCCACGCACGACCGGCGCCCCCGGGACCGTTCTCCCCGGGGGCGCCGGTCGTCCGCATCCGGGACACGGCGGTCGTCCACCTGTCATCCGGCGGTCGTCCGCGTACCGGCGCCGCCGCGCTCACCCCAGCCGCCGGTACTCCGAGCGCAGCAGTTGGTCCTTCGCCGGTCCGGCGACCCGCCACTCCAGGTGCCAGGTGTCCGCCCCGGTGACGGTGAACGTTCCCGCGTAACGGTCCGCGGCGCAGGGGTGGACGGTGCTCCAGCGGCCGGTCCTGAGGTCGAGGTCGTGGAAGGGCCGGCCGTCGGCGAAGTCGACCTCGGCGGTGCCGTCCGGCCGGGGCCGCAGTCGCAGGGTGCGGCTCGCCGGTTGCTCCGCCCCGCCCCAGCGCAGCCGCCCCTCCTCGAGGTGCAGCATCCCGGGACCCGCCGGGTCGGGACGGAACTCGGCGGTGCCGCGGAAGCTGCCCTCGGCGCCGGCCCGCAGGTCGTACACGGTGCGCTCGATGCTCCAGCGGCCGCGGAGGTACGCCGCGGCGTCGGGGACGGGGTGCGGAGACGCTCCGACGACCGGCCCCGCGGCCTGGCCCGGTGGCGCGTCCGGACCTGCCGCCCGCACCGGCTCCGCGTCCGGCCGCGCCTCAGCGCCCCGCCCCGGCTCCCGTTCCCGCCCCCGGTCCCGCTCACTGCCCATCCCCTCATTCTCCCGTCCGCCCGCCCGGGTCACTCCGTCGGCCCCACCCGGTGCCGCTCCCCTCTCCCCCGGCCCCTCGTACCGTGCGGAGCCGCACCGCCCGTCTTACTCTCGGTTCAGTGATCGTCACCGAGGCCCGCACGGCGGGCCGCCCGTCGGCCCGACGCCGTCGGCCGGGGCGCCGCGCCCGCCGCTGCCGCCTCGTACGAGCCGGAGACCGAAAGGCACCACCATGCCGGAGCTGTTCATCGGCGGTCAGTGGACCGCAGCGGCCGACGGGCAGGTGCGGGAGATCCGCTGCCCGGCGGACGGCACGCTGGTCGCGACCGTCGACGAGGGCGGGCCGAAGGACGCGGCAACCGCCATCGGCGCCGCCCGGACCGCTTTCGACGACGGGCCCTGGCCGCGGACACCCGCGGCCGAGCGCGGCCGGCTGGTGCTGCGCGTCGCCGAGCTGCTGGAGCGCGACAAGGACGCGCTGGCCAGGGCCGAGTCGCTGGACACCGGCAAGCGGCTGGTCGAGAGCGCCTACGACATGGACGACATCGCCAACTGCTTCCGCTACTTCGGCAATCTCGGTGCGGCCGGCGGCACCGACCGGGTGGTGGACGCGGGCGATCCGGAGATCGACAGCACGGTGCGGCACGAGCCGGTCGGCGTCTGCGCGCTGATCACCCCGTGGAACTACCCGCTGCTGCAGACCGCATGGAAGGTCGCCCCCGCGCTGGTCACGGGCAACACCTTCGTCCTCAAGCCCAGTGAGCTCACCCCGCACACCGCCGTCCACCTCATGCGGCTGCTGGCCGAGGCGGGCCTGCCGGACGGCGCGGCCAACCTGGTACTGGGCACCGGCCAGGCCGTGGGCGCGCCGCTGACCGAGGACCCACGGGTGGACATGGTGTCGTTCACCGGCGGACTGGTCACCGGCCGGCGCATCATGGCCGCGGCGGCCCCCACGGTGAAGAAGATCGCACTGGAACTGGGCGGCAAGAACCCCAACATCGTCTTCGCCGACGCCGATTTCGACACCGCCGTCGACTACGCGCTGATGGCGGTGTTCCTGCACTCCGGGCAGGTGTGCTCGGCGGGCGCCCGGCTCCTCGTCCAAGAGGAGCTGCACGATGCGTTCGTCGACGAGCTGGTCTCCCGCGCCCAGCGGATCCGGCTCGGCGGACCGTTCGACGAGCACGCCAGGACCGGCCCGCTGATCTCGGCCGCGCACCTCGCGAAGATCGAGGCGTATGTGGCGGCCGGGCTCGACGAGGGCGCCGTGCTGCTGTGCGGCGGCGCCCGGCCCGACGATCCGTCGTTGTCGAACGGCTTCTACTACCTGCCGACCGTGCTGGACGAGTGCACCCCGGACATGACCGTCGTCCGCGACGAGAGCTTCGGCCCGGTGCTGACCGTCGAACGGTTCCGCACCGAGGACGAGGCGGTCTCGCTCGCCAACGACACGGTGTACGGGCTGGCCGGGGCGGTGTGGACGCAGGACAGCGGCCGTGCCCACCGGGTCGCCGCCCGGCTGCGCGCGGGCACGGTGTGGATCAACGACTTCCACCCCTATGTGCCGCAGGCGGAGTGGGGCGGTATGAAGCAGTCGGGCGTCGGGCGCGAGCTGGGGCCCGCGGGGCTGGCCGAGTACCAGGAGGCCAAGCACGTCTGGCGCAACACCGCGCCACGTCCGCAGAGGTGGTTCGAGTGACCGACGCCGAGTCCCCCCGCCCCGGCACCCGGGCCGACGGTTCGCACGACGACGACTCGCTCGCCGAGCTCGGCTACAAGCCGGAACTCAAGCGCACCCTGGGCAACTTCCACACCTTCGCCGCCGGGATCAGCTACATCTCCATCCTCACCGGCACCTTCCAGCTCTTCTACTTCGGCATCGCCCACGGCGGACCGGCGTACTGGTGGTCCTGGCCGATGGTCTTCCTCGGGCAGCTGATGGTGGCGCTGTGCTTCTGCGAGCTGGCGGCCCGCTACCCGGTGGCCGGATCGGTCTACAACTGGTCCAAGAAGCTCGGCGGCCCGCACATCGGCTGGCTCGGCGGCTGGATGATGCTGACCGCCACCATGGTGTCGCTGTCCGCGGTGGCGCTGGCGTACCAGGTGACGCTGCCGCAGATCTCGTCCTGGTTCCAGTTCATCGGCGACGGCACCGGCAAGTCCGCGGCCGAGAACGCCGTGGTGCTCGGCACCATCCTCATCGCCTTCACCACCCTGGTGAACGCCTTCGGCGTCAAGCTGATGGCGCGGATCAACTCCGCGGGCGTGGCGATCGAACTCATCGCCGCCGTCGTCCTGGTCATCCTCCTCGCCGCGCACGTCACCCGCGGCCCGGGCGTCGTGTTGAACACCTTCGGTCTGGGCAGCGGCCAGAACCTCGGCTACTTCGGTGCGTTCCTCACCGCGGCACTGGCCTCGGCGTACGTCATGTACGGCTTCGACACCGCCTCGTCGCTCGGTGAGGAGTCCAAGGACCCCGGCCGCAACGCGCCCCGCGCCATCCTGCGGGCGCTGGTCGCGTCCTTCCTCATCGGCGGCCTGATCCTCCTGTTCGCCCTGCTCTCCGTGCCCGATCTGCACTCCGCGAAGCTGTCCGTGGACGGCCTGCAGTACGTGGTGCTCTCCACGCTCGGCTCCACCATCGGGCAGATCGTGCTCTGGTGCGTGGTCATCGCGATCACCGTGTGCGAGCTGGCGGTGCACACCGCCGGCATCCGGCTGGCGTTCGCGATGGCCCGGGACAACAACCTCCCGGCCGCCTCGCTGCTCGCCAAGGTCAGCCCCCGCTTCCAGACGCCGGTGCTGCCGGCCGTCATCATCGGCCTGGTGGGGATCGGCATCCTCCTCATCAACGTCAACCAGCCGCAGATCTTCTCGGTGATCACCAGCATCGCGATCATCATGATCTACCTGGCCTACCTGGCGGTCACCCTGCCGATGCTGTTCCAGCGGCTGCGCGGCAACTGGACGCCGGTCAAGGGGCGGTTCTCCCTGGGCAGGTTCGGCCTCCCGGTGAACATCCTCGCCGTGCTCTGGGGCTTCGGGATGTCCCTCAACCTCGCCTGGCCGCGCGCCGCGGTGTACAACGCGACCGGCCCGCAGCACTGGTACCTGCGCTGGGGCGCCTTCTTGTTCATCGGGGTCGTGGCGATCGGCGGGTTCACCTACTACTGGTTCGTCCAGCGCAAGCGCACCGGCGTGCTGGCCATGCACGCCGCCGGCGCCCCCGACAGCGGCAGCCCGGGCAGCAGCACCCCCACCCCCTGATCAGGAGCGCGCGATGTCCCCAGAGGTCCCCGTGGACGAGTTCGACTACGTCGTGGTCGGCGGCGGCACGGCCGGTGCCGTCGTGGCGGCCCGGCTCAGCGAGGACCCGACGGCCACCGTCTGCCTCCTGGAGGCCGGCCCCTCCGACGTCGGCGACGAGAACGTGCTGCGCCTGGACCGCTGGATGGGGCTGCTGGAGTCCGGCTACGACTGGGACTATCCGGTCGAGCCGCAGGAGAACGGCAACAGCTTCATGCGGCACGCCCGTGCCAAGGTGCTCGGCGGGTGCTCCTCGCACAACTCCTGCATCGCCTTCTGGGCCCCGGCCGAGGATCTCGACGAGTGGGCCGCGATGGGCTGTACGGGCTGGAGCGCGGCCGACTGCTTCCCCCTCTACCAGCGGCTGGAGACCAACGACGCACCCGGCGACCACCACGGCCGCAACGGCCCGGTCACCCTGCGCACCATCGCGCCCCACGACCCGTGCGGGGTGGCCCTGCTGGAGGCCTGTGTCGCGGCCGGCATCCCGACCACACCGTTCAACACCGGCAAGACCGTGGTCCGGGGCGCGAACTGGTTCCAGATCAACTGCCGCCCGGACGGCACCCGTTCCTCCGCGTCGGTGTCCTATCTCCACCCCCTGATGGGCACCCGCAAGAACCTCGACATCCGCACCGGCCTCCAGGCCAAGCACCTGAACTTCGACTCCGCCCGGCGCTGCACCGGCGTGGACTACCTCGCGCCCGACCTGATCCACACCCGCACGGTCGACGCCCGCCGCGAAACCGTCGTCTGCTGCGGCGCCATCGACACCCCGAAGCTCCTCATGCTCTCCGGCATCGGCCCGGCCACCCATCTGCGGGCCACCGCCATCGAGCCGATCGTCGACTCCCCCGGTGTCGGCTCCTCCCTCCAGGACCACCCGGAGGGCGTGATCATGTGGGACGCCAAGCAGCCCATGGTCAAGACGTCCACCCAGTGGTGGGAGATCGGCATCTTCGTGAACACCGAACCGGGCCTGGACCGCCCGGACCTGATGTTCCACTACGGCAGCGTGCCCTTCGACATGAACACCTACCGCCGTGGCTACCCCACGTCGGAGAACGCCTTCTGCCTCACCCCGAACGTCACCCGGGCCCGCTCCCGCGGCACGGTCCGGCTGCGCACCCGCGACTTCCGCGACAAGCCCATGGTCGACCCGCGCTACTTCACCGACGAACACGACATCCGCGTGATGACCCACGGACTGCGCCTGGCGCGCGAGATCGTCTCCCAGCCGCCCATGGCCGAGTGGGCAGGTACCGAACTCGCCCCCGGCCCGTCCACCCACTCCGACGCCGACCTGTTCGACTACCTCCGCGCCACCCACAACACGGTCTACCACCCCGCGTCCACGGTCCGGATGGGCGCTCCCGACGACCCGTCGACGCCCCTCGACCCCCACTTGCGCGTCAAGGGCGTGACCGGTCTGCGGGTGGCCGACGCCTCGGTGATGCCGTTCCTGCCGGCCGTGAACCCGTGTATCACCACGATGATGATCGGGGAGAAGTGCGCGGATCTGATGCGCAGCGACTGACCGCCGGCCCGGCGCACAGCAACGACCTACGAGGTGGGCTCCCTTCGCCGGCATGGTCCGGATCAGGTGCTAGGGGTCGCCGTCCGGTCTTCCGACCTTCCGGCCTCTCAGCCCGGCCTTCCTTCACGTCCTCGGCGGCAACCAGAGCTGCCTTCCCCGAGGCCGGTCCGGTCGGACTCCCTCGCTCGCCCCGTAGGCCTGGTATCAGGGTACTCCCGACCAAAGGGGATGGAACAGGCAATTCAGACTTTTTCTCAACGCTGCCCGGAAATGCAGAAAACCCCTGCTCAGCAGGGGTTTTCGTGAGTGTCCGAGGGGGGACTTGAACCCCCACGCCCGATAAAGGGCACTAGCACCTCAAGCTAGCGCGTCTGCCATTCCGCCACCCGGACTAGGTGTGATCTTCACGGGGCGTTCCCCGCGGCGACGTGGACAACAATACCAAGGTTTCGGAGTGCCTTTCACCTGCATATCCGCCCGCCACATAACCTCGATTTATGGGCATTGAGGGACATGTCGCGCATATCAGTGGTCCCCGCAGGCCACGTGCGCTTTCGCCGCTGCGGGAGCATCTGCGGGACACCTTCTGGTTCGCGCCGACCGCGGGGCTGCTGTGCGCGGTGCTCCTGTGGTGGGCGGCGTCGGCGGTCGACCTCAAGATCATCGCGTTGCTCCAGCAGGCGCATGCGTACGAGGCGGTGCGGGAACTGGTCTCGATCGCCGAGGACACCAAGACGATCGTGACGACGGTCAGCTCGGCGATGATGACCTTCATCGGCGTGGTCTTCAGCATCTCGCTGGTCGCGGTGCAGATGGCGAGCGGTCAGCTCACCCCGCGCGTGGTGCGGATCTTCATCCGGAGCCGGATCAGCAAGATCACGCTCACCGTGTTCCTGGCGACCTTCCTCTTCTCCCTGCTGGTGCTCACCTCGTACGAGAGCGAGACCAACGCCCGGCAGGTCACCTCGGTGCCCGTGGTGCAGAGCCTGCTGACGATGGTGCTGGTGGGGCTCAGCCTGCTCCTCTTCATCGCCTATGTGTCGGCCACCTTGCGGTTGATGCAGGTGGGGCCGGTGGCCGACCGGATCACGCGGGAGGCGCTGCGGATGCTGGCGCGGCAGGGCACGGGCGGGGAGGGCTGGGAGGACGAGGTGGCCGGTCTCGCGGCGGAGACGGGGCGGACGGCGCACGAGGGGCGGGCCGGGGTCGTGCGGGATGTGCATGTGGCGCGGCTGGTGCGGGTGGCGCGGCGGCAGGGGGTGGTGCTGCGGCTGGTGCCGCGGATCGGGGACTTCGTGATGCCGGGGACACCGGTGCTGGCGGTGCACGGCGGAGCGCCGCCGCCGCGGCGGGCCCTGCGGTACACGGTGTCGGTCGGGGTGGAGCGCACCTTCCACCAGGATCTCGGGCTCGGGCTGCGGCAGCTGTCGGACATCGCGCTGCGGGCGCTGTCGCCGGCGGTGAACGATCCGACGACGGCCGTGCAGTGCCTGGACCGGATCGTGCAGATCCTGGCGGCGGTGGTGCGGCGCCCGCTCGGGTCGGTGCTCCACCGGGACCGCCGGGACGTGGTGCGGCTGGTGCAGAACGTGCCCGGCTGGACGGATCTGGTGGACCTCGGGCTGACCGAGGTCCGGGTGGCCGCCGCGCACAGTCCGCAGGTGACCCGGCGGATCCTGGCGGGGATCGATGATCTGCTGCTGCTCGCGCCGGAGGGGCGGCGGGAGCCGCTGCTGCGGCACCGCACGCTCCTGGTGCAGTCGGTGGAGCGTGCGGTGCCGGCGGCCGCGGACCGGCGGTTCGCCTCGTCGCCCGACCGGCAGGGGATCGGGTAGGGCGGGTCCGGGTGGGGCTTGCGGCCCCTGCCCGCCCTGCCGCCGTGCGGCCGTGCGGCTACGGCATCAGGTGGTAGTCGGGGAAGTTGCCCGGCAGGCGTTCGGAGGCCGGGCCCTCGGTGACCGCGCGGACCAGGAGCTCGCCGCCGACGAACGCACCGCTCCAGGAGTTGCCGAAGCCGCCGAAGAGCTCGTCGCGGTCACCGCGGGAACGGGGCTTGCCGTGGCCGACCTTGAACGCACGGATCTGCGGGGCGAGGCGGTCGAAGGTCCCCTTGTCGTCGCAGGACAGGCTGGCGACCAGGGCGCCGTTGCTGGCGTTCATGGCGGCGAGGAGCTCGGCCTCGGTGTCGACGAGGACGAGGGTGTCCACGGGGCCGAAGGGCTCGGCGTGGTGGAGCGGGGAAGAGGAGGGCGGGGCCAGCAGGGTGGTGGGCGGGAAGTACGCCGAGGTGTCCTGGGAGGGCAGGAAGTGGCCGTCGGCGAGGCCGCCGCGGTGCAGGGGGACGGCACCGCGGGAGATCGCCTCGGTGGTGAGGTCGGCGAGCTCCTTGGCCTTGGCGGCGTTGATCAGCGGGCCGAAGTCGAGTTCGGGCAGCGGGTCGGCGGGGTCGGCGACGGCCAGCGGGTGGCCGAACCGGACGCTGCGCACGGCCGGGAGGTACGCGGCGAGGAAGTCGGCGAAGGCCTCGCGCTGGACGACGAAGCGGGGGTAGGCGGTGCAGCGCTGCTTGGCGTAGTCGAAGGTCTTGCGCACCAGCGGGGTCAGGGACTGCCAGTCGGTGTAGTTCCAGATGCCCCAGGTGTTGAGGCCCTCCTGTTCGAGGATGTGGCGTTTGCCGAGGTCGGCGACGGCGGTGGCGACGCGGGCGCCGGTGTCGCGGCCGCCGACGAAGGAGACACAGCCGATTTCCGGCGAACGGACGAGGGCGGGCGAGAGCTCTTTGCCGCTGCCGCTGACGAGGGTGGCCGGGACTCCTTCGCGGGCGGCCAGGGCGCAGGCCAGCGTGAGACAGGCCAGACCTCCGTCGGTGGGGGTCTTGGCGATCACCGCGTTGCCGGCCAGCGCCTGGACGAGCATCGCGTGGATCAGCACCGACATCGGGTAGTTCCAGCTGGCGATGTTGCTGACCGGGCCGGGCAGCGGTGCGCGGTCGGCGAGCATCCCGTCGATCTCGGAGACGTACCAGCGGACGCCGTCGATGGCGCGGTCGACGTCGGCCTGGGCGAGCTTCCAGGGCTTGCCGATCTCCCAGACGAGCAGCAGCGCGAGCAGTTCGCGGTGCTCGGTCAGCGCGTCGAGCGTCGCGGAGATCCGGGCCTTGCGGTCCGTCAACGGCACATGGCGCCAGGCCCGGTGCTGGTCGAGCCCGGCACGTACGGCGTGCAGCGCGGCGTCCGCGTCGAGGCGCGGCGGGCCGGCGATGGGGGTGTTGTCGACGGGGCTGGTGGCGGGCAGCGGGTCGCCGTCCGGATGCCAGGCGGCGGCCCAGAAGTTGAGGACCCGGTCGTCGCGGAAGGCTTCGGGGGCGGCGGCCAGGCTGCGCTGCCAGGCCTCCTGCCAGGACGTCCCGGGTTTGAGGGCGAGGGTCGGGGCGGGCGTGGTGTGCGCGTGGTGCTGCGGGTTCGAGGAGGTGGTGGGGGCCATCGGTGTCTCCGCTCTCGGTGCACGGCCGGAGGGGCAGGGTGGTGGCGCTCGGGCGGCTCCCGGAGGAACCGTGTTACTGGACGGTAGTGGGCAGGGCGGCACCGCGGGGACGGTCCGGCGTCAGGTATGGCGAGTGTCACGCGGCGCGGGCGGCGGGGCCACCCGGGTGAGGCGACCGCGTGGCTGCCGGGGGCGGCACGGGCCGCCTGCGCTCTCGGCGGACCGGCGCCAACAGGCCGTGGTGGCCGGAAAGTTCCCCGGTGCGCAACACAGCGAGGGCGGGCGGCGCCGCGATGGCACCGCCCGCCCTCGTCCGTCGCACGTACGGGCTCAGCCGGCCGCGGGTTCGGCCTGCTCCCCCGTCTCCTCCTGGGTCCGGTCGGCGATCGCCCGGTGGTGGCGGACGACCTCCCCGATGATGAAGTTGAGGAACTTCTCGGCGAAGGCCGGATCCAGCTTGGCGTCCTCGGCCAGCCGGCGCAGCCGCTCGATCTGCGCGGCCTCCCGGGCCGGGTCGGCGGGCGGCAGGCTGTGCCGGGCCTTGAGCTCGCCGACCTGCTGGGTGCACTTGAAGCGCTCGGCGAGCAGGTGCACCAGGGCGGCGTCGAGGTTGTCGATGCTGCCGCGCAGATAGCTCAGCCGTTCACGGGCCGCCTCGTCGGCGACGGCGGCCGCTTCGCCGGCCGCCGGTGCTGTCCCCTCGCTCATGTGCGTCTCGCCATTCGTGGTTCGGTTGCCTGGTGCGGTGTCGTGCGGGTGCTGCTTCCGCAATGATCGGGTGCACATTACCCGGACGGTGACCGGCGGCCGGGCCGGTCTCGCCGATCGGACCGGAGCGAGCCCTTCCGGGAAGGCCGGTGGGACCCTGCCGGGCCGGAGCGGCGGCGGACGCGGTTCCCCCCTGGCCTTGACGCCCCTCGGGGCCGGATGGCCCGGGGCTTCCCTCGTGGACCACGCCCGGTGGCAGGCTCCCCCACAGAACCCGCCACCGGGCCGCTCATCCTGGGACGCGGCGCGCGGCCCGTCCCCGGCTCAGGCACATACCCAGGTCGCGACCCGGCCATCCCTCATTTCGCTCCGGGGATCCCGGGGATGCGGGTGATGCGGGTGCCCCTGACTGCGGGCCGCCGTCGTCGGGCCCGTGGGCGCCGGCCGGCACGGGACCGGGGCGGACCTGCCGCTTGGACGCCGAGGGCTTCCCGGCACCGTCCGCCCGCGCGGACAGTTCACTTGACCGGCGGTGGCACCGGGGCCGACCGCCATACGGGCGCACGGACGACGGGACGGTACGGGCTCCCCCTGGGAGGATGTGCCCGGTCGCACCTGGCAGCCGACCGACCATCGGCGCCGGACAACGCAGGGGGTATCCGCCGTATGAGCAGGGACCGTATCCGTATCGCAGGGGCCGATGTCGCCGTCGTGGGCGGCAGTATCGCGGGGTGCGCCACGGCGTTGGCCGCGCACCGGGGCGGCGCGGGCCGGGTCACCGTCTTCGAACGCACCACCGGGCACCTCGCGGACCGCGGGGTCGGCCTCGCGGTGCACAACGCCCGGTACGCCGAACTCGCGGCCGCCGGGTATCTGGACACCGGCATGCCGTGGGTGCAGCTGACCACCCGTCGCTGGTACGTACGCGACGGTGCCGCTCCGCTCGGCCGCGAGATCGGGACGCTGCCCTTTCCGTTCCGTTCGTACTGCTGGGGGCCGCTCTGGCGGGAGTTACGGCGGCGGCTGCCGCAGGAGACCGTCTTCCGGCCGGGGGTGCGGGTGGACGCGGTCGCCGAGACGGCGGACGGCGCCACCCTCCGCCTCGACGGCGCCGGCGGGGGCACCGCGGGCCACGGCGAGCGGCAGCGCCCCGCCCCTGCCAGCGGCCGTCGTACCGAGCGCTTCGACCTGGTCATCGGCGCCGACGGCTATCGCTCGGTGGTCCGGGAGGCCGCGTTTCCCGGCGTGCGGCCCGACTACGCGGGCTATCTCGCCTGGCGCGGTGCGATCCCGGCCGAGCGGCTGGCGGAGCTCCGCTTCCCCGGTCTGCCGGCCGGTCCCTGGGCCGAAGAGGACTGCATCTACGGCGTCTTCGACGGCGGCCATGTCATCATCTACCGCATCCCGGACGACGCGGGGGGCCACCGCGCGAACTGGGTCCTGTACACCGCCCCGCCCACCGGTCTCGACCTGGGCCTCGACACCCCCACCAGCCTGCCGCCCGGCACCCTCACCGACGCCCTGCACGCCCATTTCACCTACGTCACGGACGAGCTGCTGCCGCCCTACTGGGGCGGCCTGATGCGGCTGACGCCACGTCACGAGCTGTTCATCCAGCCGATGTACGACTTCACCGCGGCGCGCTACACCGAAGGCCGGCTGCTGCTCGCGGGCGACGCGGCCACCGTCGCCCGCCCGCACACCGGCGCCGGCGCGGTCAAGGCACTGCAGGACGCCGCCGCCCTGGAGGCCGCGCTGCGCGCCACGCCGGAGCGGCCCGACGCGCTGGCCGGGTACGGCACCGAGCGCGGCGCGACCGGCCGGACGATGGTCGAGCTGGGGCGCCGGCTGGGCCGGTTCCTGGTCCAGGACACCCCCGACTGGCGGACGCTGGACCAGTCCGGACTGGCGGCCGCCTGGGCCGCGGCCGACGGTTCGGGCTCCTTCGGCGGCCGGGAGCTGAAGAGCTGACGCCGCGGAACACCGCGCACCATGCGCCGCGCACCGTCGGCCCGCGGAGCCGGCAGGTGCGCGGTGCGACGCCCGGCTGCCGCGCCGCTCCCCCGTGCAGGACAATGGAACGCCGGGGCCGCCGCGCCGCATGCCCCCGGTGACACAGCGGCGACCTGCGCACCACGGGCTTCGGCTCGCCACACGGACAGCACCGGGACCGAGCCGGCCCGGTGAGGACAGGACTGATCAGACATGGGACGGGTCACCGAGCGACGCCGCGTCATCCGCATCCGCGACGGTGCCGTGAGCACCCGCCCGGACACCCTCGTCGCCGAGGAGCCGCTGGAGATACGGCTCGGCGGCAAGCCGCTGGCGATCACCATGCGCACGCCGGGCGACGACTTCGCCCTCGCCGCCGGCTTCCTGGTCAGCGAGGGCGTCCTGGCGAGCGCCGACGAGCTGGCGAACATCGTCTACTGCGCGGGGGCGACCGCGGACGGCGTGAACACCTACAACGTCGTGGACGTCCGGCTCGCGGACGGGGTCCCGGTCCCGGACATCACCCTGGAGCGCAACGTCTATACGACGTCGTCGTGCGGGCTGTGCGGCAAGGCGAGCCTGGACGCGGTGCGCACCACCACCCGTTGGCCCCTGGACGCCGCCCCCGCCGCCCCGTTCCGTATCGAGCCGGCGACGCTCGCCGCCCTGCCCGACCGGCTGCGGGCCGCGCAGCGGGTGTTCGAGCGGACCGGGGGGCTGCATGCCGCGGCGCTGTTCACGACGGACGGAGAGCTGCTCGACATCCGGGAGGACGTGGGGCGGCACAACGCCGTGGACAAGATCGTCGGGAGGGCGCTGCAGCAGGGGCGGCTGCCGCTGTCGTCGAGCGTGCTGATGGTCTCCGGCCGGGCGTCGTTCGAGCTGGCGCAGAAGGCCGTGATGGCGGGCGTGCCCGTGCTGGCCGCGGTCTCGGCGCCCTCCTCGCTCGCCGTCGATCTGGCCGCGGAGACCGGGCTGACGCTGGTCGGGTTCCTGCGCGGTTCCTCGATGAACGTGTACGCGGGCGAGCACCGCCTCGCCCTGCCGGCCGAGGCCGCCACCCCCACGGACTGAGGCCGCGTACGGGCGCACCGGTCGATCCTGCCGCCCCCTTCGCCGGCCAGCCGTCCCGGCCCGTGGTTCACTCCTCCGGCAGCGCGATCCGGGTCAGCAGCGCGACCAACTGCTCGCGCTCGGCCGGGGTGAGGTCCGCGGTGAGCTCCGCGTTGGCCTCGTCGCCGAGCTGCTGGGTGCGGCGCAGCCGCCGGCGGCCGTCGGCGGAGATCTCGACGGCGTTCTTGCGCCGGTCGTGGGGGTCGGGGGTGCGGGTCACCAGCCCGTCCCGCTGCAGGTCGTTGACGATCGCGACCATGTCCTTGGGGTCGATGCGCAGCGTCCGGCCGAGCTCCGCCTGGGAGACCGGGCCGAGTTCGCCGACGGCCGACAGCACGGCGTGGTGCATCATCCGCATGCCCTCGGCGGCGAGGGCGTCGGCGACCAGCCGGTGACCGCGGGCGGCGGCGCGGCCCAGCAGCCAGCTGGGGAGCGCGCGGATCCGGCTGGGGGCGTACG
>Ga0207426_1001208_pt1 | contig 22907 bp, 22 predicted proteins | sample AraplaMF_Cvi_mMS_FD_184265 | JGI IMG/M metagenome (GOLD analysis project Ga0207426, IMG submission 184265) | Arabidopsis root microbial communities from the University of North Carolina, USA - plate scrape MF_Cvi_mMS (SPAdes) (version 2) | ecosystem: Host-associated > Plants > Roots > Endosphere... | reverse complement strand
AACCGCTCGCAGCCACGCGTTTGCGTGTCGCGCTAGGCGATGCGTCGCGGCTCGACGGCGCCGCGTTGAAGGCAGCCGGCGTGCCCGCGACGCAAGCGCTTTCCAACGGCGAAGTCGATCTGATCGTCGGGCTGGAAGCGGAAAATCTCGCGGGCGCGATGCGGTGAATGACAGGCGCTTGTCGCTCGATGGGGGTTTCCCGATCGCGTGACAAACGCCGCGCGTATGAAGCGAGGCCACGTCGCTCGACGTGACCATCGACGACGGACACGCTGCGCCTCTCGGAACGAGTGCGCGGTGCGTGCCGCTTACTCCTTGCCGCTTACTTCTTGCCGCTTACTTCGCCGGTCACCCACTGCTTCGTCGCGTGATAACCGCGTCTGGACGTATCCGCGATGGCGTGACCGGCCGATTTCGCGCCGTCGCCGATCGCGTGAGCGGCATCCCGCGCCGCGTGGCCCGTCTGCCGCCCCGCCGATTTGACGTCTTCCTTGAACTGATGCGCGCCGGATTCGAGGCTCGCGTGCGCGAGCGGGCTGAGCGCGATCAGCAAGGCCGGGACGATGAGCAAAGTGTTCTTTTTCATGTCGCCGATTTTCGCACATCGCGCGAACGCGCGATTGCCGCAGGCGGCACGGCGCTTGCGTCGCTCGTGCACCGAATCTTTGCCGCCCGGAGCGCACCATGCATATCGTCTGCCACATGATGTCGTCGATCGACGGCCGCAGCCTCACCGATAACTGGAATCTCGATTTCGCGTCGCCGATCTACGAAGACACCGCCGCGCGCTTCAAGGCCGACGCGTGGGTATGCGGGCGCGTCACGATGCAGGAAATCTCGCATGGCAAGGACCGCGACTATCCTCGCGGACTCGCGAAAGGCCCCGTTCCGCGCACCGATCATTTCGCCAGACGCGATGCGAGCCAGTACGCGATTTCCATCGATCCGAAGGGACGCGTCGCGTGGAAGAGCGATACGGCGCTCGAATCGCACATCGTCGAAGTGCTCGCCGAAAGCGTCGAGGACGATTACCTCGCGTATCTGCAATCGATCGGCGCGTCGTATGTGTTCGGCGGCAAGGACGACATCGAACTGAAGCGCGTCGTCGACACGCTCGCGCGCGAGTTGAAGATCGGCAAGCTGATCGTCGAAGGCGGCGGCCATGTCTCGGGCGCGTTCGTGAATGCACAGCTTGCCGATGAAGTGAGCGTGCTCCTGATCCCGCTCGTCGATGGACGCGAAGCGCATACGTCATCGTTCGAAGTCGCGATGGACAAGTGGCAAAAGCCCACATATCTCAAGCTCGAATCGATCGAAAAACTGGAACACGACGTCGTCTGGCTGCGCTATACGCGCAAGTCGTGAAGCCTCGGGATTTACCCGCGCAGCCCGCCGCAAGCCGCTAAAAATGCGGCTTGCATTGTTATAATCCTCTCATCGAACGACCAAAACCTAACACACCTCGCGCGACACGCCGCCACCAAGAGCGTGCCCCGTCGCGCCATCCCGATGGCCAAGAACGACCGCTTGCGCGCCCTTTCCGGTGCGCTCGAAAAACAGAACGTCATGCGTCTGCGCGATGCAGCCGCGTTGCTCGGCGTATCGGAGATGACAGTGCGCCGCGATATCGCCGCGCATCCCGGCCAGTTCACTTATCTCGGCGGCTACATCGTCAGCGCGGCCGATGTCCCGAACGCGGGTTACACCATCGAGGAAGAAAAGGATCATTTCGCGCAGGCCAAGGCGATCGCATCGAGTCATGCGGCGCGTTTGCTCGTCGATAACGAGACCATCTTCATCGATTGCGGCACGACCCTGACGACGCTCGCGCGGCAGATTCCCACGGAGATGCATCTGACGGTCGTGTGCTATTCGCTCAACGTAGCGGAGATTTTGCGGCGCAAGCCGAATGTGCGCATGATCCTGCTCGGCGGCGTGTATGTGCCGTCGTCGGAATCATTTGCCAGCGACGAGAGCGTCGAAACGTTGCGGCGCATGGGCATCAACAAGGCGTTCATGTCCGCGGGCGGCGTCGATGAAGCGCGTGGCGTCACGTGCTGGAATTTTCATGAAGTCGCCATCAAGCAGGCCGCCATGGCGAGCGCGGTGGAACGGCATCTCGTCGTCGATGCAAGCAAGTTCGGCAAGGTGAAGGCGGTGCGGTTCTCGCACATTTCGGAGTTCGATTCGGTGATCACCGAAGAAGGACCGGCGCTCCATAAACGCACCTGATTTGTTCCGGTAAAAAACAGAAAGGCTCGTTCAGGATTTGAACGAGCCTTTTTTGTTCCGCTTTTTGCAGCGCTTACTGACGGCGCCCCAACGCGAACAACGTTCCCGCGACGAGGATGAACGCGCCGATGATCACCTTCTGCCAGGTGCTCGGCACGCCAACGAGAATCAGCACGCTATTGATGAGCGTCACCAGCACGACACCCAGCAGCGTGCCCACCACCGTTCCCGTGCCACCCGTGATGCGCGCGCCGCCGAGAATCACGGCCGCGATCACGTCGAGTTCGGTGCCGACGAGATCGAACGGATTCGCAAGCCGGTTGGTCGACACATGCAGAATGCCCGCCACGCCCGCCAGCAAGCCCGTATAGCCGAACACGAACAGATGTATTGCGCGCAGGTTGTAGCCGAGCCGTTCGGCGATGGCGAGCGAGCCGCCCATCGCATAGACGCCGCGGCCCATCATCGTGCGATTGAGCAGCCACCACGTGACCACTGCCGCGATCACGAGCGCGAGCACGGAGACCGGCAATACGGCGCGCAAGCCATCCGGCGTGTGATAGAAGAAGAGCGGCAAGCGCCCGAACGTGTCCATGCTATGCGGAATGTTCATGAAGAACTGCGTGCCGACGAACGTCAGCAACAAGCCGCGATACAGATACTGCGTGCCGATGGTGACGATCAGCGAAGGCGCCTTCAGTCGATGCACGAGCATCCCGTTGATCACACCGAGCACGACGCCGCCGATCGCGCCCGCAAGCAGGATCAGCGCGAACGGGCACTCGGGCCACCATGCGAACACGGCTTTGGTGATCGAGTACATCGTCAAAGCGGCGATGGCCGTGAACGACACATCGATGCCGCCGGACGCCAGCACGACCAGCGTGCCGAGCGCGAAGAGCGAGACCGTCGTCGCGGAATGCAGCATGTCGAACAGCGTGGCGAACTGGAAAAAGCGCGGGTTGAGGCTGCCCACGACCAGACACGTCACTACGATCAGCCCGACCGTGAACCACTCGGGATTGCGCATCAGCTGCGCGTACAGATTGCCCTTGCGCACACGCGGCGCGACTTCGGCCACGTGCTGCGGCATCGTCTCGCTTCCCGTGCGGCGGATGGATTCGCTCATGCTCATGCTGCCTCTGAAAGTAGCGCGTGATAAAGATCGGCTTCGTTCAACCGGTCCGCGCGATATTCGTTTGCGACGCGGCCCTTCTTCATCATCAGAATGCGGTCGCTGTTCTGCAGCAGCTCGGGCAGGTCGTCGCTGATCAGGATGATGCCGATGCCTTCCTTCGACAGCCGCTGCATGATGCGATAAATGATGTCCTTCGATCCGACGTCGACGCCGACCGTCGGGCCATGCAGAATCAGCACGCGCGGATCGATCGCGAGCCAGCGGCCGATCAGCACACGCTGCTGGTTGCCGCCCGAAAGCGATTGCACGGGCTTGTCGACATCGGGTGTCGCGATCTGCAAGTCTTTCACGGTGCGCTCCGCGAGCTCTTGCGCACGCTTGCGGTCGATCTGTCCGAAGCGATCGCGCAGGCTCGCGATCATCGCGGTGACGACATTGTCGCGAATCGGCTTGTCGAGAAAGAGGCCTTCGTTCAGGCGGTCTTCTGGCACATAGCCGATGCGCTGCGCTTTCGCATCCGCGGGCGAATGCAGGCGCACGCGCATGCCGTCGAGCGTCACCGTCCCCATGTCGGCGGGCGCGACACCCGCAAGTGCACGCGCGAGTTCGTTGCGGCCCGAATCGAGCAGACCGGTCACGCCGAGAATTTCGCCCTTGTGCAGCTTGAACGAGACATCGGCGAACTGGCCCTTGCGGCCGAGGCCTTGTACATCGAGCACGACTTGCGTTGCGCCTGCTTCACCTTGCGCGCGATAGCGTTCCGTCGACAGATGCTTGCCCGTCATGAGCTCGCTGATCTGCGCCTTCGTGTAGTTTTCGATCGGGCCCTGCGCCATTTTCTGGCCGTCGCGCAGCACGATCACTTCGCCGCCGATCGCGTAGCACTCGTCGAGCTTGTGGCTCACGAACAGCACGGCGACGCCGTCCGCGCGCAAACGTGCGAGCACGGCGATGAGGTTGTCGACTTCCTTCTGTGTGAGCGATGTCGTCGGCTCGTCCATGATGACGAATTTCGCCTCGCTCGCAATGGCGCGCGCGATAGCGACGAGCTGACGCGTCGCGAGCGGCAACTGCTCGATGAGCGTCTTCTGGAAGTTCGCGTCGCCCGGCAGGCCGACTGCTTCGAGCGCGCGCGCGGCAGTTTGCGCAAGCGCACGACGATCGAAGGTGCGGGCGAGCCGGCCCGCATGTTCCGCGAGTTCGGACGTCAGCGCGACATTCTCCGCGACGCTCATGTTCGGCAGCAGCGACAAGTCCTGATAGACCGTCTCGATGCCCGCCGAAAGCGATTCGAGCGGCGAGAGCTTGCTGTGGCGCACGCCTTCGATCACGAGCTCGCCTTCATCGGGCGGCTGCGCGCCGGAAATGATCTTGATGAGCGTGCTCTTGCCGCAGCCGTTCTCGCCCAGCAAGTGATAGATCTGGCCGCGCTCGAACGCGAGGCTCACGCCGCGCAGCGCGTAGACGCCGGTGAAGCGCTTGTGGATATCGACGACTTCGAGGAGCGGTGTCGTTGTGGTCATGTCTGTCTTGGGCATGCGGCGCGCTCTTCAAGAAAGCGCGCCGCGCACGTCACATCAGAAGTTGTATTGCTTGTAGTTCGTCTTGTCGACATCGACCCAGCCGGTGCCTCGCACGATCACGCCCTTGCCCGGGCCTTTCGTCACGGTGACCTTGTTGTAGCCGGTGATGCCGAGGTCCGCGCCGTTTTGCACTTCCTTGCCGTCCACGAGCATCTGCGCAACCTTGTTCATCGCGAGACCGGCGAGCTTCGGATCCCAGAACGCGATGCCGTTGATCGCGCCGCTTTCGAGGAACTTGGCCGCTTCCGTCGGCAGGCCCGTGCCGTACACGCAGATCTTGCCGACCTTGCCCGCTTCCTCGACCGCGCGGCCGATGCCGATCACATCCAGCGACGACGAGCCCTGAAAGCCCGTCAGATCCGGGTGCTTGCGCAGCACTTCCTTCGCGACCTGATACGCGCGTTCGCCGTCATTGTTGGTTTCGAGTTTCGGCTCGACGAGATCCATCTTCGGATACTTGGCCTTCGCGTTGCCGATGCCGCCATCTGCCCATTGCACTTGCGAGCGCGAGCCGAGCGAGCCGACCAGCACCGCCCATTTGCCCTGCTGACCCATGCACTTCGACAGGCGCTCGTTCAGGCCCGCGCCGTATGCGGTGTTGTCGAAGGCTTCGATATCGACCATCGTGTTCTTGGCATTGTCCGCTTCATGCGTGACCACCTTGATGCCGCGGTCCATCGCCTTCTTGAGCGCGGGCTCGAGCGTCGGCGGATCGTAGGGCACGACGGCAATGGCCGTGACCTTCTTCGCGATCAGATCTTCGATGATCTTCAGTTGCTGCGCGGCGTCGGCGCGGCCCGGTCCCGTCTGATACGCGTTGATGTTCGGGTTCGCCTTGCCGAACTCCTTCACGCCCTCGTCCATGCGATTGAACCAGTTGATGCCGGTCACCTTCACGACCGTCACGATGGTTTCGTTCGTCGCGGCCTGCGCGGCCGCAATCGCGCCCGCTGCAAGTGCGATCGCCGTGAGCGCGGTGCCGAGTCTGCTGAGCTTCATTGCCTTGTCTCCGTTATGTACCGATTGGTCTCTTTGATGAATCACACGCAACACTAACGTCCCGTCGATGCGGGCGGCGGTGGAACATTGCTTTTGGGCGCGGCCCCGCCGATACCGAAGATCGCGCGCACGCGTTCGCCGCCCGCGAATGCGAGCGATGCGAGCAGCAGAAAGCCCCACGCGCAATCGCCGAAAAACTGCGATACGCCGAGCAGGTTGAAGAGGCTCGACAGAAACTGCAGGACGGTCGCGGCGAGAAACACGCAGACGATGCGTCCATAGCCGCCCGCCGGATTCACGCCGCCCATCACCGCGATCAGGATCGCAATCAGCAGATACGAGTTGCCGTAATCCCACTTGGCACTCGATGTATGCGTCGCGCTGATGAGGCCCGCGAGCGACGCGAGCACGCCGCACATGCCGTAGGTGAGAATCAGCATGCGCGCGCGCGGAATGCCCGCATAGAACGCGGCTTTCGGATTCGTGCCCATCAGATAGAGACGCAGGCCGAAAGGCGTGCGCTTCAGCACCCAGCCGAGCACCAGCACGGCGGCGACGAAGATCCACAATGAAATCGGCACTTGCAGGAAGGTGCCGTTGCCGATGTTCGACAGCGGATCGACATATTCCACGCGCACCGATGCGCCGTTGCTCAACACGACGGCGATGCCGGTGAACAGCAATTGCGTGCCGAGCGTGCAGAGAATCGGCGTGAGCTTCAGCTTCGCGATCACGACGCCGTTCAGCAAGCCGCCGATCGCGCCCATCGCCACGACGATGCAGATGAACACCGCCGTATAGAGCGCGGGCGAATCGTCAGCGGAGAGCATATGCGGCAGAACCATCGCCGCGACCATGCCGGAGAGATTCGCAAGCCCGACGCCTGAGAGATCGATACCGCCGTTGCCCGACACCATCGACAGCATGATGCCGAGCGCGAGCAGGCCGAGTTCGGGCAACTGGCCGCCCATCGACTGAAGATTGTCGATATCGAGGAACTGGCCGTGTGACAGCCACGTAGCGACGATGACGACGAGCACGTTCACGCCGATGAGGAAGTTGAACTGGCGATCAGCGAGCCACTTCGACGCTTTCATTGCGTGACGCTCCCTTGTTCGAGCAGCGCGTTGATCTCATCGAGACGCGGCATCGACGGCGCGGTGCCGGGGCGCGTCACGGAGATGCTCGCGAGCGCGCAGCCGAAACGCACCGCATCGACCGCGCTTTCGCCTCGTGCGAGCGCGGCTGCGAAGCCGCCCGTGAAACCATCGCCCGCGCCGGCCGTTTCGACGACGCGGCCGCAATCGAACGCCGGCACGAGCGTCGATTCATCCGACGTATGCAGTAGCGCGCCTGCTTCGCCGAGCGTGACGATCACCGCGCGTGCGCCCTTCTTCAGCAACACGTCGGCGGCGCGGCGCGCGTCATCGATATTGGCGATAGGCACGCCCGTCAGCGCCGTCGCTTCCGTTTCGTTCGGCGTGATGTAGTCGCACAGCGGATAGATGTCGTCGGCGAGCGGCAACGCGGGCGCCGGATTGAAGACGGTCGTCACGCCATGCTTGCGCGCGAGTTCCAGACCGCGGCGCGCAGCCGGAATCGGCTGTTCGAGTTGCGTGACGAAGACGCCCGCGCGCGCGATATCGTCCTCGATGGCATCGACGTCTTCGGGAGCGAGCGTGCCCGCCGCACCCGCCGCGACGATGATCGCGTTGCCGCCCGTGTTTTCATCGACGTAAATATGCGCCGCGCCTGTCGCAACATCGTTCATCACGGTTGCGCGCGAGGTGATGCCTTCGGCCGCCCAGGTCGCTTGTGCGATCTCGCCGAACGCATCCGCACCGATGCGCGTGCAGAAGATCACGTCCGCGCCCGCGCGTGCGGCGGCCACGGCCTGATTCGAGCCCTTGCCGCCCGGTCCCATCTTGAACGCGGAGCCCGCAACCGTTTCGCCGAGCAGCGGCATGCGTTCCGCGCGAAACGCGAGGTCCGTCACATAGATGCCGAGAATGACGACGCTTTTCATCGCGTGCCTCCTTCCGGCGCATCCGGTGCATCAGGTGCGAGCTGCACGCCCTTCTTGAAGATGAAGCAGCCGTAGCCGCGCGCTTCGCCCGTCGCGATCACGCAGTAGGCCTGCTTCGCGCGCTCGTAGAACGCGAAGCGCTCGATCGGCGCGAACGGCGTTTCACGGCCTTCCGCGTCGTCCACTTCGCGTTGCGCCTCGCGCTGCACGGCGGGCAAGGTAGTTGCATCGCCAACTATTTCCATGCGGCCCGCGGGATCGTCGACGAACGTATCGAGCGGCAGCACCGACAACACCGCGCGCACTGCACGCGGCGCGCTCGCGCCGTCGATGCGCAGCAGTTTGCCCAGCACCGTTTGCCGCGCGACGGAGTCGGCGGGAAAGTGAGCGTCGCAGATCACCACTTCGTCGCCGTGGCCCATCGCGGCGAGCGCGTAGAGGATATCGGCGTTCAAGAGCGGATCGATGTTCTTCAGCACAGCGTCTCCTCCATGCGTGGGCGTGTCTCGTCTCGAGATCTGCGCCCGTCAATGCTTCATTCAGTCTCCGTACGGCACCCAGATGTTCTTGACCTGCACGGCCTGGCGAAGGAACGGCAGTCCTTCGCTTGCGGCATCGTGCCAGTCGAACACGCGGCCCTGATCGACGAACGTGCGCTTCAGGTTGCCGGTCGATTCACGCTCGGCCATCGCCGAAAGCGACGCGCCGTGGAAGCACCAGAGCGCATCGACATCGTCGTGTTGCGCGAGCGTTTGCGCAAGAGAACGCGCATCGCCGGTGACGATGTTCAGCGCGCCGCCCGGCACGTCCGACGTCTCGACGACCTGATAGAAGTCCGTCGCCATCAACGGGCACGTCTCGCTCGGCACTACGACCACGCGGTTGCCCAGCGCAAGCGCGGGCGCAACGAGCGACACGAAACCGAGCAGCGGTGCTTCGTCCGGACACACGATGCCGATCACACCGAGCGGTTCGTGCATCGCGAGCGCGACGCCATGCAGCGGCGGCGCATGCACCGCGCCGTCGTACTTGTCGGCCCACGCGGCGTAGGTGAAGAAGCGCGCGATGGACGCTTCCACTTCACGCTTCGCATCGCGCTCGCTCGAACCCGCGCGCGCGACGAGCTGCTTCGCGAACTCATCGGCGCGCGCGCTCAGATTTTCCGCGAGGTAGTACAGCACCTGTGCGCGGTTGTGCGCGCTCGCCGACGACCACTTGGTCATGCCGCGCGCGGCGGCCACTGCATTGCGAATGTCCTTGCGGCTGCCCTCGCCCACTTCGCCGACGATCTCGCCCGCGGGCGAATGCACGAGCCGCGAATAACCGCTGTCGGGCCGCGCCTGCTTGCCGCCGATGAAGAGCTTCGCGGTGCGATCGAGCGCGCTGACGTTGCCGGCATCGACGAGCGAATCGGGTTGCGCCTGCAATGGCTTCGTTTCGCCGCGCACCGGGAGTCTGGCCCAGGCGCGCGGCTTCAGGTATTCGTAGATGCCCTCGCGTCCGCCTTCGCGACCGAACCCCGACTCGCGATAGCCGCCGAAGCCGACAGCCGCATCGAAGAGATTGGTCGCATTGATCCACACCACGCCGCATTGCAGGCGCGGCGCGACATCGAGCGCGCGGCTGATGTTCTCGCTCCACACGCTCGCGGCGAGACCGTAGCGCGTGTTGTTCGCGAGCGCGACGGCTTCTTCCGGCGTGCGGAAGCTCATCGTCACGAGCACCGGCCCGAAGATTTCTTCCTGCGCGAGCGTCGATGCGGGCGCGACGTTGGTAACGAGCGTCGGCGGAAAGAACGCGCCCCCCTCGGGGAACGTGGCACGCGCGGACTGATAGATTTCGCAGCCCTCGCTCTCGCCCTTGTCGACGAGCGCGCGAATGCGTTCGAGCTGCACGTCATCGACGACCGCGCTCATGTCGACGCCCTTGTCGAGCGAAGTCCCGACACGCAGGGTGTCCATGCGGCGCTTGAGCTTCTCGATGAAACGCGCTTCGATGCCTTCCTGCACGAGCAGGCGCGAGCCCGCGCAGCACACTTGTCCCTGATTGAACCAGATCGCATCGACGACACCTTCGACGGCGCTGTCGAGATCGGCATCGTCGAATACGATGAAGGGCGACTTGCCGCCGAGTTCGAGCGTCAGCGATTTGCCCGAACCGGCTGTCGTTGCGCGAATCTGGCGGCCCACTTCGGTCGAGCCCGTAAACGCGATCTTCGCGACACGATCATGCTCGACGAGCGCCGCGCCCGTGCGTCCATCGCCGGTGACGACGTTGAGCACGCCTTTGGGCAAGCCCGCGCGATGCGCCAGCTCCGCGAACAACAGCGCCGTCAGCGACGTGAATTCGGCGGGTTTCAGAACGACCGTGTTGCCGAGCGCGAGCGCCGGCGCAATCTTCCACGCGAGCATCAGGAGCGGAAAATTCCATGGCACGATCTGCCCGATCACCCCGAGCGGCGCCCAGTCTGCAAACTCCTTGTCCTGCAACTGCGCCCATCCCGCGTGATGCAGAAAGTGCCTTGCCACAAGAGGTATATCGATATCGCGCGATTCGCGAATGGGCTTGCCGTTGTCGAGCGATTCGAGCACGGCGAAAAGACGGCTATGCCGCTGCACCATGCGCGAGAGCGCATACAGATGCCGCGCGCGCCCCGCTCCGCCGATCGCCTGCCAGCCTTCGAGGGCGGCATGCGCGGCTTCTACGGCGGCATCGACGTCGGTCTGAGTGCCTTGCGCGATAGACGCGAGCGCGCGGCCCGTGGCCGGTTCGCGCGAATCGAATCGGTCGGCGTCGGCGCTGTCGCGCCATGCGCCGTTGATGAAGTGACCGAAGCGCCCGGCATGCTGATCGAGCCATGCGCGCGCGGCGCGATCGTCTTCCGGTGCGGGTCCGTATTCCATCGAGGAGAAGTATTCGGCAACGCTCATGAGGCTATGTATTGAAGTCCGTGAATCAGGCGACGGGATGACGGTTGAACGCCGAATAGCGTCCGCTCACATGATGTTCGAGCTGGCGTTCGATATCCGCGAGCAGGCTCGATGCGCCGATGCGGAACATGTCCGCTTCGAGCCATTCGCGCCCGAGCTCTTCCTTCATGAGGATCTGATATTCGAGCACCGATTTCGCGGTGGACACGCCGCCCGCGGGCTTGAAGCCGATCGCGACGCCGGTGCGGGCAAGGTATTCGCGAATCATGCGCACCATCACGAGCGACACATCGAGCGTCGCGTTGACGCTTTCCTTGCCCGTCGATGTCTTGATGAAGTCGGCGCCGGCCATCATGCAGATCATCGACGCCTTCGCGACGTTCGACAGCGTGCGGATATCGCCGGTCGCGAGAATCGCCTTCACGTGCGCATCGCCGCATGCCGCGCGGAAATCGCGCATCTCGTCGTAAAGCGCCTGCCAGTTGCCCGTGAGCACATGCTCGCGCGTGACGACGATGTCGATCTCCGAGGCGCCGTCTCGCACCGAGGCCTCGATCTCGCGCAGCTTGAGCTCGTGCGGATTGAGTCCGGCGGGAAAGCCCGTCGACACGGCTGCAACAGGAATGCCGCTGCCTTCGAGCGCTTTCACCGCTGTTTTAACGTAGCGGTGATAGACACACACGGCGCCTGTCGTGATCGAACCGGGCGCCATGCCGAGCGCGTCGAGCAGATCGTCGCGCAACGGACGGCGCGCTTTCGCGCACAGTCGTTCGACGCGACCGTGCGTATCGTCGCCGCTGAGTGTCGTGAGGTCGATGCAGGTAATCGCCTTGAGCAGCCACGCGGCCTGCGCATCTTTCTTCACCGCGCGGCGCGTGCCGAGCGTCGATGCGCGGCGTGCCACCGCCGACTGATTTACGCGCAACCCGTCGAGCCACGACAAATCGAACGGCACGCCGGGATTGCGCGCGCTGGCGTGAACCTGAGCCTTTCCGGGCCATGCGACGATGGACTTCGATGCAGTTTCCAGCATGAGATCGGTATGCCGGCGTCTTGTGCGACGCACAACAGTTTTTGATAGATTGATCTCAGTTTATAACATCGTTGTTAGGATCGTAACATAGGGAAAGTTCGGAGGCGCTTTGTTGAATGTTGTGGAACACAAACATTGAAACTGCCGCAATAAGTCGGGAACGAGATGTACCGGCCAACAAAAAAATCGAAACGCCAGATGCCATGGAGACGTGGAACAACCACGGCGTGGCAAACAATGGAGCAGCGAAGAGCTTCGCCATAGCCATACCGAGGAAGTACGAGGTTGCGCTCTTCTCCGTCACGTCAAGTGAACCGTAGAGAGACGAGCGGTCAATCTGTTGCCCACGCTGCCGTAGATTCGCGTACACGGCGTGCGTGCGCCACGCTCGAAATGTTATTGATCGAGTATTCGATCTCCATGTCGCCACTGCTCGTCAAGCGGCAGGAGCCCTACGCGCTGTCGCTCGTGCAGCGTCTTGCGTCCGTGCTTTGCGGACTCCGCTGACTCTCGCATTACCTCTTCGTACTTCAATCCGGTGCATCGCCGCGCGCGGCGGTGCATTCGTCCAGCCCTGCTCCCCTCTTTCAGTGCATGTCAGAAGGACGCAGTCCCGTACGTCGGGGTGCCTCACGCTGGCACGCTTCATGCCTAATGAATTTCATTCAAGTCACTTGAATGAAATTCTGGTTGTCTTCACAATAGCTCACATGCAAGGGGAGTGTCATGAACAAACGTCTTCGCCATTTGCTGACCGCGCTGACGGGCGCGCTCGCGCTCAACGCCGCCGCGCCGTCGTTTGCGCACGCGGACGATCTGCTCGCCCGCATCAAATCGAACAAGGAAATCACGATTGCGACCGAAGCGCGTTACGCGCCCTTCGAATACGTCGATAACGGCAAGATCGTCGGCTATGACGCCGATCTGATGGCCTACGTCCTCAAGTCTCTGCCCGATGTGAAAGTCAAGCAACTCGACCTGCCCTTTCAGGGTCTGCTGCCCGGTCTCGATGCAAAGCGCTTCGATGTCGTCGTGACAGCGGTGACCGTCAACAAGGACCGCGCGGATCATTTTGCCTTCACCGTGCCCGTTGCCGATGCGACCACCGGCGTACTCACCCGCTCGGCCGATGCGTCCATCAAAACTCCCAACGATCTTAACGGCAAGGTGGTCGGCTCGCAGACCGGCTCCGCGCAGTTGCAGGCGTTGATGGCGCTCGACAAGAAGCTGAAGGAAGCGGGCGGTCCAGGCCTCAAGCAGGTCAAGCAATACGTCGCGTTCGACGAAGCCTATGCGGACCTCGCCGTCGGCCGGCTCGATGCGGTCGCGCAATCCGTCGCCAATCTCGGGCCGTTGATAAAGTCGCGTCCGGGCGTGTTCGCGGTGCTGCCGCAGACAATCGGTCCGAAAAGCTACTTCGCATGGGTCGCGCGCAAGGATGCCGACAGCGCCGCCCTGCTCAAGCTTTTCAGCGATGGCATCGCGAAAGCGAACAGCGACGGGACCATGAAGAAGCTTCAGGAGAAATGGTTCGGCTCGACGATGGACGTTCCGGCCACGCTCCCCGCGCCTTCCATCTGACCTTGCCATGAACGGTCCCGATCTGCTCACGCGCTGCATCGGCTACTTGCCGCAGTTGCTCGACGGCGCGCTGACAACGCTCGTGCTGTCGTCGGTCGCCGTGTGCTGCGGCTTCTTCGTCGGCGTATTCGTCTACACGATGTCGGTCAGCGACAGCCGCCTGATGCGCGCAACGGCGCGCGTGTACGTCAGCGTGCTGCGCGGTACGCCAGTGCTCGCGCAACTGCTGGTGTTCTATTACGTGCCGTCCGCGCTCGGGCTGGAATTGCCGGGGCTCGCGGCAGCGGTGATCGGGCTGTCGCTCAACACCGGCGCGTATCAATCGCAGATTCTGGGCGCAGGTTTCCGCTCTATTGCGCCCGGACAGATCGAGGCGGCAACGACCTTCAATCTCACGCGGCGTCAGACCTTGTGGCATATCGAAGTGCCGCAGGTCGTGCGTGCGACGCTGCCGGCGCTGGTGTCCGAGATGATCGATATCGTCAAGGCGTCGGCGGTGGTGTCGGTCATTTCCGTGACGGATCTGATGCGCGTGGGACAGCAACTTTCGTCATCGACGTACCGGCCACTCGAGGTGTACGCAATGGCGGCGGTGTTTTATCTGGCGATCACGTCGCTGCTCGCGGGCGCGGGTCATGTGTACTCGCTGCGTGTAGCTCGGCGTCCGTGAGGCATCGGCATGCACAACTTCATCGCACTCATTCCGCGCTTCATCGAAGCAATGGGCATCACGCTCGAAGTGAGCGTGCTTGCGGCGCTCATCGGCATCGTCGCGGGCTTCGCGCTCAACGCGATGCGTCTCGCGCTCGGCCGTCCGTTCGCGCTCGCTTATGGCGCGTTCGTGTGGCTGGTGCGCGGCACGCCTTATCTGTCTCAACTCGTGATCGTCTATTTCGGGCTGCCAGTCATCGGCATTACCTTGTCGGCCGTGCAAGCCACGATTCTTTCGCTCGCGTTCTACTCGAGCGCTTACTTTGCAGAACTGTTTCGCGCTGCCTGGGCGTGCGTTCCGCGCGGCCAGCTCGAAGCCGCAGCCGCATTCGGCGTGAGCCGGCGCGACGCCTTTCGCTCCATCGAGTTGCCGCAGGCGCTCGCGTTCGCCGCGCCGCTGATCGCGAACCAGACCATTCTCGTCATTAAGGAGAGCGCGGTCGCGTCGATCATCACCGTGCCCGAATTGACGATGACGGCAAGCGATATCGTCGCATCGAGCTACACGTATATCGGTCCGTATGCGCTGCTGATCGCATGTTACTGGCTGCTCACGCAAGCCGTGTCGCTGATCGCGCAGGCGGCCACTTCCCGCATTTCGTTTCTGAAGAAGACATCATGAGCGACCTTCCCATTCTCAAGCTGCAAGCCGTCGGCAAGTCGTACGGGGAGAACCGCGTGCTCAAAGGCATCGACCTCGATGTCATGCGCGGCGAGATTGTCACGCTGATCGGGCCGTCCGGTTCGGGCAAGACCACTGCGCTGCGCTGCATGAACTTTCTCGAGGCCTACGACGAAGGCGAAGTGTGGATCAAAGGCCAGTTGCTGGGCTATCGATCGAAAGGACGCACGGCGAAGGACCGTGACAGCGAAGCCAGCATTGCCGACGTGCGCCGTCCCATTGCGATGGTCTTTCAGCAATTCAACCTCTGGCCGCACATGAGCGCGCTGGACAACGTCGCGACGCCGCTCGTGCTCGCCAAGAAGATGAGCAGGCGTGACGCGCGCGAGAGGGCGCAGGCCGCCCTCAGGCGCGTGGGCCTCGAACACAAGGCCGATGCCTATCCCGCGCGACTGAGCGGCGGACAGCAACAGCGCGTGGGCATCGCGCGGGCGCTGGCCATCGAACCCGAAGTGATCCTGCTCGATGAGCCTACGTCCGCACTCGATCCCGAACTCGTCGAGGAAGTGCTCAACGTGATCCGTTCGCTCGCGCAGGATGGCATGACGATGGTGATGGTCACGCACGAAATGAGCTTCGCCGCCAAGATCTCCGACAAGGTTGTGTTCATGGAGGCGGGAAAAATCGTTGAAGCCGGACCGCCCGCGCAACTGTTCGGCAATACGCGCACGCCGCGTTTGCAGCAATTCCTCAAACCGTGGCTCGAACGCAGCCTTGCGATTGCAGGCGAAGGAGCGACGTCGTGATCGCAAGACAAATAGCGGACGCCGTGAACCAAGACCGTCTCCTCGAATCGATCGATACGCTCGCCACTTTCGGTGCACGCGACGACGGCGGCGTGGACCGGCCCGCGCTCGGCGAACGCGATATCGAAGCGCGGCGCTTTCTGATCGAGCGTGCGCGCGCCCTCGGATGCGGCGTGCACGTCGACGCCTGCGCGAATCTGTTCTTCCGGCGCGAAGGCGATGCAGCACTTGCGCCGGTGATGACCGGCAGCCACATCGACACGCAGCCGACCGGCGGCAAGCTCGACGGCTGTTACGGCGTGCTCGCGGGCTTCGAAGTGCTCGCCGCAATGAACGATGCGAACGTGCGCACGCGCCGCCCGCTCGAAGTCGCGATCTGGACCAACGAGGAAGGCACGCGCTTCTCTCCGGGCGCGATGGGATCGAGCGCGTTCGTTGAGCCGTCGCGTATGGCGCGTTATGCGGACGTGCGGGATTCCGAAGGCATGACCTTGAGCGCGGCGCTGGACCATCACCGAAGCGCGTTTCCCGGATTGCCCCAACGCGCCCAGCATGAAGTCGCACATGCTTTTGTCGAACTTCACATCGAACAGGGCCCGCAACTCGAAGACGCCGATGTGCCGCTTGCCGTCGTCAGCGGCATTCAGGGCGTGCGCTGGTACGCGCTTCACGTGCAAGGCAGCGCAGCCCATGCAGGCACCACGCCGATGCCGCTGCGCCGCGACGCGATGACGCTCGCCATTGCGCTGCGTCAGGAGCTCGATGCCATCGCGCACGAACTCGGCCGCGCCGATACGCGCGTCACTTTCGGCCGCTGGAGCATCGAGCCGAACTCGATCAACACGATCCCGTCGGCGGTGAGCTTCACCATCGACTTCCGTCATCCGGAAGCGAGCGTGCTGGCCGCGTTCGACGAGCACGCGCACGCCATCGTGCAACGTCATGGCGCGCGCATCGAAGCATTGTTCACGCATGCGCCCGTCGCTTTCGATGCGTCTGTATTGTCGTGCATCGACGGAGCGTGCCGCGCACTCGATGCCCGCGCGCTGCATCTGACCTCGGGCGCGTTCCACGACGCGATGTATCTCGCGACGCATTGCCCGAGCGGGATGATCTTTGTGCCGAGCATCGACGGCATCAGCCACAACCCCGCCGAAGCAACGGACGCCGGACATCTCGCGCTCGGCGCACGCGTGCTCGCCCATTGCCTCACCACACTCTGCAACGACTAAAGGAGCCCATATGAACGCCCCCGCAACCACCCTCGCAAGCGCCGAAGACAACGGCCAGGAAAACGGCGTGAACGCCACGCTGAACGAACCGATTTCGCCGGACGGGACGCCTGAAATCGGCAGGACGTACACGGTGCCCGCGCGTTGCGGCCGCGCGGTGCGCGTGAAGGCGGGCCAGACCATCCGCATCGCGAATCCGCACGGCACTCAAGTGTGCGATACGTGGATCTTCAACGCGCAACATCTGAACGAATTCCTGTCGTTCGAACATACGCGCGCGTTCATCGACAAGATCATTCCGCAGCCGGGCGATCCGCTCGTGACCAACCAGCGACGCCCGATCGCAGAACTGGTCGCAGATACTTCGCCCGGCGTGCACGATACGCTGATCGCCGCGTGCGATCTGTATCGCTATCGCAATCTCGGTGTCGAGCATTATCACGACAACTGCGCGGACAATTTGCGGCTTGCGCTGAAGGCTATCGGTCTGCGCACGAAAGAAGTGCCCCAGCCGTTCAATCTGTGGATGAACATTCCAGTCAAGCCGGACTATTCGATCGACTGGCTGCCGCCCGTGTCGAAGTCCGGCGATTACGTGGATATCAAGGCCGCGATGGACTGCGTCGTGGTCATGTCGGCGTGCCCGCAGGATATCATTCCGATCAACGCGCTCAACCCGCTCGAAGTCGAGTTCACGGTGCTCCCGTAAGCGCGCCCTTCTCCTTTCGATGGTGTTCATTCGTGGCCAGCAAACGACCTTCCTCACCTGCAGCGCGTACTTCTCCTAAAGCCGACGCCGCGCCGGCCTCCGCCGCCGATGGCCTCGGCACGCGTCTGCGTCATGCGCGCATGGTGCGGCAGATGACGCTCAAGGTGCTCGCGGGAGCGGCGGGTTGCTCGGAAAGTCTTCTGTCGAAGGTCGAAGGCGGCCACGCGACGCCATCGCTCGCCACGCTGCACAAGCTCGCCATTGCGCTCGACACCAACATCGCGGCGCTGCTGTCCGCGCCGGCCCTCACGGCTTCGCCCGTTCAGCGCGCGAGCGAGCGGCCCTCGGTGCGCTTTCCGGGCACGCGAGCCGCTCCGGCGGCCGACAAACGCAGACGTGCCGAGGGCTCCATCCTGCTCGAACGACTCGTCGTGCCGAGTCCGGGCCAGTTGCTTCAGGGCGATATCCACGTTCTCGAACCGCTCGCGCGCAGCGACGAGCAGATTCATCACGTCGGCGAAGAGTTGGGTTATGTGCTCGAAGGCGAACTGGAACTCACGCTCGGCGATCAGAGCTATTCGCTCAAGGCGGGCGATTCGTTCTATTTTCCGAGCACCGAGCCGCACAGCTATCGAAATCCGGGCGATACGGTCGCGCGCATTCTGTGGGTCAACACGCCACCCACGTTCTGATCACTGAACTCCTATCATGGCCAGCACCGATCTTTCGCAGATGCAGTTGCCGCGCTTCGCGGGCATTCCCACTTTCATGCGCGTGCCGTTCGAGCGCGATCTCGCGGCGCTCGATATCGCGCTGGCGGGCGTGCCCTTCGATGGCGGCGTCACCGCGCGTCCGGGCGCGCGCTTTGGCCCGCGGGAAATCCGCAATATGTCGACGATGATGCGCGCCATCCATCACGTCACGCGCTTCAATCCGTTCGAAGCGTGCCGCGTGGCCGATATCGGCGATGTGCCCTTCGAGCATCTGTACGATCTCGAAGCCGCGCACGCCGATATCCGCCGCTTTTTCGAACCCGTGTTCCGTGCTGGAAAAATGGCGCTGATCGCGGGCGGCGATCACTCGATTACCTATCCGGTCTTCCAGGCCATCGCGCCGAAGCAACCGCTCGCGCTCGTGCATATCGATGCGCACACCGACACCTGGGACGCGTTCAAAGGCTCAAAGTTTACGCACGGCGCACCGTTCAGACGTGCGGTCGAAGCGGGTTTGCTCGATCCCACGCGTACTATTCAGATCGGCATACGCGGCGCGCAGAATACCGACGAAGGCTGGCGTTATTCTCTGGATCACGGCATGCGCGTGGTGTTCATCGAAGAGTTCGAGGAACGCGGGCCGGCGGCGATTGTAGAAGAAGCGCGACGGGTGGTGGGCGATGCGCCCGTCTATCTTTCGCTCGATGTCGATGGTCTCGATCCCGTCTTCACACCCGGCACCGGCACGCCGGAAATTGGTGGGCTGACGACGCGCGAAACGCTCGCGCTTTTGCGTGGGCTCGACGGGCTGAACTGGGTCGGCGGTGATGTGGTGGAAGTGTCGCCGCCGTATGATCCGAGCGGCAACACCGCGCTTGTCGCCGCAACCATGATGTACGAGATACTGTGTCTGTTCGCGGCACGTCAGGCGCGATCGAGCCGACGCTAGCACAGCTTCTGCTCGGAAGTTTAGAGAGCGGGTCGGACCGTTGGCGGCGTAGGTTCTGTACATTGGCTCATCAACAATGCCGTGCTCCTGTATCGAATCGAGTGAGCGGCTGGACCCCACGGGTAGCGTCGGTCTACCGGACTTCGTTTTGCTTTGCATGTCCCGGCGCCGCTTTTTCGGTACGAGTAACTCACGTAACGATTCCCACGTAATCGTGAACAGTTCAGCACGCGCTCGTCGAACGCAATTTTGGCTCGATCAATCTCTTTCGGCATCTTGACAGCCTGTAGCCTCGCCAGGCGGACAAGGATAGAGTTTAGGCTCCGTCGCATTCTCCACATTTCAGCAAGGCGCGTCAGGACATGGTTTCAAAGATCATTTGGGTCCTATTGCCGCTTTCGATGTATGCACTGTATGTCACCGTGTCGACGTGGCGCGGACGGACACCGTCGCGTCAGGCGCTCAATGTGCAAACCAGCCTGCTGTTGATCGCCTACCTGTTGACGACGGCAAGTCTCGGTGTGTTCTGGGTGGCCAATCAGCAGTTGCCGGTGTTCGACTGGCACTACCTGTTTGGCTACTGCACGCTGCTGCTTGTCTCCGTGCACCTGGTTTTCAATCTGCCGGCCGTGTTCCGCTGGCTGCGGCTCGCACCGTCCCAGCCAGCGCAGCAGTCCACCCGCGGTGGCAGGCACGGCCCGGTCGCGGTCGGCAAGGCGCTGACCGTCCTCGCCGCTCTCGGCATGGCGTTCTTCCTCGGCACGCGTCACGGCGCCAGCGAAGTCGCCGTCCGCTGGACCAACGCCTCCGAAGCCGGATCTGGACCAGTCGACGCCGTGGCCCGTTATCACGAATTCTCGTCCGAGTCGCGCAGCCGCGTGTTCCAGCGCGCGCCGGGGGTCGAATGGGGTGCACCGCCGCCCGCTTTCAAGCGCTACCCCGACGTGCCGCACATCGCCCTCGCGCGCGACAGGACCCACGAGCGCGGCCTGAGCGACGCGCTGCGCGCGCCCTCGTCGCGCGAACGGAGCCTGAGCGTTGCCGAGTTGGGCGAGATGCTATACCTCTCGGCCGGCATCACGGCGCGGCGCGGCGGCCTGGCGTTGCGCGCCTCTCCATCTTCCGGCGCGCTGTTTCCCAGCGAGCTCTATGTCCTGGCACACAAGGTCGAGGGCTTGCCGGCCGGGCTTTATCACTACGACCCGGAGCACGATCGGCTCGACGCGCTGGGCGCGGCTCCGCTCGCACTCGGCGCGCCTCAGGCAGACGGCGCCGACGCGGTCGTGGTGCTGACTGCGGTGTTCCGCCGCACCGGCTACAAGTACCGTGACCGGGCCTACCGCTATGCGGTTGCGGACGCTGGCCACTTGCTCGAGAATCTGCGGCTCGCGGGGCATCAGGCAGGAATGCGCGCGACGCTCGTCGCGCGCTTTGACGAGATGCTGGCCGCCAAAACCATCGGTGTTGATGGCCTCGAGGAAGGCGTGCTCGCCGTCATGGATCTGCGGCCCGCACCCAGCGCCGTGGACTCCACCGGCGAAGCTTTGCGCGCGCGCTTCGCAGCGCCGCCGGTTCCCTCCGGCCTGACAATCGGGGTGACGGGCATGGTGCACCGGGCCACGTCGCTGCAGCTATTGCCCGACGAGGCGGGCGCCGGGCATATCGCGCTACCGGCGCCTGAGCCCGCCGCCGCAGGCGTGACCGACACGATAGTCCAGCGGCGGAGCCAGCGGCGCTTCCTCGACGATGCGGTGCCGCTCGCGACGATGTCATCGATGCTGGCCGACATGGCGCTGCCGCCCCAGCTATCGGGCGCCATCCGTATCAATCTGGTCGTCAATCGTGTCGAAGGGCTTCGGCCGGGCGTGTATCGCTACCTGCCTCAGCACGCGCTGGTACGGGTGCGCGACAACGATTCCGCCGCTGCGGCTCAGGCGGCCGCATTGTCGCAGGACGTGATCGGCAACGCCGCCGTCGTGCTGGTGCTTTCCGCCGATCGCGCGCACATGCTGGCGGAAGGTGCGCGTGGTTATCGCCATGCCTTTATCGAGGCGGGGATGCTGGGCGAGCGCTGGCTGCTAGGCGCGGTCGCGCGCGGCTTGGCCGCCTGCCCGGTGGGCGGGTTTTACGACGACGAAGCGGCGGCCCTGATCGATGTCGATGGGCAAAGGGAATGGGTGTTGCACTTCGCGGCGCTCGGCGTGTCGACGGGAACGTAGAAGGCTCGCGCATGCTGACGGACGCGCTCGGGCCCACGCGCAGGTGCGCGAAGCGCGTCTCGAGGGTATGACAGGAACCGCTCACACGCGCTGGGCGACACACGGGGCGCACTCCCCGACATGCGAGGCACGCCGAAAAGCGCTTCATAGGTGACCAGCGAACGACGCCATTGAAGCCCCGCCCGAGCCGGAGCGTTGTGTCATTGTCGTGGACGAAGCGCTGCCGCCCGGCAAAGCCTCGAACGCCGCCGCAGTGGTGGCGTTCACGCTGGGCCAGCGCACAGCCATCTCGACCATTCCGTCAAAACCTTTCGAGCGGATGCACTGTGTCCCTGGTAGCCCGACGATCGTCGTCGAGTGAGTCTCATTCGATGATCGCGGCCGCGAATTCAACAACGGGCGCAAGGGATCTTGAAATGACGAATATCTTGGAGCTTCACGGTGCTCCGTCCGGCAACTGCATCCGCGCAGTGATCGTTCTGGAAGAAGCCGATTTGCTCTACACGATTCGATTCGTCGATCTCGCGACTCACGAGCAGAAGCAATCCGCACATCTGGCGCTGAACCCGGCGACAAAAGCACCTGTTTTGGTCGAGCAGACACAGGACGAAGCACCGTTCGTCGCAACCCGGTCAAGCTCGATCGTCTGCTACGGTGGAAAAGCGGCCGGTCGCCTGCTACCGGAAGATCATCGAATTCGCGCGTCGTTGACGACGACGAGTCATTCGGTCGATTTCGACGATGACCAACCTGATCGTGAAACCGATGAAAAGCGTTGCATCGGTTGGTGAAAGGCCTGGCCGCAGCGCACGGCCATGCGCCATCACATCCGAAAGCGGTCACGCGTCGTCACGTAGTCGCTCGCGCCGAAGCGTCCCACCGGAAAGTAATGCTCCAGGCGGACGCGCCATGTATCGATATCGATGAGTTCGTCACGCGCATGAAGCATCAGCACGCGTCCGATGAAGATGTGGCGGCTCGCCGTTTCGAGCGTCTCCCATAACGCGCACTCGAACGCGACGGGCGCCTCGGCGATGCGCGGCGGCCTCACGCGCGTCGAGGCAAGCGTGCTCAAGCCCACCTGTTCGAGCTCGGAGACATCCGGGGCGAAGCGTTCGCCGCAGCGATGCATCTGCTGCGCGATGGCTTCATCGGCGAGATGCACGACGAACTCCTTTTCGCGCGGGACATTCACCGCGGTGTCCTTCAACGTCCCGTCCGCCAGCCGGTTGATGCTGATCATGACGATGGGCGGCTCTTCGCCCAGCATATTAAACATGGAGAACGGCGCGGCATTCACGGTGCCGTCCGCGCCGAGCGTCGTGACGAGCGATATGGGCCTCGGCACGATCAGACTCGCCATTAGCTGGTAACGCTGGTACTCGGTAATTGCTTCGAAATCGATTTCCATGTCACTCCACTGC
>Ga0207426_1001207_pt1 | contig 22937 bp, 24 predicted proteins | sample AraplaMF_Cvi_mMS_FD_184265 | JGI IMG/M metagenome (GOLD analysis project Ga0207426, IMG submission 184265) | Arabidopsis root microbial communities from the University of North Carolina, USA - plate scrape MF_Cvi_mMS (SPAdes) (version 2) | ecosystem: Host-associated > Plants > Roots > Endosphere... | reverse complement strand
ACCGCATCGGTGGCCATGCGCACCCGGTGCAGGGCGAGGTGGAGACCGAGGTCGCCCACGGCGCGCTGGGGAACCCGCCGTGGAATGACCCCCGTATCAAGGAGGAGGCCCTCCGGTGGGTGCTGCTCGCGCAGTTCGACACGGATCACGACGCGGACATGATGTGGGGTGACTGCGGTGCCCTCTACTGGCTCATACGCCCCGAAGACCTGGCCGAATGCCGCTTCGACCGGGCGATGTTCACCTGGCAGTGTTGCTGAGGAGCCTCCTCCGACGGGGGTCCCCGCCCGCCGGCCGTGCAGCGCCCAGGGGGCGCCGACCAGCTGGCGATACCCAGGCCGGAGGCGTGGCCGCGAGCGGAGTGGGTGCCGTACTGGGTGAGCAGGGTGGCCAGCCAGCCCGCCCGTGGTTCAGACAAGGGAAGCCCGCGCCACCCACCCGTACCCCGCTGTCAGCCGAGCGCCCAGTGATGGAGTTGTCCGCCATGGCGGGTGAGCCAGGCGCCGTCGCCGAGGGGGGTTACGTCCTCGCTGACCGGTACCGGGTAGCGCAGCCGGCCGAGTGGCTGGAGCGTTGCCGCCTTGAACAGCCAGTGGCAGATTTCTGGGGTGCGTCCCTGCGGGTTCAGCTTGCCGGTGACGAGGACATGGCCGGAATCGAGGACGTAGGCGTCGTCGAACTCGTCGTAGTCGGGGTCAACGGCGATCTCCTCCAGGTCGAACAGCGCGATCTGTTCGCCTGTCGTCGCCTCGTGCAGGGCGAGTTCGTCGCGGTCGTCCTGGTAGGCCATGCTCTCCGCGCGCCGTATCGTCAGCACCCGATCGGATGCCGGCAGCGATCCGCTCACCTCCCGCACTGCTCATGAACGCGATCGTTGCACGTGTCCGTGTCCGTGTCGGAGACGAACCGTATGTGTCGGCGGGCAGCTGAGCTGACGGGACCGGTGCGGCGGGTGGGCCGCTGCATGCCTGGTCGGTGGGGACAACCCCACCCATGATTCGGGGGTGGGGCGCATGGCCCCCGTCCCGCCCGGCAGCAAGTCTTGGGGGATGAGACAACACAGGTCAGCCTTCCTCGCATTGCTCCTTTCGCTCGGCGCGGTGGCCGCCGCCGCGGCCCCCTCTCCGGCACAGTCGCCGGTACCCGCGCTGGAACGTGATGCGCACCCGCTGCGCACCACCGAGCCCCACGGGAGCCTGGACGATCTGCGCCCGGTCGGCCGTATGGTGAAGGACGCACGGGTGGTGGGTCTGGGCGAGGCCACCCACAGTTCGCATGAGTTCTTCGCCATGAAGCACCGGTTCTTCCGCTACCTCGTCGAGGAAAAGGGCTTTCGCAGCTTCGCCCTGGAAGGAAGCTGGAGCACCGGGCTACGGCTCAACGAATATGTGCTGCACGGCAAGGGCGATCCTCGGCAGATCATGCGCGAGGAGTTCCAGAGCAACTACTCCTGGTGGAACAACACCGACTACCTGAACCTGCTGACGTGGATGCGCGGTTACAACAGCCGGCATCCGCACGACCCGGTCCAGTTCATGGGCGATGACTTCGGGTACGCCGGCCCGGAACTCTATGACCGGGTGACCGGCTATGTGGCCAAGACCCACCCGGCGCTACTGCCGCTCTTCACCGAGCTCTACCGCGGTCTGCGGCCGACGACCACCGTCGACGCCCATATCAACGGGTATCTGAAACGGCCGCTGGCCGAACGGAAGGAGATAGCCCACCGGACCGAGCGCGCGCTGAACCTGCTCAAGCGGCAGCAGCCCGGCGCGGGTTCCGCCGGTGGAGAGGCGCACGCCTGGGCCGTACAGCACGCCACCGCCATCGACCAGACGGCCCGTGGCTACGCCTTCGACCTCGACGACCCGCAGCAAGTAGCGGCGGCCATGCGCTACCGCGATGCGATCATGGCGGACAACGTGGCCTGGTGGCAGAAGCACACCGGGGACAAGACGTTGCTGTCGGCCCATGATGGGCATGTCGCCCTGCGGACCCACGACCCGAAGCACTACCCCAAGGTGCAAGGGAGCTTTCTGCGCGACAGGTTGGGCACCCGCTATGTGAGCATCGGCATGACCTTCGACCGGGGTTCGTTCAACGCCACCGGAGCCGACGGGCAGGTCCGGGCCTTCGCTGTGGGTCCCGCGAAACCGGGCAGCAATGAGTACACCCTGGACCGGGTGCGCCACCGCGACTACGTCCTGGACCTGCGCACCGCCCCGCCCGCGGCACGCACCTGGCTGGCCACGGCCCGTACGACCAAGTGCATCGGCACGGCGTATCCCGGGCCCGGGACGGAGTACCGGATCGCGCTCGCGCGGTCGCATGACATCGTCGTGCATCTGCACCGCGTCCGGGCCGCCCGGCTACTGGCCGCCCCGGCGCCCGCCGGGAAGTGAGCTGTCGGCTTCCTCCGCGGCGGGCCTGTCGCCCTGGTCACCAAGCCGGTGACCAGGGCGGACCGGGCAGGTGACCGGGGGCCGGGTCACCCCTGTGCCCGGCCGCGGCCACGCGGGAGGGCCGGCCCTGCTCAGTCCACCGTTTGGTCGCCGTCGGGCAGGTCCTCGACCGTCACCTTTCCCCGCGGCTCCCCGAGCCCGTCCGCCACCGCCCTGGCCAGGCCCTCCGGGTCGGGCCCGGTAGGCACGGGCACCGGCTCGCCCGCTGCGTAACTCTCGATCGCCCTGGTGAAGTAGCTCGGATCCCAGGCACCGACGGCGCCCCTGACCTCCACCTCGCGTACTCCCCGCGCCCCGATGCGCTGCTTGACGGCGGCGAGGATCCGATCCGACCGGTACTCCCCCGGCACCTGGAACAAGCTGGCGTGCGCGCCGACTTTGCCACCGTCCTGGAGGCGGACGGTCACCGTCAGACAACTGGTCACGGCCGGGTAGCGGATCGTCCCACCGGGCCCGACCTCGCCGACCTGGCCCTCGGTGATTCTGAGGTGCGCGGTCTTGGGAGTGACGGGCTCCGTCATACGGGCCGCCGGTGTCACCGGTCCCGGGAGCACCCCGCTCGCGACCGCGGGCCGAGCCTGGGCCACGACCGCGCCACCGGCACCCAGGGAGAGCGCCAGCAGCGCTGTGACGGGTAACCCTGCCCTGCCGTTCGCTCGCAGCCACCGCACCTGCCGTATCTGCCGCATCCGCGCCACACATCCTTTCGTCGCCGTAGTGAAGTCCTTCTCCACATCCTGCGTCCTGAGCAGTCGCCTCCCGCACGCCCGGCCGTTGAGCGCCACGCGCGCTTTCGGGCAGGTCCGCCCGCCCCAGATGATGCGCTTCGCCGCCTGCGAACGTGCAATGGAGGGGAAGGGGGAAAGCTGCGGAGTCGGCGGGAGGCGTATGCGGGTGGACAGGCGTTGGGCCGCACGTCTGGCGCTGGTGGCGGGGGCGGCGGCGCTGCTGGTCCTGCTGGTGTTTGCCGGGCTCCGGAGCATCGCACTGGTGGGCGTGGGGGCGGCCGGGCTGGCCGCCACAGCGGCCGGGCTGTGGTGGGTGCTCGCGCACACCGGGGCGATCAGGGTGCTCGCGCTCATCCTGGCGACCGCCACACCGGTCGTCGTCCTGGTGCTCTACGCGGTCGCCGGACTGCTGTGGGTGGTGCTGGTCTCGCTCGCCCTGTGGACGCTCGCCGTCTTCACAGGCAGAACAGCGCTGGCACCGCACACCGAGCCGGCGCGCACACCGGAGCGGCCGGTCGCCCCTCCGAGACGCCCGTTCCTCCTCATGAATCCGCGCTCGGGCGGCGGTAAGGTCGGCAGATTCCGGCTGGCGGAGCAGGCCAGGGCTCTCGGCGCCGAGGTCGTCGTCCTGGATCCCACGCAGCCGCAGGATGTGGCCGAGCTGGCGAGGCAGGCCGTCGATGAGGGCGCCGACCTGCTCGGTGTCGCGGGCGGCGACGGGACGCAGGCGCTGGTCGCGGGTGTGGCGGCGGCACGCGACGTACCGTTCGTCGTCATCTGCGCGGGCACCCGCAATCATTTCGCCATGGACCTCGGTCTCGACCGCGAGGATCCCGCTGCCTGCCTTCAGGCGCTCACCGACGGTGTCGAGCTGCGCATCGACCTGGGCTTCATAGATGTCGGGCAGCCCACGGCAGAGGGCCAGGGGCGTGTCTTCGTCAACAACGCCTCCTTCGGCGCGTACGCGAGTGTGGTGCAGAGCCCGGCCTATCGCGACGACAAGGCCAGAACCATCCTCCAGATGCTGCCGGACCTGCTGACCCACCACAGCGGCCCGGACCTGAAGGTGCGTACGGACGCCGTTTCCGTCGACGGTCCCCAAGCTGTCCTGGTGAGCAACAACCCCTACCGGATGGACGATCCCGCGGGTCTGGGGCGGCGGGAACGGCTGGACTCGGGCGTCCTCGGAGTGCTCGGTGTCACGGTCGACAATGCGGTGCAGGCGGCCGCGATGCTTCGCGGCCGACGTGGGCCCGGCCTGACCTCGACCACCGCCCGCGAGGTGGTCATCGACGCCGATGCACCCGCCATCCCGGCCGGTGTCGACGGCGAGGCCCTCACCGTGCCCACCCCCGTACGCTGCTGGATCGAACCCGGCGCCTTGCGCGTACGGCTGCCCCGCCACCGCCCCGGCACGCCGCGCGGCAAGCCGCCGATGGATTGGCGCAGGGTGCGCAGGCTGGCCCTGACGGTGGGACGGACCGCGGCGGGGCGGGAATCCGGCTGATCGGCACCGGTCGCTCCGCAGCACAGCGGAGGCCCGGCAGTGTGCCGGATCTCGCCCATCGGTGACCGGATAGCGACCCTCCGTGGCATCGTGGTCCACTTTTTGAGTTTCGCCGCCGTAACGGAACCCCGGCATCCATCAGCCCCTCTCTCTGGGCGTCCACTGGGGCACTTCAGGGCGAATAAATGCGATGAGGACCGTTATGCGTGATTACAGTCGGCGGGGAATGCTCGGACTCGGGGTGGGAGCGGCGGCGGCTCTGTCCGTAGCGGGCTGCTCCCCCTCCGGTTCGTCGGAATCCGGCAAGGTGGCGGCCAAGCCCGGGCAGCAGAAGCCCCGGTCGAAGCCGATCGGCGACGGCTCGACCGCGCATACCGGCAAGCAGCCCCACCAGCCGTCCGCGCCGGAGAAGCTGGCGCCGGGGCAGAAGCCGCCGCAGTTCGTGGTCTTCTCCTGGGACGGGGCGGGCGAGGTGGGCAACGGCCTCTTTCCCCGGTTCCGCAAGCTCGCCCGCGATCACAACGCCTCGATGACCTTCTTCCTCTCGGGGCTGTATCTGCTGCCCGAGTCCAAGAAGCGCCTGTACCACCCGCCGAACAACCCCGTCGGCGCCTCCGACATCCCCTATCTCACCGATGACCACATCAAGTTGACGCTGAAGAACCTGCGCGCGGCGTGGCTGGAGGGCCATGAGATAGGCACCCACTTCAACGGCCACTTCTGCGGCACCGGCAGCGGCTCGGTCGCCCACTGGACCCCCGCCCAGTGGGACTCCGAGATACAGCAGGCCATGGACTTCGTCACCAAGTGGCGGACGAACACCGGCTTCACCGACCTCGACCCGCTGCCGTTCGACTACAGCAAGGAACTCGTCGGCGCCCGCACGCCGTGCCTGCTCGGCCAGGAGAACCTGCTGCCGACGGCGAGGAAGCGCGGCTGGCGCTACGACGCCAGCTCGCCCGGCGGCCTCCAGGTCTGGCCCACCAAGAAGCAGGGCCTCTGGGACTTCCCACTCCAGTCCATACCGTTCGGCAACCTCCCCGCCGGGGTCCTCTCGATGGACTACAACATGCTGTACAACCAGTCCCAGAACTCCACCAAGGGCCCGCCAGCCAACTACCCGCGCTGGCGCAAGCAGGCCGCCGACGCCTACATCGCCGGCTTCCAGCGGGCGTATGAGACGAACCGGGCCCCCTTGTTCGTCGGTAACCACTTCGAGCAGTGGAACGGCGGCATCTACATGGACGCCGTCGAGGAGGCGATCAAGCACATCGCCGACGAGAAGCACAAGGACGTCCGGCTGGTCTCCTTCCGCCAGCTGTGCGACTGGCTCGACGCCCAGGACCCCAAGGTCCTCACCGACCTGCGCCAACTCGGCGTCGGCCAGAAGTTCACCGGCCGCGGCTGACGAGTGCCGGAGGGCGTGGATCCCCGCTCCGGCCCCGGCCCCCGCCCCCCGACGGCAACGCCGTGGGGATGCGAAACCGGCGGCAAAACCCCTGCCAGTTATACGAATTGATGGGGCATCAGCCACCCGGGAACGCCCCCCGGCACACCCCCTGCTGTGCGCTGCCCCCCAGCTCTGCCCCGCTCTGCCCCGCGAGCCGGAGAGCAGCGCCAATCCCCTTACTCCACCAGCCAATTGTCCCTGCCCCCAGATAGGACAGTGAGCAGAAATGAGATGGGCTTCCACCCTCACCGCGGCCGCTATAGGAGCCGGCGCGGTCGCCGGACCCGTCGCAGCGGCTACGCCTTCCGTCGCGGCACCCCAGCGGGCCACGGCAGTTACCTCGAAGGTGCACTGCACGTCCAACCATCACAAGCTGGCCAAGAAGCTGGAAGCGGATATAGCCGAGGCGCTGGCGAGCCGGAAGAGCATGGCGTCGCTTTCCTTCTTCGACCGGCCCACCGGCACCAGTTGCACCTCTGACGCCGGCAAGAAGTACGACGCGGCCAGCGTGGCGAAGACGATCATTCTCGGGGCGCTGCTGTACCAGAAGGACGGCACTCTCACCGAGGCGGAAGACGCTCTCGCACGCAAGATGATCATCGATTCGGACAACACCGCCGCGACCACGCTGTGGAAGCAGCTGTCCGATCTGAAGGATCCCAAGAAGCCGGACCCTGTCGAGATCCAGGAATTCCTCGACCAGGCCGGAATGGGCAACACCGTCCTCGACAAGGAAGGCTCCTGGGGCCTCACCCAGGTCACCGCGGATGACCAGGCCAAGCTTCTGCGCCTCTTCACGGGTGACGACGACTCGGTCCTCGGGAGCAAGAGCCGGTCCTATGCGCTTGAGCTCATGAATCAGGTTCAGAGCATCCAGCGCTGGGGGGCCACCGCCGGCGCTCCGCTCGACTCCGTCATCCATGTGAAGGACGGCTGGCTACAGCGCAGCCAGAACCCCGACGTCGACTCTTTCGACAGGGGTGACTGGAAGGTGAACAGCATGGCAGCCCTCACGGAGAACGGGTACGACTCCGGGCTGGTCGTCCTCACCGAGAACAACCGGGTCCCCGAAGGACACCCCACGAACGAGGGGTGGGACTACGGGATCGAAACGATAGAGACCGTCTCCCGCGCCATATACCGGGACGTCTATCCGGACGCTGAGGGCTACCACCCGAGCAGGCCGACTTCTCCGGCTCCGTAGCCTCCCATACCCGTCCGCGATCGAGCCCGGGGAGGCTCGCTGAGCACTCCCCGGGCTCGGTCAGGATGATCAGGCCGGCCGGTGTTCGTGCGCCGGGGCGGAATTGATGTCCAGAATCTCGCGGAAAGCGGTCATGCACGGCGAGCAATAGCGTGCGGTGGGGTCGTCTTCCTGCTCCGATGGCCTGGGGCCATGCGAAGCCAGCTTGCGGCCGCACAAGGTGGCACGGGCGTCGTGCTTGGCCATGACGTGCCACACCTGTCCTGAGCTGCCGGTCGTCGAGGGGCCGGCGCGCATCTCGTACATGGGCCTCTCCCTGGTGCTGGTGGGGGGGGCTGGACGGCAGGGAACTAGCCGCCGCCAGTGCCGTGGGTCCGGTTCCATCCGTTGCTCATGGAACACGAGGGCACTCCCCTGGGCCATCGCGGAAGGGCCGGTCGGGTGAACCGGCGTCGTGCCGAGTTCGAGTGGCGACGGCCGGGGGAAAAAATGCCCGCCGCGCGAGCGGGCCGTCGCGGAGCGAGCGGTCCGAGGCGGTATCGGAACCCCCTCAGGAATCCTCACCGGCCTCCGCACGTCGCTGACGGTCCAGGGCTGTGTTGATGGCCGACACCATCTGTGACCCCGGTGGACAGGACACCGCGACCCGCGCGTACGGGGCCGCGGTACGGAGGTCCACCACGACCGTCGGCGACCGGCGTGGGCGGCGCAAGGCGAGGAAGTCCTGGCCGTCACCGTGCCGCCACACTCCCAAGCACAGTGCGCCCGGAACCGCCAGTGCATGGGTACGGACGCGGATGCCGCGCAGCGCTCGCCACCAGTCCGGCTGGATGCTCACCTGCTCCACGGCGGCCAGCGGCACCCGTACGTCTCCGTGCCTGGTGATGAGCTTCTCCCACCACGCGAGCCCCATCACCAGCTCGTCGCCGTCCACCATCAGCCGTGCCACGGCCACGCTCCTGCTCGGGTCGCTGGTCAGCTCCGTCCTGGGACTGACCTCTGCCCGCTCACGGAAATCGGCTACCGCACCGTCCGGCAATCGGGTGACACGCGGCCCGCACGCCCGCGGCGGCGCACCTCAGGCGCCGCTGCGGAGGACCTTGCGGGCGGCCTTGAGCCAGCCGGCCTTCTGGGCAGCAAGCTTCTGGAATTCCGCGGCGTGACTGCGCACCGCACCGTGCTGCAACCGGGTTTCCGCCTTGCTCCAGACCGACACGAGACGGGTCTCTCGTTTGCACCGCACGTCCGTCTGTGCCACCGCGATCTCATGACGGGAAGGCCGGGGCGATTTCGCCCAGCGGTCGTCGCCGGCGGCGGCCAGCGGATCCGGATAGCGATATCCGTCCCGCTTCATGCAAGCGCTCCAGGAGCGGACGACTGAGCTCACCGCGCGATCCTTCTGGGAGGCGGTGAACTCCTCACGGATTCGGCGGTTGAACAGGGCCGTGCTGCTCTTCGGGACGTCTCGGAGCAGGCGGAGGTGGGCCTTCTTCCAGCACCCGCTGACGCCGTCCTTCCCGTATGCGGCGAGCTGCGCGGCGCGTGGCATTTTCTCCCGGGCGCGCCAGATCTCGTCCCGCCGAGCGGTTTCGGGCGGGGCGGGCGGCTGGTGGTAGCCGAACCGGCGGGCGACCTCCGGCTCGATGACCCCGTAGCGGCGGCGTTGCGGCGGGTCCGGGTCGAGGGCGCTCGGTTGGGGAAGCGCGGTCCATCCCTTCCCCTCGGCGCGCATGCAGCCGCGGATCAGGACGTCTTCGGCCGATTCGATGGTGTGGACATCGGGGCCGGAGAGCGCGTAGGCGTCGAACGGCAGGACCAGGCGGCGTACTTCCTTCGAAGCGGGCGGCACGGCCGGGGGCGGTGCACTGTGGCGCGGCGGGGAGGGCACCACCCCGGACGAACACCCGGTGGCCGGCACCAACAGGGCCAGAACGGCGGCGGTATGACGGAATCGCATGGTGGCCTCACTACGCACTGCGGCGCGGTGGGACGACCGCTGCCGGACGCCCCACCGCACTGCTCTGCTACCGGAACGTCACGCAGCTGGCCTTGTTGTCGAACCCGTTGTTGGACAGGTCGTTGTCGGAGCTGTGTGCGTTGGAGTAGTAGTGCGGCCCGACGCAGCTGCCGGGGTGGTCGCTCAGCACCACGAAGTGGGACGTGGTGTTGTTGACCGAGCTGGTGCCGTTGTCGATCGTGCGGCCCTTGTGCGGTCCGCTCAGCCAGCGGTTGTTCCGCAGGTCGCGGTCGGAACCCGTGACATAGGCGTAGCCGCCGTGCCGGTCGTCGTCCTTGAAGAAATAGAACTTGGCAGCGGCCAGGCCCACCTCGGCCGGGGCCGCGGAGTCATCTGCCGCTGCGTGCGGCACGTCCGGAGTGGCGGTGGTGGCGTCCGCGGTGGCCGCGCCGATCCCGATCAGTCCCACCGTGCTCAGCGCCGCCGCGCTCACCGTCCGCATGATGTTGCGCTTCATCTGCTCTTCTCCCCCTTGAATCAACGGTGTTACCGACGTGGGTGGGGCCTTCCCGGTCATGGAATGCCCCCTCCCCCAGGCGCTGCCCGGTGTCGGAGCCGGATTGATTCAAGCACTTGTCGCACAGCAGGTACACCGAATTCGATCAGATTCGAAAGCGCGGGGAGGCAAACGCGCACCGGCAAAGGATCGGTGGAGGCCCTGGGCCTGCGGGTCTGTGCCCCTGCCGGCGCGAAGGGCGGTGACAAGCCATGTGGAGATTCGACGGAACGCGGGTTGGCCGTGGCCGAGTTGGGCTGCCCGAAGACGTCGTCGCGAGTCATTCACCCCAGCGTTGTGTGTACCCCTCTCGCAGCGGGCCGCCGACCAGGTCGAGCAGTTCCCCGGCTGCGGCTGACAAGGGGGCGGGGTCGCCGTGTTCGGCCACTGCTTTATGGCCGTCCAGCAGGGCCCTGCCTCGTACCGGGTCGGCGCTGAGGAGCCTTCGGGGCAGCCATTTGCCGATGCCTGTCCAGGCGCGGTGGTGGGCGGTGAGCAGGTGTGCGGCCTCGCGCAGGATGAAGTCGGCGAGGGAGAGCTGTTCGTACCGGTCGGCGGGCTGAGTGTCGATCAGATCGTCCATGAAACAGGTGAGGACGTAGCGGCCTCGTTCCCACTCGGTGGGGGTGAGGGGTGGAGGGCCGGAGGCGAGCACCGCGCGGGCCCGGGCGCGTGCTCGGGTCACTTGGCCGTGCGGATCCATCAGGGTGAGGCCCTGGTCGTAGATGAAGAGAACGGTGCCCCGGCGGCGTGCTCTGTCCCATTCGAAGAACCCGGGGAGGTCGGCAAGGGTGTGCAAGAAGAGTTCGGCCAGGCGGCCGTCGTGGCGGATCACTTCGCGGCGGCTGGTGTCCGAGTCCGGAAGCAGGATGGCCACGTCCAGGTCGCTGGTCGCAGTGGCACGGCCTTGAGCGGCTGAGCCGCCGAGTACCGCTCCCAGGGCCTGCGGGTAACGGCTCGCGATCAGGTGAAGAGCTTGGGCGGTCGGGGTTGCTTGATCATCCATGGGCGTTCATGGTGCCAGTCCCGGCGGCCGTCGCTCCCTCCAAGCGGTGAAGTCCTGCCGCGCGGGGGGCGATCGCCGGTCGGCTCTGTGCGTCCGGTCGGCGGCCGGCTCGGTTCGCCCGGTGGCTCGGCTCGCTCAGCGCAGATCCAGGCCGAGTTCCTTCTCCAGCACGGTGGCCTGTTCCGGTGTGGCGAAGACGTAGTAGCTGTCGTAAGTGGCCTCCCTGAGGTACACGAAGTCGGCCAGGTAGAACCGGCGGGTGTCGTCGTCGGGGTCGGGATCGACGTGGCCCATGAACTCCGAGATCGCCAGATGGTCGAGGTAGTCGAACGAATGGTGCTCGGTGTCCTGGGTCACCAGGACACCGTTGCGGGCGAACTCCAGGATTTCGCCGTACTCGCCGCCGTGCAGTCTGACGTCGGTGATGGTGACCGCGCCGTCGGTGAGTGCCGCGGCCTCTTGCAGCAGGCTCGTGTAGCTCCCCTCCAGGTCGTCGACATCGTCCGCGTGGGCCGAGACCGCCACACCGAACGATTCGAGCGCACCGGGCACTTCGTGGGGTGTCAGCTCGTTGTATGCGAAGCGCGAGTACTCCGTGAGCACGCTGTCGGCCTTCTCCCGGGACACCATGCCCAGCCGCGTCAGGAGCGCCCCCACGTGTGCGTACGACGACGCCCTGAACCAGAACAGCTCGTCCGTCAGCCCGCGCTGCCGCTCGCCCGGCTCCACGTCCCCGTCCCCCGTCGGGAGCAGCTCACGCAGGCACTCCAGCGGAATCGCCGCGCCCCCGAGCCGCTTGTCCGGCTGATCCACGAACGGCACCTCGGTCCACACGTTCTCGCGCGAGCCCGGTGCCCCGGGCTCGGCGTCAGGGTCGAAGGGTATGTACTGCCACACCGCCCCCTTGTTGCGCCGGATCACCTCGCCCAGATACCAGCAAGCACCCTGCACGAACGGCTCGTCCCGCGCGGCGTCGAACTCCGCCACCGTGGCGAACCGCTGCTTCACGACCGCTTCCAGCCAGTCCAGGGTGCCGGGGTGGTAATTCCACCGCCACGCTCCGTCGAAGGCGTCCTTGCCCCAGGCCGAGAGTGCCTCGCTCCGCTCGGCCAGCCACGCCGACAGCACCGGATCCTCCGGCCGCGCCTCCCTGGGGTCCACCAGCGGCCTGTGCTCCTTGACCGGCTGCCAACCCGGTATCGCCTGCTGCCGCGCCGTCACGGCCTGCCGCAGCCGCGCCATCTCCTCGGCGAAGGCGGTCCCCGTACGGACCCGGAGGGCGTACGCGATCAGCAACATCGGGGCGACGGGCGAGAGTTCCAGTTCCGGGTCCGGGCAGACGACCGGCTGCCCGGGGCGCCCCTCGACCGGCCGGGTGTTCCAGCCCCACCCACCACCCGCGACACCGAGCAGGACGTCACCGAGGAAGGCCGCCGCACTCTCCACGAACTCGGCCCGCTTCTCACTCTCCTGGCCGGAGTTGTCCTGCTCCAGCAGTTGAGCCTCCAGCGCGTCCAGCGACAGGGGACCGTAGTCGAAGGGGAAGTCCTCGGGGAGGAGCACCCTCTCCAGGAGCAGTAGCTGATACGGCAGTTCGTCGAGCCACTTCTGGAGGAGATGCGGCGGGGAGTTCTCCGGCTGTGTCTCAGCGGTCATGCGGACACTGTAAGGGCGAGCACTGACACCGGAATTGGCTGAAGGTCCGGGGCCCGGGGCCCGGGGGTGCCGCAAGGTGGGAACTGGGAGCATCCGCTGAACGCGGCCACATGTCCGGCTCCACCAATACACGGAAAGGCAGTTCACGATGGGATACGTGACGCAGGACTCATGGGACGCCCACTACAGAGAAGGGCGTTCCTTCCGGCCGCTCGACGACGCCGAAGTCACCCTGCTCCGTGAACTGGTCCCGGCCCCGCCCGGCGGCGGCCATGCCCTGGACGTGGGCTGCGGCCTGGGCGAACTCGCCCGGCACCTCGCGACCGCCGGCTACACCGTCGATGCCCTCGACCACGCTCCCGCTGCCCTCGGCATCGCCGAACAGACACCACCGGCCCCCGGCACGGTGCGGTTCGTACGGTGCGACATCGAGCGGGACCCCCTCGACTGCCTGCACTCCTCGTACGACCTGATCGCCTTCCGGCTCAGCTACGCCTTCATCGGTGACCGCACCCGCGTCATGCGCCGGCTGCGCGAACGACTCAGCCCCGGCGGCGCGGTCGTGGTCATCACCCCGGTCACGGCGGCGGTGCCTGCCGACCGCCGCGGCATCGCGCTCGACGAGGAGGAGATCGCCCTGCTGTCCGCCGGGTGGCACACGGCCGAACGACATGACGCCGCGGGGCTGGCGTTCCTCGTGCTGCGCGACCCCGCCTCGGGCCCGGTGACCTACCGGGGCAAGGGGCGCCCGTCCCCGCACGCGTTGACCGGCGCGGGCGTCGTGGTGACCGATGAAGCGGGTCATGTGCTGCTGGGCAGGTCTCGGAAGGGGACGTGGGAGCTGCCCGGCGGCAAGAACGACGGCGGCGAATCGTTCGCCGAGGCCGCCGTGCGCGAGCTGGAAGAGGAGACCGGGCTGACGGCCGGGGCAGCCGATGCACGGGTGTTGGCGATCCTGATGGACGCCGTACACGGCATGCCGCGGGTGACCGCCGCGGTGCGCGTCGTCGACTTCCGCGGCGAGCCGGCCGTGCGGGAGCCGGATCTCATCAGCCGCTGGGAGTGGCACGACATCGCCGACCTCCCGACTCTTGCCGCCGACTTGTTTACACCCAGCGCCCATGTGCTGGATGTCGTCTGGCCCGGCCTGCTGCCCGATCTGCCGCCCGTCCACCGGTACCCCCTGGCATAACGAACACGGCCGGAGGCCGGGGCCCGCGAAGCCCGCAGCTGTTTCCCGCCGACCGGGCAATGCCTCGCGGACGACACGTCACACCCGGGCGCGGGCCATGACCGTGCGGTCGGTGACCACGACGAGCAGTCCCAGGACGCTGACGGTGACCATGATCAGGGCGATCAGGTGCAGGCGGTGGTCGTTGACCTGAGTGTGGAACACGGCGGAAATCAGCGCGGAAGAGGCGATCGAGCCGAGGAAGCCGAACGTCCGGAACAAACCTGCGGCGGTGCCGATCTCACCGGTTCCGACCTGGGTGTACAGGGTGGTCTGATTGGCGCTGAGGGTGGTGCCCAGGGTGATCCCGAAGAGCAGGGTGATGGCCACGATCCAGACGACCGGGGTGTTCGCGGTGAGCGCGAGCACCCCGGCCGAGGCGGCCAGACAGGAGACCGCCGCGAGGATGAGCGGCATACGGACCAGGTTCCGTTGCGAGATCGGCCGGGCAATCAGGGCGGAGAGCGCGCTCATGGGCAGCAGGAGCAGGCCGGCCTCCTCGGAGGACATGCTCCGCCCGGCCTGGAGCCACTGGGTGAGGCCGTAGAGGACGGTGTAGACGCACAGCCCCGCCAAGGCGAAGCGCAGGTAGGTGCGGGTGAGCGCCGGATTGGCAGCCAGCAGGCGCACGTCGAAGAACGGCCGGCGCACCCGTAGTTCCCACCACACGAGCCCCACGCCGATGACGACGGCCAGACCGAGGACGGACCAGTCGACGTGCGGAAGTCCCGTCAAGAACACCAACAGCGCTGCGATGGCCCCACCGAAGCCGGCGATGCCCACCACGTCGAGGCGCGCCGCGAGCTGCCGAAGTGTTCTCGGCCCCTCGACCGGCGGGTCGGCGGGAATCCAGCAGAAGGCCATAACGAGGGCGAGGAGCGCGAAGGGGAGGTTGATGAGGAATGTGGTCCGCCACCCCCAGGCGTCGACCAGCACACCGCCGATCGGAAGGCCGAGGGCGGAGGTGGCCGCACCGGCGATCATCAGGCCGCCGAGGACACCGCCGGGCGGTGCGTCCAGCCCGGCCGCTTCCGCCCGGCGGCGGATGAGCAGCATCGCGGACGGATAGACGGCGGAGCTGCCCACCCCGATGAGCACCCGGGCCACGACCAAGGCGGTCAGGTCCTCCCCCAGCCCGCCCACGGCCCCGCCCGCCAGGACGATCAGGACGCCGACCAGGAACACCCGGCGCGGCCCGAACTCCTCCGCCAGCTTTCCGCCCATCGGCTGGGCGATCGCGCAGGCCAGATAGAGCGCGGACACCAGCACCGCGGTCCGCCCCACCGAGACATGGACGGCAGCCGCGATCGGCACCAGCGCGGTCGCGATGAGCGAGGTATTGCTCGCGTTGATCGCCGATCCCGTGAACAGCGGCGTCACGAACCGCCACGAGAACGCGGGCGCGGCATGGGAGGTGGCGGGCGGCACCGGCGCCGCCGTCACAGGTGCTCGCCCAGCCGCTCGATCAGCGGCGCTGCCGCCCTCAGGGTCTCCAGCTCGCCACGGGTGAACCCGCCGGTGGCGAGTGCCTCCGCCAGTTGCTCGGCCCGGATCCCGCGCCGCTCCCGCAGCGCCCGCTGCCCGGCCTCGGTCAGCGATATGACCACCCGTCGGCGGTCGGCGGGATCGGGACGACGCTCCACCAACCCGCGCTGCCCGAGCCCGCCGAGCGTCATCCCCATCGCCTGCGGGGTGATCTGCTCGGCCCTGGCCAGCTCGCTCGTCGTGGCCGACTCGGCCCGCTCCAGGCGCGACAGGGCCGATACCTCGGGCAGCGTGAGCTCGCCGTCGACGGGCTGACGAAGCCGCCGTACGAGCAGCCCCAGACTCGCCTGGAGCGCCGAACTCACCGCGCTCACATCCGGATCCGTAATACGTAAGCTGGCTTTCATAGTTGAGACCTTACGCCTGCCGGTCCCCGGATGGGCTTACGAGGGGGCTCAGACGTCCGCGCGCTGGTGGCCTGGGGGCTCCCGGGACCAGCGGTAGCCGCGCCCACGCCCCAGCCGATATGAAGGGGGCGGCCACGCCGAACGTCCGACACCGAGATCGCCACGTATGTGCGCACCCACTTCGATGAGCTCAACGGCCTGACCGGGCCGCAGTTGGGCATCCTGGTGCTGGAGCGGCCTGCCAACTGGACCAGCGCCCGTCGTTACTGGCGGCAGACCCTGGAGCCCCCGCTGTTCCGGGCCTTCTCCGCACTGCGCTGGCTGGCCTGGCAGCCCTACGACAAGCATCGCTGCCATGACATCGCCCGCGCGCTGCACATCCCGCCCTCCCGTCTCTCACCCAGGAGGCTCCATGACCGAGAACTTCACCTTCTACGGCCAGACCACCTTCATCAACCGTCCGGTCGACACGGTCATCCGCGACTTCCAGAACACCCATGGAAGCGTTCCGCACGAGGAGGACCTCGCGGCCCTCCTGCGTGCGGTGCTCGCCGCCCCGCTGAACGAGGCGGACCGGGAACAGGCGACAGGAACCGTCGTTCAGGTGGTCGCAGAATCCTGCCGCTCCTGGGGTCCTGATCCCTTCTTCGACTGCCGGCGAGAGCCGGGTCAGTCGCGGTCCACTCCGGCGACGAAACGACGTGCCGTACGCCGGCCCGCGTAGCGTTCCTTGCGGTTGTCGGCCTTCACCATCTGCTGCCGCTCCTTGATGCAGGCGCGGACATTGCACCCCGCACAGCAGGTGCGGCCGAGCAGCAGCATGCCGGGGTCTTCCCACCGGCAGCGGGTGTCGGTGTCCTCCTGCGCCGGGTGCGGCGGCAGATCACAGGCACCGTAGCGGTGATCGTGGACCGGCCGGGGGTGGTGTTCCGCATGGCGCACCCACAGCGGTTTCGTCTTGTCCGTACGGGACATCTCGTTCCTTCCGGAACCGCCGCCCGTGCTCCCGGACTTTCCGGGCGGGCGGCCAGGTTCGGAATGTCACCGCGACCCCCTCCTTCCTTTGTCCGCAGCACCTGCCGGGCGGAATCCGGTACCCATCGGGTGGCGGTGTTTCCCGCTGGAAACATCCGGAGCCACCACGCTTTCAAGGGTTCGGCGCGGACGGCACTTTAGGGCACGATCCGTGGGAACGACATGTCTTTTCGGGCCTCGACGCGGGCGCCGGCATCGGCGGGCCAGAGGCCCTAGCGGCCGAGAGCCCTGCGGAGCTCTTCCTTGTTCATGTGGGAGCGGCCGTCGATGTGCTTCTTCTTGGCCTCCTCGTACAGCTGGTCCTTCGTCGGGCCCTGCGGTCCGCTGCGGGAGCGTTCACCGCCGCGCCGGGAGGCGGATTTGGGGTCGCGGGTGGAGACCTTGCCGGCGGACTGCGCCTCGCCGGAGCGGGCGCGTTCCTTGTTCACGGTGCGTGCCGCGATCTCCTTGGCGCGCTTCTCCGAGACCCCGTGCTCCAGCGCGTTCTCCTTGATGTGCTCGTACTGCCGCTCACGCTTCTTGTCCGAACCTGCCGGCATGGTGCCGCTCCTTGTCGAATGGGGCGTTTGCCTGTGCCGAAGGTCGCCTACCCACAGCCGGGCGCGTCCCACCGGCGGTGGCCGTGCATCTCCTACTCCACTGCCAATGGGCGCGGTGCGCGACATGGGAGAGCCGACCAGGCAGCGTCCGCGCAGCCAGATGGTGGAGGCGGTGCGGCGGAGGGGCCCGGCGTCCTTGCCCGGCGGTACCGGCGCCACCAGCGGATTCCGCCCGGGCGTGCGCGGGGCGCCGGCGGCCGTTGAGCGGGCGGGTGAGGCGGTCGGACCGTAGCGTGAGGGGGCGGAGCCGGCGGCGCGGAGAAGGGCAGGGAGACGGCGGCGATGTCAGGGATCAATTACGCGGCACTGTTCGCCGCCACGCCGAGCCCCTACCTGGTGCTGGGGCAGGACCTGGTGATCGTGGAAGTCAACCAGGCCTACCTGGACGCGACCCGGCGCACCAGGGACGACCTGCTCGGGCGGCATATCTTCGACGCCTTCCCGGACAACCCCGCCGATCCCGAGGCCGACGGCGTAAAGAACCTGGACGCCTCGCTGCACCGGGTCCTGACCTCGCGTGAGCCCGACACGATGGCCCTCCAGAAGTACGACATCCCGCTCATGGGCAGGCCCGGGGTGTTCGAGGAGCGCTGGTGGTCCCCGGTGAATACGCCGATCCTCGGGCCGGACGGCGCGGTGGCGTGGATCATTCACCGGGTCGAGGATGTGACCGCATTCGTCCAGGCCCGGGCCGGTGGCGACCGGCCGCCGACCGGGCAGCTCACCGAGCGTGAGGCCCTGGAGGCCGAGCTGTACGCCAGGGCGCGCGAGCTCCAGCGGCTGAACGAGGAGCTGCGCCTGGCCCACACCCGTGAGCGCCAGGTGGCCGTCACTCTCCAGGAGGCCATGCTCCAGTCACCGGATCTGGCCCGGCACCGGGAAGTCGCGGTGCGCTATCTGCCCGCCGCCGGATCGCTGAATGTGTGCGGCGACTGGTACGACATGGTCGACCTGCCGGACGGCCGCTTCGCGGTGGCGGTCGGCGACGTCGTCGGGCACGGCCTGGAGGCCGCCGCGGCGATGGGCATGCTGCGCAGCGCCCTGAGCGCCGCGATCCGCGCCCTGGAGCGGCCGGCTCAGGCGCTGGAGGTGCTGGGGCTGTACGCCCGATCGGTCGAGGGCGCACTGAACACCACCGCCGTCAAAGCGCTGGTGGATCCCCGCAGCCGCCTGATCATCTACAGCAACGCCGGGCATCCGCCGCCGATCCTGGTGCACGCGGACGGCAGCTATGACCTGCTGGACCAGGCCACCGACCCGCCCTTGGGCGCCCGGCCCCAGCACGTGCCCCGCCCCCAGGCCGGTCTGGCCTATTTCCCCGGGGACACCCTCGTGCTGTACACCGATGGGCTGATCGAACGCCGCGACGAGGACATCGACGCCGGGCTCTCCCGGCTGACCGAGGCGCTCAGCAGCTTCCGGGCCCTGAGCCCGGAACGCCTGGCCGACGCGCTGCTCGCCCACCTCGGTCTCACCGGTGGTGCCCGCGACGACATCGCCTTGATCATCACCCGGTTGTGACGGCCGCCCGCCGCGGGCCGCGCGGCGGCGGCGCATGGCGAAGTCGCAGGTGGGGCGGGTCAGCGGTCGGCGATGTCCTCACGGAGGCCGTCGGAGAACTCCCACCACGAAAGGGGGAGCCAGTCGCCGTTCACAAAAGCATCGACAGTCGCACCACGACCACGGACCGTAACCGTGGTACCGGGCGGGTAGGTGGTGCCGGACAGGCCGGGCACCGGGACGAGCAAAGTCCCGAGTCGCTGTGCTGCCACGTGTCGCCCTCCTCATTCACTGCTCGGTGCGACATTGCGATGCCAGAAAGTGGATATTCCCTCTTACATTAGCGGCTTGCCCCGCCCAGCAGACCGGAGAATCATGAGTGATAGCTCACGTCAAAGGGGTGGGGAATCCATGCGCACTCTTCGCTGAGCGGGAGGTGGCAGCAATGAAAGCCGTCGTCTACAAAGGGCCGTTCTCGGTAGCGGTCGAGAATGTCGACAAGCCAGGCATCCAGCATCCCAACGAGGCGATCGTACGGATCACCTCCACCGCGATCTGCGGCTCGGACCTGCATATGTACGAAGGGCGTACGGCAGCCGAGCCGGGCATCGTCTTCGGGCACGAGAACATGGGAATCATCGAGGAGCTCGGCCAGGGCGTCACCTCCCTCAAGGAGGGCGACCGGGTGGTCATGCCCTTCAATGTCGCCTGTGGATTCTGCGACAATTGCGTCGAGGGATTCACGGGATTCTGTCAGACCGTCAATCCCGGATTTGCGGGCGGCGCTTACGGCTATGTCGCCATGGGCCCCTGGTCGGGCGGCCAGGCCGAATACCTTCGCGTGCCCTACGCCGACTTCAATTGCCTGAAGCTGCCACCGGGAAACGAGCACGAGACCGACTTCATCCTGCTCGCCGACATCTTCCCGACCGGCTACCACGGCTGCGAACTCGCCCAGGTACGCCCCGGGGAGAAAGTCGCGGTGTACGGCGGCGGACCGGTCGGGCTGATGGCCGCCTACTCGGCACTGCTGCGCGGTGCGAGCAAGGTCTTCGTCGTGGACCGGGTGCCCGAGCGGCTGGCGAAGGCCGAGGAGATCGGCGCGGTGCCGGTCAACTTCGCCGAGGGCGACCCGGTGCAGCAGATCAAGGATCAGACCGAGGGCGTCGGCACGGACAAGGGCGTGGACGCCGTCGGCTACCAGGCGATGGCGCACGGCGCGGCACACGAGGAACCGGCGACCGTGCTGAACTCGCTCGTCGACACGGTCCGCGCCACCGGTGCCCTGGGCGTACCCGGCCTGTACGTGCCGGCGGATCCGGGCGGCCCGGACGAGCAGGCGAAGCGGGGCATGCTGCTGGTGTCGATCGGCAAGCTCTTCGAGAAGGGCCTGCGGATGGGTACGGGGCAGTGCAATGTGAAGCGCTACAACCGGTTCCTGCGCGACATGATCATCGAGGGCCGGGCGAAGCCGAGCTTCGTGGTCTCGCACGACCTGCCCCTGGACCAGGCCCCCTCGGCGTACGACAAGTTCGACAAGCGCATCGAGGGGTACACCAAGGTCGTCCTGCATCCGTAGACCTCGCGAGAGAACGGCGGTCGCCGCGCCGGTCGGTACCGGCCCTGGGCGGCGGACGTTGCCAGGAGGCTGCCTCGGGCCTGCCTGGACGCGGTGACCGCCCTCCGACCGGCCGTGGCATGCGTCAGCGCAGGGCTTCGGCCGCCACCCCGAGGTCCGAGACGAGCCCGGCGTACGCGGTCTCGCGCTCCGTGGACCGCAGGATCGCCGCGGGATGGAGCGTGGCCACGACCAGCCCGTTGCCGCCGTCGGCCGCGCTTCGGGACGCGGGCCGGTCCCCCACCGGCAGCGGGATGAGGGCGCCGCGGTCCTTCGTCACCCGGAACGACTGCCCGAGCAGCGCCTTGCCCGCCGTCGCACCGAGCGCGACGACGACATCGGGGTCGACGAGATGCAGTTCGGCGGTCAGCCAGGGACGGCAGGCGGTGAGCTCCCGGAGCGACGGCGGCTTGTGGATGCGGCGCTTGCCCCGCTCGGCCAGGGTGAATTTGAAATGCTTCACCGCATTGGTGAAATACGCCTGCCGTTCGTCGAGACCGGCTTCTCTCATGGCTTTCCTCAGGAGATGCCCGGCCGGCCCGACGAACGGCTCCCCCGCCCGGTCCTCCTGATCACCGGGTTGCTCACCGACGAGCATGAGGCGCGCTGAGGCGCTCCCCGAGCCGAAGACGGTGCCGGAGGCATCCAGGAACAGCGGGCACCCCTGGCAGTCCGCCGCGGCACGCCGGTGCGCGGGCAGACCACCTCGTCGGGGCAGATACGGGGTGGCGTCGTAATCCTGGCCGGCCTTTTCGGCGTCGCGTTCCGTCTTCGCTGTCATCGCCCTGCTTCTCTCACCGGCCGCGCAGGTGGCCAGGCGGCCGTAGAAACCCGTCTGTTCGTTCGCACGGCGCTATGTCTCGTCCTCCATGCGAATCACCTTCTTGAGATCCTCCGCCGCCTCGCCCCCCTGGCCTTCCCGGGACTCCAGCAGGGCGGCTGCCAAGGCGTCGAGTTTCCGCTGGATCGCGTGTTCCGCGCGGAGCTCGGAATTCTTCAGCAGCGCGAGGAGGAGCAGCGTCACCGCCGTTATCAAATCGCCTACCAGCAGCTGCCATCCCAGCGAAAGATGCGCGAAATGGACGGCCAGGAAGAGCGCGATCAGAGCGAGGCAGACCACGAAGAAGGCGGGAGAGCTGGTGAAATGTGAAGATTTCCTGGCCAGTTCGGCGAACCGCCCCCGTTGACTTCCGCCCCTTTCCACGGGGTGACGAAGGGTCATGGCACCTGGATACTCACGGGTCGGCAACGGCGTACCACGCCATGCCGAAGGCGCCACCGTTTTTCACTTGAACAGCGACTCTTCACTTGAACAGCGACGGGTCCCACCGCGCCGACGGCCCGCCCGGCGACCGTGGCGGAGGTACGCCCCCTAGCCGCGGCGCCGCGAGTCGATGCCGTTGCCCTGCAACTCGTGGGGCTTGCGCCGGTGGTCCGTCCGGGGGAGTTCCTCGGGCTGGCGGCTCTCCATGGAATCGCCGACCGGTTCGCCGCCCGGCAGCCGGGGCTGTGACTCAGGGTGGGGTGGGCCCGGTTCGCGTGACCTGATGCGCCGTCCCCATGCGAAGGCCGCGATCAGCAGGGCGACGACGAGGACGCCCACGAGCGTGAACAGGACGCCGCTCGTGCCGTGCGGAGCGGCCAGAGGTGCGTACGGATGCGTGGCTTCCCTCAGCAGATTCTCCATGCCGGGCGGGTACCCGACACGGGGCGAGACACGCACCGGGGGCAGGCAGAGCGGGCCTCGGTGCGCTCCCCTCCGCCGCCGTCCCGACGGCCGCGGTGCCATCAGCCGCGCTCCCGTCCACCGCGGTGCCGACCGCCCGGAACGGACCGGTTGCTCGTCTGTTCCGGACGGTCGGCGCGAGTCGCGTGGGGGAGCCTAACTCCCCCCTCCCGCCTCTTACTTCACGTCGAGGAAGTCACCCGTGGAGGTCACCGACGGGGTCGTCGAGGTACCGGCGAAGGTGTAGCGCCAGGTGCCGTCGGCGGACGCCTTCACGGTCGTCTTCAGGTTGCCACGGCTGTCCGAGGTCACGGTCTTGACCGTGCTGTAGCTGCTGGCACCCGTCTTGCGGAACTGGAGCTGTACGGGCTGCTGGGTGTAGCCCGCGTACGTGTCGGTGTCCCAGTTGGCGCGGGTCAGGGCGCCGGTGACCGTGACGGTCTTGCCCTTCGCCACGGGCTCGGGCGAGGCGTTGGTGGTCAGCCGGGCGGCCCGCTTGACCCAGGAGGACTTGTAGGTGTCCTTGGTGACGAAGTCGCCGTCCTTGCCCACCGCGGACGCGAACACACGCCACCGGCCGGCGAGTATGTTGCCGTAGACGGTGGACTTCGGGTCGGCGACGAGGGTGACCGAGCAGGTGGCGGTCGTGGCGTTGACCGTCTTGCAGGTGCCGTGGTCGACGCCCGGGGTCATGGCGCCGTCGACACCGTCCTTCAGGTCGGTGCCGTGCCACAGGAACGCGTAGCCGTCGTAGATGCCGGCCGGGTCGGTGGCGGTCACCGAGACGGTGTACGTCTTCTTCAGGCTGGT
>Ga0207426_1001205_pt1 | contig 22985 bp, 27 predicted proteins | sample AraplaMF_Cvi_mMS_FD_184265 | JGI IMG/M metagenome (GOLD analysis project Ga0207426, IMG submission 184265) | Arabidopsis root microbial communities from the University of North Carolina, USA - plate scrape MF_Cvi_mMS (SPAdes) (version 2) | ecosystem: Host-associated > Plants > Roots > Endosphere... | reverse complement strand
TCGTGCCGGTCGACGAGGGCGAGCTGTTCTACGAGACGGCCGGCTCGGGCCCCGCGGTGGTGCTGCTGCACGGCGGCATGCTCGACCAGCACATGTGGGACGAGCAGTTCACCTGGCTGGTCAACTCCGGCCTGCGCGCGATCCGTTACGACGCCCGCGGCCACGGCCTGTCCTCCACCGTGACCGGCGACTTCGCCCACCACGACGACCTGTGTGCCCTGCTGGACGCACTCGAAGTCCCCAGCGCCGTCCTCGTCGGCCTTTCCCACGGCGCGCGGGTCGCGCTGGACACCGCCCTCGCCCACCCCGGCCGGGTGACAGCCCTCGCGCTCGCCTCCCCGGGAATCAGCGGCCGGGCCTTCACCGACCCCTTCGTCCTGGCGCACATCAAGGAGCAGGTGGCCGCGATCGGCGCACCGGACGGCGCGGAGCGGTATGTCGAACACTTCCTGCGGATATGGGTGGACGGGCCGCATCGTGAGCCGTCCGCGGTGCACCCGGGATTCCGCGAACGGATGCGCGCCTCGGCCGAGGCCAATGTGGAGGTCCATGCCGACGGAATGGGCGCCGGTATGCCCCTCGAAGTCGGCGCCGCCGACCGCCTCGGGGAGATCCGGGTGCCGACGGTCGTGTTCGACGGCGACCTCGACAGCCGGGACATCTCCGCCAACGCCCATGCGATAGCCCTGACCGTCCCGGGCGCCCGAAGGGTCCGAGTACCGGGTGCGGCCCATATGGTCAACCTGGAGAACACCCCGCTCTTCGACCACGAACTGCACGCGTTCCTCTCGTCGCTGGACTACTGACTCACCACGACCGGGCCCCGGTGACCGGTCCGCCTCAGGCCGCGCCGCTGCGGGCCGCGCCCCCGCGGATGGCGGAAAACCCCCACACACCTCGCGCCGCGGGGGTGGCGGTTAGAGTGGCCGGGCCGTGGTGTTCGGGAAGCCGGTGACGGACCTTGAGGTCCCAGCCCGGAGCGGCCCTCGCCACTGTGATCGGGGAGTTTCCACCCCTTCCGCGGGCGCCTGGCGCGCCCGCGGCGCCACTGACCGCAGCCCGCGGCCGGGAAGGCGGGGGCGGACGCGGGCACCCGTAAGCCAGGAGACCGGCCACGGCATCTCACGAACTGATCCACGAGGTGCTGGAGCGTGACCACCCGGATGGCCCTGTCCACCGATACCCCGAACTCCCCTGCCCCCGCCACGTTCCGCTGGCGCCGGCAGGACACCGTCCGTACCGCGGGTCTGATGGCCGTCATAGCCGGGCTGCATGTCGTGGCCTTCGGCGTGCTCTTCCTGCTCGTGGTACCCAACCACTACGCCGTCGGCAGCCAGGTCTTCGGCGTCGGGCTCGGCATCACCGCGTACACCCTCGGTATGCGGCATGCCTTCGACGCCGACCACATCGCCGCGATCGACAACACCACCCGCAAGCTGATGGCCGACGGCAAGCGGCCGGTATCGGTCGGCTTCTGGTTCGCCCTCGGCCACTCCAGCGTGGTCGTGGCGATGGCGGCCCTGGTGGCCGGTGGCGCCCAGCTCGCCGGCACACTGCTCAACGACGAGTCCCGTACGCACCAGATCCTCGGCACCGTCGGCACCACGGTCTCGGGCACCTTCCTCTACCTCATCGCCGCCCTCAACCTCATCGCGCTGGCCGGGATCTGGCGGGTCTTCCGGGGGATGCGCGACGGCCACTACGACGAGGCCGAGCTGGAGCAGCGCCTCGACGCGCGCGGCTTCATGAACCGCTTCCTGGGACGGTTCACCCGCTCCATCTCCCGCCCGGGCCAGATGTTCCCGCTCGGCTTCCTCTTCGGGCTCGGCTTCGACACCGCGACCGAGGTGACCCTGATGGTGATGGCGGGCAGCGGTGCCGCGGCGGGCCTGCCCTGGTACGCGATCCTGTGTCTGCCACTGCTGTTCGCCGCCGGAATGAGCCTGTTCGACACCCTGGACGGCACCTTCATGAACTTCGCCTACCAGTGGGCGTTCGCCAACCCAGTGCGCAAGGTCTACTACAACCTCACCATCACCGGTCTGTCGATCGCCGTCGCCTTCTTCATCGGCACCATCGAGCTGGTGACCGTGCTGCACGACAAACTCGGCCTCAACGACGCGCTGACCGGATGGATTTCCGGCCTCGACCTCGACAATGTCGGCTTCATCATCGTCGGCCTGTTCGTGGTGGTGTGGGCCGCGGCCCTGGCGTACTGGCGACTGGCCGGCGTCGAAAAGCGCTGGGCGGAGCGAGCCGGACGAACCAAGTCGCCGGAGCAGGCCGCGCCGGGTACCTGAGGAACGGGCCCGATCACGGGCCCCAGGGACCCCGAGGCGGCTCCTGAGCCCTCGGGTCCCGGGTCCTCGGCTCCCGCGCCTCAGGTCACTGAGCCCGCCGCGGCGCCCGTCTCCCGGTCCGGCCCCCACTGCTCCAGGGCCGCCGCCAGATCGAGCGGCAGCAGCCGGTCCGGCTGGTCCGGGCCCGGCCAGTCCTCCCGCGGGACCCGCCACATCACCTCGAACTCGTTGCCGTCCGGGTCCTTGGCGTACAGCGATTTGGCGACGAGGTGATCGGTCGACCCCACCAGGGCGCCGCGGTCGACGAGCCGGGTGCGGGCGGCGACGAGTTCGCGGAGCGTGCCGACCTCCCAGGCCAGGTGGTACAGCCCGACCCGCCCGGCCCCGGGCCCCGGCGCGTCCGGCGCCACCGCGAACAGCCCCAGATCGTGATCGTTGAGCGAGCCGGGAGCGCTGAGGAACGCCGCCCGCCCCGGTATCTCGACATCCACCGTCAGCCCGAGGGCCTCGGTGTAAAACGCCACCGACCGTGTCACATCGCGGACGTTGAGCACCGCGTGGTTCAGACGTCGTACGGACATGGAACCTGTTCTCCGATCTCCCGGCAGCGACACCGCCGTGGCACCGCCGCCCTCCCCTGCTTCCGCTCTACCTCGCACACCCCGCCCCTGCCCAGGGCCTGCCGGCCGGTATCCGGTCGGCAGACGTCCCGTCATGGCGCACCTCCGGCGCACACGAGGCAAGGCGGCCAGCCCGGGGGCTCGCCCCCGGCATCACTTCCGTACCAGCAGCACCCCGCCTGCCAGCACCACACCCAGCACCAGCGCGATCACGCCGTGGACCGTCCGATGGGCGCGCAGACCCGGCAGCAGACGGTCGACGGCGTATCGACCGGGCCCGGTCAGCGCCAGGGCCGCCGCACCGGCGGTCAGCAGCAGCTCGTACTCCACTCCCTTGGGCGCGAAGAAGCCGCCGCCCCACTTCACGGCAAGGGCATTGATCATCGTGCCGACGACCGCGGCCGCGGCCAGCGGCGTGAGCAGCCCGAACGCCAGCCCGAGCCCGCCGAGCGTTTCGCTCAGCCCGGCGACGACAGCCATCATCCGGCCCGCCGGATACCCGCTCATCGTGAAGAACTGCCCGGTCCCGTCCAGCCCCGGCCCGCCGAACCAGCCGAACAGCTTCTGGGCGCCGTGTACCGCCATGGTCAGTCCGAGCGCGAGGCGCAGCAGAAGAAGCCCGGTGTCGTAACCGGCCGTAGAGGGGGCGTGGCGGGTGGGGATGTCGAGGCGGGAGGACGCGAGAGTGCCGAGGGGGGACGTCATCAGGAACCGCTCTTTTCGCAGGTCGGGACCGGCCCCGCGAGGCCGCGAACAATTACTTGAAACTTCAAGTCACTGCTTCGACGATACACAGCACCCCCACAACGAACAACAGCGCCTGCGACGGTCCTGAGGCCTTCACCTCCCGCCCGCCGCACGTCCTCCCTGCTCAGGGCGCGGGGGTGCGGATCCGGCGCAACTGACGCCGACGCCCCGAGGAAGGCGGCGATCGCCCGCCCGAAGTACGACCGCGCCACCGCGGGCCGCGGGATTGACGGTGAGGGCCGTCCGATGCGACCCCAGCCGTAGAGCAACTCCCGCGCCACAGACGGTCCGGCCAGGGCTACCATGACCGGCGGCGAAGGCGGGGCCGGCCAGGATGCCGAGCCGCCCGGATCAGCATCCCGGTCCGGGCGGAACCGCCATCAGCCGCAGGTCGTCGGCGAGGGCAAGCCGGCACCCCGCTCCTACACCGACCCCGCGGATCTCTGCGATCGCCGGGACCGGGCAGTCGCTCAACCCCCGGACGAAATGCGCCAGAGCGGAGGCGCATACCGCTCCGGGCGGCTACTGAGCAGAAGCGCTCTCAGCTCCAGGCGTTGAGTACCACTGAGCCCAAAGACTTCGGTGAGCCGGCGAAAAGTCGTATGCGTGATGCCGCGCCCCCGCGCATCGGCCTCGAAATCATCGAGCTGTCGGAGTACCGCTTCCGGATCGATCTCTGGAGGCGCCTGCCCGCCGAGCCGCCCGGCCTGGTGCCGTTCGTCATCGATTTCGGAGAAGCCACAGACCTCCCGGCTGTACTGCTCGACCTGGTGCAAATTCTCCGTGTCGAGGATGGCCCCGGCGAGCTGATTCCGCTGGAGCGCGTCATCGAGGTCGGCCTCGTACACAAAGGGCCCCACATCGGTCAGCGGCACCGGCGCACCGTCGCCGCTCACCTCGCACCGGCCGCGAGCACCCCGAGCCGCGGCGGCCAGCATGGCCGTGGCCTCAGAGGGATGCCACTCCAGGACCGAGCTGACGGGCGCGACGTGCTCCGCGGCGAGAGACAGCACAACGGGACCCAGACGGTCGCGCAGCACCTCGGCAGGAAGCTCGCCATCGAGGCCTGGACCGGCCACCAGAAGCCGTACGGGGAAGTTGAGTTCACAGCACGCCGCGAGGGTGAGGGCATCGGCGAGCGGACTGCGGAGCGTGGCCTCGTCACCCCGGGCGAGGATGTCACCGCCCACGTCCAGGAGGTCAACGGATTCCGGCTCCAAGTACTGCACGAGCTCTTCGAGTTGCCGAACGACGCCCTCCGCGCCGTGATGCGGATCGATCAGCGCAAAGGCCTGCGGGAGCTCAGCAGCCAGCCGGGGAAGCGTCGACCCCGCAGGAGCAATCGCCATGGCATCGGCAGGGACGGTCCGAACGCTTCGGGTGAGAGGCCGAAGCCCCCTGAAATTGGCCGGCCCTCTCGGCCCCGGCACCGGGTCGACCAAGAGCCGATCCCACGCGTAGGAGAAGACCACCGTCGGCGTCTCGCCCCCGTAGAGAGCCGCATTCAGCATCACAGCGGCGACCGCATCGCCGCCACCTCCTGCCGCCACGATCACACGCGTCACATCGCCAGCGTACGGGCATCGACGCGGGCGGGCGGGGCGGCGACGCGACGGCCCGGCGAGCCGGTGCTGCGCTCAGGCAGAGGCCGTGCGGGCCGCGCCGAGAAAATCATCAAGGCCCAGGAATCCGAATTCATCTCGGATGACCTGGGCCTTTGTCGTTTCACACAAGGAGTGGGCACAACAGGATTCGAACCTGTGACATCTGCTTTGTAAGTTCGATCAGCCTCGATCGGCCGCCCGACATAGTGGCTCCGCAGGGAGCCCCCATCGCCGCTCTTGACCGCCTAGAGCCGCCGAAGTTCGTTGCCGTTGATGTCAGCCGTGGATGTCAGTTGCCATCAAAGCGGCATCCTCACGGACGGCGATATGCGGACCGATCAACGCCGGGAGCGGGCTCTGGTCACCGTCACGGTCAGCCACAGCTTGAGAAGGTCGCCGGGATCTCACGGGCTACATCACCGGGTCTCGCCACGCAGCCCGGAGGAAGCGGCTCGGGTTCCATAGTCGTCCAGTGAACGGGCTGGCCTGCCCTCTCCTGATTCACGATCTCGCACCGGGCGTGCCACATATGTAGCTTGCACAGCCTGATATCTGCGAGGGCATCGACGGCGCGGTACGGGCAGCCCTCGCCGTTCTCGACATACCCGCACCGGGCAACGACCTGGCCGTGTTCATCCTTCACGATCATGGCAAGCTCAACGAGTGACCGGCCAGTATCAGACTCAGCCACCTGGGTGTCGCCCGTGAACTCGACCGAGGACGCTCAGCTCTGTGGCTGTCTTGGCACTGCCAGCGCGCCGCCGGCTATAGCGTCACTGCTGACACGGATCGGCCGGTGGGCAGTTTGCGGCTGACCCGCCCGAAGTGACGCGTGCTCGATGGGTGTGGCCGTGGCACGCACACCACGGCCACACCATTTGATCCGTAGCTCTACATAGATCGGTCAGCGACGGCCATACCGACCCCTGAGCGGCCTGGGAGCGTCACCGCCAGTCTGGAGCGGTCGCTGTGGTTGCTGTACTTAGTTGCTGTACCCCCCACCCTCTCAGCGTGCTACCGCATAGCTGTCACTACTGCGGCGACACCAACAAGAAGGGTTCCAATGCTTGTCAGGATCTGAGCCCATGCGCTTATGGCGCGCCTTGACATTCCGCTACGCTCACGCTCGGCAGGGGTGTCGGATGCCTCCATGTCACTCCTTCCTCAGCGCACCTCTGCAAGGTGCGTTCGGAGCCCCGTCCGGGTCTGGCGAGACGTTGCGGGCGGGGCTCTTTACGGCCACGGAACGTATCAGTGATCCCTTAGCTCACGAGTAAATAGGAGATTGTTTTGGCTCCCGTGGAGCTCTCCTTGCAGGGCATCTCGGCGATTCGTAGATCAAAATCAGGCAAGGCTCTCACCTGCATCTTTCCACCAGCGGCATACGCCAAAAGGTGGACACGGTGCTCCTCGGGCCGGACACGGTGCTCCTCGGGCCGGACACGATGCTCCTCCGGCCGGACACGATGCTCCTCGGGCCGGACACGATGCTCCTCCGGCCGGACACGATGCTCCTCCGGCCGGACTCAACCGCCAAAATGAGCGGCACATAACCGCCTATAAGCCGCACCCCCCGGACAGCAGGTTGGCTTGACTTGTGCGGTGCTACGTATCCGACGAGCCGCACAGCAGGTCGACGGAGAGGCTTTGGGCTGGAGCTGCTTTGGCGCGACTGAACATGGCCCTCCACTGCCCCCGGATCGAGTGCCAGCCAGGATGGCGAGAAACCCAGCGGAGCGCCCATGACGGGCTGAGCCACATCGCGGCAGCAGATAGCTCCCCCTCGGCCACGGGCGAGGGTGCGGTCCACTCACGCTCCTGCATCCGTGACGGCGGCGGTACGGCGGCACGCCCCTTGTCGGCCTGCGCGCCCGGAGCGCTCGCCCCACCCCGCCCCCACCCCTCCTTTAGCCAGCCTGGATCGACGGGGCGAATCGCTGCTGGCCAGCAGGAGCAAACGGCGCTACCGGTTGCGTCGCCACGCACTTTCGCGGTCGAGCACTAACGGCTGATGGGGATCTCGTAGACGATCTCGCAGAGCGCGGCGGGTACGACAATGTCCGCCGTCTCCACGGGTCGCCCTTGGTCGCTGTAGTACGTCCGCCGGATGTGGGTGACCAAGCCGCCCTTCTGGATGCCGAGGAGCGACGCCTCTTCGGCATTCGCTTGCCGCGGTTCCGGCTGTTCCACGCCGTGGCTGACCGTGATGCCGATCTCGGCCATACGGTTCACCACGCCCACACCAGCGTGCGGCCCACCCTCCGGGAGGACGACGAGTGTGCCGGCGGTGAGGTCGTACGGCTCCCAGCTCGTCGACAGTTGCACCGGCTTGCCGTCGGCCAAGAATTCGTACACGGTGCGAACGCACAGGTCGCCCTCGGCGATACCGAGGCGCGACGCGATCTCGGCCGGCGCCGGTACCTTCGCCTCGGTCCGGCTCTCCCAATCCCCTTGCTTGCCCACGGCCTTCATGTCCGCGCGAAACGGCGAGCCGTTGGGCTGCTCGCGTACCGAGGAACGGACCATGCGTACGCGCTGACGAGGGGCGGCGACGTACGTGCCCGATCCAGCGTGGCCTTCCAGCACTCCCTGCGAGATCAGCAGCTCTTGAGCCCTGCGGATCACGTTCTCACCGACGCCGCCCTCCTGGGCGAGTTGGGCGCGCGACGGGAGCCGGTCTCCCGGCGTCCACTCATGCTCCGCGATCCGGCGCCGGAGCTCGTCAGCGATGCGGAGATACGGCGGCTGCTCAGGCATATGGAAAATCTAGTCCACTAGCTCTAATCTAGTTAACTAGCTTCACTCCAAGTGATCGCCGATGACGGAGGCTGCCCTGTGCCTGCTTCGGAATTAAGTGCCGAAGGCATCGCAGCCCGGTTGTCCGCCGTCGGCCTCAGCCCTCGCGTGGAGCAGCACGCCCAACTCACATCGATCGAAGCGGAGGTACCGGAATCGCTCTCCGCCGAGTCGTGGCGGGAGGTCTTGGAAGCAGTGGCGGAGGCCGATCGATTCGGGCTCCTCGCCAACAGCTTGAAGGGCCGCACCTTATGGGCGGCCGTACGCACAACGGCCCCCGCGACGGGCGATGTCCGGGGGCCTGGCCGTCAGCGATAGGAGCTGATCGACGTGTTCAACCGTATCTGCCATACCGTCTCGCACACCGGAGAGCGGTGCGTCCTGATGAGCCAGCGCTCCCCGATGCCCGGCGGGCCGGCCGTCGCGCCTCGCAATCGCTTTGCACACAGCTGGTTCGCGATGGCGGAGGCCCTTTGATGCCTCCTCGCCAGCAGCTTCGCTTGATCCATACGAACGCCATTCCCTACCAGTCGAGTTCCTGCCGGATCGGTAGGCACCGTGAGTGCGCGCACTCCTCTCCCGCTGCCGCACCAATCGGTATCCCCGTGGTCTACGAGGCGTGCAGTTGCTCCTGCCACACGGTGGCCGCCAACGGCAGTGACCGGACTGAGGTGCCCCAGTGAAGGCCGGGGCACCGGGCGATGCAGTGGCCGTTCCTGTCGAAATCACCTCTGCGAGCGTGCAGCGCGGCGACGTCATCCAGATCGGCGGTCAACTGTGTCGCGTGACCGATCTTCTCCAGCTTTCCGGTGGAGCGAAGCGCCTGCGCTTCGAGTCGGGCGAACTGCTCACCGTGCACTCGCGCACTCGGCTCGTAGCGCTGCGGACGCTGAGAAGGTGGTGATGCAGCCCGTGCCGTCCCGCCGTCACATCATCGCCGACGACATCCGGAACAAGATCTCGAATGGACGGATCAAGGCCGACGAACGCCTCCCCTCCGAGGCGCAACTCGCTTCCCGCTACGCGGTCAGCACGCCGACGCTTAGGAGCGCCCTCGCGGTCCTCCAGAGTGAAGGGCTTGTCGAGAAGATCCACGGCAAGGGGAACTTCGTCCGATACCCCCGCCGCAGAATCACGTACATCGGCGGTGGTCACGCACTCAGGACGGAGTCCTCGGCCGAGTCGGCGTTACGCGTCAGCATCCGCACCACCAACCTCCAGGCACACGGTCAACTGACCGGCCTGCTGGGGGTGTCGGAAAGCAGCCCACTCACCGAATTCCTCTGCATCAGCCACGAGGGGAAGTCGCCGCACAGCCTCGCTCGCATCTACGTACCCCGCGACCTGTCGCCGGCCGACGTTCCAGCCGAATCGCACTGCTGCAAGAGCGTTGAGACGAAGCTGGCAGAGCTCCGCCCACCCCTGGCCGAAGTCCGGGAACGAGTCAGTGCTCGCCCTCCGACACCAGAGGAAGCGGTGACTCTTCGGATCAGCTCGGCCCTGTCAGTGCTCACGATCACGCGGGTGGCGGCTGACCGCATGGGACGCGTAGTCGAGGCGGCGCTCCTGGTGCTCCCAAGCGACCGCGCCGACGCATTCTTCACCACCCACCACATGACCGACGAGAGGACAAGCGGAGGATGACGACCCACAACGAGCTGCGGCTCCTCCCGTGGTCAGGCCCCGAGGGCAACCCCTGCTATTTGAGCACCGAGGACAGCGGCGGCTACCTGTCCCGCCTGGCCGACAACACCGAAGCGGCGCAGCTGGAAATGTCAGGCGAACTCCTGGAGCACGCGCTCGAAGTACTCGGCGACGGGGAGCCAGAACCGAAAAAGGTCTGGCTTCTGGCAATGGACATGACTGAAGCCCTGCGCGACGTGCGTCGTGTAGCGATCAGTCGCGGTCACCGCCTACCGTTCGCGGATCCTCCCGCTTGCGAAGGAGGGGACGAGGGCCCTCAGCCGCCGGCCGCAGCCTTCGGCTAGCAGCAACACGTCGAATGGCAGGGGGCCCAGTTTGCGCATGGGGCTCCCTGCCGATGTCAGAGCACTCATCCACGGCTACGAAAGACCCGGTACGCCCCATCGCAGGAAAAAAGCGAAATAAGGGTCAGAGATATAGAGTTTGCCCAGTTCCACGTCGTAGTCGACTACCGGTTCGCCCTCGATCTCCTTCGTTGCGATTTTGGTCATTTCCTCAAGGATTCGCGTGACCTCGTGCCGCTGGGGAGAATCACTGGCCAGGACGTCCTTCAGCGCGGCCCTGATCTCTTCGTAGGTCAGCTCGGTCCCCGGCCCTGTGTGGGCAATCGCAGCCAGCACTGCGCCGTAGATGTCGGTAGTGTCCCCCGACTTGAGCTCCCTCTCCTTGCGGTCGGTTCGTTGGCGGGGGCCACGCGCAAGTAGATCAAAGGCTGATTTCGAAGCCATTGACGCACGATTGGCGAAGAAGGTCCCCCAGTCCGGTGCGATGAGTTGGCGGTACTCATCTTGCACGTACCGATAGCCATTCGATTTGCAGAGCTGCAAGCAGAAGTCCTGCATTAGGTGCGGGCTCGCAAAACTCTCTTCCGAGAGTCGCCCGATAAGCGATTCGTTTTTGTCGATGAGTTTCAGTGCGTCGAACCCTTTGCGGGCGATTCCCGCGAGTTCTTCTTTGCTCCAGAATCCGACGCTGATTTGTTGAACCCGACCGGTCATCTCGCGCTCAACACGCACTACATCGTAAGCCCGGTGCGGTACAGCGATCACGACTACTCGGAGGCCGTCGAAGATGAGATCCTTTAGAGACCTCACGATCTCCATCTGGAGATCCTGAGGCATGTAATGGAAGTCATCAATGATCAGAGGTGTCGTTCCTCCGCGGAGCGCTTCCCTTACCTGGGTTGCTACATTTCGAGAGCGGGAAACCTTCTCTCCGATTGTTGAGCCGATGATCTCCTTCTTGTCCGCTCCTCCCTTGAGGATGCCGACGTTAGCTTGCCCTGTGACCGTTCGCCAGGCTTCGTCTTTACTGTCTGACGTGCGCTCAATGGAGGTGAAGAGGTCCAGGTGCTCGGCGATTGTCTCCCAGAATTGCTCCGAGGAGCTTATCGCTCCGCCGGATAGCCAAATTCCGTCACTGGGTGGAATGATGCGTCGAACAAGGACGGTCTTGCCGGTTTTGGTGGATCCAGAAACCGAGAGAATTCGATAACCCTCATCCAGGTAATCCTGAATCTGTTCTTCCAAATTCAGTTCACTGCGCGGATTATAGGTGATTGTGGGTGGGCCACCGGCTACGAAGACCTGGCCTACGCGGAGCATCTCGCCATCCATGAGCTGATCGTAGTGGCTCATGGGCGATGGGTGCTCCGAACTCGAAGATCGGCGGAGCGGATTTGGGTGAGTGATCATGGCTCCGTAAGCTCCCGGCGAGTTGGGCGGTCTGTGGACCTACCCGTTAAAGCACGAGGTTGGGGCCGTGATCTTAGAGGCTCGCCCCAAAGTGGCTGCCTAGAGCCGTAGCCACTGAGGGTGTGTCCCGCTTCATGCCTGTAGCGCGCCCGCGCCGTGCACGGGCCTTGAGTTGGGTGGCGACTGGGTTTGGTAGCCGTCCAACACGTAGAGCCTGGTGCACGGTGACCCCTCGTTACGAACTGCCAGTGGGGCGGTCGCTGAGGTCTGCTCGGTTGGTAGCCAGTGGTCCTGCGGCCGGTGCCCAGCAGCTGGGATCGCTGTGCCTGCTGTAGCCCGCTGGGCTGTAAGCAACACAGCACGGCGAGCTGACCAGTGCTTTAGGAGTTCGAGCAGACGGGTCTACGTAGAGCCTCTGACTGCACGCCGGCGCGCTGCTTCCGACCGCCCAACGTTGCGCGCGTCCATTGCGGTTGATGTCAGATGGTGATGTCAGCTTGCATGGCCACATGGACCGCATCGAACACCGCGCGCCACTGGGGCCCGGCCGCCCGCGAGCTCTCGGTGCGGAGGTGTTCCCGGACGGCGGGAGCAACGCTATGGTGCGTCGCCACCTCGCCGGCCCTCCGGTGCCCTGATCCAGGGTGACTACCTCGCCATCATCCGACAGACCGGATTTCTGTTGGCTACCAATGGGCGCCTTTACGATCACCTAAGCGGCTACTGTGTGAGGCTATCCACTTGATCGGAGAGGGTACATGGCTCAATCTGTTGACATCGCAATTGTCGCTGCCGCTGCCTCTGTGGCGGGAGGATTGATGAGCGCCCTGGCGGTCACCGCTGTTGAGTTCATGCGTGGCAAAAATGAACGGCTCCGAGAGGCGGCGGCTCGGCGACATGAATCTGATGCGGCTCTGAAGCAGGGAATTAGAGACGCGATGTCTGCAGTGAGAGTCACATCCCTAGATTTCGGGCTCAACGCAAAACGGGTGATGTCACTTCGACTGGCCGCTCAGGCCGAAGATTCTGAGGGAGAACCTAGCCTGCAGACTCTACGAGAACAGTACGTCGATGCAATCCAGGCCGCCGAGGCGCTGTGGGTGGCGTCAGACGACAGGTTGGTTCGAAAATCCGTAGAATCCCTTCGCCTGGAGCTAAGTAAACTGCTTCAGTGTGTCGAGGGTTTTGAGATCGCGCCGGATGTTGATGCGATGGATTCCGTTCTGCTGCATCGATTGAGGCTAATCGGGCTGGCCATTTATCCCACCGGTCAAGGGCGTGATGATTACGAGTACCAGCGTATGCTGGAGGCAGTTTCGGAGGATAAGCAGAAACTGGGGTTTTAGCCGTTGCCGTCGAGCAAATGTCATTCCTTCCGGCAAGAGGTCGGTGGAGCGGGTTTGGCCGGTGTCCTGCCCGGTTTGGGGTCGAGCATGATCAGGGGGCCGTACGCTGGCCGGCAACTCGGGCAGGCTTGTGAGCTGCCCGGAATTTGAACGAGTGGCCCCCTGGTCTTGCTCGACGCGGGACCCGAACCGGGGAGGTGGGTAAAGCCGTGGAGCCGACCGCCCCCACCCCGGCCTGGTCTTTCGCCCCTTGTGGGCGCGGGCGTCGACGCCGCGCGGCCCCGGCGGCGGAGACGAGGAGGGAGCCGTGCGGCGGCGACGGCCGGCGCCGCCGCGCTGTGCGCGGCACCTCTGATCTGTGATCTGACTGCTTGCAGTTCCAGGAGGCCGGGAACGTCAGTCCGCCTGCGCCAACGTGTGGTGTGCTCCTGAACTGCCCCTACCTCGGGGCCGGATAGCGAGCGCAGCGAGCCTTGATGAAGTAGAGAAAGTTCTATCGCGCCGGCATCAGTTGCTTGCCATCATGGCTCCGCACATGAGGTCCCGCCCCGTCCAGGGCATCCAGGAGTCGGATCGAGTAGACCTCGGACATGGACTCCGCCACTTCCTCGGGCGTGAACCAGGTGACCGCCGTCGACTCGCCGGAGGTGCGCTCCTCGCCTCCCACCGGCTTGCAGCGGAAGACCAGGGCGACGATGCCTCGTGTCGTGTTCTTGTAGACCCCGGTGAGCTCGTCGACCTCGACGTGGATGCCCGTCTCTTCCCAGACCTCGCGCCGTACGCCGGCCTCCGGGGTCTCTTCGAGTTCGAGCACCCCGCCCGGGAGCTCCCAAGCGCCGTTGTCGGCCCGCCGGATTGTCAGAAGCTTGCCGTCCTCGCGGACCACTACTCCGGCCACGGACACGGAGTGCAGTGGCGTTGACTGGGCTTCCGGGGCGCTGTTACTCATGTACAGGAGCATAGGAGGATGGGAAGAGCTATGGGAACCGCGGTAGGAGGGGGTAGGGCCGTACCTCGATACGTGCAGATCGCCGACGAGATCGTGCAGCAGATCAGGGCTGGGGTCCTCAAGCCCGGCGAGATGGTGCCGAGTGAATCCGAGCTGGTCGAGCGCTACGGCGTATCGGGCGGCACGATCCGTAAGGCGATGGTGGAGGTCCGTGCGAGCGGCCTGGTGGAGACGCGCCACGGCAAGGGCTCGATCGTGAAGGACCGGCCGCCGGTACGGCACCGCTCTTCCGACCGCTTCCGTCGCTCACACCGGCAGGGCGGCAAGGCCGCGTATCTGGCGGAGTCCGCGCAGTCGGGAGCCACGGCCAAGGTCAGTGTTCTGTACATCGGGCCCATGGAGGTCCCGGAGGACGTGGCTGATCGCCTCGGGGTCGAGCCCGGCACTCAGGTCCTCGCGCGGCGGCGGCTCTACTTCCGTAATGGCACTCCGGTCGAGACGGCCAGCTCGTACCTGCCGTGGGACGTGGTGAAGGACATCCCCGAGCTCTTCGCCGAGAACCCCGGCGGTGGCGGTATCTACGCCCGACTCGAAGACCACGGGCATGAGTTCGCGGAGTTCGTTGAGACCTTGCAGGCCCGGTCGTCCTCCAAGGCTGAAGCGTCCGAGCTGGCGCTCAGTCCTGGTGCTCCCGTCGTGCATCTGGTCCGTGAGGCGCTGACGACCGAAGGTCGCGTGGTGGAGGTCTGCGACACCCTCATGGCCGCTGACCAGTTCGTTTTCAGTTACCGCATCCCTGCCACGGACTGACGCTCGCTCAACTCTCCTCAGCCCGCCCCGACTTCTTCGTCGAGGCGGGTTGACTCATATACAGGAGTCAGGCACTCTTCTTCATGTCACTCATGTACATGAGTGACGGAGTTCAGCATCTATAGAGGAGTGATCAGTAGTGCGTCAGATTCCCGTCGACACCTCCGCCGCAACCGTGATGGTCGCGAAGCAGCCGCAGATCAAGGTCAAGGACCGCCGTACCGGCGAGGTCGCCCTCGACGCCGAGACCGGGGCGAAGTTGATGACCGTGGACGTGATGTTCGCCGCCAACGACGCGGTGGAGATCCTGTCCGTCACCGTCCCCGAGGGCGGGGTGTCCGGTGAGCTGGGCATGGGCACTCCGGTGGCCCTGACCGGCCTCATCGCCCGGCCGTGGGAGAACGAGTTCAACGGGCAGAAGCGGCACGGCATCGCCTTCCGCGCCGTGGCCGTCACCTCGCTCGCCGCCGGTGGCTCGCAGGCTGAGGCGGCCTGATCATGGCCCGGCTCTCGGTCGTACTGCTGCTGGTCGTCGCCACCGCTCTCGTACTGCGGTGGCGGCGCCCCGCCTGGTACTGGATGACCTTCGGGGCCGTCGTCGCCGCGCTGCGGGTCTTAGTCCGGTACGCCTCTGTCATGGACGCCTGCGGCCTGACGGTCCCGCCTCCGCGCTGGCGGCTCGCGCTCGCCCACATGGCAGATCGCCCGGCCCCCGAGTCGCGTGCCTCACGCATCCTCCGTCTCCGGCCGACCCGTACCGGGCTCGTCCTGCGGCTCAAGCTCCGTCCCGGCCAGGACGTTTTCGATGTCTCCTCCGCCACCGACCGGCTGCGGCACTCCTTCGGGATGTACGGCGTCACCGCCAGGGAGATCCGCTCCGGGGTCGTCGAACTGCGAATGACGGGCTACGACGTGCTCAAGCGCGTGCAGATGCCCGCCAAGCTTGACCGCGCTCCGATGCGCGTGCCTGTCGCACTGCGCGAGGACGGATCGGTCCATTACCGCGACTACCGGACCGTTCCGCACGGGCTCACTCTCGGGGCCACCGAGTCGGGCAAGTCCGTCTACCAGCGCAACCTGGTGGCCGGCCTCGCCGCTCAGGACGTCGCGCTCGTCGGTATCGACTGCAAGCAGGGCGTCGAGCTGTTCCCGTTGGCTCGCCGCTTCTCCGCCCTCGCCGACAACCAGGACACCGCTCTCGAACTGCTCGAAGCCCTGGTCTCGCACATGGAGTCCGTCTATCAACTCGTCCGCGAGGAACAGCGCATCAGCGTGAACATCCCGGACGCGGAGATCGCCGCCGACATCTGGGATCTGGCTGATGACCTGCGTCCCACGCCCGTCGTGGTCCTGGTGGACGAGGTGGCCGAACTCGCGCTCTTCGCCTCCAAGGAGGAGGAGAGGCGCCGGGACCGGATTGTCACCGCGCTCGTCCGCCTGGCCCAGCTCGGCCGCGCCGCCGGCATCTACCTGGAGATCTGCGGCCAGCGCTTCGGCTCTGAACTCGGCAAGGGCATCACGATGCTCCGGGCCCAGCTCACCGGCCGGACCGCGCACCGGGTCAACGACGAGGCCAGCGCCAACATGGCCTTCGGCGACATCTCCCCGGACGCCGTACTGGCCGCCATCCAGATACCCGCAGACGCCCCCGGCATCGCCATCGTCGGTGACTCGACTGGCGGCTGGTACCGCATCCGGGCCCCGCACACCTCGCTGCGCGAAGCAGTGAACCTCTGCAACAAGTACGCCGACCGCACGCCGGACCTGCCCGTGCTCGCGCCCTTCCGGCCTGCCGTCGCTTCTCCGGCCTCCACCGCCGTATCGCTCACCAAGGCGTCCACCACGACTGCCTGACCCTCCCGCTCCAAGGTCGGCGCCACCTCGACGCGCCAGGTCCCTACCCCCTCCATGCCAGACCCCGGAAGGAGAACCGTCATGGGACGCATTCGCCCGGACCCCGTTCTCGTGCAAGCCGTCATCGCCGGAGCTCTTTCCTTCGCCCACCTTCACGACCTGGCCGCCGCTGCCGGACAGGACGGCTGGAAGGCATGGGCCTACCCGATCAGCGTCGACCTGCTGCTGGTCGCGGCCTGGCGGCGACTCCGCAACGACGGCTCGTCCCGGCTCGCCTGGTGCTGGTTCGTGATCGCTCTGGTGGCCTCGCTCGGCGCCAACGTCGCGACCGCCGGATTCCTCGACCTCCAGCACCCGCCCGCCTGGCTCCGCTTCGGCATCGCCGGATGGCCGGCACTCGCCTTTCTCGGCGGGACCCTGCTGGCCCATACGCAGAGTGCGGCGGAAGCCGCCGATCCCGGCCTGTCAGCCCACGTGACTCCGGCACCCGCTCCCGTACCGGATCCGGTCGTTGCCGCTGAACCTGCGGCCAAGCCAGCCGAGTTGGACGCTGGCCTCCTCCCCGCGGCTGAACCGCCCACCGAACCATCCCTGCCGGCGCCTGCACCTGCGCCCGTCCCGGCCGCGCTCGTCGCCCACGCCCGCAAGGTCGCCGACGAACACCGCGCCCGGACCGGAGACCAGATCGACACCGACACCCTGCGGGCCCGCCTCGGCGTCCCGCCCCAGCTCGCCGACTCCATCGCCGCCCAACTCACCTGACCAGCAAGGAGAACTGCCATGCCTGCCCGCGACCACTTCCACTCCGTCATGCGAATCGGCCCCGTACAGATCGGCACCTACCGCGACCGCTACGGCCGCACCAAGCACGCCGCCGTCTGCACCGCCGACCGCTGCGGCTGGTCCGCCGACTTCTCCAACCGCTCGGCCGCCCAGCTCGCCGCCCGCACCCACCGCTGCACGGTCCGCTGACCGACTGAGGAGACCCCCATGGACGTCCCGCTCTGGCTCGCCCTGATCGCCGTCGGCTACCTCGGCATCAAGCTCATCCGCCCGCCTTGGTGGCTCGTGGCCGTGATCCTTCTGGGCGGCTTCCTCCTCGCCGACAGCCTCCTGGCCCCCGCCATCAACACGGTCGTCAAGTAACGCTCACGGAAGGGAGATCCACCATGTTCCGCCCCAAGGTCCCGACCAACCCGACCCCCACCGGACTCGTCATCCATCCCAACGTCGAACCGACCGCCACTGTGCGCCCCACCCCGGCACCGGCTCCCGTCGCTCAGTCCTCGCCTCGCCCCGCGGTTCAACTCACGCCCGGCACTGCAGTCGCCCTCGTCGGCGGCGGTACAGCCGTGGTCCTGGTCGTTGGCGCCGTCCTGGTCTCGATGCTCCTCGCGGTCGCCATCAGCGGGGTGTCCGTCGCCGTCTGCGCGGTCGTCCTCCGCTCCCTGCTCGTCTCCGGGCGCACGCACCGCTGACCGGCCCCCGGGCGGCCTCAACCGCCAAGTCTCCGCCGCCCGGGAGCCGTCCTCCTGTCCGAACCACAGATCCGGAAGGAACCCCCATCATGACCGACCGCACCCGCGTACGCGGGAGGTCGCCCGTGCCTGACGCACTCCTCGACCCAACCACCCTCCGCGACCTGCTGAGGGTGGCCTCGGCCCCCGACTACGACCGCTGGGCCGACCAGATCCACCGCACCGGCGGCTGCTCCGACCCCATCCACCTCACCGGCTGGACCCTCACCAAAGACCGCGCGTCCGGCGAGACCCTGCACCACTACTCGACCGCCTCCGAACCCGGCGGACGCCTCCGCCTCGCCTGCGGCAACCGACGTGCCTCCCGCTGCCCCGCCTGCGCCTGGACCTACGCCGGGGACACCTACCGCCTCATCCGCGCCGGCCTGGCCGGAGACGACCGCCGCGACATCCCCGCCGCCGTCCGGGACCACCCCCGCGTCTTCACCACCCTCACCGCACCCTCCTTCGGCCCCGTGCACAACCGGCCCGACCGAGGCGCCTGCCGCTGCGGCACACAGCACCACACGGACGATCCGGCGCTCGGCACCGCCCTGAACTCCGAGACGTACGACTACGCCGCCGCCGTCCTGTTCAACAACCACGCGGGCGATCTCTGGCAACGCTTCACCACCCGACTCCGCCGCGAACTGGCCGCCCGCGCCGGCCTCACCCAACGCGACCTCAAGGAATCGGCCCGCCTCTCCTACGGCAAGGTCGCCGAATTCCAGAAGCGCGGCGCCCTCCACTTCCACGCAGTTATCCGCATCGACGGACCGGACGGACCCGGAACACCGCCTCCGTACTGGGCAAGCGTCGACCTACTGACCAACGCGATCCGCGCCGCCGCCGCGCACTCCTACACCTCGGTCACGGCCCCGGCCGCAGGGGACCAGCCCACCCGGACCTTCCGCTGGGGCACACAGCTGGACGTACAGCCGGTCAAGGCGTTCGGCGACGGCTCCGACATCACCGAACAGGCGGTGGCCTCCTACGTGGCGAAGTACGCGACCAAAGCCGCCGAAACTACCGGCACCCTCGACCGCCGCATCGGCGAACTCAGCGAGCTGGACCACCACCAGGTCCCCGAACACACCCGCCGCCTGATCACCACGTGCAAGACCCTGGATCCGCTGTACCCGGATCGTCGCCTCTGGGCCTGGGCCCACATGCTCGGCTTCCGCGGCCACTTCTCCTCCAAGTCCCGCCGCTACTCAGTCACCCTCAGCGAGCTCCGCGCGGCCCGTGCCGACTTCCGCGCAGCCCAGGAACGCCAAGCCCTCGGCCTCGACCCCCCGGAGCCGGACACCGTCCTGGTCCTGACCGACTGGCAGTACGCCGGCCACGGCCACACCCCCGGCGAATCCGCCCTCGCGGCCACCATCGCCCGCGACATCCAGGCCAACCGCGACACGGCACGCCAAGCCTGCGCCGACCTCGAAGCCAAGGAGGACTGGACATGAGCACCGACACAAGCCAGTTGCTGACCGTGCCCGAGGTCATGGCGCAGCTCAAGTTCGGCCGCTCCAAGGTCTACGACCTGATCCGCTCCAAGCGCCTCACCTCCATCACCGAGGGTCGCGCCCGCCGCATCCCCGAGACCGCGCTGCACGACTACATCCGCGGCCGGATTGAGGAGGCCGCGTGATGGCACAGCAGCGCAAGCGCAACCCCAACGGCGCCGGCACCATCACCAAGCGCAAAGATGGTCGCTACCAGGCCGCCGTCTACGTCCCCCAGCCCGACGGCACCCGCGCCCGCAAGTTCGCCTACGGCAAGACCTGGGCCGAATGCGATGCCAAGCGCCGTGAACTTCTCGCCAAGGTCGACGACGGCATTCCCGTGCCCACTCGTTCCGCCAAGCTCGCTGAGTGGCTGCCGTACTGGCTGGAGGAGATCATCAAGCCCCGGCGCAAGCCCACAACGGCGGCGAAGTATGAGACTCATATCCGCCTCTACCTCGTGCCGGAGCTCGGCAAGAAGAACCTGGAAAAGCTGAGTGCGCGGGATGTACGTATGGCCCTCGCCAGGATCGCCAAGGCCAGCACGTCTGCGACGGCGAAGGAATCGCACCGGGTTCTTCGTTCCGGCCTGTCGGCCGCGTGCCGGGAAGAGCTGATCACCCGCAACGTGGCCAAGCTGGTGGAGGCTCCGAAGGTCGACACGTACGAAGGGCAACTGTGGACGCTGGAGCAGACTCTCGCCTTCACCCTTGTCGCCAGGCGCGACCCCCTGTATGCGGGCTTCATGCTCGCTGTGGGCCTCGGTCTGCGGCGGGGTGAGATCGTCGGGTTGCGGTGGCAGGACATCGACCTCGACAGCCGTACGGTCCAGATCCGCAAGCAGCGTCAGCGGGTCCGCGGTGAGTACTACGAGGACGACACGAAGAACCGCCGCAAGCGGACGCTGCCGCTGCCCCTGCTCTGCGTGGCACCCCTTCGCTGGCAACGGCTGCGGCAGGAAGCTATGCGTGTCAGTGCAGGCGTCGACTGGCACGAGAGCGATCTTGTCTTCACCACACGCACGGGCCGGGCGATCGAGGGGAGCAATGTTCTTCGTTCGTTCCACCGGCTGACGGCCAAGGCGGAGATCCCCCGCATCCGGGTCCACGATGCCCGGCACGGGGCGGCGACTCTGCTCGCGGCCGGCAACGTGCATCCCCGGGTCGCGATGGAAATCCTTGGCCATAGCAAGATCAGCGTGACCATGGACATTTACACCCACGTCCCCGACACCCTGAAGCGGGAAGCCGTGGCGCACATGGACCGGATGCTCGGGCCACGTCGTCGCTGAACGCCCCCGTTGATGTCAAACCTGGATGTCAAAGACCCCCTACCATGATCAGTAGGGGGTCTTTTGACTGGTGGGCACAACAGGATTCGAACCTGTGACATCTGCTTTGTAAGAGCAGCGCTCTACCGCTGAGCTATGCGCCCTTGCCGAGCCGACAGACTACCTTGCCTCCGGGGCTGAACTGCAAACCAGTGCTCGAAGGGCGAACTTACCGGCCGGTGTGTTCGTTCCGGTGAGTGGGAGAATGACATTCGGTCCTGGGGCGATCCGATCGGGAGAGGGAAGTGACGGCGACAGACACTCAGCCGCATGAGCAGCGAGAACGCCGTCGCGCCCGTGGGGGCCCGGTCCGGGATGTAGTGGCGCTCATGTTGCTGCCGTTGCCGCTGGTGGTGGCGATGGCGCCATGGTCGTTCGCGGGTGGCGGGACCCGTCGCTGGTTCGGGCGGGGGGAAGGCCAGCGGGCCGACGCGCAGGCCGCGAAGGATGCCGCGGCGGCGTCGTTCTACGAGCTGGACACCGCGCACCGGGATCTGCGGATCTCCATAGAGACGATCACCGCCGTCGACACCTCGCCGCCCGCGCGGAAGGCCGCGGACGAGTACGAGGGCTTTGGCCGGCGGATCGACGAGGTGAGTCAGGGATACATCACCGCGGTCGACTCCCAGGACCTGGACCGGGACGACCTCGACGGCGCCGCGATGGCGCGGGCGCGGGCCGATCTGACCCGTGCCAAGCAGGAGCTGGACCGGGTCAAGGGCGAGCTGGACCGCTTCGCGCAGGGACTGGGGCCGTTGCTTCAGTCCGCCGAGACGCAGCTGGCGCGGCTGGCCCCGGCCGTGGAGCGGGCCCGGCAGGCACTGCTGGCGGCGAGCAATGCGCTGGACGCGGTCCGCGCGCAGGGTCTGAAGGCCGATGATCTCGCGGCCCGGCTGGCGGCGCTCGGGCCGGAGCTGACCAAGCTCAATCAGGGCGCCGGGCAGCATGGCGTACAGGAGACGATCCGGCGCGCCGATGATGTGCTGCGCCAGGCCGAGGGCGTACGGACCGAGGCCGAGCGGCTGCCGGGAAAGGCCGCGGAGATCGACAAGCGGCTGGTGTCGCTGCGGACCCGGGCGCAGGCGATCACGACGCGTGCCGGGAAGGTCGATCCGGTCCTCAGCGAGCTGCGGCGGCGGTACAGCGCGGCGTGCTGGCAGGACCTCCAGCAGGTGCCGGAGCAGGCCGCGCAGTCCGTCCAGCAGGCCGAGGTCAAGCTGCGGGAGGCGCAGCAGGCGCGGGACGAGCAGCGCTGGGCGGATGCCACGAGCCGGCTGGCGACCGTACGCGCCCTGCTGGACACCACCGATGAGGCGGTCTCGGCGGCCGGTGACCGGCTACAGCGGCTGGACGCGGTCTCGTTCGACCGGCAGAAGGAGGTCGAGCGGACCCGCTTCGCCGTACGGGACGCGCAGCGGCTGGCGATGAGCGGGCGCAGCACCCCCGACCCGCGGCATGCCGGTCCCCTGGACGATGCGGTGGCGCGGCTGGACCGTGCGGTCGCGGGCCTGGAGGGGCGCCATCCGGACTGGTGGCACTTTCTGCTGGAGACCGAGGCGGTACGGGAGACGGCGGCCCGGGTGGTGCAGGAGATCCGGGAGACCAGGGGCGGGACCGGGACCGGCGGCTGAGACTCCGGGGACGGTCTCGGGGTGTGGCAGTCCGGTGTGCGGGCTGGTGCCGCCGGGCCGGAAGCCGGCAGGCCAGGAGGGCGGCTCCGTGCTGCCTCGCCACCGGGTGCGATGGCGTGAACCCCTGCCCGGGCGGATCCTGGAGTGGAGTACGGCCCAGTCGGCACCTGCGCGAAGGAGGCCGGACATGGCTACTGGGGCTACTGGCCAGACCCTGCACGGGCCCGTGAACCCGCTCCACCGGGCGAAGCAGCGGCACCACACACGGCTTGACGAGCATCTGCCCGTGGACCACCGGCTCAGCAAGGTCTACCGCATCGGCGCCGGGCTGATGGGCCTGGTACTGATCGCATTCGGCATCCTCGGGCTGACCCACCACATCGGCTACTTCGACACCGGCGGCGACACCGTTGCCGGGCTGAACACCAATGGCACGCTGAGCGTGCTCTCGATCGTCGTCGGCGCCATCCTCGTCGTCGGCATGGTGATCGGCGGGAACTTCGCCTCGACCCTCAACATCGTGCTCGGCGGCCTCTTCCTCCTGAGCGGATTTGTGAACCTGGCGCTGCTGGACACCGGCG
>Ga0207426_1001204_pt1 | contig 22997 bp, 23 predicted proteins | sample AraplaMF_Cvi_mMS_FD_184265 | JGI IMG/M metagenome (GOLD analysis project Ga0207426, IMG submission 184265) | Arabidopsis root microbial communities from the University of North Carolina, USA - plate scrape MF_Cvi_mMS (SPAdes) (version 2) | ecosystem: Host-associated > Plants > Roots > Endosphere... | reverse complement strand
AGGCGCTCCTGCTCTATAACATCGGCGACAAGGAGCTGACCGCGGGCGAGCTGCGCACGCGCGGTTACTATCTCGGCTCCAACGTCTCCTACAATCTGAAGAAGCTCGTCGAGCTCGGCTTCCTCGATCATCAGCGCTCGCGCGTTGATCGCCGCTCGGTGCGCATCCGCCTGACCCCGCAGGGCCAGGAAGTCCGCCGCATCGTCGACGCGCTCTACCAGAAGCACGTCAAGACGGTCGAGCAGGTCGGTGGCATCTCGGGCGAGGAGTTCTCCACGCTCAACAAGTCGCTGCACCGTCTCGAGCGGTTCTGGACCGACCAGATCCTGTATCGCCTCTGAGCTTTCCGAGGGATCAAGGCCAAGCCGGCCCCGACAACAAGACCGGCAAGCCTCCCGAACGTGCCTAAACTTCCCCAAGCGCGCCGGCCCGGAGTTGCCCCCGGACCGGTGCGTTTTGCTTTTTTGCGCCTGCGAAAAAATTCACCGGCGCGTGGAACGAGTTCCCGTCCCGGCGCTTATCCCTCCCGTATCGGAGGCTACGATGCTGGTCGAGCGCGGCTTGGGGGTGATGAACGTGGAACTCGTGAGCGAGGCCTACGCCATCGCCGCGAACTATCTGCGACGCTCCGGCGCGATCGCCGACACGCTCGTCACGGACGAACATCTGCTCGGGATCATCGTCAAGCTGCTCCACCACGGCGAATTCAACAAGATCAGGCTGGCCAACAAGGCCATCGCACGGTTCGAGGCCGAGACCGGGGCCCGCGCGGTTGCCTGATCAAAACTCCCCAAATCCCAGAGAACCAGAGGGTGACATGGAAGCTGCCATCGACCGCATCATGCAGACCTATGACCTGCTCGCCAATCGCACGGCGGCGGCCAGCGAGGAGGCGCGGGAAAAGGTGACGAATTACCTCAACACCCTGATGGAAGCAGGCGAAAAGGACACCCACAGGCTGACGGTCTGCGGCCTGACCTATCTGCGCCAGCTCGACGGCAGCGTGGACCCGGTGAAGGCGGGCTATACCGGGCTGTAGGTAAAATCCGGCCGGCCCGGCTGGGGGGAAAGGTCCAAAGCGGACCCTTTAGGGATAATCGGACAGGGGCGGTTCCGGAGAGCCGTCCCGACATCGAAATCCTTCAATCCCCACCATATCTTGCATAAATATCAAGCCCGACCCGCAAATGCTTGGCCTGTTGCGGGCGATGTGGTAGATCGCGCGTGCTTCCGATCGCCACACCAGACCCGCCCGTAGCCTGCCAAAAGGCCGCGGCGGTGGAGATATTCGCAAGATGACCCTCGCCAAAACCGCCTCTGCGCCCGATTCGTTTTTCACCGCCTCGCTCGAGCAGGCCGACCCGGAAATCGCCGCCGCCATCAAGGGCGAACTCGGCCGGCAGCGCCATGAAGTCGAGCTGATCGCCTCCGAGAACATTGTCAGCCGGGCCGTGCTGGAAGCGCAGGGTTCGGTCATGACCAACAAATACGCAGAGGGTTATCCGGGCGCGCGCTACTACGGCGGTTGTGAGTGGGTCGACGTCGCCGAGAACCTCGCCATCGATCGCGCCAAGAAGCTGTTCGGCGCCAACTTCGCCAACGTGCAGCCGAACTCCGGCAGCCAGATGAACCAGGCGGTGTTTCTGGCGCTGCTGCAGCCGGGCGACACCTTCATGGGTCTCGATCTCGCGGCCGGCGGCCATCTCACCCACGGTTCGCCCGTCAACATGAGCGGCAAATGGTTCAAGGCCTCGCACTACACCGTGCGCCGCGAGGACCAGATCATCGACATGGACGCGGTCGCCAAGCAGGCCGAAGAGATCAAGCCGAAGCTGATCGTCGCCGGCGGCTCGGCCTATTCGCGCGCCTGGGACTTCAAGCGCTTCCGCGAGATCGCTGACTCGGTCGGCGCTTATCTGCTGGTCGACATGGCGCACTTCGCGGGCCTCGTTGCCGGCGGCGTGCATGCTTCGCCGGTGCCGTACGCCCACGTCACCACCACCACGACGCACAAATCGCTGCGCGGTCCGCGCGGTGGTCTGATCCTCTCGAACGACGAGGTGCTCGCCAAGAAGCTCAACTCGGCGATCTTCCCGGGCCTGCAGGGCGGCCCGCTGATGCACGTGATCGCGGCGAAGGCGGTGGCCTTCGGCGAGGCGCTGCGTCCGGACTTCAAGGTTTACGCGAAGAACGTCGTCGAGAACGCCAAGGCGCTGGCCGAGGCCATGAAGAGCCACGGCTTCGATATTGTCTCGGGCGGCACCGATAACCATCTGATGCTGGTTGACCTCAGGCCGAAGGGCCTGAAGGGCAACGTCTCGGAGAAGGCGCTGGTCCGCGCCGCCATCACCTGCAACAAGAACGGCATTCCGTTCGACCCCGAAAAGCCGTTCGTCACCTCGGGCCTGCGTCTCGGCACCCCGGCGGCGACGACCCGCGGCTTCGGCGTCGCCGAATTCCAGCAGGTCGGCGGCATGATCGCCGAGGTCCTCAACGCGATCGCGCAGTCCGACGACGGCAAGGCGCCGCTGGTCGAGGCCGCGATCAAGGAACGGGTCAAGGCGCTCACCGACCGGTTCCCGATCTACCAGTAAGGTCAGGCCAAGCGGATGCGATGCCCGAACTGCAACAGTCTCGATACGCAGGTTAAGGACTCGCGTCCGACCGAGGACTCGTCCGTGATCCGCAGGCGGCGCGTGTGCGTCGCCTGCGAATTCCGTTTCACAACCTTCGAGCGCGTGCAGTTGCGCGAGCTCACGGTGATCAAGCGCAACGGCCGCCGCGTGCCGTTCGACCGCGACAAGCTGATGCGCTCGGTGTCGATCTCCTTGCGCAAGCGGCCGGTCGAGCCGGAGCGGGTCGAGAAGATGGTCTCCACCATCGTGCGCGAGCTCGAGACCGGCGGCGAGGCCGAGATCTCGTCGGAAGTGATCGGCGAGACCGTGATGGAGCATCTGCGCACGCTCGACGACGTCGCCTATGTGCGCTTCGCCTCCGTCTATCGCAATTTCCGCGAGGCCAAGGATTTCGCCGACGTGCTCGGCGAGCTCTCCGGTGAGGAGGAAGCGCGGCTCGCCGCGATCCGCAAATGATCTTCCGCATCCTGGAAGATCAGTTCGCGCAGAAGGCCCGCGAGGCCAGGAACGCGGACCGCCGCTTCATGGAGCTGGCGCTCTCACTGGGCAGGCGCGGGCAGGGACGCACCTGGCCCAATCCGGCCGTGGGCGCCGTCATCGTCAAGGACGGGATCATCGTCGGCCGGGGCTGGACGCAACCGGGCGGACGGCCGCATGGCGAGCCCGAGGCGCTGCGCCGGGCCGGCGAGGCCGCGCGCGGCGCCACGCTCTACGTCACGCTGGAGCCATGCTCGCATTTCGGCAAGTCGCCGCCTTGTGCCGACGCCGTGATCGCGGCCGGCATCAAGCGGGTGGTCGCGGCGATCGAGGATCCCAATCCTGATGTCGCCGGCCAGGGCCATGCGCGCCTGCGCGCCGCCGGTATCACGGTGGATGTGGGTCTGTGCGCGACTGAAGCCGCCTTCGACCACGCCGGCCATTTCCGCCGCATCCGGGACCAGCGTCCGCATGTGATCTTGAAGCTCGCGGTCTCGCCCGACGGCAAGATCGGCGCTGCCGGCGGCAAGCCGCTTGCGATCACAGGCGAGGCCGTGCGCGATCGCGTGCATCTCTTGCGCGCGCAGAGCGACGCCATCCTGGTCGGCATCGGCACGGTGCTGGCGGACGATCCGCAGCTCAATTGCCGCCTGCCGGGCATGGAAGCGCGTTCTCCCGTGCGCGTCGTGCTGGACCAGAGCCTGCGCATTCCCGCATCGAGCCAACTCGTGCGCTCCGCGCGCGAGATACCGCTTTGGGTGATCGCGTCCGAGCTTGCGGAGGCCGCCGCCGCGACCCGCCTGGGCGCCGCCGGCGCGCAGATCATTCGCGTGCCGCCGGGCAGCGCAGTCGGTCTCGACCTTCCGGCCGTGCTGCATGCGCTGGCCGGGAAGGGCATCTCGCGGCTGATGGTCGAAGGCGGCAGCCGGGTTGCGGCCTCGTTCGTCGCGGCCGATCTCGTCGACGAGATCTGGCTGTTCCGCGGAGCGGAAGCGGTGGGCGAGGGCGGCGTCGATGCGCTCGATGCATTGCCCCTGTCGAAAATCACGCAGTCGCAGGCCTACAAGGTTCATGCTAGCGAGACATTCGACCACGATACTCTCACCATCTACGAGCGCGCTTAACATGTTCACGGGCATTGTCACCGATATCGGCGAGATCGTCGGCTTCACGCCTGTGGCGCAGGGCCAGCTGCACCGGCTGCGCATCGCCTGCGGCTACGATCAGACCACCATTGCCGACGGCGCCTCGATCGCCAGCAACGGCGTGTGCCTGACCGTGGTTGCTTCCGGCGTCGCGGGCGGCAAGGATTCTAAGCAAAGGACCTGGTATGACGTCGATGCTGCCGCTGAGACGCTGGCGCTGACGACCGCGAAGCACTGGAAGCTCGGCACCAAGCTGAACCTCGAGCGCGCGCTGAAGATCGGCGATGAGCTCGGCGGCCATATCGTCGCCGGCCATGCCGACGGCATCGCCACCATCGTCAGCCGCGAGGACCTGCCCGACATGGCGCGGTTCGAGCTTTCCACGACGCGGGAGCTGGCGCGGTTCATCGCCACCAAGGGCTCGATCACGCTCGACGGCGTCTCGCTCACGGTCAATACGGTTGCGGACGTGACCTTTTCGGTGCTGATCATCCCGCACACCCTGACGGTCACGACCATCGGCGGCTGGAAGGCGGGGGCCGAGGTCAATATCGAGGTCGATTTGATGGCCCGCTACGCGGCGCGGCTGACGGAAATGAAGTGACGGCGAAGCCGTCATTCCGGGATGGTCCGCAGGACCAGACCACAGGTGCGCAATTGCGCACCGGGGAATCTCGAGATTCCGGGTTCGCTTCGCGCCCCGGAATGACATTTTCTTTGAACTTGGCTTAGCCACTGGCGGCGACTACATAGCGGCCAACACAGACTGAACGGATTTTGACGATGGCAGACGCGCGGCGCGCACCCCTGAAGGACCAGACCGACATCTCCGGCGCACGCGCGCTGATCGTCGAGGCACGGTTCTATGACGATCTCCAGGACGCGCTGCTGGACGGCGCAGTCACTGAGCTGAAGGCGGCCGGACTGACGCATGACGTGATCACGGTTCCGGGCGCGCTGGAGATTCCGGCGGCGGTGGCCATCGCGGTCGATGCCGCAGCGGCGAACGGCAAGCCCTACGACGCCGTGATCGCGCTCGGCTGCGTGATCCGCGGCGACACCATCCATTTCGAGATCGTCTCGCAGGAATCCTCGCGCGCGCTGATGGACCTTTCGGTTTCGCGAAAGCTGCCGCTCGGCAATGGCATCCTCACCGTCAACAATGAGGACCAGGCCTGGGCGCGGGCGCGTGCCAGCGAGCTCAACAAGGGCGGCGATGCGGCGCGCGCCGCGCTCGCGATGCTGCGCATCAAACGCCGCCTGGCGCGGGCTTGAGACATGGCTGACGCGAAAAAGCCGGCTGGCGCTCCCGAGAAGAAGGCGAACCGCCGTGGCGCGGCGCGGCTCGCGGCCGTCCAGGCGCTGTACCAGATGGACATCGCCGGCGCCGGCATCAACGACATCTTTGCCGAGTTCGAGAGCCACTGGCTCGGCAACGAGGTCGAGGGCGACACCTATTTGCCCGCGGAAGCGGCGTTCTTCCGCGACGTCGTCTCCGGCGTGGTGCGCGACCAGAAGAAGCTCGATCCCCTGATCGACGAGGCGCTGTCGAAGGGCTGGCCGCTGAAGCGGATCGAGGCGATCCTGCGCGCGGTGCTGCGGGCCGGGGCCTATGAGCTCCAGCATCGCAAGGACGTGCCGGGCCGCGTCGTCGTCTCCGAATATGTCGACGTCGCCAATGCCTTTGTCGATCGCGAGGAGACCGGCATGGTCAACGCGGTGCTCGACCAGATCGGCCGCCAGTTTCGCGGCGACGAGTTCGGGCGAGGGTAGTTGACGATGGCTTCCGCCGTAGCCGTCCCCCCCGCGCAATGGCGAAGCCATTGTCGCTGGAGGTGCCGGAGCGAAGCGGAGGCCTCGAAGGGCGGCGGCGTGCCCCTAGGTCGCACCTCGGCCGAGGCTCGCAATGGCTCGCACCTCAGGATGACGGGTCCCCTATCGTGACACACGACAGCAACCAGCCCTCCGCCGAAGACTCCCTCATCGCGCGCTATTTCAAGCCGCTGGCGACCGATCCCGGTGCGTTTGGGCTGGTCGACGATGCCGCGGTCCTGGCCTCATCCGGCGAGGACATCGTCGTCACCACCGATGCCGTGGTCGAGGGCGTGCACTATCTTGCCACCGACCCGCCCGACACCATCGCGCGAAAGGCGCTGCGGGTGAACCTGTCCGATCTCGCCGCCAAGGGCGCGAGCCCGGCCGGCTTCGTGCTGACGCTGGCGCTGCGCAGCAAGGAAGATTCATGGCTAAGGCCGTTCGCGGACGCGCTGGGCGAGGACGCCATGGCGTTCGCCTGTCCGCTGCTCGGCGGCGATACGGTCTCGACGCCCGGGCCGCAAATGATCTCGATCACCGCCTTCGGCCGCGTGCCGAAGGGGCGGATGGTCGGCCGTACCGGCGCAAGGCCGGGCGACCGCATCCTGGTGACAGGCACGATCGGCGATGCCGCGCTCGGCCTCGACCTGCTCACCGGTGGCGCGGCCGGCGGGGCGCTCGCGTCCGATTCCGCTGCGAGGGAGGCTTTGGTTTCGCGCTATCGGATCCCGCAGCCGCGCAACGTGCTGGCCCAGGCCCTGCGCGATCATGCGTCGGCCGCGATGGATGTGTCCGACGGCCTTGCCGGCGATCTGACGAAACTCTGTGCAGCGTCGGGCGTCTCGGCCACGATCGAGGTGGCAAACGTGCCGCTCTCGGCGACTGCTGCCGGCCTGGTCGCCCGCAACGTTGTCGGTGTCGAGACGCTGCTGGCCGGCGGGGACGATTACGAGGTGCTGTGCACCGTTCCGCCGGCACAGAGCGATGCGCTGATTGCCGCGGGGCGGGCGGCCGGTCTTGCCGTCACGGCGATAGGGACGATTGTCGCCGGCCATGAGCGGCCGCGCTTCCTGGACGGGCAGGGCCGGGACCTGATCCTGAAGCGGCTGTCCTACAGCCACTTCTAGGAATTGCTCCAAACCGGCATCCTGGTTCTCAGGACTAGCCCAAATACCTGCCGAGATCGGCCTTTTCGGCTCTATCCGGCGTTGCACCCTCAATTTGATTTTGGCAAGCTTGCGGCTGACTAAGGCCGCCCTCGGGCGGCTTTGTTCAAAATCAAGGCGCCGCACCGCTCGACGGACAACAAAAGGCGCCGGGGGTACATCAAGGATCTGAGGCAAAAAATCACATGACAGCATTATGGTTGATAGTGCTCTGCGGAGTGCTTTCCGTCGTCTACGCGATTTGGGCGACGTCTTCGGTGTTGAGCGCGGATGCGGGGTCGCCGCGCATGCAGGAAATTGCAGGAGCGGTGCGCGAAGGCGCTCAGGCCTATCTGCGGCGCCAATACACCACGATCGGTATCGTCGGCATCGTCATCTTCTTGCTGCTTGCCTATTTCCTCGGCCTTTATGTCGCGATCGGTTTTGCCATCGGCGCCATCCTGTCCGGCGCCGCAGGCTTCATCGGCATGAACGTCTCGGTCCGCGCCAATGTGCGCACCGCCCAGGCTGCGACGACGTCGCTCGCCGGCGGCCTCGAACTCGCCTTCAAGGCGGGCGCGATCACCGGCATGCTGGTGGCGGGTCTCGCGCTGCTCGGCGTGACCCTCTATTTCGGCTTCCTGGTCCATTCCCTGAAGCTCGCACCCGATAGCCGCACCGTGGTCGACGCCCTGGTGGCGCTCGGCTTCGGCGCCTCGCTGATCTCGATCTTCGCCCGTCTCGGCGGCGGCATCTTCACCAAGGGTGCTGACGTCGGCGGCGACCTCGTCGGCAAGGTCGAGGCCGGCATTCCCGAGGACGATCCGCGCAACCCGGCCACGATCGCCGATAACGTCGGCGACAATGTCGGCGACTGCGCCGGCATGGCCGCCGACCTGTTCGAGACCTATGCGGTGACCGCGGTCGCGACCATGGTGCTCGCGGCGATCTTCTTCGCGAAGACGCCGATCCTCGCCAACATGATGACGCTGCCGCTCGCCATCGGCGGCATCTGCATCATCACCTCGATCATCGGCACGTTCTTCGTCAAGCTCGGGCCGAGCCAGTCGATCATGGGCGCGCTCTACAAGGGCCTGATCGCAACCGGCATCCTGTCGCTGATCGGCATTGCCCTGGTGATCTACTACCTGATCGGCTTCGGCAAGCTCGACGGCGTCAGCTACACCGGCATGGCGCTGTTCGAATGCGGCGTGGTCGGCCTTGTCGTCACCGCGCTGATCATCTGGATCACCGAATACTACACCGGCACGGACTATCGTCCGGTGAAGTCGATCGCCCAGGCCTCGGTGACCGGCCACGGCACCAACGTGATCCAGGGCCTCGCCGTCTCGATGGAGGCGACCGCGCTGCCCGCGATCGTCATCATCGCCGGCATCCTGGTCACCTACAGCCTCGCCGGCCTGTTTGGCATCGCGATCGCGACCGCCACCATGCTGGCGCTGGCCGGCATGGTCGTCGCGCTCGACGCCTTCGGCCCGGTGACGGACAACGCGGGCGGCATCGCCGAGATGGCGGGCCTGCCCAAGGAGGTGCGCAAGTCGACCGACGCGCTCGACGCGGTCGGCAACACCACCAAGGCGGTGACGAAGGGCTACGCGATCGGCTCTGCCGGTCTCGGCGCCCTCGTGCTGTTTGCGGCCTACAATGAAGACCTCAAGTTCTTCATCGCCGGCAAGAATCCTTACTTCCAGGGCGTCAATCCGGACTTCTCGCTGAACAATCCCTACGTGGTCGTCGGCCTGCTGTTTGGCGGCTTGCTGCCCTATTTGTTCGGCGCGATGGGCATGACGGCCGTGGGCCGTGCTGCCGGCGCGATCGTCGAGGAGGTCCGCCGTCAGTTCCGCGAGAAGCCGGGCATCATGCAGGGCACCGACAAGCCGGACTACGGCAAGGCGGTCGACCTGCTCACCCGCGCGGCGATCAAGGAGATGATCATCCCCTCGCTGCTTCCGGTGCTGTCGCCGATCGTCGTCTACTTCCTGATCTACGCGATCGCGGGGGGCGGCGCGGCCGGCAAGTCGGCGGCGTTCTCGGCGGTGGGCGCGATGCTGCTCGGCGTGATCGTGACGGGCCTGTTCGTCGCGATCTCGATGACCTCGGGCGGCGGCGCCTGGGACAACGCCAAGAAGTACATCGAGGACGGTCACTTCGGCGGCAAGGGCTCTGATGCCCACAAATCCGCGGTGACCGGCGACACCGTCGGCGATCCCTACAAGGACACGGCGGGACCAGCGGTGAACCCGATGATCAAGATCACCAACATCGTCGCCTTGCTGCTGCTGGCGATCCTGGCGCACTGAGGCACACGGCATCGTCTGGAATGAAGACCCCCGCGGCGCAGGCCGCGGGGGTCTTGTTTTGCGTGCGGCCGGCGCCTTCCGAGGTCATCGGAGCAAGCCGGCCCATCGGCTCGCGATCGGGAAGGGCGTGGCGGCGCGGGCCAATGGAAAAAGGGTCCCGGCGATCGGGAGATGCACACACCTGAGGGGGTGTCATTTAAGGTTGCTTAACCCGCCGCCCTCTAGAAATACGAGAGGATATCGGCGGCTTCTGAGCGGGTTCCCATGAGAGGCGCGCTCGCGACGTGTTCAGGTCATCGTCGCCTGCCGGCTGCAAAAGGAGGTTCCGTTGCCTGCGCTGCCGATGAACGAGGTTGTGCGCGCGCTGATGGCGCACCCGGACGTGGCGGATGCCGTGCTCAGCCCCGAGCGGAGCCATGACGGTCGCCAGTTCGAGATCGCGTTCGTCGCGGTCGATCCCGACCGGCTGAGCGTCGGCAAGGCGAACCACCTTCAGGTCGAGACAGAGCGGAGAGTGGCGCAATGGCGCCGCGCTTTCGATCAAGCCTATCGCCACGATGCCGATCATCTTGCGCCCTCGTTCGTCGGCTGGACCAGCAACTTCACCAACAAGCCCATTCCCGAGCCCGAGATGGCGGACTGGCTGGATCGCACGATCCAGCGCATTCGCGCGCTCGGTGCGAGGCGGGTGCTCGAGATCGGATGCGGCGTCGGGCTGCTCGTCGAGAAGCTTGCGCCCGGGTGTGAGGTGTATTGCGGGACCGACCTTTCGCCGGTCGCCGTTCACCGCTTGCGCGCGTTTGCGCAGTCGAGGCCCGAGCTTCGGCATGTCGAATTTCTGGAGCGGGAAGCCACGGATCTGACGGGCTTGTTGCCGCACTCGTTCGATGCCGTGGTGCTCAACTCGGTCGTGCAATATTTCCCGGGCATCGAATATCTGCACACGGTCCTGGAACGAGCCGTCAATCTGGTCGCTCCCGGAGGTCACATCTTCGTCGGCGACGTTCGCAATCTCGAGCTGCTGCCGGCCTTCCACCGCGAGGTCCAGGCCGCGAAGGCGGCGCCGGGAGCAACGGAGGCCTCGCTCGAGCGAAAGATCTTCCTGTCGATCGCCCAGGACCGCGAGCTGGTCATCGACCCCGGCTATTTTCAGGGTATCTCGGAAACCATCCCGCAGATCGGGGCGGCGGACGTGCTGCTCAAGCAGGGATCAAGCTATGAGCTGACCCGCTATCGCTACGACGTGGTGCTGCGTGTCGATCATCAGGCCGTCTCGGCTTGCGCCGATAGCAACAGCCTCGTGCCGGACATGAAGCACTGGGCGGAAGAGCGTCGGCCGCTGGCGACCGATCCGATGGCCGCCGCGTTTCTTCAGCATCTCGGCATGGCGCTCGGGAACGCGTTGCGGACCGAGCTTCCGGATGCGCAATTGCCCGCAGCCGTGATCGCGCTCAACCAGCGGGATTTCGCCGAAATCGTGCCTGCCTTGTTACGCACGCCGGCTGATCGCGGCAGCCGTGAAGCGGCGGAGGCATCGATATGACCGCCTATAATCTCGGGCTGCGCTTCGAGGAAGTCGCGGCGTCCACGCCGGATGCCGTCGCCCTGATCTGCGAAGGCGATAGCCGCACGTTCGCGGAGCTCAACAGCTCGGCAAACCGCTTGGCGCGATGGCTGACCTCGAAGGGCGTGGGCAGGGGCGCCGTGGTTTGTCTCGAACTGCCGAAGATCGTCGAGGCCTATGCGCTTGCGATGGCCTGCATCAAGATCGGGGCGCCTTATGCGTTCCTCGATCCCGCGGCGCCGGCGGAGCGTGCCCGGCTGATGCTGGAGCGCTGCCGGCCCGCCTTGATCGTCAGCGTGCGCGAGGGATCCGGCCCGCGAACGGTGATCGGAGATGCGAAGGCCAGAGCGGCTCTGCACCAGACCGTTTCGAAGCTCGACGACGGCAATCTGCCGCTGACGTCCCTGATCACCGGTGCCGATCCGGCCTATGTCATGTTCACCTCGGGGTCGACGGGCGAGCCGAAAGGCGTGGTCATCCCCCACCAAGGGGTGCTCCATTTGATCGCGTGGGCGAAGAGCGATCTTGGAATTGGACCGCAAGACCGCCTGACCAATGTCAACCCGATCTACTTCGACAATTCGGTCTTCGACATCTATGCGGCCTTGCTGAACGGAGCGGCGATCGTTGCGCTGGACGCGCTGAAGGGAAGGCCGCCTGCGGAGCTCGTGGCAGAGATCACGAAGCATCAGTGCACGTTCTTCTTCGCCGTGCCGACGCTGTTCATGTTCCTGGACTCCATGCACCTGCTGGGCCCGGAATGGCTGCCGAGCGTCAGCCGTTTCATGTTCGGCGGCGAGGGATTTCCGCTGGCCCGGCTGCGCCGCTTCCACGACGCGTTTGCCGGCAAGGCGAAGCTGATCAACTGCTACGGCCCAACCGAGACGAGCTGCATCTGCAGCGGCTTCGAGATCGTCGAATCCGTTTTCGACACCGACGATGGGTTGGCCCCGCTGGGACAGCTCAACCCCAATTTCAGCTACCGGATTCTGGACGAAGACATGAAGCCGGTCGCCGCGGGCACTGCCGGCGAGTTGTGGCTGGGCGGCCCGTGTGTGGGGCTCGGCTACATCAACAATCCGCAAGAGACGGCCCGCCGTTTCTGTCAGGATCCGCTGATCGAGGGTTATCGGTCGATCCTGTATCGGACCGGCGACCTCGTGGAGGCCGAAGCCGAAACGGGCGTGCTCCGTTTCCGCGGCCGTGCCGACAACCAGGTCAAGCTTCGGGGATACCGGGTCGAGCTCGAGGAGATCGACCACGCGCTGGTGGCCTGCGAGGGGATCACCCGTGCGCTTGCCGTGGTGCTCCACGATGCCACTGGCGCAAGCCGGCTCCTCGCCGCTTATTCGGGTGCAAAAACTGCAGACGGCGATTTGCGTCAGCACTGCGCCGCGCGCCTTCCGGCCTACATGGTGCCGAGCCGGTTCGTCTGGCTGGAGAACATTCCCGTCAACGCCAATGGCAAGGCCGACCGGCGCTCGGTGGCGTCCCTGCTTGGTGAAGCGGTCGCGAGGGCCTCGTAGATGCGACGGCCCGCAGCGCTCGCGCGCGTCTTCCGATGAGCATCGAAAGCCAGTCCTACGGCTACACGGCCACGGGCTTGCTCGTGAAGCCGTCGTGGCGGTTGATCCCCCAGATCGACCGCGACCCGAAGCTCGTGGCTGGCGTTCAGGGCACAAGCGGCCGCTTGCTGCTCTGGTGCACCGTCGTGCTGCTCACCGTGCTGTTCTGGCGGATCGGCGTCGACTTCTCGGCGGCGGCTCTTGCGGTGGCGTGCGCCTATGTCGGACGGCACCGGCGTGTGCTGATCCTGCTGGCAACCGTGCTGCTGCTTTACCGGAGCGGCTTCCTGATCGATCGCCCCTTTCTGGAACGGATGGCCGTCACCGAAGGCGTCGCGGACCGGATCCATCAGCCGCTGCTGGAGGCGATCACGCTGGTGGTGGTGCTTGCGCTGTTCGCGGGCCTGCTGTTCTTGCAGGGATCAGCGAGCACGGCGCTTCGCCGCCCGACGCTCAGCCTGCTCGTCGCTTTCCTGGCGCTTCTCGCGCTGACGCAGGCGCCGGTGATGGCCGGCATGCCGCGCGTCCTGCTCTGGTCGTTCCTGATGACCTCGCAGCCCTATCTCTGGTTCCTCGCTTACGGTCTGGTCGATGCGGCCAAGAACCGGTCCCCTGTGTGGCAGCGTTTGAGCGTCTTTCATCCGTTCTGGGGATCGTCGCTGACACCGTTCGGGAAGGGGCTGGCCTATCTCGAACGCTTCGAGGCCAAGACACCGGAAGAGCTCGCGGTTACGCAGCTCAAGGGCGTCAAGCTCGCGGCGTGGATCCTCGTGCTGGCGATCGTCAAGATTTGCCTCGGCGAGCTCGTCCACGGTCGTTTGCAGCTTCCAATGTTCGACGACAACCTGCTGCAATATCTCGCCGGCCATCCTTTGCCGCGCCTCGTCGGTTGGGCCAGCCTCGTCAGCTTCTTCGTGGAAGACCTGCTGGGCATGACGGTGTTCGGCGGCGTCATCGTCGCGACGGCGCGGCTCGCCGGATTTCGCCTGCTGCGCAACACCTGGCGGCCCCTGGAGTCGACGACGCTCGCGGACTTCTGGAATCGCTATTACTTCTATTACAAGGAACTGCTGGTCGATCACTTCTTCTACCCGACCTTCATTCGCTGCTTTCGCGGCCATCGCCGGCTTCGCATGTTCTTCGCCACCTTCATGGCGGCGTGCGTCGGCAATCTGCTGTTCCACTTCATTCGCGACATTCATTTCGTCGGCGACATGGGCCTTTGGCGGGCCGTGGTCGGCGAGCAGTCGCATGCGTTCTATACGTTCGTCCTGGCCATCAGCGTGGGGCTCTCGCAGATGCGCCGCGCGCCGCAGCCGGCGTCGCGGGGATGGCTGCGGCGCCGCTTGCTGCCGTGCCTGTGGGTTTCGACCTTCTTCTGTCTCATCCACGTCTTCGACGCGCCGCTGGATCGCGAGCACACGCTCCTGCAGCGCGGTGAATTCCTGTTCTACCTCCTGGGAGTAACGACATGACCGCGAAAGCCGGCCCTGAAGTCAGGTCGCAGATGCGCCGCTACATCGAGCAGCGGCTGCTCATGAAGGGCGACGGTGCGCCGCTTCATGACGACGATCTGCTCTTCACCAGCGGGCGCCTCGATTCACTCGACGCCGTCGAGCTCGTGATGAGCATCGAGACCGACTATGGGATCAATTTCGCCGACATCGGTTTCGACCTGACGCGCCTTGACTCGATCTCGGCCATTGCGGCGCTGGTCGGACAGCCGTCAGCCCAGCCCGCCTAGCGCGCTTTCGCGCAAGGCGGGATACCGGTTCGCCGCAGCGCTACTGCACGTCCATCTGCAGCCCTTCCTTCTGGATGATGCCGGCGAACTTCTTCGTCTCGGCGTTCACGAAGTCGGCGAACTGCTGCGGGGTGCCATAGTCGGCGCGGGCGCCCATGGCAGCGATGTTCTTCTTCACGTCGTCGCGCTCCAGCATCGCCTTGACCTGGAGATTGAGCGCCTCGAGCACGGCGGGCTGGACGCCCTTCGGCAGGAACACCGAGAACCACGACGACACGTCGAAATTCGAAAGCTCCGGCGCGCTCTCGCGCATGGTCGGCAGGTCTTTAGCGAGGTCGCTGCGCTCGGTGGTGGTGACGCAGAGCCCGGTGAGCGTGCCGTTCTGGACCTGCGGCAGGCTCGGATAGAGATTGTCGAACAGGATCTGGATGTCGCCGGCGAGCGCGGCCTGCAGCGCCGGCCCTGCGCCGCGGAACGGAATGTGCGTCATCTTCAGCCCGGTGAGCTGGAGGAACCAGGCGCCGGTGAGGTGAGGGCTCTGGCCAACGCCGGAGGAGGCGTAGCTGAGCTTGTCCGGATTGGCCTTCAGATAGGCGATCAACTCGGCGATCGACTTGATGCCGGTCTTGGGATGCGCCGAGACGATGTTCGGGATCCGGATCATGTTGGAGACCGGCTGGAGCTGGTCCGGCTTGTAGGTCAGGTTCTTGAAGATGCTGTAGGCGATCGCGTTCGGACCGGGGTTGCCGATCAGGATGGTGTGGCCGTCAGGCTTGGCGCGGACCACCTCGGCGGTGCCGATCGTGCCGCCGCCGCCGGAGCGGTTTTCCACGACGACAGACTGGCCCCAAATGGGCTGCAGATGGGCGGCGAGGAGCCGGCCCATGACGTCGGTCGAGCCGCCCGCCGCAGCCGGCACGATGACGCGGACGGTCTCGGTCGGTTTCCAGTCCGCGAGACTCGATCGCGGCAGGATCGCTGCGGCTGTGAGGCCGGCGGCACCGGTGAGAACGCGGCGGCGGGACAACAAATTTTTGGGCACGAATCCACTCCCTGCTTCTTGTTTTGCAGGGAGCGTAGGGAACCCGGCGCGCAACAGCAAGTCGCAGGCGAGGGCAAGTCCCGAGCGGACAGCGGCACGACGCCGCAGGCCCGAAAACGCTGTGGCTGCTCAGTCTTTAAAGCTGAGCAGTTTGAAGATCGGCGTGAGGTAGTTCATCTCCTGGCCCGACGTCGCCGTGGTGCGGCTGATGAAGTCGAAGATCTTGCCGTCCTGCAGACCGTAATTGGCCAGCCGGCGCACGCGCCGGTTCTTGTCGAAATAGATCGCGATCACGCGCTGATCGACCACCTTCTGGTTCATGAAGGCGACCATCCGCTCCGAGCGCTGCGAGATGTAATAGAAGACCTCACCGTCGAGGGTGGCGACCGTGGAGGGCGTGCCCATCACGATCAGCACCTGGTCCTGGCTTGCACCGATCGGAATCTGCTCGAGCGCGCCGGGCGGCAGGATGTAGCCCTTCTGGAACTGCTCACCGGTGCAGCCGGCCAGCGCCATGCCGACCAAGGCCGCAGCGGCAGCCAGGCGCAGGCCGCGCCAGGGTGCGTGAAGGCCGCGCCGCTTGTCAGCGCGCAGACCAGTCTGGTTCGTTATCGTCATAGCGGAACTGATTCCGTCCCCTTGCATCGCGCGAGGCGCTGAAGTACCGGGCTGGGCGTCTGAATGCAACTCGCGCGCGCCCGCTTGCGGAAACCACAATGCTTTGGCCGTTCAATCACTTCAGGAAACCCCGCCTAGCCCCGGCGGGCACCATTGAAGCCATCTATGGCATGATCGTGACGCAGGCGCGAGAACCCATATTTTACCGCGACTTGGGCGTGCCGGATACGGTTAACGGGCGTTTCGACCTGTTGCTGCTGCATCTGTGGCTGCTCCTGCGCCGCCTGCGCACGGTCCAGCACGCCACCGAGCTGTCGCAGGCGCTGTTCGACCGTTTCTGCGAGGACATGGACGATAATCTGCGCGAGATGGGAATCGGCGACCAGACCGTGCCGAAGCGGATGCGGGCGTTCGGGGAGGCCTTTTACGGCCGCGTGCAGGCCTATGATCAGGCCATGGAGGGCGGCGGCGAGGCGCTGGCGGCGGCGATCTGCAAGAATATCTTGAATGGGACCGGCCTTGAGCAGGCCCGGCAGCTCGCGGCCTATGCCGTGGCCACCGAGGCCGATCTCGGCCGGACCGACGAGGCCGCGCTGCTGGGCGCCTCCTTCAAATTTCCCCCGGCACTTTCCGAGGATATTTCGCCATGAGCCGATCGAACACCGGATCCGAGCCCGATCCCTGGCGGGCCCCCATCATCGTGGCGCAAATTCCCGAGGCCGGCCTGCATCGCGAGCTCGACGCGTCGGCCGGCGAGCGGCAGGCCATGGCCGGGCTCGCAGGCCTGCGCGAGATCCTGTCGGCCCATGCCAGCTTCGACGTCGTGCCGAGGAGCGGCGGCCGCATCCAGGTCACGGGGCAGGTCCGGGCCCGGGTCGGCCAGACCTGCGTGGTCACGCTCGATCCGATCGAGAGCGAGATCGACGAGGAGGTGGACCTGACGTTTGGCCCCGAGGCCGAGGCGCGGCGCCTGGCCGACCTGATCGAGGAAGGGCAGGACGACGAGGAGCCGCCGCAGGTGATCGATCCGCCGGAAGCCATCGTCAACGGCATCATCGACCTCGGCCGCCTCGCCACCGACGCGCTGTTCCTGGCGATCGACCCCTATCCGCGCAAGCCGGGCGTCGTGTTCGAGGCGGAGGTCACCGCCCCCGATCCGGAGGACCACCCGTTCGCGGCGCTGAAGGCGCTTCAGGACGAGAAGAAGAAGAGCGAGTAGTTGCCGATTCCCCGTATGACCGCTGCTGCGGGGCGCGAGGCGTCTGCGGCGCCGGTTTGAAAGTCCGGTTTATCTGATTGATTTTCATATATTTCCCCTGAATCCGCCGGTTCGCGGCCGGATCGCCCCGAATGCAAAAGGCTGGGGGCAAGAGGTTGTTTCGGGACAACAAAACGCTATTGTCGCGGCCCGGTCCGGGTGCGGCGTGGCGCCTGACCAGTCGCCATGTCCATGGCGAACCCATTTTGCGGCCCCGCTCGTTCAAGACCGCACCAGACCAGGTTTCCAGGACTTCTATGCCAAGCAAGGTTCGCATCGCGCTGGACGCCATGGGGGGCGACGCCGGCGCCGCCGTGGTCATTCCCGGCGCCGCCATCTCGCTTCGCAGGCATCGCGACACCGAGTTCCTGCTGGTCGGGGACCGCGCGAAGATCGAGCCCGAGCTCGAGAAGCATCCGGCCCTCAAGTCGGCTTCCAAGGTCATCCACACCGACGTCGCCGTCAGCGGCTCGGACAAGCCGAGCCAGGCGCTGCGGCGCGGCCGCAAGACCTCCTCGATGTGGCTGGCCATCGACGCGGTGAAGAAGGGCGAGGCGGATGTCGCGGTCTCCGCCGGCAATACTGGCGCGCTGATGGCGATGTCGCGCTTCCATCTGCGCACGCTGAAGGGGATCGACCGCCCGGCGATCACCGGAATATGGCCGACCAAGCGCGGCGAATCCGTCGTGCTCGACCTCGGCGCCACCATCGGCGGCGACGCACATCATCTGGTGTCGCTCGCGCTCATGGGGGCGGCCACCGCGAGCGTGCTGTTCGAAAAGCCGCGGCCCACGGTCGGCCTGCTCAATATCGGCACCGAGGAGATCAAGGGGCACGAGGAGATTCGCGAGGCCGGTGAAATCCTGCGCGCGAGGAACCTGCCGGAGCTCGATTATATCGGCTTCGTCGAGGGCGACGGCATCGGCAAGGGGCTGGCCGACGTCATCGTGACCGAAGGCTTCAGCGGTAACATCGCGCTCAAGGCCGCCGAGGGAACCGCCCGGCAGATGGCGGAATTACTCCGGAATGAGATGCAGCGGAGCTGGCTGTCCAAGCTCGGCTATTTGTTCGCCCGCAGTGCCTTCCAGGCCCTGCGCAACAAGATGGACCCGAACAAGTCCAATGGCGGCGTGTTCCTGGGTCTGAACGGACTGGTGGTCAAGAGCCACGGTGGAACCAGCGCCGAAGGCTTTGCCTATGCGATCGATGTTGGCTATGAGATGGCTCACTACGATCTCCTGAACAAGATCAATCAGATGCTCAACCGCGAGGGTGGTGCACTTAATTCCGTGCAGGCCGCGCAGGAGGCTGTTTCGTGACGAAAATCCGTTCGGTCGTGCTCGGCTGCGGCTCCTACCTGCCGGAGCAGGTGGTGACCAACGCCCAATTGGCGGCGCGTATCGACACCTCCGACGAGTGGATCGTCCAGCGCACCGGCATTCGCGAGCGGCACGTTGCGGCCGAGGGCGAGTTCACCTCGCACCTGGCGATCAAGGCGGCGCAGGCCGCGCTCAGCGACGCCGGCGTGGACGCGCAGTCGATCGAGCTGATCGTGCTGGCGACCTCGACGCCCGACAACACCTTCCCCGCGACCGCCGTCGCCGTGCAGCACGGGCTCGGCATCAATCACGGCGCGGCCTTCGACCTGCAGGCGGTGTGCTCGGGCTTCGTCTTCGCGCTCGCGACCGCCGACAATTTCCTGCGCACCGGCGCCTTCAAGCGCGCGCTGGTGATCGGCGCGGAGACCTTCTCGCGTATCCTCGACTGGAACGACCGCGGCACCTGCGTGCTGTTCGGCGACGGCGCCGGCGCGGTGGTGCTGGAGGCGCAGGAGCAGCCGGGCAATGCCGCGACCGATCGCGGCATCGTCACCACGCATCTGCGCTCCGACGGCCGCCACAAGGCCAAGCTGTTCGTGGACGGCGGGCCGTCCTCGACCCAGACCGTCGGCCATCTGCGCATGGAGGGCCGCGAGGTCTTCAAGCACGCGGTCGGCATGATCACCGACGTGATCGTCGATGCCTTCCAGGCGACCGGGCTCAATGCCGACGCTATCGATTGGTTCGTGCCGCACCAGGCCAACAAGCGAATCATCGACGCCTCCGCCCACAAGCTGCACATCGCGCCGGAGAAGGTGGTGCTGACGGTGGACCGTCACGGCAACACCTCGGCGGCCTCGATTCCGCTGGCGCTTTCGGTGGCGCGCAGGGACGGCCGCATCAAGAAGGGCGACCTGGTCCTGCTGGAAGCCATGGGCGGCGGCTTCACCTGGGGCTCGGCGCTGGTGCGCTGGTAGCGCCACAGTCGATAAAATTTTGCCGGAATCAGTCGCGATTATCGATGCGTCTGCATTGATGAGCGCTGTTGACCGCCGTATCGTAAGCTCATAATTTCAGACAACAATTGTTCGCCGTGATGTGGGGCAGGGCGATGACCGATCAAAGTAAAACCGTAACGCGTGTCGATCTCTGCGAAGCCGTCTACCAGAAGGTGGGGCTGTCGCGGACGGAGTCGTCCGCGTTCGTGGAACTCGTGCTGAAGGAGATCACCGACTGCCTTGAAAAGGGCGAGACGGTGAAGCTGTCCTCGTTCGGCTCCTTCATGGTGCGCAAGAAGGGTCAACGCATCGGACGCAACCCGAAGACCGGCACCGAGGTGCCGATCTCGCCGCGTCGCGTCATGGTGTTCAAGCCGTCCGCGATCCTGAAGCAGCGGATCAACTCCCAGCATCGGACCAATGGCGACGCCAGCAAGGCGCAACCCGAGGCGTAACGCCCAACGGACAAGGACAGGCATTTGGACAAGGCGCCGGATGCGTTCCGAACCATCAGCGAAGTAGCGCAGGAACTCGACATTCCGCAGCACGTGCTGCGGTTCTGGGAGACCCGGTTCTCCCAGATCAAGCCGATGAAGCGCAGCGGCGGCCGCCGCTATTACCGTCCCGACGACGTCGACCTGCTCAAGGGCATCCGCCGCCTCCTCTACGGGGAGGGCTATACGATCCGCGGGGTACAGCGGATCCTGAAGGAGCATGGCGTCAAGTCGGTGCAGGGCCTCGCCGACGGCGCGGCCGCGGTCTCGTTCGGGGCCATCGAGGACGCCATCGGCGCCAGCCTGATGGAGCCGGACGACGAGGGCCCCATCAAGGGCATCGCGGATGCCGACGATGACGATTACCAGGGCGATGAGGAGGAAGGCATCGACTTCCGCTTCACGGAGGTCGACGACGAGGAGATCCTCACCACCTTCCGCAAGGGCGGCACGCCCGCCGCACCCGCCGGCCCCAGTGCGCTGGACCGGGAGCGCCTCGGAAAGGTGCTCGCCGACTTGGTCGCTTGCCGGGAGATGCTGGATCAGGCCCTGAAGGAAGGGTAGGGCGCGTTTCGCGAGCCTTGCGGCTGTTCCGGGCGCCTCGCGGGCTCCCGGCCGATGAAGGCGAGGCACCAAAATGGTGTGACCTCGCCTTGCGCATCGCGCCGATCCTAGCTAATGGAACGACGTTCGGAGCGTGGCGCAGCCCGGTTAGCGCACTAGTCTGGGAGACTAGGGGTCGGAGGTTCAAATCCTCTCGCTCCGACCATTTTTTCCTCAAAACTTCTTTCGGGTGGATGGTGGTCGGCGCTGGGGGCGCTTTCGCTGGGGACGCGGTCGCGTGAGTCACCAACGGTGCTCATTGGACGGTCGGCAAGGTAAAAATGCCGAAAACAACCCCATGCACGGTAGAGATGCCGTTGATTTTATTTCGTTTTTCCGAATCGATTTGACCCGTTCGCCAAGGAGGGGCATCATGTCGGCATGCCTGCCTGTGGGATGGGAATGCTCCGGATCGTTCTGCTCTGCGCGCTCGCGCTGACCACCTCGGCCACTTTGGCCGGTGACGGACCAAAAGATCCAGAAACTGATCGCCTCATTCAGGTTCTTCGTGAAGAGATCGCCCGAGAGGATTGTCTGTGGCGCGAGAGCTTGGCGCGACTATCCAACCAAACTCCAGACGAACAGCAGAAGATTGCCGGGCTCGTTGCCCATTTCTGCAGTCAGAAGAGTCGAGAACGGATCATTCAGGGGATGTCGACGGAAGATCTCGGAAGGCATGAAGCCGCTCAGTACGACCAGCTGTGGGCGCAGGAGAGGGCGATCGCGATCGGGAGGCAGATTCGAGAGCTCCGAGAGCGTCGGCTGCCGCAGAGGTGTGGCTGCTCGGCATCGGCACGGGGGGCGGCAACTGCCTGATTCTACCAAAAGGTGTAGTGAGGGCCTGTGCTCCCACGCTAATTTGTGGCGTTTGGGGCAGGAATCGAATCAATGGCGCAGCTTGTGAAAGCCATGGTGCGGCGAACGATTTACGCGCTCGCACTTCTGTTCGCTTTTCAGTCGGGCGCAGCGGATGCGCAATCGAACATGACTATAAAGGGATTCCCGCCGGAGTTACCCATTGAGATAGCGGGCAATCGGTGGTTCGTCTTTTTGGACGGGGACATCGATCCCGACGCCCCCCAGCGGTTTGAGCGATACGTAACGCAAAATCGAATTCCCGATCGGTCTATTGTCTATCTGAACTCACCCGGTGGAAGCTTGGCTGCGGGAATAGAGCTCGGCCGCCTGCTTCGAAAATATGGGTTCTCCACCGATGTCGGTCGGAAGTCACCTTTCTCTTCGAAGTCCTTCGATATTGATGAGGGCGGCTGCTACAGCGCTTGCGCATACGCCTATTTGGGCGGTCAATTCAGATATTTGAGGCAGGGCTCCCGATACGGGGTTCACCAATTCAAGTCGGTGCGGGCCGATGAGCACATTGAAGGGACTGCTCAGGTCATCTCTGCCTTGGCAGTGGAATACATTCGCTCGATGGATGTTGATCCGGATCTCTTCACGTTGAGCGCCGACGCGAGCCCTGACGGGATGCAGGAAATCGACAAAGCGACTTCGGAAAGGCTGAACGTCGTCAACAACGGGCGGACCCGACCCGTCTGGACAATCGAAAGTACGGACGGGCAACTCTATCTGAAAGGACAGCGAACGACCGAAGAATCTGGAATCAACAAGTTCATCCTCTACTGCGAAAAGCGCCGCGCATTCTTGCTCGCTATCTTCGATACCCTTCGTAGAGATACTGAGCTCATGAATATGGCCGCTCATTCTCTTTTGGTCGATGGGCAGGTGTATCGACTGAGTCCGAAGTCCAAGCGGATTCTAAACGGGCTGTTCAATGTCACATACTCTCTGTCGCAAAAGGAAATAGTCGCCCTTCGCAAAGGGGAGAACGTTGGTGTGGCGATTCAGGCCTCCTATGAGGCACCTATATTCCTTGGGTTCGAGGGAATGAGCATCGGGAGCGGCAGGCCGAAGCTTGTCGGCATGCTCGATCAGTGCGCTCGATAGGGTCTTCCCATTCAGCATCTCCGCCCCGTTCAGCACCGCGTTGTGCGCGATCGCCTCGATCGTGCTGACGCAGATGAAGGTCGCGACATCGAGGTCGACCTTGCGCATCTCTTTGCGGCGGCGTTCGAGATAAGTGCAAACGAAGGTGCGGACCCCGCGGTTGAAGGCTTCAATGTCGCTGAGCTAGCCCGATCCGCGGGTTCTGCTCTGCGGGCGCCCGATGCAGTTTCGGGTTGATGCACAACGACACCTGAATCGCTGTCACTCCGCCCTCGGCTCGCTCCGATC
>Ga0207426_1001203_pt1 | contig 23009 bp, 24 predicted proteins | sample AraplaMF_Cvi_mMS_FD_184265 | JGI IMG/M metagenome (GOLD analysis project Ga0207426, IMG submission 184265) | Arabidopsis root microbial communities from the University of North Carolina, USA - plate scrape MF_Cvi_mMS (SPAdes) (version 2) | ecosystem: Host-associated > Plants > Roots > Endosphere... | reverse complement strand
CATGCGCCCCACGGCGAAGTTCTCCATCAGCTTCGGCCTGGTCACGATCCCGGTCGCCGCGTACAACGCCACGGACACCTCCGCGTCGGTGAGCTTTGTGCGGATCCACACGGCGGACGGCGGACGGGTGCGCAATCAGCCGGTGTGCTCGCTGGAGGGCGTCGAGATCACCCCGGACGAGATCGGCCGGGGCTACAAGCCCGGCGACGGCGACACGGTCGTGCCGCTGAGCGACGAGGATCTGGACGCGCTGCCGCTGCCCACCGCGAAGACCCTGACGATCCTGGCCTTCGTCGCCGGCGGCGACATCGACCCGCTACAGATGGGCAAGGGCTATTACCTGGGCATCGACAGCCCCGCCGCGGCCAAGCCCTACGTACTGCTGCGGGAGGCGATGGAGCGGCATCAGCGCGTCGGGCTCGGCAAGATCGCGCTGCACGGGCGGGAGACCCTCGCGATGATCCGCCCGATGGAGGGCGCGCTGGTCATGCAGGTGCTGCTGTGGCCGCACCAGATCCGTTCGATGGACGGAGTGCTGCCCGAGCGGCAGGCGGAGGTCGCCCGCAACGAGGTGTCGGCCGCCGAGGCCCTGATGGATTCCTTCGGTGAGCTGTCCGAGGACGATCTGCACGATCACTACCGGGAGTCACTCGAAGAGATCGTGGCGGCGAAGCTGGCGCACCGCGAGCCGGAGTTCCCGGCCGGCGAGGAGCAGCCCGCCGGAGAGGTGATGGACCTGATGGCGGCACTCCAGGACAGCGTCCGGGCGGCCAAGAGGTCCCGCGGCGAGGACGAGGAGGCCGGGTCCGGCCGTACCGCGAAGAAGAGCACGGCGAAGAAGAGCACGGCGAAGAAGTCCACCGCCACGAAGGCCGCCGCCAAGAAGCAGACCGCGGCGAAGAAGACCGCGGGCAGGGGCGGGCGGCGGGCCGGCTGAGCCTCCCACGGAACCCGGCTGCCGGTGGCCGCCCTGGCCTGCCTGCGGACATAAGGCGTCCGCCGCGGGGTACGCGAGCGTCATCAGGCCTTACTGCCAATACAGTTATGGAGGCTGACGCCATGGGTATCGGCGGATGCATCGGTCTGCTCGCGGTGGGGGCGATTCTCACCTTCGCGGTGGACTGGCACATGGCCGGCATCAACGTTGACCTGGTCGGCATCATCATGATGATCGTCGGAATCATCGGGCTCGCGACCTATGTGAGCATTCTGAAGCGGCGGCGCGTCCAGCCGCCGTCCCCTGCCGCTCCGGTCGTCGATGTCGAGGACACCCGTTACTACAAGTAGTCACCGGCCAGGCGGTCTTGGTTCCGCCACCGGCCCCCCTTCAGCCGCAGGACGTACCGGCCTTCGGAAGGACCCCGTTCAGCAGGAAGTCGTCGACATGGCCCTGCACACAGAGGTCTCCGGTGGTGTAGGCGGCATGTCCCTCACCGTGGAAGGTCAGCACCACACTCGAATTGCCCAGCTCACGGGCCATGTTGAAGGCGCCCTCGTACGGCGTCGCCGGATCGTTGCTGGTCGCGACGAGCAGCAGCGGCGGTGCGTCGGGCGCCGCGACCGCCCGGGAGGAGTCGTCGCCCGCCACCGGCCATCCGTAGCAGTCCAGCAGGAGCGGGGCGATGTCCGGGCCGAAGAGCGGGGACGCCTGGGTGAGTTCGCGCTCCGCCCGGGGGTAGTCGTCGGCGCCGTAGCGTTCCGAGGTGTCCCGGCACGAGATCGCCCGGAGGGCCAGCTGGTCCTGCGGCGGTAGCTCGTCCCGCCCCACCTGCGGTGCCGGGACCGTACGGGCGGCGCTGCCGCCGCCGCTCTCGCTCAGGCGGAGGATCCCGGCGGCGTCGCCCCGCCGCAGCTGCGCCAGCGCCTGGCGCAGCGCCGGCCAGTCACTTCTGCTGTAGAGGGCCTCCCGCAAGGCGTACACATAGGTGGTCTCATCCACCGTCTCGCCCTTCACCTTCATCGGCCGTTCACTCAACTCCTGGTACCACCTGCGTAGTTGCTCCTGCGCCTGGCGCTTGTCGCCGCCCAGCGGGCAGCCCACGCCCTGGAGGCAGTCGGCAGCGAAGTCGTCCAGCGCCCGCTGGAAGCCGCGGGCCTGGGCCAGTGCGGTCTGCCAGGTGTTCTTGGTCGGATCCTCGACGCTGTCCAGGACCATCCGGCCGACCTTGTCGGGGAACTCGTGGGCGTAGACCGCGCCCAGTTTGCTGCCGTAGGAGAAACCCAGGTAGTTGAGCTTGTCGTTGCCGACGGCGGCGCGCAGGACGTCCATGTCCCGGGCGACGTCGGGGGTGCCGACCCAGCGCAGCAGCCCGCCGGAGTACCGGCCGCAGGCCTCGTTGATGCGCTTCTCCTTCGTGGCGAGGCTGTCGTCGCCGCCCGTGGCGAGTTTGCTGCCGCAGGAGATGGGTTCGGTGTGGCCGGTGCCGCGCGGATCGAAGCTGACGATGTCGTAGCGCTGATTCAGCCGGGCGAAGGCGTTCCCGCTGTCGATCAGATAGTTGACGCCGGAAGCACCCGGCCCTCCGGGATTGATCACCAGTGAGCCGAGGTGTTCGCCGGGCCCGGTCGCCTTCAGCCGGATCAGCTGGACCTGCATCGTGCTCCGGGCGGGGTGGGCGTAGTCCCGCGGCACGTCCATGCGGGCGCACTCCAGGCGTTCCCGGAAGCCGGGCGGCTGGGAGGCGCCGTCGCTCTGCGCGCCGCTCTGGAGGTCCTGGCCACAGGGCTCCCAGGACAGCGTCTGCTGGTAGAACGGCGCCGGCTCGGGGTCATCGACGGCCCCCGCGGCCGGAGTTCCCGCGAAGACGCAGAGCAGCGCCACCGCCGCCGCCAGGGCCGACAGCCGCAGTGCTGTCACGCACCGGCGAACACACCGCGCTCCCCCTACTCCCACACGAGACGGTGCACGGCGTGTTCCCGGCATATTCCGAGCCTAGGGCCGTTGCACCGCTCCCGCACACCTGCCGTGGAGCGCCACCCGTGGAACACCGGCCGTGCGGCGGCAACCGACGGTCACGGCGCCATGACCCGGCCACACAGCGGGACCGGCTCCTTTCACAGCGTGGTCCCGGAGGGCTTTTCGGCCCGCTCAAGATGCGGCGGTCACGACTCCGATCACTCTGGAGATAGGGCACAAATGATGCCGCCAAGCGGCGGCCCCCTGCACAGACGCCCATCGGCTGCACGTCCGGGAAAAGGTGACGCACCCATGAATGACGGAACCAAGGTCCTGCTGGCCGCCGCTCTGGCCGGCGGCTATGTGCTGGGCCGCACGAAGAAGGGCCGGTTCGCCCTCACCGCGGCGTCCTATATCGCCGGGCGTCAATTCGGGCTTGAACCGCGCCAGCTCGTGGCCCAGGGGATGCGCAAACTCAGCGAGATCCCCCAGGTCGCAGAGCTGGGTGAACAACTGCGTGGAGAAGTGCTGGACGTCGGCAAGAAGGCCTTGACGACCGCCGCCAACCGCCGTCTGTCGACGCTTGCCGACACGCTCCACGACCGTACCCACGCGCTCGAATTCGGCGCAGAAGAGCCGGAAGAGGAAGAAGAAGGGGAGGAAGAGGAGGGGGAAGAAGAGTACGACGAGGAGGAAGAGCCGGAGGAGGAAGAGGAAGAAGAGGAAGAGCCCGAGGAGGAAGAGGAGCCCGAAGAGGAGTACGACGAGGGTGAAGAGGAAGAGCCCGAGGAGGAGGAAGAAGAGGAAGAGGAAGAGGAGCCCGAGGAGCGGCCCCGTCGGCGTACGCCACGAGCGGCTGCACAGAAGCGGGGTGGGCAGAAGCCGCCCGCCAAGAAGACCGCCGGGAAGAAGGCTGCCGCAGGCCGGCCTGCCGCGAAGAAGACCGCGGCGAAGAAGGCCGCGCCCGCCAAGAAGACCGCAGCCAAGAAGACGGCGGCGAAGAAGACCACAGCACAGAAGACGGCCAAGAAGGCACCCGCCAAGAAGGCGGCCCCGGCCAAGAAGACGGCGGCAAAGAAAACCGCCGCGAAGAAGACGGCAGCGAAGAAGACCGCGGGAAAGAAGACCGCCGCCAAGAAGTCGGCCACCAAGGCCACTGCCAAGAAGGCTCCTGCGAAGAAGACTGCCGCACAGAAGAAGGCAGCTCCTGCGAAGAAGAGCGCCAAGAAGACATCATCGCGCGTCGAGCGCCGGAGGTAACCGGTCATGGCCAAGACGGGACAGGACAACGCGGGCTCGGGCCTCGATCGGCTGCGAGACGAACTGGGGAACTACGCGACGCAATGGGTGGGGCACCTGGCCGAAAAGGCCGGCGACAAACTGATGGATGTGACGGGACAGCTCACCGATGTCGCCGAGAACGGCGGATCGCTGTCCAAGATCGCGTCCAATATCATGGGCGGCGACTCGCCCTTCAAAGCCGCTGTCAAGGGGACGGCGGAGAACGTCAAGGACACCGTCACCGGAAAGGCCAAGGAGCTCTTCGGCGGCGGAAAGGGAAAGCGCAAATCGGGGGACCAGAAGGTCACCAACATCATCGAGGTCCTCGATATCGGGGTGCCGCTGCGCACCGCGTACGACCACTGGACGCAGTACGAGAAGTTCAGCAGCTTCACCAAGGGCGTACGCAATGTGTCGCTGCACGATGAGACGACCAGTGACTGGAAGGCCAAGGTCGGTCCGTCGACGCGCGGCTGGAAGGCCACCGTCCAGGAGCAGGTGCCGGACGAACGCATCATTTGGACGTCCGAGGGTGCCAAGGGATCGACCCGCGGTGCCGTCAGCTTCCATGAACTGGCGCCCAATCTGACCCGCATCGTGCTGGTCGTCGAGTATTACGCCTCGGGGTTCTTCGAGAAGACCGGCAATATCTGGCGCGCCCAAGGACGCCGGCTGCGGCTGGACTTCAAGCACTTCCAGCGCTACGTCACGCTCACCGACGAGCCGCCGGAGGGCTGGCGCGGCGAAATCCGCGAGGGCGAGGTCGTCCGGACACACGAAGAGGCCATCGAGGAAGAAGAGGCCGAGGAGCGCGAGGGCGAAGAAGGCGAGGGCGAGGAGGAAGAGGAGTACGACGAGGAAGGCGAGTACGAGGACGAAGCCGCGGACGAAGACGAAGAAGGCGAGGAAGGCGAAGAGGAGGAAGAGGAAGAAGAGGAGGACGAGGACGGCGAAGGGGATGAGGAAGAGGAAGACGAGGAGGAAGAGGAGGAATGAGCTCCGCACTCGTGAAATCACTCGACGCGCTGGGCGGTTGGGAGCAGCTGGACGCCGTGATCGGCCCGGTGCAGCGGGTGGTGCGCGGCCTGCCCCTGGGGCGTTTCCGCGATGTGCTGCACGGCCTGCCGATCGGTCATCCGCTGCACCCGGCACTGGTGCAGCTGCCGATCGGCGCCTGGATGTCCGCCGCGGTGCTGGACACCGTCCCTGGTAACCGGCGCGGCGCCCGCCTCCTGGTGGGGGTGGGCGTCCTGTCGGCCGTACCGGCCGCATGGGCCGGCTGGGTGGACTGGGCCGAGCAGCACGAGGACCAGATGCGTACCGGGCTGGTGCATGCGGGGTCGATGGCCCTGGCCATCGGCCTGTACGCGAGATCCTGGGTGCAGCGCGGCCGCGGCAGCACCGCGCACGGCAAGCTGCTCGGGTTCGCCGGGCTGTCCGCGGCCGGCGCCGGGGCCATGCTCGGCGGGCACCTCTCCTTCCGGCAGGCCGCGGGCGCCAACAAGGCGGAGCCGGTACCCCGTCTGCTGGAAGAGGGCTGGCACCCCGTGGGCCGGGTGGAGGACTTCCCGGTCGGCGAGGCCGTACGCCGGGAGCTCGGTGAAGTGCCCCTGCTGGTCGTGCGTCAGACGGGCGGTGAGATCCATGTGCTGGCCGGGCGGTGCAGCCATCTGTCCGGGCCACTGACGGACGGCACCCTCGCCGACGGCTGTGTGACCTGCCCCTGGCACGGCAGCGTCTTCCGGCTGTCGGACGGCGCGAACATCGCCGGACCGGCGACCGCTCCCCAGCCCTCCTTCCGGGTGAGCGTGGAGGGTGACGGCACCGTTTACGTGCGGTTGCCCGGCGCGGGCTGAGCCGTTCGCGGGCGTGCTCCGGGCCGGGCAACCGGCACTCGCCGCTCCGCCCCCGGTGGCCGGGCCGGGCACTCGCCGGACCGCCCCGCCGCGGACGCATCCAGGCAGCGCATCCAGGCAGCGCACCCCGCCACCGCCCGACTGGCCGAACGCCCCCTCGCGGGTGCCGCGCCCCCTCGCAGGCCTCACCCGCCCCTGCCCGCCCGGGATTCCCTCCCGTGCGGGTGCGCGAACGCCCTGCTCAGCGGTCGTGTGCCGGGCCCGCCGCCGGCCGCCGCCCGCTACCGTCGAAGAGCGTGCGCGTCCGGTCCCGCCCCGTGGGGCCGCGCCCGTCCGTGCCGATCCGCGTCCAGTGGAAGGGCTCATCATGCGTGTGCTTCCGGCCGCTCCCCCGATCGAAGGGCTCACCGCTGTCGTCACCGGCGGCTCGCGGGGGCTGGGGCTGCTCATGGGCCGCCAGCTGCTGCGGCGGGGCTGCGATGTCGTGCTGCTGGCCAGGGACGAGGCCGAACTCGGCAGGGCCGTCGGGAAGCTGCGGCAGTGGGGTGGCGGGACGGTGCGCGCCGTGGTGTGCGATGTGCGGGACCGCGCCGCGGTGCAGGACCGTCTCGCGGAGATCGCCGCGGAGCACGACGGGCTGGACATCGTCATCGCCAACGCCGGCATCATCCAGGTCGGCCCGGCTGACGCGCTGGGCTCCGACGGTTTCGACGAGGCGATGGACTCCGTCTTCAACGGGGCCCTGAACACCGCGCTCGCCGCCCTCCCCCACCTGCGGCGCAGCCCGGCCGGCGGCCGGCTCGCGCTCGTCGGGTCGGTCGGCGGCCTGCTGGCGGTGCCGCATCTGCTGCCGTACTCCTGCGCCAAGTCCGCGGTGGCCGCGCTGGCCGAAGGGCTGCATGCGGAAGAGGCCCCGCACGGTGTCACGGTGACCGCGGTCCACCCCGGTCTGATGCGGACCGGGTCGCATCTGCACGCCCTCTTCGGCGGGGACCGCCGCCGGGAGTACGCCTGGTTCTCAGCGCTGGCCGGGGCCCCGGTGCTGTCCATGAACGCCGAGCGGGCGGCGGAGCGCATCGTGACCGCGCTCCAGCGGCGGCGGCCCCGGATCGTGCTGACGCCGGCGGCCAGACTCGGCGCCACGGCGCACGGGCTGGCCCCGGTGACCACCACCCGGCTGGCGTCCGCGGTCGCCCGGGTGCTGCCGCGCAACGGTGCGCGCGGCACCGTCGACGGTTCGACGGTCGCCGCCGGGGAACAGCCACCGGCCCGTCGGCTCCGCGGTGTCCTCGGCGCCCTCAACGAACGGGCGGCCGACCGCTTCAATCAGCGGTGAGGGCCCGTACGGGCGCTTCGGAACGGGCCGGACCGCGGGGGCGGAATGCGGAAAGCGCGGCGTCCCGGTGTTTCCGGGCCGGGTTGCCGGGCACGCGGACTGGCACGACAGGAAGAGCCGACCTGTGGTGAAAGGAGAATGCATCGTGGCTGCGAGCAATTCCCCCGCCTATACCGTTCCCGGGATGACCGAGGCCGAAGGCGGAGAGGTCATCGGACGGCTGCGGATGAGGCTGCATGCGCTCAATGACCTGGCCCTCACTCTTAAGCATGTGCACTGGAATGTCGTGGGGCCGCACTTCATCGCCGTCCACGAAATGCTCGATCCGCAAGTCGATGCGGTCCGTGCCATGGTCGACGCGACCGCGGAGCGCATCGCGACGCTCGGCGGCTCCCCCACCGGCACGCCCGGCGCGCTGGCCGCCGAACGGAACTGGGAGGACTACTCCGTCGGACGGGCGCAGGCCATCGAGCACCTCGGGGCGCTGGACGTCGTCTACTCCGGCGTCATCAAGGACCACCGGGCGGCGGTGGCCGCCACCGAGGGCATCGACCCGGTGACCCAGGACCTGCTCATCGAGCATCTGCGGTCCCTGGAACTCTTCCAGTGGTTCGTCCGGGCGCATCTGGAGAGCGCCGGCGGCACCCTCAGCACCGGCTCGGCCAACGGGCTGTCCGAGGCGGGCCGGGCTGCCGCCGAGCAGGCGCGCCGGCAGCCCTGACCGAGGCACCTCAGGTGGCCCACCCGAGGGCGCGGCCCCGCCGTCGCGAAAGGCGACAGCGGGGCCGCGGCGGTCAGTGCTTGAAGGTCTCCCGGCGCTTTTCCACCGCCTGCTTCATTTTTCCCATGGCCTGTTCCGCCTTGCCCCGCCTTTGCAGGGCTTTGTTTCCGAGGGCCCTCCCGGTCGTTTCCTTGGCCTTTCCCTCGACGATATGGCCGAGGTTCCTGGTCTTCTTCGCGATGCCCATGGTGTGCTCCCTTCAGGGTTCTTCGGCGGGCGGCAACAGGGTCCCGAGCGGCCCGAGATCCAAATTGAGGTCTTGCATCGTCAGTTCATAGCGGGCGCAGAGTTCCACCATGCGGTCGTGCAGAATCATCAGCGTCGCTCCCAGACGTTCCTCCTGTTCCTCGGTGAGGTCCCCGGCGTCGACCCGTTGCAGGGCCTGGCGTTCCATCAGCTGGCGCAGCAGCTCGACCAGGGTGAGCACGAGCTTGATCAGGTCACGCTCCACCGTGTCGGGGTCGGCGCTGATCCGGTGCGCCGGATGCCGGGCCGCCGGGCCGCCGGGCGGCGGGATGTCCTGCGGTGCCGCGGGCAGCAGCCGGAACGCCCGGTCGGCCGCGTCGGCGACATCGTCGAAGCGGTTGCCGGGCCGGCGGTCCTCAGCCGTCATGGTCGTCCCGTACCGAGGGTGCGAGGGCGGACCACGGGGAGGGGTTGTGTTCGCTGATGGAGACGATCAGGGCGCGCAGCGAGATCCGGACGAGGTCGATATCGGCGATGGAGAGCACGACATCGCCGGTGAGGACCACGCCGCCGCTGAGCAGCCGGTCCAGCAGATCGATCAGCGCGATCTGCCGGTCCGGCAGGGGTTCGTCCGTCGTTGCCGGCGGCCCGCCCGCCGGCCTCATGGAGCGGCTCCCGGCACCGGTTCGGTCTCGGGCGGCGTGGCGAAGGAGTACGGAGCCCAGGGCCCGGTGACCTCCACGCGCACCCCGGACAGCCCCTCGGCGGCCCGGCTGACGTCCGCGCGAAAGCGCTCGGCCTGCCCGAGCGGCACGAGGTAGGCGTCGTTGACGACGTTCTCGCCCGGCCCGCGGGCGAGTTCGCCCTGCTGCACCCGGTGCTGGACCCGGTCGACCGCATGGCCGCGGGCGGCGGCCTCGACCCGCCGGGCGACCTCTTCGGCGTCGCGGTAGGCGTCCTCCCGGGCGTGCCGCTGTGCCTTGCGGTGGCTGAGGTAGGCCCGTCCGGGGCTCAGGCCCGCGTCCGCGTCCGCGGGTGGCGGGGCCGGCCGGTCGGTGGGCGCGGGCGCCTCGACGTAGATCTTGACGCCCCACTCCGTGTGCGCGGCCAGCTCGGCCAGCCGGCCGGCGAACGCCTCCTGGCGGGCTTCCAGCATGCGCCGCACCCGCTCGTCGTCGAGATACACCGTCGCCAGCCGGAGCGGCAGAACGGTGGTGCGGGAGGCCAGCGCCTCGATCACCCGGTGATGGGCGCGGGCCACCGACTCCAGCCACTCCAGATCCTCCAAGTTGGCGCGCAGCGCGGCCTCGTGGAAGTCCTCCTCCGGCACCGGGCTCACGGCGACCACCACGTCGCCGCGCTCCCCGGCCCGCACCAGATGCACCGGTGCGTCCGCGACCCCCGGCAGACCGGCAAGCGCCTCCGTCAGCGATCCGCCGGCATCCCGCGCGACCGCGTACGCATAGCTGATGACCTCGGTCATGAGGTGTCCCGCCGCTTCTTGGTACGGGGGCGGGGCTCGGGCCGTTTGGCACGGGTGCCGCGGGCAGCGGTGGCGCGGCGGGCGGCGGGCCGGGGCTTCTCCTCCTCGGCCTCCCCCTCATCCTCGTACTCGTACTCCTCCTCGTCCTCCTCCTCGGCCGCGGGCAGTTCCTCGCCCTCCCGCAGGGCCCGGATCTCGGCGCGCAGCTGTTTGTTCTCGTCGGCGAGCGAGCGGTAGCCGTCGGACGCGCGGGACGAGAGCGAGGGGTCGTGCTCCCACCAGTCGATGCCCATCTCCTTCGCCTTGTCCACCGAGGCGACCAGCAGGCGCAGTTTGATGGTGAGCAGTTCGATGTCCAGCAGATTGATCTGGATGTCGCCCGCGATGACGATGCCCTTGTCCAGCACCCGCTCCAGGATGTCGGCAAGGTTGGCCGACGAGCCCTGCCCGCCGTACGGGCCGGCCCGGGACGGATAGTCGCCCATCCTCCTGACGGGTTCGTTCACGGCCGCTGCACCTCGATTCCCGGTGTTGCTACGGGAGCGCGGGGCGGCGCTCCCGTTCCGCGGCGGCCACCGCGGTCAGCTGTCGGTGCCCTGGGCATGGGCCCTGATCTCGTCCAGCCGGTCCAGCAGCTCGTCCTCGCGCCGGTCGAAGGCCTCCTCGGAGATGTCTCCCGCCAGCAGCGCTCGTTCGAGCTCGGCGAGTTCCCGCTCGACGGGTTCGGGGTCGTAGTACTCGTTCTCCGCGGCCTCCAGGGCGCGTTCCATGACCCAGGCCACGCCGCGCACCGGTGCCAGCGGAAGGGTGGCAAGTTGACTCAACAGGCCCATGGGGACTCCCTAGACGAAACTGTAGGCGGGCAGCGGGCCGAGCAGCCGGAGGTCGAAGTCCTCCCCCAGCTCCTTGGCGAGATCCCGCTCCGCGCCGAGGAAGCTCTTCTCATTGTCCTGTTCCACCAGGAAGGACACGCTCACGAAGTCGTTCCCGGTGGGGGGTGAGGTGCGCTCCTCCCGCGCGAATCCGCGCAGCGCATCGAGGACTCCGGCGGCGAGCTGTTCCTGCCGTGCCTGCACTTCCTGGGAGACCATCTCACCGAGGGCGAGCGGGAGTTCGGGCCCGGCGTTGCCGCTTCTGATCTGCTCGTTGAGCTGTCGTGCCTGATCCGACTCCGTGAGGATCTGCCGCAGCAGCGCATCCTCGTCCTGGGCGGCCTTCAGGTGGTATTCGGCGCAGCCCTCCAACGCCTCCAGCCGCTCGGTGAATTCGTCCGCCCGCTCCTTCAGGACGGCCCGTACGGCCTCGTCGTCCGTGGTCGTGAAGCCGAACTGCAAGGGCAGGACCGTGCCGTCGGCCATCAGCCGTTCCTGGACGGCCTGGTGCGCGCCGAGGTCCCGGCGCTTGGGCCGCAGCTCCTCCGGGGCGTCGCTGACCACGGCGGACAGCTGCTTGCTCTGCACCGTACGGAGGTCGGACGGGGGGTTTCCCACCCCTTGGAGGCCCTCCAGGTTCTGCGGATGGGTGGTCGCGACGATGGAGTAGACGTAGACCGACATCCCTCACTCCTTTCGGCGCCGGGCCGGCCGGCGAGCGGGCCGCTCGCGCCGCTCGGCGGGCTCCTTGTGCCTCGACTCGTGTTCCTCGTCGTCATCGCTGCCGCCCTTGAGGGCGTCGGTCACCGCTTCCGCGGCCCCGGACAGCGCGCCCTTGGCCTTGCCGTGCGAGCCGCCCTCGGTCACCTCACCGACGATGTCGGTCAGCTGGGAGGGTGCCTTGCGTCCCGCCTCCAGGTCGAGGCGGTTGCAGGCCTCGGCGAAGCGCAGGTAGGTGTCGACGCTCGCGACGACGATGCGGGCATCGATCTTGAGGATTTCGATGCCCACCAACGACACACGCACGAAGACGTCGATGACCAGACCGCGGTCCAGGATCAGATCGAGGATGTCGTAGAGGTTTCCGGAGCCTCCGCCGCCACCTGCGGCAACGGTTCCTCCGCTTTGCGGCACCACAGTCACGGTGCCTCCCTTCACCGGCTCACTCCGGCCTTTCGGAGTGGCCGTATCGTTCGCCCGGCGAACGGTCTTGCGTGGCCTCCCGGGGCCCTAGCGACGGTCGATCTGGCCTCGGGTGTAGCGGCGAGTGCGCTCGTACGCCACCAGTTCGCCTTCCTTGTCCAGCATCACCCGGTAGGTCGCCATCACGCTGGTGGTCCCGGGGACACGTTCCAGCTCCAGAACTTCCACGTCCGCCTGCCAGCCGTCCTCTGTCGGCTGCACCGCGGAGACGGACTCGGGAGCCCGCCCCAGCAGTTCCTTGAGCTGGTCCGCCGCGTACCGCATGGCACGTGACGCCGAAACACGACGGCCCGCGCGCGGCGGTTCACCGTCGCTTTCGCTCCCGCGGTGGCCGGCCCGGACACTGCCGGCGCTTCTGGCGGTCTTTTTGACGGTCTTCTTGGCGGTCTTCTTACCGGACGGACGCCGGACTCGTTCGGTCTCGTCCTCTTCGCCTGTGGCCATGTTCCTCTCCGAAATCGGAGGCGACATGCTGCCCGCGCCGCTACAAAGAGGCGCCACTTCATGATACGCGGCTTGAGCTGAGCGCATCTCGGAGCCGAAATGCCTGGTCCCGGGGCCGCCGGCCCGGCCCGGCAGCGAGTGCCGGTGCCCGGTGGGCGGCGTAACGTCGGCACTGTCCCGGGAGAGACGTCATGACGGTCTCGGCACGGGGAGAAATGCGGCGGGCCGGAGTGGGTCTCGATGGCACGACGACAGTGCGCAGGTGCGCGATGACCGGCGGGAACGGGCCCGGCCCGGCGGGCGACCCGGTGGGCCGGGCGCTGCTGCGCGCGATGGAGGAGACCGGGGCGTCCGTCGGCGGGGTCTATGTGCTGGCGGCCGACGCGCCGGTCCTCCAGCTGACCGTCATGAGCGGGGTACCGGCGCCGTTCCTGGCACCGTGGGACCGGGTCGCGCTGGCAGCCCCGATCCCGGTCGCCGTCGCCACCCGCGAACAGCGTCTGGTGTGGGCGGGCGGCCAGCAGCAGATGGCCCGTGACTTCCCGCGGACGGCGGTGGCGGTGCCCTACGACTTCTCGCTGGCGGCGGCCCCGGTCAGCAGCCCGGCCGGCAGCCTGGGCGCCTTGCTGCTGTTGTGGCCCGCCGGCCATGCGTCCCAGCTGTCGACGGCGGAACGCGATGCGGTGACGGCCGCGTGCCGGCGTCTGGCGGCGCTGCTGGCACGGCACCCCCGGCCCGACGGCTCCGGTCCGTGCGAGGCGCCGCGGGTCCTCACGCCGCCGCCGGCGCGCGCCGTGGGCCCGGCCGAGGCGCTGGCGGCGGCCGACTACCTGGAACGGCTGCCCGGCGGCTGCTGCGCCCTTGACCTGGAAGGACGTATCACCCTGGTCACGCGGGGCGCGGTGGAGCTGCTCGGCGAGAAGGGCAGCAGGCTGATCGGCGCACGCCCCTGGGAGGCTCTGCCGTGGCTGCGCGACCCGGTCTTCGAGGACCGCTACCGGGCCGCGGTGATCAGCCGCCGGCCGACGTCGTTCACCGCCAGCCGGCCCCCGCACCACTGGCTCACCTTCCGGCTCTTCCCGGACAGCAGAGGTCTGAGCGTGTGGATCAGCCCGTCGGACAAGGACTACGGCCCGGTGGCGGCCGCACCCGCGCAAGGGGAGGTCGTGCCGGTGCGGGCCGGGCAGATCTACCACGTGCTGCATCTCGCGGCGGCCCTCACGGAGGCCGTGGGAACGCAGGATGTGGTCGATCTCGTCGCCGACCAGATCGTGCCGGCGTTCGGCGCCCAGGGCATGATCATGTACGTGGCGGAGGCGGGCCGGCTGCGGACCATCGGGCACCGCGGCTACTCCGCCGAGGCGGTCGCCGCCTTCGAAGGGGTGGCCCTCGGCGCCGCCAACAGCCCCGCCGTCCACGCCCTCGCCACCGGGGAGCCCAGCTTCTTCTCGTCCCCCGAGGAGATCGAACGCGACTACCCGGGGCTGCCGCGGCTGACCGGCAAGGCCGCGCGGGCCGTACTGCCGCTGGTCGTGTCCGGCCGCCCCGTCGGCTGCTGCATCCTCTCGTACACCCGGGCCCGCACCTTCAGTCTGGAGGAACGCCAGGTCCTGACCTCGTTGGCGGGGCTGATCGCCCAGGCGCTGGACCGGGCCCGCCTGTACGACACCAAGCAGCAGCTGGCGCACGATCTCCAGGCCGGCCTGCTGCCGCACGGCCTGCCCTCGGTACCGGGGTTCGCTGTCGCCGCCCGTTACCTGCCGTCGACCCGCGGTATGGACATCGGCGGCGACTTCTACGATCTGATCCGCCTCAACGAGCACAGCGTCGCCGCCGTCATCGGTGACGTTCAGGGCCACAACGCGGCGGCGGCCGCCCTCATGGGGCAGGTCCGCACCGCCGTCCGCGCCTACGCCACCGCCGGGGCCGCACCGGACGAGGTGCTGGCCCGGACGAACCGGCTGCTGACCGATCTGGACCCGGGGCTGTTCACCAGCTGTCTGTACGTCCACATCGACCTGCGCACCCGCCGGGCGCGCCTGGCCTGTGCCGGGCATCCGCCGCCGCTGCTGCGCCACCCCGACCGGCACACCACGGTGCTGCATGTGCCTCCGGGGCTGCTGCTGGGCATCGAGCCCGGGGCCCGGTACTCCGCCACGGAGATCACCCTGCCGCCGAGGTCCGTCCTGGCGCTCTACACCGACGGCCTGATCGAAACGCCGGGGACCGATCCGGATCTCTCCGTCGCCGACCTCGCCGGACGCCTCAACGACGCGCCGCCACTGGGTCCGGACCGGCTGGCCGACTCCCTCCTGGAGAACCGGCACGGCGACGCGGACCGGCAGGACGATGTGGCCCTCATGCTGCTGGCGGCGCTGCCGGCCGGGCCGGTCACCCCCGATTGAGCGCCGGGGCCGGTGGGAGGCAGCGGTGGGGCGCCGAAGTGGGATGCAGCAGAGGGATTTTGATGCCCCGTCACCTCAGCTCATCGGCGCCCGCAGTGACGCGCCGCGGTGGAGTGCGCCCTGCGCCCGGCTGAGGACGCGGCCCGGTGCGCGGGTGCGCAGCGCCGCGCGGGCCGCGTTGGCGCCGGGGGCGCCGTGCACCCCGCCGCCCGGATGGGCCCCGGCGGAGGCCAAGTAGAGGCCCGCCACAGGGGTTTCCGGACGGGCGAGGCCCGGCAGCGGACGGAACACCAGCTGCTGGTGGAGGGCGGCCGTACCGCCGTTGAGGGCGCCCCCGTGCAGATTGGCGTTCAGCGCCTCCAGCGTCGGCGGGGCGAGGATACGGCGCGCCTTGATCCGGGACCGGAAGCCCGGCGCGAAGCGCTCGACCTGCTCCTCCAGCCGGTCCGCCATCGCCTCCTGGTCCCCCTGGCCCCAGGCGCCGCCGATCCCGTCCTCCCCCGCGTCCCCCCGGATCCGGTGGGGTACGTGGGTGTAGGCCCAGGCCGATTCGGTGCCCGGCGGGGAGCGGGTGGCGTCCGCGGTGGTCATCTGGCCGAACAGCGCGAACGGCCGGTCGGGCACCTGGCCCGCGGCGATCTGCGCGGTGAAGCGGGTGAGTTCGTCCATGCCGTCGGCCAGATGCACGGTGCCCGCGGTGGCGGCGGCCTCGGCGGTCCACGGCACCGGGCCGCCGAGCGCCCAGTCCACCTTGAAGGTGGCGAAGTCCCATTGGAAGCGCCGCAGGTCCGCCGTCAGCCGTCCGGGGAGGTGCCGGGCGTCGACCAGCCGGCCGTACAGGGCGGGCACGGACACATCCGCCAGCACGGCGCGGCGGCCCGGTACGGTCTCACCGATCGCGGTGCGCACCGCCACCGCGCGTCCGGAGCGTACGACGATCTCGTCGACCCGCTCCCCGCAGCGCAGCACCCCGCCCCGGCGGTACAGCCGCCGTACCAGGGCCGAGGTGAGCGACTGGGCACCACCGGCCGGTACCGGAAAGCCGTAGTGCTGGCCGAGCATCGACATCAGCCATCCGAAGCCGCCGCTGCCCGTGGCCTCGGGGGCGAGGTCGGCGTGCAGCGCGTTGCCCGCCAGCAGCAGCCGGCCCGCCTCGCCGTGGAACTCCTCCTCGCCCAGGCGCCGTACGGGCAGCAGCATCATCCGCGCCAGCCGCAACCCGCCGGCACCGCGGGCCCGGGCGGCGAGCCGGGCCAGGACACGCAGCGGCGGGAAAGGGGTGAACAGCGCGTCGAGGAGGTCGCCGCCGACCCGGCCCCAGACGTCGCACAGTTCCTGCCAGGCCGCGCCGTCGCCGGTGCCGAACGTCTCCAGGCCCGCCACCGTGCCGGCCGTGGCGCGCCCCAGCAGCGCACAGCGGCCGTCGGTCAGCGGATGGGCCAGCACCTGGGGCGCATGGCTCCAGACCAGTCCGTCTTCGTACAGGTTCAGGGCGGCGAGGACCGGGGAGGCGACGGCCAGCGGATAGAACGAACTGCACAGGTCGTTGACGAAGTCGGGGTGCACCGCACGGTCGCTGCGGACCGCGCCGCCCGGCTCTTCCTGCTCCTCCAGCACCTCCACCGTCCACCCGGCGTCGGCCAGCAGGTTCGCCGCGACAAGTCCATTGGGTCCGGCACCGATCACCACTGCGTCCGGCATCGCTGCCTCCTGTTCACCCGCCCCGGTGGTGGACCGGGCCCCGACACCGGTGCACCACCGGACGGGACGGCGGTCAGGTTCCGGTGGGCGCCCGGGCCGGGGCCTCTTCGACCACGGCGGCGAGCCTGCTGAGCATGCTGCGGTGGCGCAGCTGAAGCAGGACGTCCAGCGCCCCGTTGTGTAGCCGTCCGCCCGGTCCGGCCAGTGGGTGTTCGTCGACGATGACCAGGGAGTCGGCGCCCCAGGGACGCACTTCGAGAGCGATCCGGGCGGTGCCCAGCCGACCGCTGTCCACCTCCAGTTCGAGGGTGCGCGGCGGATCGCTGTGGCGCACGACGGTGTGCCCGACGGCCTCCCAGGGCCCCAGGCGCACGGTGTATTCGAGCGTGGCGCCGACCTCCGGCCAGTTGCCGTCCTTCGGCCGCGAACGCGCGGTGCCGACCACCCAGTCCTGGTAGCGGGAGCGGTCGGCGAGCACCGCCCACAGCTCCTCGGGCGACCTCCTGATCAGCTGGTGTCGTACGGCCACGAGCCTTTCACCGCCTCACCGCACTCGGTCGCCGGCTTCCTCACCCAGCGTAGAGCGCGCTCCCTGGCCCGGCCTCCTGAGCGGTACGCCCATCCGCCCCCGGCAGCGGCGGCCAACCGGCACTCCGGTGCGGCGGGCCGCTACGGCTGCCCTCCGCCGACCAGCGGTTGCCCGGGAGGCAATACAGGATCAAAGTGATGAATACACACGCATGCCAGATGGGAGCGCATCGTGATCGTTCTCGGAATCATTCTGCTTGTCGTCGGGTTCCTGACCGGCATCGGCATTCTGTGGACCATCGGCATCATTCTCGCCGTCATCGGCTTGATCCTTTGGGTCCTCGGTGCCATGGGGCATGCGGTCGCCGGCCGCAAACACTACTGGTAGCCGGGCTGCTGCCCCCAGCCGCTGCGGCGGCGGAACATCCCTTCCGCCGCCGCACCTGCCTGAGATCAGGGCGTGAGCACGGTCTTGATCATGCCGTCTTCCTTCGCCTGGAAGGTCCGGTAGGCCCGCGGCCCGTCTTCGAGCGGCAGGGTGTGGGTGGCGAAACCGTCCACACCGAGCACATCCGCGTCGTTGAGGAGGGGCATGATGTCGTCGACCCACCGTCTGACGTTGGCCTGGCCCATCCGCAGCTGGATCTGCTTGTCGAACAGGGTCAGCATCGGCACCGGGTCGACACTTCCCCCGTAGACACCGATAAGCGAGATCGTGCCGCCGCGGCGGACCGCGTCGACGGCGGTGTTGAACGCCGCCATGCTGTCCACCCCCGCACGGCCCATCAGTTTCTCCCCCACGGCATCGGGCAGCAGACCGGCCAGATTCTGGGCGGCCCGCGCCAGCGGTGCCCCATGGGCCTCCATGCCGACCGCCTCGATGACGGCGTCGGTGCCGCGTCCCGCGGTGAGCCCGCGGATCTCCTCCCCCAGGTTCTTCCCGTACTCGTTCAGATCGAGGGTGTGCACCCCGCGCTCGCGGGCGCGGGCGAGGCGTTCGGGGACGAGGTCGACGCCGATGACCTTGCTCGCGCCCTTGTGCAGCGCGATCCGGGCGGCCATGTCACCGATCGGGCCGAGTCCGAGCACGGTGACCGTGCCGCCGGGCGGGACGTCGGCATAGACGACGGACTGCCAGGCGGTGGGCAGCACATCGGAGAGATAGACGTACCGCTGGTCCGGCGGGCCGTGCGGCACCTTCACGGGCAGCGTGTTGCCGAACGGGACCCGCAACAACTCCGCCTGCCCGCCCGGCACTTGACCATAGAGCTTGGAGAACCCGAAGAGGGCGGCACCCATCCCCCGGTCCTTGACCTGCGTGGTCTCACACTGCGAATGGAGCCCCTGCCCGCACATCCAGCAGGTGCCACAGGAGACATTGAACGGCACCACCACACGGTCACCGACGGACACCTCCGTGACCTCGGGCCCGACCTCCTCGACGATGCCCATCGGCTCGTGGCCGAGGATGTCACCGGGGTCGAGATAGGGGCCGAGGACCTCGTAAAGATGCAGGTCGGAGCCGCAGATACCGGTGGAGGTGATGCGGACGACGATGTCGGTCGGTTCCTCGATGGTGGGGTCGGGGACCGTGTCCACGCGTACATCGCGCTTGCCGTGCCACGTCAGGGCTCTCATCTTCGCTCCTCAGGAGAAAGGGGCGGACTCACGACGGAATCCGCCCCGCCGCACGTCGGGCAGCCGTGACCTCAGCGCCGGGGCGCCGGGACCTCAGGGTTCCTGCGGGTCGACACCGGTGTGCGCCTCCGCGTCCCTGCCGCCGCTGGGCCGGCGCGAGGGGCCCTTGGGCCCCATGTCCCGCATGCCCTTCTCCTCGGTTTCGGCAGCGCGCCGCTCACCGGAACGGGTCTCGCTCTTGGTCTCGCTCGCCGGAGGGACGTTCTCCTGGCCGCCGGACTCCTTGCTGCGGTCCTTCTCGGGCGCGTACTCCTCCGGGCGGAACGACCGGCCGGCGCTCTCGTTCTTCTGCTGCTCGGTCTGGTCGACGTCGGGCGACCAGCCGTGCTGCTCGGTTCCCTTGTGCATGCTGTGGCCCTCGCCCATCTTCGGGTGCGAGGACTTGCGGTGTCTGGTCACTGCTGCTCCCTACGTTGCGCGTCGCCGACGGCGCCACCGGACCGCGCCGTGCCTGCGGAGCGGCGCACCGTCCTCGCCATGCGCACGGCCTCTGGACACGATGCCCGTGCCGGGCCGGCTCCTACGTCGCCTGCGTCGGAGACTCCCGTACCTCCAGGCTGAGGGGCGGCGGGATCATCCGCATCTCCGCCCTGCTGAGGGCGGTCGTCCACGGGCCCCGGGCAGTGGCCGCAGGGAAGGACGGCACGGGCGCGCGGCCGGGGAGCAGCCGGCCGGCGCCGTACCGGGGAGTTACGCGGGCCGTCCGTGGCGTGCTCCGCCCGGCGGCCCGGCGGCGCGCGAGCCACGGTCGGGGCCGTCATCAGGGCCGGGCCGTGGGGCGGGCTCGGGGTCCGGGTCAGGAACGGGCGGCGGCTTGGGCTTGGGATGGACGGGGTCCAGCGGGCCCGGCGGTGGCGGATCCGGTATCTCGTGCTTCAGCATGTGCCGGCTCCTTCCGGTCGCCTCATGGTTCACGGCTGCGGGTGCCCCGTCCGCGTCCGCTCACACCCGGGCGCGGCGCCGGCCCGGAGTCCGGGCCGACGCCTCCCGCCGTCAGCCGGTCAGCCCGTCGTCCGGCCGGCGGCAGTGTCCGCCCCGGAGGCGAGGACCACGCCCTGCACGGCGCGGGCGGCCTCGGACGGGGACGGCGGGACGGTGCGCGCGGCGAGCGGGAGCGGGGCCGGGACCGGCTCCGGGTTGCCGAGGAAGGTCCGGTTGACCACCCGCTCGGCGGCGTGGCCGTCGTCCCACATGCAGAAGCGGGCGCGGAAGGCGGACCGCAGCTCGGCGGCCTCGGTGCCGTTCCAGCGGCCGCTGCGGAACGCTTCGATCAGCTCGTCCTCGCTGGTGGCGACGATCCCCGGGGTGTCTCCCGGCCTTCCGGACAGCAGGTCGAAGGTGACCCCGCGGGAGCGGACGTAGGTCTCCCAGTCGTCCGCGTAGGTGATGATCGGCCGGTCGAGGTTGGCGTAATCGAACATGATCGACGAGTAGTCCGTGATCAGCGCGTCGGCGGCGAGGCACAGCTCCTCGACCGACGGATGCCGGGAGACATCGATCAGCGCACCCTCCTCCTGGAGCCTCTGAAGGTGCGGGTCCTGGCCGTAGAAGTAGTGCGTACGGACCAGCAGGACGATGTCCGGGCCGAGTTCGCGGGTGATTTTCTCCAGGTCCAGCTGCGGCACATAGCCGACTTGGTAGTCGCGCACCGTCGGGGCGTAGAGGACGGCGGTGCTGCCGGGAGCGATCCCCAGCCGCTCGCGGATATCCAGGATGTCCTGGGCTCCGGTCCGGAAGAAGACGTCATTGCGCGGATAACCGGCGTCGATGGACTCGAAGCGACAGGGGTAGACCCGCTCCCACTGCTCGCTGGTGTGCTGGTTGGCTGAGACCGACAGATCCCAGCGGTCGGCGCGTTCGAGCAGCTTGCGCATGCTCATTCCCTTGCCGGCGGCCGGGTATTTCTGCTGGTCGATGCCCATGCGCTTGAGCGGGGTGCCGTGATGGGTCTGGAGATGGACCTGGCCTTTGCGCTTGACGACCTCGTCGGCGAAATTGACGTTGTTGACGAAGTACTTCGCGCGCGCCATCAGCTCCCAGTAGCGCCTGCTGTTGACGACGACGTGGTCCATGCCGTCCGGAACGGTGTCCACGACGCCCTCGCGTACGACCCACACCCCGTGCAGCTGCGGGGCCAGTTCCCTGGCCTTTTCGTAGATCGCCAGCGGATTGCAGGAGGGGGTGCGGTTCCAGTAGGCGCTGAAGACGGCGAGGTGCTGGTCGATGGGGCGCTTCAGCTGCATCCGGTAGAAACTCTTCGCGGCCCGCCTGCTCAGGGCGCGCTGGGCCTTGTGCAGGCGCCGCTGACCGCTCTTCCGGGTACGGCTCATCAGATTCAGGGCCTGGAAGGCGCGGTAGGAACCACGGTCCAGTGCCTGGAACCGGCGGGCATCGGCCTCCGGGGGCGGGGTGAATCCCGCGGGCTTGTGCCGCCGGTACATCGCCACGGAACGGCGGAAGAATTCCGGCCGGTCCTGGACCCGCACCCGGCTCTCCCGCGCGCCGGTGAAGAGGAAGTGGCTGACCATCCGCTCGAAGAACAGCGGCCGCAGCGGGTCGAGGTCCGGCCGGCCGTCGAGGAAGTCGAAGAGCCGCTGGTACTGGTCGAATATCGTGAAGTGCTTACGGCCCGGCGTCTTCATGGAATTGCCGTGCCGGCGCTGGCGGTATTCCACACAGGCGTGGTCCAGGCACACGGCGCGCTCGGCGGTGAGCATGGTCGTGTAGACCATCAGGGCGTCCTCGTAGAGCCCGTCGGTGTACCGGAATCCGTTGTCCACGAAGAAGTCGCGCCGGAAAGCACGGTTCCACACCACCGCGAACATATGCAGGAATTCGGTGCGCTCGGCGGGCTTGAAGACCTCCGCTCCGGCCTCGGCGAGGAGTTCACGGACCGCACTCGGCTGGACCGCGTGCCACCAGTAGGTCCGTACATGGTCGAAGAGCAGCAGGTCCGGGTCCTCCGCTTCGCCCAGCCGGTCGGCCATGGCCCGCAGCGCGCCCGCGGTGAAGGTGTCGTCACTGTCGAGGAACAGCAGATAGTCGCCGCGCGCACGCTGTACGCCAGTGTTCCGGGCCGCGCCGATACCGCCGTTCTCCTCGTGGCGTACAGGGATCACCCGCGGGTCGCGGGCGGCGAACTCCGCCAGGATCTCGCCACTGCGGTCCGGCGAGCAGTCGTCGACCGCGATGACCTCGAAGTCGGTGAAATCCTGCGCCAGCAGCGAGTTCAGGCACGCGCGAAGATAGCCCTGCACGTTGTGGACCGGAACGATGATGCTGAACCGCGGGGCGGATCTGGGGCCCGTCTCGGGCATGGCGGGGTTGCTCCTCGAAGGTGTCGGCCGCGCGACGCCGGCCGGAAGTTTTCGTGACGGGCAGTGGGACAGCCGGTGGCCGGAAATGGTTGTGCCTGAGGTGCGCAACATTCCCGTTGTCTCCCTCACACGACATCCCGGACCTGCCGTCACGGGCGGCCTAGCCCCCTTCCTCGGGGCGCGGGCCGCTCGGGCCGGAGACGCGGACACTCGCCTTTCCCGCATCACGTGACCTTGAGGATCTGAGCGCGGATACTGCCCTCGGGGCGGCCCCACCTCCGCTCCGCGCACGCTGCGGAGTGCCGGAAGCACCGTCAGGAAGGCGGGCTGCGGCCGTCCTTCGCCCTGCCGCACCCCTTCCCTCCCAGCCCCCGGACCGCCAAGATCGATAGCGATGCATCACCACAGCCTGACCTGGGCAAACGCCGGTCAGCGACCCGATTGCCAGCTCACCAGGAGGTACCCATGAAGATGCTGATCAACGTCGCCGAAACCGTGGTCACGGATGCGCTGCGCGGGATGGCCGCGGCCCACCCTGAGCTGGTGGTGGACGCCGAGAACCGGGTGATCGTGCGGCGGGACGCGCCGGTGGGGGACAAGGTGGCGCTGGTGTCCGGGGGCGGCAGCGGGCACGAGCCGCTGCACGGGGGGTTCGTCGGGCCCGGCATGCTGGACGCCGCCTGTCCGGGCGAGGTCTTCACCTCTCCGGTGCCCGATCAGATGGTGCGGGCCGCGGCGGCCGTGGACAGCGGCCACGGCGTGCTGTTCCTCGTGAAGAACTACACCGGGGACGTCCTCAACTTCCAGATGGCGGCGGAGCTGGCGGAGGACGAGGGCGTACAGGTGGCCAGTGTGCTCATCGATGACGATGTCGCGGTGACCGACTCGACGTTCACCGCGGGGCGGCGCGGCACCGGGGCGACGCTCTTCGTGGAGAAGATCGCCGGTGCCGCGGCCGAGGAGGGCATGCCGCTGGAGCGGGTGGAGGCGCTGGCCCGGCAGGTCGTGGCGTCCTCGCGCAG
>Ga0207426_1001201_pt1 | contig 23028 bp, 22 predicted proteins | sample AraplaMF_Cvi_mMS_FD_184265 | JGI IMG/M metagenome (GOLD analysis project Ga0207426, IMG submission 184265) | Arabidopsis root microbial communities from the University of North Carolina, USA - plate scrape MF_Cvi_mMS (SPAdes) (version 2) | ecosystem: Host-associated > Plants > Roots > Endosphere... | reverse complement strand
CTGGGCGTCCTGGCAGGTGGTGTGGTGCGGCGTCCTCGGCCTCGCCCTGCTGGGCGCCTTCCTCGGCATCGAGCGGCGGGCCGCCGAACCCGTGCTGCCGCTGCGCCTGTTCCGGCTGCGCACCTTCTCGCTCACCGCCGTCATCGGCTTTGTCGTCGGCTTCGCGATGTTCGGCTCGATGACCTATCTGCCGACGTTCCTCCAGGTCGTCCAGGGCATCAGCCCGACCATGTCCGGGGTGCACATGCTGCCGATGGTGATCGGCATGCTGCTGGCCTCCACCGGCTCCGGGCAGATCGTCAGCCGCACCGGCCACTACAAGGTCTTCCCGATCGCGGGCACCGGTGTCGTCGCGCTCGGGCTGCTGCTGTTGCACCAGCTGGACCGGGGCAGCGGGGTCGCCGGCATGAGCGCCTGCTTCTTCGTCTTCGGCTTCGGACTCGGTCTGGTCATGCAGGTGCTGGTGTTGATCGTGCAGAACGCGGTGCCCTACCAGGACCTGGGCGTGGCCACCTCCGGCGCCACCTTCTTCCGCTCCATCGGCGGCTCGTTCGGTGTTTCCCTCTTCGGCACGGTATTCGCCGGCCACCTCGGCCCGCGGATCGCGGACGCCGTCGCCGGGCAGCAACTGCCGCCCGGTATCGCCCCCTCCCGGATCGCCGAGGACCCGCGGACCGTGGCCCGGCTGCCGGCCGGGCTGCGGGCCGGTGTCCTGGACGCCTACGCCGTCTCCATCACCGATGTCTTCCTCTACGCCGTCCCGGTCGTCCTGGTGGCCTTCGCGCTGGCCTGGTTCCTCAAGGAGGAGCCGCTGCGCAGCAGTGTCACCGCGCCCGACACCAGCCAGGTGCTGTCCTCCAACCCCGTCGAGCGGTCCTCACGTGACGAGGTCGCCCGCGCCCTGTCCACCCTCGGCAGCCGGGAAGGCCGTAAGCACATCTACGAGAAGATCGCCGCACGGGCCGGACTGGACCTCAAACCGGCCGCCGCCTGGCTGATCCTGCGCATTCACCGGTACGGCTCGGTGGAACCGGCACTGCTCGCCGAACGCAGCACGGTGCCGCTGGGCGTGATCACCGAGAGCGTCCGACAGCTGGAGGTACGCGGACTCGCCACCCGCGAAGGGCTGTTGCTGCTGCTCACCGGCCACGGACGGGACACCGCGGAGCGGCTCGCGGCGGCCCGTCAGGAGTCGCTCGCGGAGATGCTGGGCGACTGGTGGACCAGGGACCGGCCCACCGATCTCACCGAACTCGTCCACGAGCTGACGGCGGAGCTGTGCGGCTCGGACGCGGAGGAGCCGCACAACGGAGACGCCCGGCCGCCGGTGCCGCGCACCCCGCCGCCCGCGCCCCACCCGCCGGACCTGGCGAAGTGAGCCCGGCCGGCGGCGAGATGGGACCGATGACTGCCCCGGACCGTCAACGGCCCCCGGCCAGCCGCTTCTCGAAGAAGATCTCCGCGTAGGGATCGTCGTGGTAGGGCTCGATCTCCTCGAACCCGTGCCGCCGGTAGAGCGCGACGGCCTCCACCAGATCCCGCCGGGTGTCGAGCCGCATCCGCTCCGCGCCCAGCCGCACCGCGGCCGTCTCGGCGGCCCCCAGCAGCGCACCCGCGCCGCCCCGCCCACGCCAGGCGGCCCGTACGAACATCTGCTTGAGCTCCGCGGTGCGCGCGTCCAGCAGCCGCACCCCGGCACAGCCCGCCACGTCCTCGCCGTGCCGCGCCACCAGCAGCACCCCGCCCGGCGGGGCCAGATCGGCGCTGGGGTACTCCGCCAGCCCCTCGTCGATCTCCGCCGCCGTCGAGCGGCGGTCCTCGTGGAGCGCGAAGTAGCGGTCGGCCACTTCGGTGTAGTAGTCGCGCAGCAGCGCCGCGGCGTCCGGCGAGCCGACCGGTTCGGCCGAGACGGCCCAGGGGAGGCGGAGGGTGGCGGCGTCACTCATGGCGCCATTGTCACGGCCGGGCCGGGGCCCCGCGCAACGGATTTCGGGTGACGCCGCCGGTGCCGCTCAGCCCTGCTTCGGCCCGGTCTGCTGCACCACCTCGAAGGACCACAGCGTGGAACCGGACGCGGCCGGCTTGGGCCGCTCCCCGCCCCCGGCCGGGCCGCCCTGCTGGTGCGCGGCCTTCATCGGCCCCTCCATCCACGCCTGGAACGACTCCTCGTCCCGCCACCGGGTGTAGACGAGGTACTGGTCGGTGCCCTCCACGGGGCGCAGGATTGTTGGATGTACCTTACGAGCTATGAGCGACGATGACTTGGTATCTCGTGCGCAGTGGGGGAACTTAGAGGGGCAGCACTGGGCGGTACTCGTCCGACTGTCCACCGACGAGAGCGACGACGAGCCCGTGACCGAGCCGGTCGAGGGCGAACGTCGGCGAGGCCCCATAACGGGGCGGGACATCAAGAGCACCAAGGAACAGGAACGCGACGGCCGCGACTTCATCAGCCGGCGTGGTGGCTCGTGCGTGCACGTTTACTACGAGCCGGACACGTCCGCCTGGCGCAAGAAGCGAGTGCGGCTTCCCGACGGGCGGACGGTCTACAGGGTCGTGCGCCCTGTCTTCGAAGGAGCCCTGGAGGACCTGAAGTCAGGTCGGACGCCTGTTGGGCGGCGCCTCGACGGATTGATCGTCTACGACATCGACCGCCTGACGCGCGACAACCGTCACCTGGAGGACGCCATTGACGTGGTTGAGCGCCACAGGCGACCGATCATCGACATCAACGGCAGCCTTGACCTGCTGACGGAGAACGGCCGCGCCACGGCGCGAGTCGTTGTGGCGATGAGCAACAAGCAGTCCGCCGACACCTCCAGGCGGGTGCGCCGCAAGCACAGGGCTTTGGAACGCGAAGGAATCCCGACAGGCGGAGCCCGACCCTTTGGCTGGAGCGAGGACAAGCGCACCCTGCACCCGACCGAGGCGAAGCTTCTACGGGCAGCGGCACTCGGCATTCTTGGGGGCGCCCCGGTACGGGCCTCCTGCGTGCGCTGGAACGAGCAGGGTGTGACCACGCCGCGGGGAAGCACTTGGAGCACGACCAAGCTCAAGGCGGTACTACGGAATCCACGTATCTGCGGCATCCGCTCCCGCAAGGTTCGCGTACTCAACCCGGACACCGGCAGCGAGAACGAGCGATGGGAAATCGTCTACGGCGACGACGGCGAGCCCGTACAAGGGCAGTGGGAGCGCATCATCACCGTGGAGCAGTGGAAAGCGCTCATGGAGGTGATCGGCGACAACATGGCGCCGGGGAGCGGGCACAACTCACGGAAGTACTTGCTCACCGGAACTCTCCGCTGCGACAAGGACGACTGCGGTGCAGCGCATAGGGCAGTCAAGGCGCCGAAGAGCGCGAACAAGCCAGATGGATTCTTCTACTACGCATGCCCGGATAAGGGCCAGGGCGGGTGCGGTGGTGGCACCAAGATCCCAGGACCGGACGCTGAGAAGGCGGTCACGGAACTGGTAATCGCCAAGTACGAAGAGGAGGCCGCAGCCCGGCAGGCAGCGGCAGCGCCGAAGGACTGGGAGGGGGAGGAGGAGCTGACGCGCGTCCGTGAAGATATTGAAGATGCCAAGGAAGCCCGTAGGAAACGGATCCTCAGCAAGGAGCGCTATTTTGCGATGCTCCAGGAATTCAGTGCCCAGGAGCGTCGTCTGGTGCGAGACCGGAATCGCTGGATCAAGCATCAGCATGCGTCGTTGGGCAAGCCGGTTGACCTGCGGGCTGATTGGGACGATCTGACGCTGCCGGAGCAGCGTGCGTATGTCGAGCAGACACTCACCGCTGTCCTTGTCGCGCCGGCGATCGGTCGCCGAAAGCCGGTGCACACACGGCTTACCCCGCTTTTCCGTTCTGAAGATGACGCTTAGACCGTGTCCTACATGGTCAGATTGCGGAGTCGTTTGTAGCGGCAAAGGGCATCTGCCAATCGGAGAAAGGCCAGGTGGTTGCCGACTGCCGTGGGCGTTGGCCGCGGACAGTCCGGCGAGTAAGGGAAGTCCGTTCGCCTTGAGGGCGGGACTTGGGTCTTGGGACCGTGCTTATCCCGGTCCACGGGGCTCGGACCTGCAAGTCCCCCCATTTGCGCGCACTTGGGCGGAGTCGAGGACTACGCGGGAGAGGTCGACCAGGTCGCGTTCGTCCAGGAGTTGGAGAACCCTCTGATGCGGCTGGACCCAGACCCCCCGTGCGGGACCAGATGACAAACCGCGTTACACGGTCTTCGACGCCCCGAAACACGGTGGCAGCGCTCGCCAGGCGCAGCCTCTGACACGAGTACATAGATGATCGCGGCAAAGACCGTCTCATCATCGATGTTCGCGACTCCACTTCCCTGTGGCGACACCCGAGCCGCCGACTACAGCGGCCATGCGATCTCCCACAATCCGTCCGGAACGATCCGTCCCCAACGCCCGCCCTCCATGCCCAGTACAGCAGTCAACCGGCCATGTAGCAGACGATCTTACGGAGGCTGCCGTACAGCTGGGTGGGTCGGCTGGCTGGTACAAGGTGCAGTTGCTGGCAGCAGATGACGTGTACGCCCATACCCTCTCTGTGGCGTCTGTTCCAGGCTGCTGCCCGCAAGCCACTAATCGGCCATAAGGCGGTGACCGACGGCGAGCAGATGCGCAGCCGCCTCTGACATGTCAACTTGCCAATACTACAGTTAGTTGTTCCGCAGCAGGGCGGTCCTATGAGGTATCAATCCCCTGCCTGTGGGGATAGGGCTGGAACGATGACTCGAGGAGATGGCGATGAGTGACCGTGTTGACCCGAGGCTGGCCTACACCATGAGCCCCGGCCCTTCCCCCGGCCCAACTCCTGCCCCCGACCCGTCACCCTCCCCGCCAGGATCTTCCCCAAGTCCTGAACCCTCTCCTTCGCCGGGGCCGAGACCTCAACCGCCGGCCGCGTGGGGCAAGGATCCTGACGTGGGGGTCGATCCGTCATTCCTGCGCAGCAGAGCCGATGCCTGTGATGTCGCAGTCGAGACGATTCGCATGACCAGGGGCGCAGCCATGGATGCCAACGACGGCCTGAGTAAGGCGGCTTCCGGCTGGGCCTTCGCGCAAAGCATCGACGACATGCAAAGTCGCTGGGAAGCACTCGTGAAGGAGGTCACCGGCCGGCTGGACACTGCGTCCGATAACTTCCGGATCAGCGCGGATGCTTATGAAGAGAATGAGGATCGGGTCCAGTCCTCGTTTGCCAACATCTACCGCTAACGGGCAGGACAGAAAATGGTTACCTTTACTCAGGTCATCGAATTGGACGTTTCTGGCCTGGAGGCGTTCGCAGACCGATGGGGTCGTGTACATAAAAAAATCAAGGAAGCCCGCGAAGGCTTTCATGACGATGTGGTCCGCAAGCTCCATGACGATCAATGGCGGGGGGCGGGTGGCAGAAAGGCGCAGGATTACTGTGACCGAATAGAGACGGCAATCGACGCCTTGGATGCCGAAGTGATGAGTCTGCGCAGATTTCTCGACGAGGAGGCAGACGGCTCAAAGGGAAGCGGTGGCGTCAAAGGGTTTGAGGGCCTGCAAAAAGAAGCTTGTGCGCTGCAAGAAGAAGCGTTCGGCCACGGCCTGCTGATCAATGATGACGGCAGCATCCAGCGTATGGCGGGATATGACCCTACTGCACCTGAAGGATCGGAAAACCTCGACGAGGAGAAGCGCAGCATCGCTAATTCGCTCGAAGAGAGAGCCAAGAAGGTGATCGGTACGGCTACTGAAAATGACGAATGGATAGCCATTAGCCTGAAGGTAATCTTCGGTACGGTCGGCAACTTCGAGACGGAGGACCGCAGGTACAACGTCTCCGAGCCCACCTTGAAGGATCGGATGGTGCGCAATCAGCTGAATAACGTTGGCGCGATGGCGAATATGAGGGGCTGGAAGACGACTGCTGGACTAGTCCAGCACTTCTTGGACGGCAATGGTGAGCCGGTCGAGGTCCAACCGCAGCAGATGATGAAGGACATCCCGCAGTTTCAAAGAGACCTTGACAAAACCATGGATCATGACGTCAGTAAGCGACCAGACGGCCCCTTCACCACTGAATGGCAGTCGACCGCACCGAACCCCAAGGATGGGGACAAGAGCATGGACTGGTATTACGGTTTGAATCACTTCCAGTACCGGACAGTAGGCGAGAAGCATGGGAATGAAGTCACCTACCATGTGGAAGTTCAGAAGCGGTACGACTGGGGGATTCCCAGCGAACATCGCAGAACTCAGGAGGCATTTGGCGGACCGTTCAAGATGTCATTGGAACAGGCGGATCTCGCTCACCTCAACACCACCGGATTGGGTCGCGACTTCGACGTGAAAGGGAGTTCAGGGCAGATGAGGACGACGGTATGAAACCTCTATATGTTGGCCGTCACACTGGTAAGCCGCGGGAACCGCGGGATCCGAATGACTCGAAACGGTCTGCGCCTCAGTCACGGAAAGGGCGTCTTGCCGCCATCAGCCAAAGTAAGGGTGCGAAAATTGCCTTTTGGGTGGGAATGTCCGCTTGTCTTGCGTTTTCGCTCGCCGTGATCGTCGGCCTGGTCCAAGGCTATTACGAGATGAGCCACCCGCCCGGCGGCTGGTGTCAGGACAATTCCCCCAAGTGTGTGAAGCCCTGACCAGGGTCAGCCTGGTCTGCCTGGTGGATATGCGGCGCACACTCGCGCCCATGTTGCGTGAGTTGGCCAGGACGCACCTGACCTTCCTTTACGGGCCTTAGATGGCGGCGCGTACGGCTGCACCTTGGCGCAGCCGTTGATGCGAGCGTGGGTCGTCGGTCTCTGATGAAAGGTCGGATCTCTCGCACTCGCCGCCGCCATCTGCTGCTACAAGCGGCTCGGCCGCCTCGCCAAGTGGGACACGGCCTAGGAGTCGTGGGTAGACGACTGACCCCGTGCGCGGTGGCGAGTTGCAATGTCCAGGCCCAGAGTCACGTTCACCCGCCGCCACTTCCGCTCGGACCAACGAGGTGCCTTCCGAGCGTGCGCCCGTGCCCAGTCACGTAGTTCCTGATCCGGTTCCATCAGTAGCCCGCTCTCGCGGTGGGCCGCAGCTCCGACCGGGCGTGCTCACGGTTGCGAGCCAGGTCGTCGGCGACTCCCGCGGCAATGAGGGCAGCGCCGGGGGTGTGGCCGGAGCCGACATAGCGCCAGGAGGCGTCCATGACCGCGCCGGGTACATCGTCGTGCCCCTCGTGTGCAGCCCGTTCTGCCCGCAGAGCCGCGTACGTCGCTGAATACACCCGGGACTTGGTGAGGACGTGCCCGCGGAACCCGAGGGCGTGAGCCCAGGACCGCAGCCGCAGATGCTCGAACTCGGCCAGGCCGCCAAGCCTCCAGCAGGTTCGCATCAGGGTTCGGACATGCAGCGAGGCGGGCACCGCGTCGATGTCGTCCCAGGCCGAGAGCCGTCGATCGGCGCCGGCCGCCGTTTCGCCCGCCCCTTTGGTGACGTACTTGGCCACGTACGCAGCCACAGCGTCGTCACTCAGACAGTCGTCTTCGGGACGAGCGCGGAGCGGTCGAACGTCGATCTCTCGGCCCCAGCGCAGCCCGTGCTCGCCAACGGCCGGGCTGTAGGGCGTCCGCACGACGACAGAACGGGCAGCAGCTTGTACGGCGGCGCTGAGCCGAGCGGCTGTGCCCCAGGGCGGCGGTGGGTCTGCCGGACCGGCCGGACCGTCGAGCCGGACGACAGCATGGACGTGAACTGCCGCGCGCTTCTGATACTCGGCGACCTTGGCGAAGGACAGCCGGGCGTGATGGGAAAAGCGGCTTTGCGGCAGGCCGGCCGTAACAGCGAGGCGTCGACGGACGGCACGAGTGAAACGGTCCCAGAGCTCCCCGGCGTGCGCGTGCCAGAGGACATGTGCCACGTAGTCGTAGCAGTCGGCACAGAGCGGTTGGCCGACCAGAGGGTCGGCGGGATCGTGGACGGAGGCGCAGCCGGTCGGGCTTTCGTGAGCGCATTGGACCGCACGGCGTCGTGGCCGACAGCGTTCCCCGGTGGTGGATGCGCGATGAACCGGGCCGAAGGACGGAGCGGTGAGTGTGACGAAGAGCCGAGGGTGTTCGCGCACGCCGTCCGGGATGTTCTTGCCGCCCACGAGCCCGGCGCGGACGAGGTGGAACGTGTCTCCGGCGTGGAGGCGGGAACATGGGGCACAGACAGTGGCCCGGCGGTTGCGGCAGCGGACGAGGAGGCGTTCGCCGGGTTCGTTTCGTGTGTCGTAGCTGTGCAGGATCTCGCCGGTCGTGGCGTCGCGCGTGGTGGTCGAACCGGCCAGGTGGATCGGGTTGGCGCAGCCGCCGGTAGCGGTGATCTGCTCAAGCCAGCGGGGGAATTGCGGGTCTTGTGCGAGCCGGATGGCGTCGCGGTCGATTTCGGAGAGCTGACGCAGGCGCGCCGAACGGTCGAGGACGGCGCGCCTGTCAGCCGAGGTGATCTCGGCGGGGATGGTGGTGACCTCCCGGGGTGGGCCGCCGAAGCGGCACGGTGGCTAGGTGGTGGCGTGATGTCGTCCATGGCGTTCGCTCCTTGCGTGGTCGGGTGTTGAGCCGGCAGTTAGCGGATGGTTCCTGCGCCCCGGCAGATCCGGCACCTGTGCCGACGGCCGGTCCAGGTGGTACGAGACCCTTCGCCCTTGCAGTGAGGGCAGCGCACACGGCGCATGGGCATGGTGTGTCTCCCGTTCCTAGGTGTGTTGGAAGCCCGAGAAGACCCAGGTCACGAGACCGTTGATGGTGAAGATGACCGGGGTCTGGCCGATGTAGACGCCGAAGAGGGCGATGAGTACGGCCTCCCAGGCCCGGACGTCGCGGGAGCGCACCAGAAGAACGGTGATGATTCCGAAGGCCACCGCGAACGGGATGGCTGCTACCTCGCTCATGCGTCTGCCTCCGCATCCAGGGATTCCAGGGCACGGGCGAGGCCCGGGAGTTCGGGGGCCAGGTCGGCGTACTTCACCGCGGCTTCTTTGGCCTCTTCAGCCCGCGTGAGGTGCGAGCGGGCTCGGCCCCAGCCGCCGTCCGTGCCGGTGCAGACGGCTACGCCCTTTTCCTCCGCGCTGATCGACTGGGCTACGGCCACGGCGTCCTTGTTGAGGTCGCCGAGGGTCATCTCTGCCGTGCCGGGATCGTTCACCCGGTGGCAGATCCGGCCGCCGAGTTGTGCCCGCAAGGCAGTGACACCGGAGCCGAGTTCAGAGCCGACCCGCTGACCGGCGACCACCAGGTGGAGTCCGAGTGCGCCGCCGAGCTGAGCGAGCCGCAGGAGGTACGTGGAGCACTGCTCCGCCTCTGCCCGGTCGCCCCGGGTTCCGTTGGACAGGTACAGCTCGGCCAGTTCGTCGATGATGACGACGACCGGAGCCGGACGTTGCTTCTCGGGCAGCTCCCAGATTGAACGGGCGCCCGCCTCCCGGCAGATGTGCATGCGCTCCCGCATCTCGACCACGAGCGCGCCGAGTATGGCGGCAGCCTCACGGCGGCAGGTGGCCAGAGCAGTGAGCCGGCTGCCGAAGAGCCCCAGTTCCATGCCTCCCTTGCAGTCGATACCGACGAGGGCGACCGGCTGCGGCGCGAGCTGCGTGATCAGACGCGCCAGAAGCGTGGACTTGCCCGATCGGGTAGCCCCGGTGATCAGCCAGTGCGGCTCCTTCCGCAGGTTCATCACCCACGCACCGCCGCTCTCCAGCACTCCGAGCAGGGCTGAAAGGAGGGCGGCCGGAGCAGAGGCGACGCCGGGGCGCGCCAGGGGGTCGCTGGCAGTGGCGACCAGGCGGACGATGCCGCGCTCCGGCGAGGAGACGCGTACGGCGTGCATGCGCCAGGCGTGCGCCAGAGCGTCAGCCGCCGCGATGAACGACGCCGGGGTCTGCCCCGGGTGAAGCCGTACCTCCACGCTCAACCCCGTACGCGTCGCACGGGGGAAGGAGATCCGCGGAGTGATGGGCCGCAGGGCCTGACCCTTGACCACCAGGTCCCCGACGAGTCCACGCGTCGGTCGGCGGGAGACGGTCAGGTCATTGATCAGTGCGACTTTCCGCCAGCTCCCCAGAACCCGGACGACAGCCACCGGGTAGCCGGTGAGGTACCAGAAGCTGACCGGATGCCGCTCCCGCATGTAGTTGCCTGCGACCAGAACCCAGGCCAGCACGGCCAGGAGTAAGGCGAGCGTGATCGGTTCCATCACGCATCACCCGCCTTGCGCTGAGCGGCGCCGGCCGGAACGGTCGGCACGGGTGTGATGGCGGCGGCGCGAAAGCTGATCCCGTGCCGGTCCCCCATCGCCCAAGCGAAGGCATCAAGGCCGGTGACCTTGACTTCGCGCCCCTCTTCAACGCCCTTCGGCTCTCCCGTGACCGAGATCTCGATCACCGAGACCCGTCGGCCTTCCTGCCGGACCGTGACGCCGACGGTGTAGATGGTGTTGCCGTCACGGTCCTTCTTCACCTCCTTGCTCTCGAAGTCCGCGATCTTCGGTTCCGGTGCTACGGCGCACCGAAGTACGCCGAGCCGGGTGGTGTCCACAGGGATGGACTGCATGTTCTTTGGCCTCCTTGGCCACTGAAGCGTCAGCTCAGATACTGACGTCACTTGTCATTACGAGTTACGACTATGGACCTCTGTACGGCCCACGCGCAAGTACTTATGCTGACGAGTGATGTGCGACGACTGACGTCATGCGCACCCCTCGCCTATCCGACCGAGACGAAGGCCCCGCAATGGCAGAGATCCAGCGCCCAGGAGCGCTTTATCAGCAGGTCGCCGCCGCCATCCGCGAAGCGATCCTGTCCGGAGAGTTCCAGCCCGGAGCGCCGCTCCCCTCGGAAGCCCAGCTCATCGAGCGCTACAAGGTCTCCCGCCCCACCGTGCGCAACGCGGTTGCGGCACTCCGGGCCGAGGGGTTGATCGAGGTCAAGCACGGCAAGGGCAGCTTCGTCCGTTCGTCCGGTCTGCCGGTGCTCACTGTCGAGCGTCGAGTCAGCCGCAGTGGGGCAGGCCGGTTCACCACCGCCGACGGTGAGGTCTGGAAGATCGTCGATGGCCCGAGCGTCTACCGCACGAAGACCACCGCGATCACCGGCCCGCTTCTCCAACTGGGGGAGATGGAGGAGCTGTTCGGTTGTGATCGCGCGCTCATCGACCAGGTAACCGGGGCCCGAGCCTTGCACCGCATCTTGATCCCGTTCGCCACCGCTGAACAGGCGCCGGCCCTCGCCGACAGCCCCGACGCCGAGCCGGAGGCAATCTACGGAATGCTCTCCAAGGCTGGCCACAAGCTGTGGTGGCACGAGACCGTACGCGCCCGCATGCCCCTCCCCGACGAGCGGTCCGCCTTGAACATTCCCGACGCCACCCCGGTCCTGCACACCACCCGCACCGCGTACGGCCTCGACGACCAGGCCCTCGTCCTCGAAGAGTTGCGCATCGGCGCCGACCGCGCCCAACTCGGCTATCGGATCACCGCCGACAAGGCCGGCCCCGCGCGTACCGCCACGGCCTGACGGCTGACGATCGGTCGAAACCTTCTTTACTTCCTCAAGGGCGCGCCCCTGGCGCGCCGGCGGCCGGGGCGCCCCGGCGGGCTGCGGCCTGGCGGCCGGTCCCGCCGGACGCCCCGCCGCCCACACCAGCACGCCCCTGAACGTCCGAAGGCGTCCGCTCCGCCCCGGGCACGGCGGAATCGCCGAGTGGCTTACATGGCGGGTGGTCTGCCGGATACCGCTCTCATCGTTGCGCGCATCAAGAAGGCCAGCTACGAGGGGAGAGGTGAGGGGCGTGGGCCCGGAGTCCGGACTGCGACGGCCGTGGAAGCTGAGCGCCGTACTCCCGCCGTCACAGATGCAGGCGCGTGAGGAGAGCGAACGACCCGGCTGTGGCTGAGGGGGAGCGGGCAGCTGCCGCGCTGTGGCTGAGCCCGTCGTGGGCGCTCCGCTCAGCGCGCCCCTGTCGTGATGACGCGTTCGGCCGCGGGCTTTGGGTTGCAAGGTGCCGTGCGGCAACGGTGGCTTCATCACACGCCCCGCCGTCGAGAATTCGTGCTGCACTCCCTCAGCAGGTCGGCCAGCTCGTCAGCGGCGGGCAAGGCTGCCGTGAGTCGCACGACACCCCGGCCGTCGGCACCGACGTTGGGCACCGCCCGGACGGTCGAAGAATCAAGGCCCGCAGCCCGCAGCGCGCCATTCAGCTTGCCCGCCGCCGCCCTGGCCTGCCGCCAGCCGGACAGGTAGTCGACATCGGCGCTCCACACCCAGGCGTCAGGCCCCACGTCGTTGAGGCCACCCATCAGCCCATCTCCGTCATCGCGCATCACGTGCGCCGCCTCCGTCCCCGTCCGGTGTCGCTTCATCAACTTCTTTTTGGCCGGGGCAGAACGGCAACACAGCGGCCCCGGTACCATCAGGCACCGGGGGCCGCCGTGCCCCCTGCCGGGCCACCCTTCGCTTTCCACGGCTGACGGGGTGGCCCGGTCTCGGTCTTCGGTTGTCTTGCGCGAGTGTCAGCGAGGCCCCTCTGTGAGCGAGGCTCGGAAGAACGTCGTCACTACGCACCGGAATCCGGTGTGTCCGGTACGGCCCGCGTGGCGCAGGCACCACACATCCGGCCCCTCGGCTTCGTCCGCCGCACCCGAGTCGTCACCGCAGGACATGCACTCCTGCACGTAGATCGGTCCGCTCCCCGAGGTGTCGACCGTCAGGGCCCAGTCCGCGAAGCGCCATACCGACCGCGCCGCCGTCACCGGAGCTCCCGATCACCGCGCCAGACCGCCAGCTCATCCGAGGCATTCACGCGCAGCGGCCGCCCCGACTTGAAGACCAGCGTCAAGGCCGGCTTGCTCGCCCCGCGCTGGTCGGAGCGCACCGCTTTCACCTCTCGGAGTTCGCCACACAGACTCACCACGTCGCCGCGACGCACGCGCGCCGCCAAAACCCGTGCCATTGCCACCCATCACCCTTCATGGAGTGCCGTGCCAGATCGGCAGGCCTCTTTGCTTAGTGGATGTGGACGCGGCCCCTCAGCCCTCAAGGGAGCGTGAGCCAAAGGGCCGCGCCCGGCCAGACACGGTGGTCGCTCCATGTCTGGCAGTGGGCCCGCCGCGGCCTCCCCGATCGCAGAAGGGAGTCTCGCCGCCAGCAGCGGACCACGTATCTCTACGTCCGGCCGTCGGAGGCGCGGCCTACGAGGTCGAAGCGGCAGAACACGGTTTTCCCGCCCACCTCTTCCGGCGACCACCACAAGCTGTCCGCCAGCAGCTGCACGATCCTCAGGCCCCGCCCGGAATCCAGTAGCGCCGGCTCGGGCGGATCGTCCACCAGCTCAGGAGAGGAGGCCTTCCCCAGCGAGAGCTGCGGCGGGGAGGAGTCCTCATCGGTCACCCCGAGGAAAAGCCACTTGGGCCACTTCGTGAGAGTGACATCGATACGGCGAGCAGCAGCCGGGACAGCCAGGCGGTCATCAGGAATAGCGTGATGGACCGCGTTACCCACAAGCTCGGACGCGCAGAGCACAACATCGTCGACGAGTGCACCCAAAGCCCAGTCTTCGAGGGCTGAGCGGACCAGCTTCCGCGCCGCCTGCACCGTGTCCGATGATTCTGCGAACAGGGTCAGCGCCCGGAACTGCTCCAACTGCGTGGCGCCATATGGAAGAGCCATGGCCCGCGGTTTCAAGGCCGAGCGATCCATCCTCCGAACGCTCATCGCATTCCCTCCGGTTACCCGACAGCGCGACCCCGCTGCCGTGAGAACAGTCAAGGGCAGGCCAAGGGGAAGCGGGAGCGTTCACCAGGGGGTTCACGTGAACACCGCTGGGTACGAAGGGGGTTCACAGATGAACCCCCTATGTCAGTGACCTGTGCCACGATGAATACTCGCCGTCATTCTCGGGTTGGCAGGGGAGCATGAACCGAGAGCCGAACGCGCAATTGATCGCAGCAATGGACGAGGCGAAGGTCTCGAACAAGGGCCTCGCAAAACGTATGAAGGACGCCGCCGAGCAGCGCGGCACCAGCCTGGGGACGACACACGTCTCCGTACAGCGATGGCGGGACGGCGCGGGGATCCAGCCGAGCACGGCCGCGATCATGGCGGACGTACTCAGCGCCAAGCTCAAACGGCGGATCACGTCCGGCGATCTCGGATTCTTCGATCAGTCGAAGCCCCCAGCTCCTCCGCCGGCCGAGTACCCACGCACCGTGCCCGACGTCCTGTCGACGCTGGACGGCCTCGCCGAGGAACGGGCCGAAGCCCCATCGAGCAGCCCGCTGATCATTCCCGAAGCCGGCCTCAGCTCCGCAGTCCTGTCATGGATCGTGGCGCGCCCCGACGGCATCGAGGCCGACCGGCCCGCCTCCCCACGCGTCGGCATGCGCGACGTCAAGGCGATCAGGGCGGCTGCCGAGATGTTCATGCAACTCGACTTCCAATTCGGCGGTGGTCACGGCCACAAGGCCCTACGCCATTACTTCCGTCATGAGGTCCTGCCGCTCCTCAGTGCCAGTTACAGCGAACGCGTCGGCACAGCGCTGTTCGGCGCCGCTTCCGAGATCTCACAGTTGCTCGGATGGACCGCGTATGACTCCGGGAACCACGTCCTCGCGCACCGCTACCTGACCGCGACGTTACGCCTGTCCCAGGTCATCGACGACCGCATGTTCGGAGCCCGCATTCTCGGCAACCTGAGCCATCAGGCGAACTACCTCGGCAACCACGCCCAGGCGATTCAACTTGCCCGCGCCGCCGTCGAGGGAGCCAAGGGCCGAGCCACCCCACGCGCGATGGCGAACTACTCAGCGATGGAGGCCCGCGCCTACGCGAACACGGGCGACACCACCGGCGCCGGCCGAGCCATGAACGAGGCAGAACGCCACTTCGAGCGAGCCGACACAGGCGAAGACCCGGAATGGCTCGGCTACTTCGACTCAGCTGAACTCATGGGAGAACTCTGCCACTGCTTCCGCGACCTGAAGATGCGCCGTGAGTCGATCGAGGCCGCACAACGAGCGGTCGACGACACCGACCCGAAGTACGCCCGCACCCTCGGGTTCTGCCGGATGGTCCTCGCCCAAAGCCAGCTGCTGAACGGCGAGCTGGAAGCCGCCGTGGAGACCGCAAGCCTCGCCGTCGACAGCGGGGACACCCTCCAGTCGTCCCGCTTCCAGCGCTACGTCACCGACTTCCAGCAGGAGGTCAGCATCCACGCGGGGAACCCCTCCGTGGCCGCCTTCCATGACCAAGTACGCGACGCCCTTGCCCGCCTGGACGACGAGTAGCAGCTACCGGGGGCGCCAGTCCCGAGGACCGTCGTCATTCCGGAGGCCGGCGATGCGCCGTCGGTACTCGGCCGCGGTGCCTTCGTCCTCCTGCACGTTCTGCATGAGCCACGTCGTCATCCCGAACTCCTGTAGGCCACGGAGCGTCTCGTACCCGTGCCAGTCGTACAGGTCCCGCCCGTACGCGGTCACGAAGTCGGCGTACTGCTCATCGGTCTGCCACCCCAGGCTGTGGTGTTCCACGGCCGTGACCATCAGATCCCACTCCGGGTGATCGAAGCAGAAGGCTTCGAAGTCGATCAGGATCACTTGCCCTTGATCGTCCACCATGAGGTTCTGCACGTGGGCGTCACCGTGAACAGGCCCCTTGGGCGTCTCGAACCTCAGCTCGTTGAACTTGTCCCGCAGCTCCCGCCACCGCTTCCGCAGGAAGAGCTTGTCATCCCGGGGGATCACGGCCCGGTCAAGGCGTAGCTCCTGCTTGTCGAACGGATCGAACGACGGCAGCTCAAGGCCTTCCGGCACAGTCAGGCTGTGAAGGTCGCGCAGCATGCCGCCCAGCTCCCCGTAGGTAGCCTTCCGGTCGCCCTCAACAATCAGGTGCCAGAAAGTCACGGGGTGACCGTCTATCAGAAACGGTTGCTCCAGGTCCTCGACGATACGAGCAGCAGGGAACCCTTGACCCTGCAACCACCGCGAAACGGCCACCTCAGTACGAGCCTTGGGCAGCCACTCCTCACCACGCGCCACGCGGACGATCACCGGCGCCGACACCAGCCGAAACAGCCCGTTCTCCCCAAAGCGGATCAACTCCGCCCCTCTGTCATCGAGCCCCGCAGCCCGGCACGCGGCAGCCATCACCCTCGCCGCCCCCGCCGACGTGAACCCCTCTTCCAAACCCCGAGCAGCGTCAAACGCCATGCCCGAACCAGCTCCCCTAGTCGCGCGCGATCAACCGGCACACGCAATGGCGACCAACCCACGTGCGCCGGACACGACCACGACCGTACAGATTCGCCACCGGCTGAGACGAGGGCGCGGCAGAGTCGCCACAAGGGCGCACGGCCGTGCGGGACGTCGTAACCGCCTGCGAGCTGCCACGCCACGATCCCGAGCAACCGCTCTTCGGTGGCTGTGTATAGGTCACGGACACCGGTGGAAAGGTCTCTGACCATGCCGGGGGGAGGCAGGCGTGCCCCCAGGAACGCGCGTCAACGCGAGAGCGTCGAATTCCAGAAAAAACGCTGCTCGTTCAGTCAAATAAGATAGGCGCTTTTCGGTCAAGAAAATCATTTCCGGCCAATTCAAGGAGGGCCGAAGAAGGGGTTTAAATGGTATTCGATTCCGAAATATCTTGCTTTGCGGAGGGGGTGCCTTGCGGCCTGCCTCTGGCCGCTGACCTGGGCATTTTGTGTATTGCAATACGCGAGAAAACTATAACACATTTAGCTCACGAGCCGTAGTGGTCGGCTAACTCTCCAGTGCCGTCTGATGTAGCTTCGGCGCATGGACGTGAATCTCATGAGCGTAGGAGTTCAGGTGTTTGCGGGAGTCTTGGCGGGCGTATTGCTCGTGGCGCTCTTCGCTACCGATCCGGAGCTGCGGGCGCGCGCTGAGCGGCTGCTGAGCATCATCTTTCGAGCCGGGTAGCCCCCCCCGAGCAAGGCCGAGCCGACCGGGCACGTCTGTTGTTGGTGGGTGGAGCACCACTAGCTCCGCGTAGAACCGACCGGTGGGGTCGACATGCCACGGCAGTTGTCCTAGGCGGAGGACCGTGTGGACCTCCGCCTAAATCGCTCAGCCGCTGGATCAGTCAGCTAGCGGCAGGTACACCCGGTTCCCTGCCGCCGCGAACTCCCTGCGACTTCTCCAGCATCCCTGCTTCGATCTCCTCAGGAGTCGAGTCCACGTCACCGCCGAACTGCTCTGTGATGCTTCTACTAATCTTCATCGAGCAAGAGCTTCGGTCCGTACAACGAGGAGAAGCATGTTGTCTTTGCTGGCTCCACAGGCAAGCGTCTCGTTGCGCAAGGCGCATTGGTGTCGCCTGGTGTGGCTCTACTCGCCCTTTGGTGCTGCCTGCTGAACGACCTCGAATGACCAAACCGTGGAGCCGCTGGCGGCCGGCTTCGGCCGGTCGCTGCCACCCTGGTGTGCCGCCTTCATGGGCCCCTCCATCCACGCCTGGAACGACTCCTCGTCACGCCACCGCGTGTACACCAGGTAGTCGTCGGTGCCTTCGACCGGGCGGAGGAGTTCGAACCACTCGAAGCCGTCTGAGCTCTCAACCGCGTGTGCGCGGGAGGCGAAGCGCTTCTCAAGGGTTTCCCGCTGCTCGGCGGGGACGGTCAGTACGTTGATCTTGACTACGCTCATGCGCCCATCTTGCCGCATGTGGTGTTAGCGGAGTGTCAGCGGCATCGAGCGGAACAGTGGTACATCAGAGCACCCGTTGCGGACGCAGCAGCTCGAACCATTCGAAGCCGTCCGAGGAGTCCACGGTCCCGGCGCGGGCGGCGAAGCGCTGCTCCAGGACCTCGCGCTGCTCGGCGGGCACGGTCAGAACGTTGATCTTCACGATGCTCATGACGACCATCGTGCCGCACGGTGCCTGCGGGGCGCAGGTCAGGGCAGGGTGCCACGGCCGGGCGGCACCCGCCCGGCCGTGGGCACGGTCACGTCAGGGGCGGCGGCAGCGGACGCGGCGGCGGCACCGGGCGGCGGCTGCGCAGTACGAGCAGCGGCGTGGCCGCCACCAGGAGCAGCAGCGTGCCGCCGACCGTCAGTACCCAGGCCGGGATACCAGCCACCCTCAGGAGCGCGGACGTGTAGGTGATCCGCCGGAACGGGGTGTCCTCGGCGGCGCGGACGAGTTCGTGGTCGCCGGTGATGCGCCGGGGCTGCGGGAAGGTCTGGTCGAGCGCGGTCAGAAACGTGCGCCTGGTACCGCCGAGTTCGCGCAGGGCGCCCACGGGGGTGATCCGGCCCGCGAAGAAGACCTCGGGATCGGTGCCGCCGAGGGCGCTGCGTGGCTCCATCCGGTGCGGGGCGAGGACATAAAGCCCCAGCGACTGCGGTGTTTTGGCGAGACGGGAGAGCCGCATGGGGTAGACGAGCCGGTCGCTGGCGAAGGACAGCCGCAACGGTTCGAGGGGGCCGGTCAGCGGGCGGTGTGCCGTGGCCGGGGCCAGACGGATCGCCACGTACTCCCAGCGGTGGGCCACATACGGGCGGAGTTCGGTGGCCAGTGCGTCGGGGAGCCGGAAGCCGTGGGCTTTCAGCCAGTTGCGCAACGCCGCGGGGTCGGTGGCGGTCAGCCGGGCCACGTCGAAGGGGCCCAGGCGCTCGCGGCCGACCACTCCGACCCCCGGGCCGCGGGCGCCCGGAGCCGGGGCGCCGTCCCCGGCGCCGTCCCCGGCGAACGGCCAGTCGCCGCCCCGGGGCCAGAAGTGGTGGCGTCGCTCGACGGCCGGTGCGGTCAGCGCGGCGAGCTGGTCGAAGAGACCGGGGTCGCCCAGCTCCACCGTGGCCCGGTGCGGCACGGGCATGATCCACGCGGCGTCCGGGGCGGTGCCGTTCACCGTCAGGCTCATCACGATCTGCTCGGACCGGCCGTCCCAGCGCACCACCGAGGTCTCGCGGTCCACCGCCAGGGTGGTCTTCGGATCGTGCACCATCGCCCCGCAACCACAGGCGTACGCCGGTCTGGCCAGCGACACCAGCTGCACGGCCAGCAACATCAGCACCACCAGCAGCGCGCGCCGCCGCCCCGTGATCCGCGCCGCCCCCGCGCCCGTAGCCAGGCCCATCCTCGTCCCCCGTTCACCGCCGCCGGTCAAGTGATCGGCAGCGACACAGACGGCGACGGGGGCGTGGCCGGTTCCTGCCCCCGCCCGGGGAACGCCGAAGGCCCGGCCGGAAGCATCCGACCGGGCCCTGCTACGCCTGGGGCAGTCCGCGGATCAGACCGCCGCGTCGGCCTTGGCCGCGCCGCGCGCCGCGCGCCGGACCTCCTGCGCCTCGGCCTCGGTCTCGACGGCCGGCGGGGAGCCGGGCAGCGGCTTACGGGCGCTCTCCGACATCAGCAGGACGGCGATACCGCCGATCACGGCCGCGGCCATCATGTAGTAGGCGGGCATCATCTTGTTGCCGGTCGCACCGATCAGGGCGGTGACCACCAGCGGCGTCGTCCCGCCGAAGAGCGACACGGAGACGTTGAAGCCGATCGACAGCGAGCCGTAGCGGACCTTGGTCGGGAACAGCGCGGGGAGCGTGGACGGCATCGCCGCGGTGAAGGTGACCAGCAGCAGGCCCAGCGCGCCCATGCCCAGCGCGATGGCGGCCAGCGACCCCTGCCGGATCAGCAGCAGGGCGGGGATGGACAGCAGCAGGAAGCCGACGCAGCCCGCGCCGATGACCGGACGGCGGCCGAAGCGGTCGGTGAGCCGGCCCGCGAACGGCTGGACGCCCATCATCAGGACCATCACCGCGAGCACGACCAGCAGTCCGTGCGTCTCGTCGTACTTGAGCTCCGAGGTCAGATAGCTCGGCATGTACGACAGCAGCATGTAGTCGGTGACGTTGAAGACCAGGACCAGCCCGACGCACAGCAGCAGCGCCCGCCACTGACCGAAGATCATCTCGCGGATGCCGATCCGCTTCTCGGCCTCGCGGCGCGCCTTCTCCTTCGTCCGCGCCTCCTTCTCCAACTGTGCGAAGGCCGGGGTCTCTTCGAGCCGCATCCGCAGGTAGAGACCGATGATGCCCATCGGTCCGGCGATCAGGAACGGGATGCGCCAGCCCCAGGAGTTGAGGTCCTCGGTGGACAGCAGCGCGGTCATCAGCGTGACCAGGCCGGCGCCGCCGACGTAGCCGGCCAGGGTGCCGAACTCCAGCCAGCTGCCGAGGAATCCGCGCTTCTTGTCCGGCGCGTACTCGGCGATGAAGGTGGAGGCGCCGCCGTATTCACCACCGGTGGAGAAGCCCTGTACCAGGCGGGCGACGAGCAGCAGGATCGGCGCGCCGACGCCGATGGAGGCATAGGACGGGATCAGACCGATGGCGAAGGTGCCCGCCGCCATCATGATCATGGTGATCGCGAGGATCTTCTGCCGGCCGATCCGGTCACCGAGCGGCCCGAAGACCATGCCGCCGATGGGCCGCACCAGGAACGCCGCCGCGAACGCTCCGAACGTCGACAGCAACTGCGCGGTCGGATTCCCGGACGGGAAGAAGACATGTCCGAGGGTGACCGCGATGTAGCTGTACACGCCGAAGTCGAACCACTCCATCGCATTGCCGAGGGCCGCGGCCGACACCGCACGCTTGACCATCGCCGGGTCGACGACGGTCACCTCGCCCGATGTGTGCTGCGTGGAATCCGCGGCGCGGTCCTGCGGGGGACCGGATGCCGCGTCCGCTCGACTGCCGACGGGGTGACGGGGCCCGGGGACGACGGGGGACTGCGTCGGCACGTGCTCGCTCGCCTGCGCTCTCTTGGACGACAACATGACATCGCCCGCCGTGGGGAGGCGGGCAGAGCCCGTCATGACGCGACGGGCAAAGGTCGACCATAGGGGCAGACCGGATCATCACGGACGGTGCGCGGACGACCGCGCAGTCGGCCGTATACCCGCTCCTTGCAGGGGAAACGCCCTTTCGGGAAACACTTTGGGACACCGCTTGCTGTGATCCATATCGCGAAGATCCGCTGCAACCATCGGCCCGTTGTGACGTGGGCCACGCGCCGGGGAGCCGGCGCGGCCGGACAGGAGAACGGCGCGGCGGGCCATACTGCACCGCCGCGCCGAGGTGGATCGTCGCGTTCCCTCAAGGGTCAGCCATGACCGCCCGCCCCGCCACTCGGGGGCGCCCCGGCCCGGCACCCCGGCGGCATGCTCCGGGCCGCCGTGACCGCCGTCGCCTCACGGCATCCACGCCTCGTACGACATGACCTCCCCCGACTTGATCTTGAACTCCGGCTCGTCCTTGGTGAAGGTGATCTCCAGCCCCAGGAGGCCGCCGGTCCGCGGATCGAGGATCACCATCTGGCGGGTGGAGTTCGTCGCGCCGTCCGGGCCGTCGTACACATACGCCTGCCCGCGCCGGCCCAGCCGGTCGGTGACCACCCCCGCCTGCCGCAGACCGTCCGCATCGGCCAGCATCCGGACGACGGCGGCCGTCTCCCGCGGTCCCGGCGTCCACTCCTGGCGGAACGAGGAGAGCGCCGACAGAAGCTGCGGTGTGGTGCTGGTGCCGTCCGCCCCGCCGTACAGCCAGGAGAGCTGTTCGCGCAGCTCGTCGGCGTCCGTCGCGGGCTTCGTCCGGGCGGCCAGCCCGCTGTGCCGGGCCTCCGAGCCCGCCGGGTAGGTCTTGCGGTGCAGCACCTTGCCGTCGCGGACGGTCTGCCATGTGCCGTCGTTGTCGTGGATCACCGGACGGCCCGGGTGCCGCGGGTCGGTGGCCACGACCAGCTCCGAGCCGCTGCCGTCGTCGTTCCAGCTGGTGATGCGCTCCTCGGGCACGGTCACGGGGGGCGCGGCGTCCGGGCCCGACTCCATGCTCATGTACCAGCTCTGTAGGTGGCTGCCCCGCCGCGGCCCGTCCTCGCGGCCCGCCGCCCGCGCCCTGGCCTCCGCCCTGCGGGCGAGGGCGTCCAGGGACACGGACGGCGCGTCGGCGTGCAGGGGGAGCGCGACGGGCGCGGCGACGGCGGGGCTGCTGCCGGCGCCGGAGAAGGTGAGCACCACGGCCGCGGCGGCGGCCGTCGACGCGGCGGCCAGGCCCATCAGCAGGGGGCGCCGGCGCAGGGGACGCGGGCGGCCGCGCGGCTCGGCACCGGCCGTCAGCGCCGCCAGCCGGGCCTGTGCCCGTGCGGTCAGCGGGCGGTCGCGCCAGGGCCCCTCGTCGGCGGAGACGGGGTCGGCCTGGCGCAGCAGCTCCAGTTCCTCAGTCATGGCGGCGGCCTCCCGCTCGGGTCGGTACGGGGTGGGAAGTGAGGCGACGGGGAGCGGCCGGGCGCGGTGCCGGTTCCGGCGAAGGGGGCGCCTCGGGCGGTGGTGGGGGCGCGTCGGACCGGGCGCCGCCGCGCTGGCGCATCCGCTCGATCTGGGTACGGAGCCGGCCGCGCGCCCGGTGCAGCCGCATGGCCGCCGCGCTCTGACCGCAGCCGAGGGTCACCGCCAGCTCCTCGATGGTCAGTTCCTCCCAGGCCGTCAGCCGCAGCACCTCCTGGTCGGCGGGGGAGAGACGGGCCAGCGCCTCGTGCACCCAGGAGCCGGGCCGCTCGGCGTCCGGACTCTCCACGGTCTGCGGGCGGTGCGCCGCCTCGTGACTGCCGAGCCGGTGCAGCAGCCGCCGGTAACGGCTCAGCCCCCGCACCGTGTTGGCCAGACAGTTCCGGGCCACCCCGTACAGCCAGGGCAGCGGCGCATCGGGGAGCTCGGTGCGGCGTCTCCAGGCTATGGAGAAGACCTCCGCCACCACTTCCTCGACCTCGTGTGCCTGCCCGTCCAGCCGCCGCGCCACGAAGCGGCTGACCGCCCAGTAGTGCGCGCGATAGGCCTCGGCGAAGGCGTCGTCCGTGCTCATGAACCCTTGGTGTCCGGCATGGCCCCGATCTTCACACCCTCCGGGGTGAGACTTGCCACCCCGTCTCGTCCCCCGCGCCGGTGAGGATCGCGACGGCTCCGGACACCTACCGGGCATGAAGTTTCCCGTGAA
>Ga0207426_1001200_pt1 | contig 23040 bp, 13 predicted proteins | sample AraplaMF_Cvi_mMS_FD_184265 | JGI IMG/M metagenome (GOLD analysis project Ga0207426, IMG submission 184265) | Arabidopsis root microbial communities from the University of North Carolina, USA - plate scrape MF_Cvi_mMS (SPAdes) (version 2) | ecosystem: Host-associated > Plants > Roots > Endosphere... | reverse complement strand
TACGACGCGGCCAACGGCGCCGTCGATGGCAGCGATCCGGCCGCCTTTGCGTTCACGATCGACCCGGCGACGGGCAAGCTGTCGGTCGCGCAGTTCGTCTCGCTGAATCAGCCGAACACGCACAGCAACGACGAGGGCGTGTTCCTCGGCACCGGCACACTCTCTGCCACGGTGACCGTCACGGACGGCGATGGCGACACCGCGGTGAAGACCGTCGATATCTCCGCCAGCATCCGCTTCGACGATGACGGCCCGGTGGCCCATGCCGACACTGGTGCGGTTGCCGCAGGCGCCGTTCTCAGCGTCGCGGCAACGGACGGCGTGCTGGCAAACGACACATCAGGAGCGGACGGTTTTGCAGTCACCGGCGCCTTGGTCGGCGTCGCGCACAACAGCGACACCGCGTCGCCCGTCTCCGGCGGCGTCGGCAGCGACGTGGCCGGCACCTATGGCACGCTGCATCTGAATTCCGACGGCAGCTACACTTATCATGCGACCGCAGGCACCATCTCCGCGGATGCCACTGACACCTTCGTCTATACGGTGAAGGACGGCGACGGTGATCTGTCGACCACGACGCTCACGATCAACGTCAGCAAGCCGACCTTGGTCGCGACCGATACCGGCGTCTCGGTTGACGAGGCTGGTCTCGCGAACGGCAGCCATCACGGCGACGGCAGCAACGTCGGGACCGGTTCGATTGGCGTGACCGGCGGGTCCGGCTCGTATCAATATACCCTGACCGGCTCGCCGACAGGCAGCCACGGCTCACTCGTCCTCAACAGCGATGGGACCTATACCTACACGCTCACGTCTCCCGTGACGGAGCCTACGGCCAACAACGGTACCGATACCGTCAACGGCGACAGCTTCGGCTACAAGGTCACCGACGGCGACGGCCATACCACCACGGGCACGATCCAGGTCAGCGTCAAGGACGATGTTCCGACCGCGCAAGGCGAGACGGCGAACGTTGCCGAGGCGTCGGCGACCAACGTCGTGTTGATGATCGACACGTCGGGCAGCACCGACGGCACCTCTCTCGCACGCGAGAAGCAGGCGGCGATCAATCTGCTGAACGCCGGCATCAATGGCGGCCAGGTGTTGGTGGTCGGTTTCAGTGACTCCGCCCAGGTGTCGGGCTGGATGACCGTGTCGAACGCGATCACCTACATCAATCAGCTCAATGCCGGCGGCAATACGAACTATGATCTCGCCTTGAGCACCACGCAAAGCTACATCAACAGCCACACGACGCCGGATGCCGGCCAGACCATCGCGTACTTCCTGTCCGACGGTCAGCCGACCGCGCCGACGGGCAGCGTCGGTATCAACGGCACCGAACAGTCAGCGTGGGATTCGTTCCTCGCGACCAATCACATCAGCACGGTCTACGGCGTCAACGTCGCCTCGACCAGTCCCGACACCGACATTGCGCCGATCGCGTACCCGACATCGGGCAGCAATATCGGCATCGGCAGCAATGCCAATGGACTGCTCAACACGATCCCGGCGTCGGTGCACACCACGTCCGGCAACGTGCTGACGAACGACACGTTCGGTGCAGACGGCCACGGTGTCGGGGCCGGCGTCCTGTCGATCAAGGTCGGCAATACGACCTACACGTTCGACGGAACGAACTTCAACGACGGGCAGGGGCACACCACGGCGGGCGCCGTCCTGACGGCGACGACGTCGCTCGGGACGCTGACCTTCAACTTCTCAACCGGCGCATACTCCTACGCGACGTCGGCCTCGGTGAGCTCCGACCAGACCGAGACCTTCCACTACACACTGGTGGATCGCGACGGAGATCAGTCCGGCGCGGATCTGTCGATCATTATCAACAACGCGCCGCATGCGCCGGCCGGGCTTGATCTGGCCTCGGCGGATGACAGCGGCAACAACAGCGACAACGTCACCAATCACACCACCGGTCTCACGATCTCGGGCGCGGCGGAGAACGGCACCACGGTGACGCTCTACGACGATACCAACAACAACGGCACGAAGGACGCCGGCGAAGCCACGCTCGGCTCCGCCAACGTCAGCGGCGGCACGTTCAGCGTCGACGTCGCGCTGGCGGAAGGTGTTCATCATGTCCGAGGCTTCGAGACCGACGGCTCCGGCAATGTGAGCCCGTCGTCCGTACCGCTCGACATCACTGTCGATACGACGCCGCCGGTGGTGGCCTTCACCGCCATGGTCAACGACACGGGCGTCTCATCGAGCGACTACATCACCAACGACGACAACAAGCTGACGTTCAATGGCACCGGCGAGCCCGGCGGCACGGTCACGCTCATGCGCGGAAGCAGTGTCGTTGGTTCGGCAACCGTGGACAACACGGGTCACTGGACCATCACCGATAACGACAACTCCATCAACGACGGCAAGTACACCTACAAGGCGACCGAGACGGATCTGGCTGGCAACACCGGCAACGCCGCGACCGTCAATGTCACGGTCGATACGGTTCGACCGACGGAAGACGTCAGCATCAAGTCGATCACCAATGATACGGGTGTGTCGTCGACGGACTTCGTCACCAACGACACCCAGTTGACGGTCTCGGGCACCAACGATGCGCTTGCTGTCGGGGACAGGGTGCAGGTCAGCAGTGACGGTGCCAATTGGTTCGACGCGACCCAGGTGGATGCAACCCACTGGACCTATGTCGATCCCGCCACACATACGACCGACTTCACCTACCACTCGCGGGTCGTGGACACCGCGGGGAACGTCAGCTCGAACTCCCACCAGGACGACCGCGACGTCGATATCGACCTTACGCCGCCCAGCACGACTGTTGCGATCTCCGGTATCCAGAACGATACCGGCGCGAGCTCGTCAGACTTCATCACCAGCGACCGTACGTTGACACTGAATGGCACGTATGGCGGGAGCCTGGGCAGCAATGTCATCCAGGTGAGCACCGATGGCGGGCAGACCTGGAACAACGCGAGCGCTTCGTTCGGCTCCTGGGGCTACTCGGATCCGGCAACCCATGCCGACGGCACGTTCACCTATCGGGTTCGTGTCATCGACGTTGCCGGCAATATCGGCAGCACGACGTCGCATAGCGTCACGATCGACGGCACCGCGCCGACGATCGCGATTGCTTCGACGATCGCCGGTGACAACGTCGTCAACGCAGCTGAAGACAATTCGGTCGTGATCTCGGGCACCACGACGGGTGTCGAGAACGGCCGGACCGTGACGGTGACTCTCTCGGACGGTGTGCACAGCGCGGTCACGACGACGGCGATCGTCAACAACAACGCATGGACGGCGACAGGCGCCGACATTCACAATTTGAATGACGGCAATATCACTGTGCGTGCCAATGTCTCGGATACGGCCGGCAATGCCGCAACTCAGGCCAGCAAGACTGTCGTGCTGGACAACGCCGCGCCAACCGTCGTTGTGGCCCAAACTCACAGCGGTGGCTCCGGCACGTATACATTCACGTTCAGCGAGGCCGTTTCAGGTTTCGCAGCAAATGACATCAGTTTCGGCAACAGGATCACGTCGACTTCGAACTTCGTCCATGTTGGGGTCAACGGTGCCGGCAAGGACGTCTACACACTGGACTTCACATACTCGAGCCAGTCCGGCGGAAGCCGTTCGGCGACTGTGACCGGGAACTACACCGATCTTGCTGGAAACACAGGAGCGACCGGGGCGTCGGCGAGCTTCCCCGCCGGCACCTCCGGCGAAGCGATCAACCTTGCTCTCGCCGGCACCGTTGCCGCCTCGCATGCGGGCCCGGTGGCGCTGACGATCTCCGGCGTGCTGGAGGGCTGGACCCTGAACGACGGCACGCATAATGCCGACGGTACCTGGTCCGTCCTGTCCAATGACGTCTCCAGCCTGACGGTGACCTCGCCAGACGGCTTCACCGGCGCGCTGGTGTTCAACGTCATGGAGAGCTGGACCAACGCGGACGGCAGCATCGGCACGGCTTATGTGCTCGACAACGTCGAGGCCTACGCCAAGGGTGCGCCGATCTTCGCCTGGTCCGGCGACGACACGCTGACTGGGTCGAGCGGCAACGATACGCTGGTCTTCGCCAACCGGATCGGGACCGATTTCGTGCACAAGTTCGATGTCGCGCACGACAAAATCGACCTGATCGGCTTCGACGGCTTCTCGAGCTTTGCCGACGTCCAAGCGCATCTTTCGACCGATGCGGCCGGCAATGCCGTCCTCACGCTCGGCGACGGCCAGACGATTACGCTGGTCGGAGTTGACGCGCATACGCTGACAGGTGACGATTTCGTCTTCAACGAGACGCCGGTGATCCACAACACCGGCGATATGGTCCTCGGCGACGGCGCAATGTTGCCGCTCACGGGTATCGTCGACAACACGGGCCGGATCGAGCTTGGCTCGGCCGGTTCGACCACCGAGCTCGAGATCATCCAGCATGGCGCGACGCTCCAGGGCGGCGGAACGATCGTGTTGTCCGACAATTCGGAGAATCTCATCGTCGGCAGCCAAGCGGATGTCACGCTCACCAACGTCGACAACACCATCATGGGTGCGGGCGAGATCGGCGGCGGTCAGCTCACGCTTGTCAACGAAGGCACGATCGTGGCGACCGGCGTGAACGCGTTGGTGATCGACACGGGCACGAACGTCATCACCAACTCCGGCATGCTCGAGGCTGCCGGATCGGGCGGCCTGATCATTCACGGGGCGATCGACAACGAAGGCCTGCTGTGGGCCAACGACGCCGATCTCTCGGTGTCGGGCGACGTCAACGGTGGCGGCTCGGCCCTGATCTCGGGCTACGGCCTGCTCGAACTGTCCGGCGCGTTCGGCGGCGAAATCAAGTTCGACGCCACCGCATCCGGAACGCTCGTGCTCGACAATCCCGCGGATTTCCACGGGATCCTGACCGGGTTCGACGGTAACGACACGCTGGATCTCGAGGGTTTCCTCGGCGGCAGCACCACCATGAGCTACAACGAGAACGCGCAGGGCAATGGTGGCGTTCTGACGGTGACGGACGGAAAGACGACCGCGAATATCGCCTTCACCGGCGAGCACGCGGCGACCGACTTCCACCTCGATACCGGCGGCTCGGCGAACCAGATTCTGGTCCATCTCGAAAACCAGGCTCAGCAGCAGGCCGCTCAGATGGTTCACGCCGCGTAACGGGCTGACTCACATCAAAACGAGGAAAGGCGCCGGTTCGGCGCCTTTTTTCTTGTCTTATCGTAGTCGCGCGCGGTGCGCGGGCCGGTGCGTCGATCACAACAGCAGCGGCAGGGAGGTGAGGCCGCCGTAGCTGCTGCCGTCGGGTATCTCTTCCCCGGTCCATTCCACACGAGCGTCGGCTTCGGCGGCAGGCGTGGCTGCGATTTCGCCCACCAGCGGCTGGCGTTTCGCATAGGGAGCGGCGAACAGGTGGACGCCGTCGTGATTGATCGCGAACAGCGGGGTGAGGCTTGTCGCCTCGCCGTCCTCGATCAGGCTGTTGCGGCGGTTGTCGAGAATGAGCCACTTGCCGTCGAGGCGGGCGGCGAGCACGGCGTGATCCTGGCGGACGGCGCGGTCGCGCACCAGCACGAGGCGCATGTCCTGGCTCGGGAAGCCGGCTTCGCTGAGCGCGGCGAGCTTCGCGATGGCGTAATCCTCGCAATCGCCCTTGGCCGTGGCAAAGGTCTCGAGCGGCGAGCTCCAGCGATCGGCCTCGCCGTGCTGGGCGAAGTCGCTGACGTAGCGGACGACCATGTTGACGGCCCGGTTAGCCTCGTCGAGCCGCTCCCGTCCTGATTTCGATTTGACGGAGCCGATTAACCGCAGGAACTGCGCGGCATAAGCAGGGCAATTGCCGGCATCAGCCTGGCATTGCTTCAGCGTTTCGGCGTCCTTCGTGAGCTTGGCTTCGACGCCGCGCCATTTGTGCCAGAGCAGGCCCTCGGGCGCGCGGAAGGTGAACAGGCCGAACGGCTCGTCGCCCCTGGCGGGCGCCGGCTTGGGTTCGGGCGATGCGTCGGTTGCGGTACTGGACGGTGTGAGCGCAGCAAGGCGGACCGCCTTGGGGCCGCGGCCTCGCATGGCGTCGAGCTTGGCGAGCACGTCGTTGATGCGGAAGAATGTCGCCGGCGGACGCGAGGCCGCGTCGATGCCGGGCGCGAACGCCTCCTGAGACCCCGAAGCCATGGAGGTCGAAGCCATGGGGTCCGAAGTCATGGAGTCCGAAGCGGTGGACTCCGCAGCGATGGCCTCATCGGCCCGGGAGGGCGATGTTGCGCCGGTCGCGATCAATGCAATCAGGCCGGCGCCAAGCGCGCGCAAGCCTGCTCGCTGCAATTCCAATTGCAGTGCCATAAACGACGTCCCCTGACGGGAGCGTCGTCAACGTCTATTGCGTCGATCTACGCCCCGATCCTGTTGTTGGATCGAGACTGCGGCCTGTGCCTCTTAGGTGAGGTTAAAACGGGGAAGGGGCAGGGGGGTTGTCGCGAAGGCGGTCAATCGCGCGCTTCGCGCGACTGCCAAATTGTCACAGCGGGTCTTACGGTTCGTTAACCGTGCTGGCCCGGTGCTCGCGGCGGTTCAGTGCTCGCGGAGCGCTTCGTCGCGCAAGGTGCGCGCCGGCTTGACGATGTAGTCCAGCACCGACTTCTCGCCGGTGAGAACCTCGACCGTGGTGACCATGCCGGGAATGATCGGGAGCGGCTTCTCCTCCGTCCCCAGATGGTTCTTATCGGTCCGGATCATGACCCGGTAGAAGCTCTCCTGCCGCTCCGGCGTCTTCTCGGCCTTGTCGTCGACGATGGTATCGGCGCTGATGCGCTCGACCTTGCCTTTCAGCGAGCCGTAGACCGAGGAATCATAGGCGGAGATCTTGACCACCGCATCCTGGCCGGGACGGATGAAGGCGATGTCCTGCGGCCGGATGCGGCCTTCGACCAAGAGCGTATCGTCAAGAGGGACGATGTCCATCACGTTGGCGCCGGGCTGCACGACCGCGCCCACGGTGGTGACATTCAGCTTGTTGACGATCCCGTGCACCGGCGCCTTGAGGTCGGTTCGCCGGACCCGGTCCTGCGCCGACTTGATGTTCTCGTCGAGCACCGCGAGGTCACCCTTGGATTTGGCGAGGTCTTCGTCCGCCTGGGAGCGGAACGAGGAGACCGTGCTCGCGATCTTGGATTGGGCTTCTGCGAGCTGTCCCCTCATTTCGGTCGCCTGTCGGTCGAGGCGCAGCATTTCGATCTCGGGCACGACCTTCTGCTCATAGAGCTTCCGCGTCAGCGACAGCTCCCGGTCCAGCAGCTTGAGCGTGCCGCTCAGGCGCGTGACCTGCTGGTTCAGCACGTCGACGTCCTGCGCCAGCTTTTGCGCGCGCATCTTGAACACGCTGGTTTCGGCGGCGACGGCCGACGGCACGACCTGGTCGAGTTGATCGGGAAACGCCAGCTCGGTCTTTCCCCTGGCTTCGGCTTCGAGCCGGGTCACGCGCGCGGCCATTGCGGCGCGCCGCTCCCTGATCTCGCCGAACTCGGAGGCGAATTTGGTATCGTCGATGCGCATCAGCGACTGCCCCTGCTGGACGATCGCTCCTTCCTGCACGAGGATCTCGCCGACGATGCCGCCTTCGAGCGACTGCACGACCTGGATCTGGCGCGCCGGCACGACACGGCCGTTACCGCGCTTGACTTCGTCCAGGATGGCGAAATGTGCCCAGACCAGGAAAACCGCCAGCATGGCGAGGAACGTCAACAGGAGCATGCGCGACGTCCGGGGCGTGCGCGTGAGCGCGGCGGCGCGGACATCATTGGCAAATGCGAAATCGGAAGCGGCCATGGTTCAGCCCTGCGATTGAGCTCGGGACATAGTGGGGTGGGGGGCTGCCTCAGCGGCAGGCCCGGCCGGCTTGCCCTGAAGCAGGGCGAGGACCTTGTCGCGCGGCCCGTCGGCGACGAGACGGCCGCTGTCGAACAGCAGCAACCTGTCGACCGCGTTCAGCAGCGAAAGGCGGTGCGTCGAGATGATCAAGGTCATGCGATCGCCATGGATCGCCTTCAGCCGCTCGAGAAACTCGACTTCGCTGCGTACGTCGAAATGCGCCGTCGGTTCGTCCATGAACAGGACGCGCGGATTTCTGATCAGCACACGCGCAAGGCCGATCGCCTGTTTCTGGCCACCCGAGAGACTGCGGCCGCCTTCCGCGATGGGCATGTCATAGCCCATCGGATGGCCCGCGATGAAACCTTCCACGCCGGACAGACGGGCGGCACGAAGCACTTCCTCATCGGTCGCCTCCGGCTTGCCGAACGCGATGTTGTCGCGCAGCTTGCCGTAGAAGAGGTCGGTATCCTGCAGGGCAAAGCCGATGCCGGCGCGGAGGTCGGCGGGATCGTATTGGCGTGAATCGACACCGTCGACGAGGATCCGGCCTTCCTGCGGCTCGTAGAAGCCGAGCAGGAGGCGGCCGACCGTCGTCTTGCCGGATCCTACGCGCCCGATGATACCGACGCGCTCGCCGCTTTCGATCGTGAACGTGACCTTGTCGAGCGCTTTGCCCGGCGCATTGGGGTAGGCGAAGCTGACATTGTCGAAGCTGATGCGCCCCTGGTCGATCGTCCTGGATAGGTAGGTGCGTTCAGGTGAGCGTTCCCGCTCGAGCGACATGATGCGATCGATCGACTTGAGCGACGAGAATGTCTGAGTTCCACGTGTGATCACCGAGGCGATGCCGGCGATCGGGGCGAGCACCCGGCCGGCCAGCATGTTGGCTGCGACCAGCGCACCCATCGAGAGCTTGCCGTCGAGAATGAGCAGCACGCCGATCACGATGAGAAGCAGGCTCGTGACCTGCTGGGCGGCGCCAGTGGCGGTGAGAGCCATCGAAGACCAGAAATGCACGTCCTCGCCGGAGCGCGCGGTGGCTGCTACGGAGCGTTCCCAGGCCGTCTGCATCCGCGACTCCGCGCCGGTGGCGCGTACGGTCTCGATACCCGACAGCGATTCCACGAGCACGCCGTGTCGTGCGGCGGATTCGGCCTGGAGCCGCTTCATGGCGCGGCTGAGCGGACGCTGCAGCGTCAGGCCGATGATGATCATGACCGGCAGCATGGCGAGCGGAATCCAGGCGAGGGGGCCCGCGATGACGAACAGCACACCGATGAAAATGAGGGCAAAGAACAGATCGGTGGCGGAAACGACGCTGCCCGAGGTGAAGAACTCGCGTACCGAATCGAAGTCGCGAAGCTGGTTGGCGATGATGCCGACCGACGTTGGCCGCTGCGCCATCTTCACCGACATGATGTGTTCGAAGATGTTGGCCGCCAGAACCACGTCCAGGGTCTTGCCGGTGGTGTCGATCATCTTGCTTCGCACCAGCCGCAGGACGAAGTCGAACACAATGGCAAGGCCCATGCCGATCGAGAGTGCGATCAACGAGGGAACGGCGCCGTTCGGTACGACGCGGTCGTAGACGCTCATCGTGAACAACGGGGTCGCGAGCGCGAGCATGTTGACGAGCAGCGCGGCGAGCGCGATGTGCCCGTAGCTGCGCCAGTGCATCTTGGCGCTCGACCAGAACCAGTGACGTCGCGGCAGGTCGCCAGCGGCAACGACGCGCTCGTTGCTCTCGGCTGAAGCCCTGACGAAGAACGCGTATCCGGTGTAACCCGACGCGATCGCCTTGAGCGGCTGAACGTCGGCGTGATCGGGCGCGATGCTGGGATCGACGAACTTGACGTCGCGTCCGGAATTCTGGAACTCCAAAAGGATCAGCGCCGTCCCGTTTTTCATGATCAGGACGGCTGGCAGAACCAGCGCGGGGATGTCTGAAATGTCGCGCTTGACCGCTTCAGTCTCCAGTCCCGCGCGCCGGGCTGCGCGATCGTAGAGCGGCACCGACAATCGCCCGTCGAGGACAGGCAGCCCCCCGAGGAGAGCCTCTCGGCTCACCGCGCGGCCGTGATAGGCAGCCAGATACATCAGCGAAGCTGCGAGCGGATCGGGACGGGTAGATGCGGCCTCGGGCGCGGCCGCTACTGCCGCAACGGGGAGTCCATGCATCTGCGCTGAATCGGTTGATCGTAACAACAAGTGCAAATGCCCAAAATGAAATGACGCGTATCTGTAACGGGTCGATCATTCCAGCATAGCGGAAAACGCCGAGGAACCGTTTAGTTAATCGGCTTGAGTCCGCCTAAAGGTTAACTGTCAACCCAACTCGCCGCCATTCGGCGAGCCGCCAGATACATCCTCGACCCGTTTCCACGCGAAACGGATCTACCTCTGAACCGGATCAAATGCCGTCGCCAGCCAATGCGGCTTCTTGTCTGCCGCATAGGCAGTGACTGGGGAGGCCTGCAATGAAACCGGAGCGCTCGGGTCTCGCTGCTGCGTGAGCCATGCGCTGGCTCCCGTCAGGCTCGGCATGTACGACGATTTTGGCCACCGGTCCTTGAACGCGTCAGCGTCGGGCGTCTCGTTTGCGTAGCCAAGGCGCTGCGGCGCCGGTTCCGGCGTGGGCACCGGAACATTCAGCGGCTCAGGGCCAGTCTCCGGCAGCTTCACGCGAGGCGTCGGCAGCTTGTAGGCGGGGGTTCCGAGCAGCCCGAGATCCACCGGTGCGGCGTCGACCGGCGGCGGGGATTTTAGGTATTCAAGCAGGGTGCCCATCGCCGCCAAGAGCTGATAGTCGGCGAAGACCACGACACCGCGCGCCGACGTCAACGAGACGAGCCCGTTGAAATACTGGTTCTGCGCGTTCAGGAGGTCGATCAGCGAGCGCTGTCCGAGCTCATATTCCTTCTGGAAGGCCGCGATCGTCTTTCGGTCAGCTTCGAGCTGACGTAGCAGCGTCGTGATCCTGGTTGCCGTCACCGTACGCGCGGCCCATGCCTTGTCGATTGACTCGATCGCGTCGCGCTGGAGGCGAGCATGGCGAGCCGTGCTTTCGATATAACGCTCAGACATCTCGGTCCGGCGCCAGACATCCTGACCACCCCGGAAGACGTCCCAGGACATCACGACCTTGCCGCTGTAATCGTCGTGCGTGACGCCAAGATAAGGGTAGGTGTTGTCGTTATGCGTCGCGCGACCTTCGAGCGAGAAAGTCGGCACAAACGCACCATCAGTGACGCGGAACGCGTGCTTCGCTGCATCCGCGTCCGCCTGAGCGGCCTGGATCGTGGGATTGAAGCGAACCGTGGTCGCAAGAGCCTCGTCGCGGATTTGCGGCAGCCCGCCCAGTGGGGCCGGAAAGCGCAGGTTGATGGCTTCGAGCCCAACCACCTTGCGGTACTTCGCGCGCGCTTCCTCGAGGCTCCGGCGGAATTCGATGAGCGCAGCCCGTGCGCTTTCAACCCGTTCGCGGGCCTGTTCGAGATCGCCTTCGCCAGCGCGTCCGCCAGCGAAGCGTGAGTTCACGTTAGAGAAGATTTTTTCGTGATTTGCGACGTTCTGCTCGCCGAGCTGAACCAGCCGCAGATAGCGCACGACGTCGACATAGGCTTCCGCAGCATCCAAAGCAATCAGCTCGGTGCGCTCCCGCACCCGGAACGCGGCCGCGTTGACGCGGGCGGTCTGACGCCAGATGTCGTGGATCGAAGCAAAACCGTCGAACAGGATTTGGCGGACGACCAGCGATTCCTGCGACCCATTCCGCCATGTGCCATTGCCCGCGATCGGGATGGGCTGAGCGGTGGTGCTCGTCACGGCCGCACTCTGGTCGAACTTTTCGGGTCCCCAGCGTGCTTCGACACGGACCTGCGGCAATAGCGTGCTTTGGGTTTGCCGAAGTTCGCTTTCCGTCGCGCGACGGTTGGCCGATGCCTCACCGACACCCGGATTGGTCTTAACAGCCTGCTTCAAAGCATCGTTGATTGAGAACGGTTCCGCCATCGCGGTTCCGCACGGGACGACAAGCAGCGCAGCGGAAATCAAAAAGCGTTCAAGCAACCTAACCTCCACCCGTGTCGGTTGTAACGAACGCGGGGCCCCGAGAAATGACGTAATCCATCGCAAGGTATGGAGTGAGAATCTAGGTCAATCGCGTAAATTGTGGGCAAATGCCGACGAGCTGTCGCATTTTAGCCACTTACTGACCAATTTAGGGTATTAAAATACCGTTTTTAGCCGGTATTCACATCCTCTAGTTAGGATTTATTTACCCTCTTTCTGGCTCAACTGGCCGATTCCCTTGCGCTGAGTGAGAATCCAGCAAGCCGCTGATACCCTTCACGAAATGCGACTCATTGTGGAGGCCTAGATTGCATGTTTTGCCCGACCAATTCCCTCACCATCGGTATCACCTTCCGCCCGTAAAGCTCGATGCTGCCCATCAGCCTCTCATGGGGCAGCGGACCCGCTGAATATTTCAGCTGGAACCGCGATATTCCGAGCGCCTTTGCCGTCTTCGCGATCTTGCGCGCCACAGTTTCGGGGGATCCGACATAGAGAGAGCCGTGCTCGGCCTCGTTGAGGAACTCATCGCGACCCATCGGCGGCCATCCGCGTTCCTTGCCGATCCGATCTCGCATTGCCTTGTAGTCGGGCCACAGCTCTTCGCGGGCCTGCTCATCGGTCTCGGCGACATAGCCGGGCGAGTGCACGCCGATCGGCTGCGCCGGGCGGCCGAACTCCTTGAAAGCGCGGTGATAGAGATCGACGAAGGGCGCAAAGCGCGCGGGATCGCCGCCGACGATGGCGAGCATCAAGGGCAGATCATAATGCGCGGCGCGCACGACCGATTGAGGGCTGCCGCCGACGCCGATCCAGGTCTTGAGCCGGCCGTTCTCGACCGGTGGATAGACCAGTTGGTCCCGCAGCGGCGGGCGCAACTTGCCGTCCCAGGTCACGGGCTGCTGTGACAGCAGCGCCGCGAACAGCTCTTCGTATTTGCGCAGGTCAAAGCCGAACAGCGGAAAGGATTCGGTGAACGAGCCGCGACCGAGGATCACCTCGGCGCGTCCGTTCGAAAGCGCATCCAGCGTCGCAAAGCGCTGGAACACGCGGATGGGGTCATCGGAGCTCAGCACCGTCACGGCCGAGCCGAGATGGATGCGCCTGGTACGCGACGCGATCGCAGCAAGAACGGTCTCGGGCGAGGAGACTGCGAAATCAGAACGGTGATGTTCGCCAAGGCCGATAAAATCGAGGCCGAGCTCGTCGGCGAGCACCGCCTCGTCCACGACGTTGCGGATCACCTGCGCATGCGGAAGCATGCGGCCCGCAGCGTCCCTGGTGACGTCGCCAAAGGTATCCAGTCCGAATTCGAGCGGTGCGGTCATCGATCAGGTCTCTGTGGGAGGATCGACCGGATCTAGTGCAGCATCGGCGGGCCACAAGGCAGCTTTCGGAAATGCTCGGTTTCCGTTTGTGAGGCCTATGCGGAGATGCGCACGACCATCTTGCCAAGCGCAGCGCGCGCCTGCATCGTCCTGAACGCCTCGCGAAAGTCCTCCAGCGCGAACACGCGGCCAACCGCAGGCTTCAGCTTACCGTCGGCGAGCCAGCCGATCAGTTGCGCCATCAGGCGTTTTTGCACATCGGGCTCTCGCGTCGGAATCTGCGCGAGGTCGACGCCGAGCAGGGCGCCGCCCTTGAGCAGCGGCAGATTGAACGGCAGCGCGGGAATCGCACCGCCGGCAAAGCCGACCACGAGATGGCGCCCGCGCCAGGCGATCGAGCGAAACGCCTGCACCGAAATATCGCCGCCGACCGGATCGAAGATCACGTCGGCGCCATGACCGCTGGTCAATTCCTTCAGCGTGTCGCGCCAGCCGACTTGTGTATAGTCGATGTCAGCGTCGGCGCCGTGCGCGCGCGCAAAATCGCGTTTTTCCGCCGTCGATGCGGCGGCGATCACCCGGGCGCCGAGCAGCTTGCCGATCTGGACGGCTGCGGTCCCGGTGCCGCCGGCGGCTCCGAGCACCAGAAGTTGCTCGTTCTCGCACAACATGGCACGAGCGCTCAGGGCATAGAGCGCAGTGAGATAGTTCGCGCGAAACGATGCGGCGACCTCGGCCGCAACGCCATCCGGCAGCGGGTGCAATGCCTCAGGCCTGACGACGATCTCTTCAGCGAGCGCGCCAGACCGCGTCATGCCCATCACGCGCATGCCGGGTTGATAACGACCGGGTGCGCCGGGAGCCTCGGTCACAACGCCCGCGAATTCGGTTCCGGGAACGAAGGGCAGCGGATCCTTGGTCTGATAGCACCCTTCGATCTTCAAGCCGTCGACAAAGCCGATGCCCGCCGCCTCCACGCGGATGCGCAATTGGCCGGGTTCGATGCTCGGCGACGGAACGTCCTTCAGCGCGATCTGATCGATGGACGCGTATTGCTCGACGACGACGGCTCTCATCACGGACCTCTCGGTTTTCGTGATCCTGACAGATCCCGGGACGAGGCTCTTGTGTTAATCGCCTCATCGCCGGTATCCGCGCGCCCCTATCGGCCTTGGGGCGGCCGTGCTTATGCCGCCCCAATCTATCAATGTCGCAAGGTCGCTCAGAGCGGATCGCGGATCAGTGGCGAGGTCGAGCAGTGAATGCCGCCGCCGCCGAGCGCGACCTTGTCGTAGGCCACGACGCGCGTGGTGATGCCGGCCTTGCTGAACTTCTCCATCGTCCGCGGCGAGATGCCCTCTGGTACGATGACATGGCCGGGACGCACGGCGAGACAGTTGATGACCCAGTTCTGGTCGTCGGGGCAGACCTCGATCTGGCGAATCCCGAGCTCCTTCAGCTTCTCAAGGAACCAGAACGGCAGCAGGGTCGGATTCACGAAGGCGGTATCGCGGTCGATCATCACGAACATGCCGTCGATGTGCAGCCGGTAGCCCGTTAGCTGGACGCGCAGCAGTTCCACGCCCTGCGTGCGCAGCACGTCCTCCAGCTGGCGCGCGCCTTCCTCGTCGACGCGGCTCGACAGGCCCACCACCGCGACCTTGGGCGTGATGAAGGCAAAGCTGCCGCCCTCGAGCAGCCCCGTCCCCGAGATGGTCCTGAGGATGGGCATTCCCAGCATGGCCAGGGTTCGGCTGACCGGTTGCTCTTCGCCGCGCCGGATCGGCGGACCGAGGCGGGTGACGATGGCACCACCATCGACCGCGATCACGCTATCGCGGGTGTAGACCGTCTTCATCTTGCCAGGAGCGCATTGATCGACATAGACGACCTCGGCGCCTTCCTCGCGCAAGGCCTGGGCGAGCGCGTCGTGCTGGCGCTGTTGCGCGGCCAGATCCGGGATCACGTCGCCGCGCCAGTACCAGCCCTGTTCCGGGTCGCCGAAGGCGCCGATCTCGGGCAGGCGCTTGTTGGCATCGACGATGTTCAATTCGGAGCCGGGGCGATGCATCAGCACCATCCGGATCTGGCCGACGTCGTTGTTGCAGCCCCAGCGGCGTCCCCAGGTACCGATCTGTTCCGATTCCGTCTCGAAGGCCGGCTCCGCTCGCGACGGAAACGCCTTGATCAGCATGTTGTAGCGAAATTCTGGTTCGGAAATGATCGACATCAGTGTCTCCTGCGGGTCGTGGTGAGTGTGGTGCGTGCGTCGGCACGCATGGCCGGTGAGTTCAGCGGGCGCGGTAGGCCCGGACTGCGATATCGATGAAGAGAAGGACGACCGTGATCAGGATGAGCACGGCGGCGACTGCGGCCATGGTGGGATCGAGCTGTTCGTTGATGCCGTCCCACATCCTCCGCGGCAGCGTGAAGACGCCGCGTCCTGCGATGAACAGCACGATCACGAGCTCGTCCCAGCTGTGAATGAAGGCGAAGATCACGCCGGAGATGATGCCGGGGAGGATATTGGGAATGATGACCAGCCGCAGCGTCTGGCCGATGCTGGCGCCGAGATTGAGGGCCGCCTGTTCGAGCCTGGGGTCGAAGCCCGCGAGCGCCGTCGAGACGGTGATGACCACATAGGGCATGCCGGTCACCGCGTGGGCGATGATCACCCCGGTGTAAGTGTCGATCAGCCTGAGGTCGACCCAGACCTGATAGATGCCGAGCGCGTAGACGATGGTGGGCACCATGATCGGCATCAGCATCACTAGGCGGACGATGTTGCTGGCGCGGTTGCTCAGGCGCCAGCAGCCGATCGCGCAGAGCGTGCCGGTCACCGTCGCAATGGCGGTCGAGCAAACCGCGATGACGAGACTGTGCAGAATGCTGGTCAGCCAGGCCTGGCTGGTGAGCAGGTGGCGGTAATATTGCAGCGAGATGCCGTCATGGGGCAGCGACAGGTAGGAGCGATCGGTCACCGACACCGCGAAGACGATGGTGATGGGCAGGACGAGAAAGCAGACGATCGCCCAGGCGATCGAGCGTGTCATGGGCGAGGAGTCGCCGAAGCCGGGGGTGCTGGTGCTCATACGGCCCCGAACAGCTTGCGCAGATCGACGACGCGGGCGAGCACGACCAGCAGCGCACCGATGATGATCAGGAGCGTTCCGGCCAGCATGCTGCCGACGCCCCAGCGCACGATCTCGAGGATCTGAACCTTGATGTATTCGGCGATCATCAGCGTCTTGCCGCCGCCGAGAATGGCGGGCGTCACGAAGAAGCCGAGCGAGAAGATGAAGACGAGAATGCCGGCGCCGACGACGCCGGGCATCGACAGCGGCAGGAACACCGTGCGGAACGCGACGGCGCGGGTGGCGCCGAGACCTCTGGCCGCGGCGATGCAGCGCTGGTCGATGTCGCGCATGTTGGCGTAGATGGGCAGGATGCCGAACGGCAGCATGTAGTGGATCATGCCGATCAGCACGCCGGTCTCGTTCCAGATCAGGCTGAGCGGCGCGTCGACGAGGCCGCTCGAGATCAGGATGTTGTTGACGAGCCCTTCGCGCCTGAGCAGCACGAACCATGCGAAGGCGCGCACCAGCACCGAGATCCACAGTGGCACGAGAACGCCGAGGAACATCCAGCGCCGGACCTGCTCACTGGCGTGAACCAGCGCGTAGGAGACGATGTAGGCGAGCACGAGCGTGATCAGCGTGCTGATCACGCTGATGCGCGCCGTCGTCATCAGCATCCGCTGGATCGACGCGCTGGTCGCGAGCATGGCGTAATTGTCGAAGCCGGGCTGTGGCTCGGTGACGCTCAGCCACAGCACCTTCGAGATCGGATAGAGATAGCAGACCACCATCAGCGCCAGCGCCGGAAGGATCAGCAGCCAATAGCGCGCGGTCGCACTGAATGCGGCGCGGGACGGCGAGGGCGCAAGCCTGTCTGCGGGAGTGGTCATTGATACCTTGATGAGGTCAATGGCGGCGTGCGCGCGCGAGCGCCACGCCGCCGGCGTCGCACGTCAGGACGAGATGAAATCCAGATAGGCCTGGAAGGTCTTCGAATGGTTTTCGATGTACCAGGCCGCATTGATCTTGGCCTGCACTGCCGCGTTCGCGGGATCGGCGGGATTTGTCGCACGCAGGGCTTCTGGCACCATCGGCTGCGCCGCGGGGTTGGAGGGACCGTTGCCCATCGCGGTCAACAGCTTCACCTGGCCCTCCGGCTGCTGCATCGACGCGATGGCACGGAAGGCTTCGGCGCCGGCCGGATTGTTCTTCGGCACGACCCAGAGGCCGGGCTGCAGCAGGCCGTCCTTGAAGGTGTAGGCGATGCGGTTGTTGGTCTCGCCCTTCAGTACGTTGGCGCGGGTGTGCCACAACAGGCCCATGACGCATTCGCCGTCGCGCATCAGGCTCTGGCTTTCGGCGCCGCTGTTCCAGTAGAGCACGTCCTTCTTGATGGTTTCGAGCTTGGCGAAGGCGCGCTTGACGTTGAGCGGGTAGAGCTTGTCGAACGGGACGCCGTCGGCGATCAGGCAGAGTTCGAGCATGGCCTGGGAGTCCTTGCGGACCATGCGCCGCCCCGGATACTTCTTCAGATCGAAGAAGTCGGCGAGCGTCGGCGTCTCCTTGACCTTCGCGGTGTCCCAGGCGAGCACCGACGAGAACATGTAATTGACGACGCCGTTCTCGTAGGCGAATTCGGTAGCGACCTTGCTCTTGTCGACGATGCTGTAGTCGATCTTCTCGAGCGCGTTGCGCGGCCCGAGCTCGGCCAGCGTCGTGACGCCGCAATCGCAGATGTCCCAGGTCACGTTGCGCGACTGGACCATCGTCAGGATCTTGCCGTTGAGGGGGCCGCTGCCATCCAGCACCATGCGGCCGCCCTGCGCGGCGAAGGGCTGCACATAGGCCTCGTCGAAGGCCTTCATGGCGGCTCCGCCGTAATTGACGACGACCACCTCCTTGCGGGCCTGGGCGAGGGCGCCGCCGGCGCCGAGCACCGCGGGCGCAGCGAGCATGCCGGCGCCGGCCTTGAGGATTGCGCGGCGGGTCGGCGTGAGAGCTGAGTTGCGTGCGTTCATGGCAGGAATCCCATCCGTTCGTTTTGACGATTGCAGTGCTGAAAACTCAGGTGTCGGCGACAAGCGTCCCCGCGCCACGGTCCCATCCGATCGTTGCGGCCTCGCCGACGGCGGGCGGACCGCCATGCCCCCAGGTCGGCGTCATCACAACGAGGCTGCCGAATTCAACCGTGTCGACGACGAGGCGGAATTGAGAGCCCAGATAGGTCCAATCGGAGATGATGCCTGTCAGATTGTTGTCGGGCTGGCCGGTCCTTCCGGAGAGAACGATCTTCTCCGGCCTCAGCGCGATCACGACGCTCTGCCCGACAGCAGGGCGGCTCGCCCCATCGCTGGCCTGGGTGATCCGCGCGCCCTGATGGGTCAGCACGAAGCCGCCGTCGACGTGACCTTCGACCGTGCCCTTGAGAAAATTGCTCTTGCCCAGGAAGTTGGCGACGAAGCTCGTCGCGGGCCGTTCGTACAGTTCGGTCGGCGAGCCCTGCTGGACCATCTTGCCGTCGCGCATCACGACGATCCTGTCCGACATGGACAGAGCTTCATCCTGATCGTGGGTGACGTAGATGAAGGTCAGTCCGATCTTCTGGTGCAGGCGCTTGAGCTCGTCCTGCAATTCCGCGCGCAGCTTCTTGTCGAGCGCGCTCAGGGGTTCGTCCAGCAGAAGCAGATGGGGCGTGAACACCATCGCGCGCGCGAGCGCGACGCGTTGCTGCTGGCCGCCGGAGAGCTGACGCGGATGGCGGTGTGCCTGCGAGCCGAGCTGCACCAGGTCGATGGCGGCATCGACCTTGGCCTTGATCTCGGCCGCCGGTCGCTTCCGGACCTTCAGCGGGAATGCGACATTGTCGTAGACGGTCATGTGCGGAAACAGGGCGTAGCCCTGGAACACCATGCCGAAATTTCGCTGTTCAGGCGGCAGTTGCCGGATGCTCTCGCCGCCGAGAAGGATGTCGCCGCGATCGGGCTGGACGAAGCCGGCGATGGACATCAGCAGCGTGGTCTTGCCGGAGCCGGACGGCCCGAGCAGCGTCAGGAATTCTCCGCGCTTGACGGTGAGCGAGACGTCGTTCAGCGCGGCGAAGTCGCCGTAGAACTTGCTCAGTCCTTCGATGCGCAAGTCATGAATGCGCAAGTCATGGTCAACCCGAACGGATGCTGCATCACTTGCGAAACCTTTGGTCGTCATTCTCGTTTTCTGACTACGCGGGGCGTGCGAATATGGCGTCGTTTTGCGTAGCTTGGCCGAGAGCGAAAATCGCAACAATCACCTAATTTGCACCAGTATTGTGTGTTTTTTGAACGGATCGGTGATGACGGCCGCTACCGCTGCGGTAGCCCGATGGGTGCTAGCCGATGCATTCGGCAAATCGATGACAGTCGTTGTCGCGGGACGACCTGCCTAGTCGGAACGCGTGGCGTTGCCGGCGAGGCCGCCCTGAAACGAGTCCTTCAGCCAGCGGCGCAAGACCACCAATTCGGGATCGCCCCAACGCTTTGCAACCGCGACGAAGTAGTAGCCGCCGAGACTGACGGGATGCGGGCTGAGATCGACCAGCCGTCCAGCGGCGAGGTCTTCCTCGACCAGGAGTGTGTTGGCGAGTGCGACGCCTTGTCCTTGCCGTGCCGCCTCGATCGTCAGATGCGCATGCCACAGACACGGGCCGCGCAGCAAGGGCAGGTCGGTCACGCCGGCGTTCTCGAACCATTGCTCCCAGTAGAGCGTCGAGGCTTCGTGAATCAGCGGCAATTGCAGGAAGTCGGAGGGCTGCGTGACGGCCGGATGGCGCGAGCGGAAGGCGGGACTTGCGACCGCGTGAATCTTCGGCGCGGCAATCAGCTCGGTCCTCACCTTGGGGCGGCTGATCATCATGTTCATGTGCACGATCTCGGCGTCGGCCTCGCCGCGCGTGAAGTCCGCACGGGCCAGCGTCGGAAGCAGCGCGACGTCGTAGTTCGGAAGGCTGCTCATGAGAACAGGCAAACGGGCTATCAGGCGTTGATTGGCAATGCCGGGCATGCACCAGATCGTCAGGCTCCGCCGGCTGACCGGGCGAACGTCTTCATTGGCCTGGCGCAGAATGTCGAAGGCGCGGCTGACGCGTGCATGGAACGCTTCGCCGGCGGCCGTCAGCAGCAGGCCGCGTCCGTGCGCCGCGACCAGCGCGACGTTGAGCTCAAGCTGCAGCTTGCTGATGTGCCTGGAGACGACGGTCGGGCTGACCGACAATTCATCGCTCGCAGCCTTGATGCTGCCGGTGCGGCCGACAGCTTCGAAAGCCCGCAGGGCATTGAGCGACGGAAGCCGCATGGACAGGCGATCCTCTGCCAAAACCCACCTCTTTCCAGATGATCTAGCTTACCAAACCAGCCCGCGAAAGCAGGATCCGCGCCAATTCGTCGGGATCTGGATCCCGAGACGAGGCCAGTCTACCGCCACATTCCCCGCATCTTCGCCCCGATGTCGATCTTCGGGCCTTGCGAGGCGGCGCGCGCCGCGGCTGCCGCGGCCTTCGGCCACGCGGTGCGCTCAAACAGATAGACCAGGGATTCCGGGATGAAGCGGGTGCGCGAAGCGTAGACATGACGGTCGCCCTTGGCGGCCTGGCCGTGGACGAAGAAGCGTTGGGGTACGACGAGGTGGAGATCGTCCTTGGCGCGCGTCATCGCGACATAGAGCAGTCGGCGTTCTTCCTCGAGTTCGGCAGACGTGCCGGCACCGAGATCGGACGGCATGCAGCCGTCGACGACGTTGAGTACGAACACCGACTTCCACTCCTGGCCCTTGGCGGAGTGGATGGTCGAGAGGATCAGATAATCCTCGTCACGCAGCGGCGGGCCTGATTTGTCACTGGTCGCATCCGGCGGATCGAGCGTGAGCTCGGTCAGGAATTTCTCGCGCGAGACATAGCCGCTTGCGATCTGCTCGAGCTGCATCAGATCGGCGCGGCGGGTCTCGGAATCTTCGTGGATGCGGTCGAGATGCGGCTCGTACCAGAGCCGTACGCGCTCGAGATCTGCAGGCCATTCCGAATAGCGCAAATTCTCGATGGTGCGGACGAAGCCGGTCCAGTCCTCGCCGGCGCGGGCCGGCACCGGGAGATGGGCGAGCGCGTGCAGCGGATCCATGCTCTCCGCCATCTGGTCGAGCACGCGCTGTGCGGTGGCGGGGCCGATGCCCGGCAGCAGGTGCAGGATGCGGAAACCGGCGACGCGGTCGCGCGGATTTTCGGCAAAGCGCAGCAGCGCCAGCACGTCCTTGACGTGGGCCGCGTCGAGAAATTTCAGACCGCCGAATTTGACGAACGGGATGTTGCGGCGGGTCAGCTCGATCTCCAGCGGGCCCGAATGCGAAGACGTCCGGAACAGCACGGCCTGGTGCTTGAGCAGTGCGCCTTGCTCGCGGTTGGCCAGCACTTCCTCGACGATGTAGCGCGCCTGGTCGGCCTCGTTATGCACGGTGACGAGCTGTGGCTTCTGCGCGGAGGTGCGGTCGGTCCAGAGGTTCTTGGTGAAGCGTTCGCGCGCAAGGCCGATGACGCCGTTGGCGGCCGCCAGCACGGGCTGTGTCGAGCGGTAGTTGCGGTCGAGCGTGATCATTTCCGCACGCGGCGAGAAGCTCTGCGGAAAGTCCAGGATGTTGCGCACGGTGGCGGCGCGGAACGAATAGATCGACTGCGCGTCGTCGCCGACCACGGTGAGCCCGCGTCCGTCCGGCTTGAGCGCGAGCAGGATCGAGGACTGCAGGCGGTTGGTGTCCTGATATTCGTCGACCAGCACGTGATCGAAGCGGCCGCCGATCTCGTCGGCGATCAGGGCATCGCTCATCATCTGCGACCAGTAGAGCAGGAGGTCGTCGTAATCGAGCACGTGCTGGGCCTGCTTGGCCTCGACATAGGTCGCAAAGAGACCCTTCAGCTCGGCGGCCCATCCGGCGCACCAGGGATAATGCTGGCCGAGCACCTTCTCGATTTCCATCTCGGCGTTGACGCAGCGCGAGTAGATCGAAAGACAGGTGCCCTTGGCGGGAAAGCGGCTCTCGGTCTTGGACAGGCCGCGCTCGTGCCGGACCAGGTTCATCAGGTCGGCGGAATCCTCGCGGTCGTGAATGGTGAAGGCGGGATCGAGGCCGATCCGTTCGGCATATTCGCGCAAGAGGCGCGCGCCGATGCCGTGGAAGGTGCCGGCCCAGGTCAGCGCATCGCGCATGATCGCGGCGTTGTTCTCACCGAGCACCTTTCGGGAGATGCGCTCGACCCGGCCGGCCATCTCGGAGGCGGCGCGGCGGGAGAAGGTCATCAGCAGGATGCGGCGCGGATCGGCGCCCGCGACGATCAGATGCGCGACGCGGTGGGCCAGCGTGTTGGTTTTGCCGGAGCCGGCGCCGGCAATGACGAGCAGGGGGGCACCCACGGTCGCGCCATCGGCCACGCCATGCTCCACGGCCCGGCGCTGCTCCGCATTGAGCGTGTCCAGATAGGTCGTCACGAATCGCCCCGGTGAAAGCGGCAGACTCGGCCATCGCGCCTGGAATCGCAATGCGGCTGGACGGAACCTCGATTAACACCTAGGGAAAAGAGACCCTGAGTTCCAGCCAGATGGCGCACACCCGGCATGACCGAGCTCAAGCCCGACCAGTTCGAGATGCGGCGGCTGGAATCGCTCAGCAACACCATCTTT
>Ga0207426_1001196_pt1 | contig 23050 bp, 21 predicted proteins | sample AraplaMF_Cvi_mMS_FD_184265 | JGI IMG/M metagenome (GOLD analysis project Ga0207426, IMG submission 184265) | Arabidopsis root microbial communities from the University of North Carolina, USA - plate scrape MF_Cvi_mMS (SPAdes) (version 2) | ecosystem: Host-associated > Plants > Roots > Endosphere... | reverse complement strand
GGTCGGCCATCGTTCACGACATCAAGGGTGAGAACTGGCAGCTGACCGCCGGCTTCCGCTCACGTCATGGCCGCGTCCTGTTGTTCGACCCGACCAACACAAAATCCTCGGCCTACAATCCGCTCCTCGAGGTCCGGCGCGGGGAATGGGAGGTTCGCGACGTCCAGAACGTTGCCGACGTTCTTGTCGACCCCGAAGGTTCGCTCGACAAGCGGAACCATTGGGAGAAGACCAGTCATTCGCTCCTGGTCGGCGCCATCCTCCACGTCCTCTATGCCGAGGCGGACAAGACCTTGGCTGGCGTGGCGGCCTTCCTATCCGACCCGAAGCGGCCGATCGAAGCCACGTTGAAAGCGATGATGACCACCCCGCACCTTGGCGAGCAGGGGGCCCATCCCGTGGTCGCCTCGACCGCGCGCGAACTTCTCAACAAGTCCGATAATGAACGTTCTGGTGTCCTGTCCACCGCGATGTCGTTCCTCGGGCTGTACCGTGATCCCGTTGTCGCCCGGGTGACCCGCCGCTGCGACTGGCGGATTGCCGATCTGATCGCAGATAGCCGCCCAACGACGCTTTATCTTGTCGTTCCACCGTCGGATATTTCGCGGACCAAGCCCTTGATCCGCTTGGTGCTGAACCAGATCGGCCGGCGCCTGACCGAGGTTCTGCACGCCCGCGACCGCCGGCATCGAGTGCTGATGATGCTCGACGAGTTCCCAGCCCTTGGGCGGCTTGATTTCTTCGAGTCCGCGCTCGCCTTCATGGCAGGCTACGGCATCAAGAGTTTCTTGATCGCGCAGTCGCTCAATCAGATCGAGAAGGCCTATGGGCCTAACAATGCGATCCTCGACAACTGCCACGTCCGAGTCAGCTTTGCGACCAATGATGAGCGGACCGCCAAGCGCGTGTCCGATGCGCTCGGTACGGCGACGGAGATGAGGGCCATGAAGAACTATGCAGGTCACAGGCTGAATCCCTGGCTGGGGCACCTGATGGTCTCCCGTCAGGAGACTGCAAGGCCGCTGCTGACCCCGGGCGAGGTCATGCAGCTTCCGCCGCTGGACGAGATCGTCATGGTGGCGGGCACGCCGCCGATCCGGGCGAAGAAGGTGCGCTACTACGAGGATTGGCGATTCACCGAGCGCGTTTTGCCGCCGCCGGATCCGGCGAGCGCCGGCCGATCATCGCGAACGGACGGATGGTCAGCGCTCGGACCGCTCAAGCCGACGGGAGGTCCAACAGACAAAAAGGGGGAGGCCGAGGAAGACACGGCGAACAGCGGACTCCGTCGTGAGCCCGAACTCCCCGATCATGTTGCGATTGCCAAGGAGACGACCGAGCCGACGCCGGCAGATGAATTTGCCGTGGTGCTCGACGATGACGAGGACGCGGTCCGACAGTCTCGACTTATGCGTCAGCAGATGCGCGGCATCGCTCGTCAGGTCGTCATGGACCCGAATGACGATATGGACCTGTGAGGGCAAACATGCGCGACAGGATGAACGTGTATTTCCCGCCGGAGCTTCTGAAGCAGATCTCGGACTTGGCCGATCGCAAGAAGCTTTCCCGCTCTGCGATCGTGGAAGCGGCAGTTGCGTCCTTTTTGTCACCAGATGGACCTGACAGAAAAGAGGCAGCGTTTACCCGTCGCCTGGACCGCCTGTCGCGTCAGATGCAGCGGCTGGAGCGTGACGTCGGTCTGACGGCCGAGACTCTGGCCCTATTCATCCGCTTCTGGCTGACGATCACGCCACCCTTACCGAACGAAGCCCAAGCGGCGGCACAACTGAAGGGTCGGGAGCGTTTCGAAGGATTTGTCGAGGCGCTCGGACGCCGGCTGCAGAAGGGGCAGAGCTTTCTGCAGGAAATTCCAGAGGATATCGTTCGTCAGGAGAAGGACGGCCAAACCTAACTGAACCACGTAGGTCAGGGATTTTGCCGATCTTTCTTTTTCCGCGCCAGCCTACGATGGCACCAATTTAGCCAACCCGACAAGAAGCTGGACGCGCTATCGGCTCGCATGAGCTGAGGAGCAAAAAGGGCCAGCATGCAAAATTCGGAGGCATGGCGTCTCATCGCGCGCGTTTTTCTCCCATTTGCTGCTGGATACTATCTTTCGTATCTCTTCCGAACGATCAACGCTCTGATCTCCAGGCATCTCGTCGCGGATATCGAGCTCAGCACTGCCGATCTCGGGCTCCTCACGTCCGTCTACTTCCTGGTGTTCGCGGCGGCCCAGATCCCGATTGGAATTTTGCTGGATCGCTTTGGCCCTCGACGGGTTCAGAGCTGCCTGCTTTCGGTCGCCGCCGCAGGCACCTGCCTATTCGCAATGTCCACGGGGTTACCATCGCTCTTGATTGCGCGAGCAATGATCGGCCTTGGGGTGGCCGCGGCATTGACGGCCGGATTGAAGTCCATCGTTCTTTGGTTTCCGAAGGAACGAGTGGCCTTGCTGAACGGCTACATGATCATGCTGGGCTCGCTCGGAGCGGTGACCGCCACGACCCCGGCCGAACACCTCCTCGGTTGGATCAGCTGGCGACAGCTCTTTGAAATCCTGGCGGCGGCAACCGGAGCCACGGCCGTGCTCATCTATATCGTGGTTCCTGAACGAGCCATCATCCCGCCATCAGGATCAATCCCCGGCACATTGAGCTCCGTTTTCGGCGACCAGCGCTTCTGGCGAATTGCCCCGTTGTCAGCCACTTGCGTGGGATCGGCCTGGTCTCTGCAAGGATTGTGGGCGGCGCCCTGGCTGACCGACGTCGAGGGATTTGATCGTACGAGACTTGTCGGACAGCTATTCACCATGTCCGTCGTCCTTTGTGGCGGTGCCTGGTTGTTTGGCACATTGGTCCATTGCATCAGGCGAAGAGGCGGTGGAGTAGAGATTATCCTGGCCGTGATCGCAGGGCTGTTCATCGCGGCCGAGCTATCCGTGATCCTTCGCTTGCCCGTGCCGTCAATGTTACCCTGGTCGATGGTCGCAATCGTTGGAACGGCGACTGTGGTCAGTTTCGCAGTGATTGCTGATTACTTTCCGCCAGAACTCACCGGTCGTGCCAATGGTGCCCTGAACGTTCTGCATTTCGGTTGGGCATTTCTGGCTCAATACGGGACCGGCTTCATCTTGCAGCAATGGCCGCTCGTGGATGGCCACAGGACCGTCCTCGCCTATCAGGTCGCGTTCGGTGCCGATGTGGCGGTGCAGATCAGCGCGTTCGTCTGGTTCGCTCTACCATGCCTTGGAGCTTTCGGGCGTTGGACGGGTTCAATTCCCCTCCGCCTGCGCGATCCCGTTTGCGACACGGTCGCAACATTCATGCCGTACGAGCAGTTGCTCGTGGTCATGCCGGCGGATTCCGATGCGGAATGGTGAACCACGTCTGCGGTAAGTTTGACGACCATCAGCGTTCAGCAGCGCTCCGGTTCGCGTCCCTCGAGCGCGAGGTATGAGTTTTCGGTCTTTCTTTTCCTACGCCAATCTACGCTTACCGTAAGCGCTTGTTGCGCCAAATCCATTGGTGCTTTTTCTAATCAACCCATCTGAGGACGCTCCCGACGTTCTCATTCGGTGGGGACGGCAGTGGCAATCCATTCCATTCAATCGGAAGCGAATTCGCGCGGTGCGCGAATGCTGCGGAGCGCGCTTGGCGCCGCGATCGCAGGCTACCTGGACGATGATGCGATCGTCGAAGTCATGCTCAATCCCGATGGGCGGCTTTGGATTGACCGACTGTCGAGTGGCTTGGTTGACACCGGCCAAACGCTGTCTGCGGCTGACGGCGAGCGCATCGTTCGTCTCGTGGCCCACCATGTTGGCGCGGAGGTGCACGCCAGCTCACCGCGCGTGTCGGCCGAACTTCCGGGAACCGGCGAGCGCTTCGAAGGCCTGTTGCCTCCGGTCGTTACTGCCCCTGCTTTCGCCATCCGCAAGCCCGCGGTCGCTGTCTTTACGCTCGACGATTACGTTGCCGCCGGCACCATGACCTCCGGGCAAGCCGAGACCCTGAGGAGTGCGGTGGCCACTCGCAAGAATATCCTGGTGGCCGGTGGCACCTCGACCGGCAAGACCACTTTGACCAACGCGCTTCTGGCCGAAGTTGCAAAGACCTCCGATCGTGTCGTGCTGATCGAAGATACGCGCGAACTTCAATGCAAGGCGCCCAATCTCGTCGCGCTGCGGACTAAGGACGGCGTAGCCACCCTATCGGATCTCGTTCGTTCCTCACTCCGGCTACGTCCTGACCGCATCCCGATCGGCGAGGTCCGGGGGGCTGAAGCTCTCGACCTTCTCAAGGCGTGGGGCACCGGTCACCCCGGCGGCATCGGCACCATTCATGCGGGCAGTGCGCTCGGCGCGCTGCGGCGGCTCGAGCAGCTCATCCAGGAAGCAGTCATCACGGTTCCGCGCGCCCTGATCGCCGAGACCATCAACCTCGTCGCCGTGCTCGTAGGTCGCGGTGCCGATCGTCGCCTCGCGGAACTCGCTCGCGTGACGGGGCTTGGGGCCGCTGGCGACTACAGCCTTTCACCAGCAGGAGACTGATATGCGTCCACGATTCCGTATTCTTCGAGGCTCTGCTTTGCTGGCGATCGCCAGCTCGGTTGTGCTGACGACAGCGCCCGCATGGGCGGCCGGCTCGAACATGCCATGGGAGCAGCCGCTCAATCAGATCCTGCAATCGGTCGAAGGCCCCGTCGCCAAGATCATCGCCGTCATCATCATCGTCGTGACCGGGCTCACGCTCGCGTTCGGGGACTCGTCAGGTGGTTTCCGCAGGCTCATCCAGATCGTGTTCGGTCTGTCGATCGCGTTTGCGGCCTCGAGCTTCTTCCTGTCGTTCTTCTCCTTCGGCGGCGGCGTGGTGATCTGATGGACGAGCCGGTCGCGGGTTTTGTCGTGCCCGTTCACCGGGCGCTTACCGAGCCGATCCTGATGGGCGGTGCGCCGCGATCGGTCGCCATCGTCAACGGCACGTTGGCAGCTGCCCTTGGCCTTGGACTGCGGCTTTGGATTGCCGGTCTTGTCCTCTGGTTCATCGGTCACATGGCCGCCGTCTGGGCCGCCAGGCGCGACCCCGCCTTTGTCGATGTTGTCCGCCGGCATCTGCGCATTCCCGCTCATCTCAATCTCTGAGTTCTCGGTCATGATGAACCTTGCCGAATATCGCCATTCCAATTCCCGTTTCGCCGATTTCTTGCCTTGGGCAGCCCTGGTCGACGAAGGGATCATCCTCAACAAGGATGGCTCGTTCCAACGGACAGCAAAGTTCCGGGGACCCGACCTCGACAGTGCGGTGCCGGCTGAGCTTGTCGGTGTCGCAGGTCGTCTGAACAACGCGCTTCGCCGCCTGGGATCTGGCTGGGCCGTGTTCGTCGAGGCGCAGCGCCATTTTGCCGGTAGTTATCCTCCGAGCACATTTCCGGACGTCGCATCTGCATTGGTCGACGCCGAGCGTAGGGCTCAGTTTGAGGAGGCCGGCGCGCACTATGAGTCCAGCTATTTCCTGACCTTCCTCTATCTGCCGCCGGAGGAGGGCGCAGCCAAGGCAGAGCGACTGCTTTATGAAGGGCGCGATCGCACCGTTGGAGCCGATGCTCGCGAGGTACTTCGCGGCTTTGTCGATCAAACCAGCCGCGTGCTCGGGCTTCTTGAAGGGTTCATGCCAGAATGCGCCTGGCTCGATGATCAGGCCACGCTGACCTATCTGCACTCGACGATTTCGACCAAGCGTCATCGGGTTCGGGTGCCCGAAATTCCCATGTACATCGATGCGCTGCTGGCGGACCAGCCGCTGACCGGCGGTCTCGAGCCGACGCTGGGCTCAGCGAATCTGCGAGTTCTCACCATCGTTGGCTTCCCGGGCGCGACCACGCCGGGAATTCTGGATGACCTCAATCGCCTGCCATTCTCGTACCGCTGGTCGACGCGGGCGATCTTGCTCGACAAGACCGATGCCACCAAGCTTTTGACCAAAATCCGCCGCCAGTGGTTCGCCAAGCGAAAATCGATTGGCGCCATTCTCAAGGAGGTCATGACCAACGAGGCCTCGACGCTGCTCGATACCGACGCCCACAACAAGGCGCTTGAAGCCGACGCCGCCCTGCAGGAATTGGGTTCGGACCAGATCGGGCAAGCCTTTGTCACCGCGACCATCACCGTCTGGGACGGTGATGCCAACGCCGCTGATGAAAAGCTCCGTCTGGTCGAGAAGGTCGTTCAGGGCCGCGATTTCACCTGCATGATCGAGACGGTGAACGCCGTAGAAGCTTGGCTCGGCAGTCTGCCGGGGCATGTCTATGCCAATGTGCGGCAGCCGCCGGTCTCGACCCTCAACCTCGCCCATATGATTCCGATGTCGGCCGTGTGGGCGGGCGAGGCAAGGGATCTGCATTTTGGCGCTCCGCCGCTTCTGTTCGGCAAGACGGAGGGATCGACCCCGTTCCGTTTCTCGCTCCACGTCGGCGACGTCGGCCATACGCTTGTGGTAGGGCCGACAGGTGCGGGCAAGTCGGTCCTGCTCGCGCTGATGGCAATGCAGTTCCGCCGTTACCCGAACTCTCAGGTGTTTGCGTTCGATTTCGGTGGCTCGATACGAGCGGCGGCGCTCGCCATGGGCGGCGATTGGCATGATCTTGGCGGCGCCTTGTCTGACGAAGGCGACCGACCCGTCGCGTTGCAGCCGCTGGCCTGGATCGACGACCCCTCCGAGCGCGGATGGGCCACGGAATGGATCGGGGCGATCCTGGCGCGGGAAAAGGTCGAGATCACCCCTGAGGTCAAGGACCATCTGTGGTCGGCGCTGACGTCTCTCGCTTCGGCGCCGAGGGAGGAACGTACGCTTACGGGCCTGTCAGTCCTCTTGCAATCGAACTCCCTGAAACGCGCCCTGCAGCCCTATTGCCTTGGCGGTCCGTCCGGACGCCTACTCGATGCTGAATTCGAGGGCCTTGGCGAGTCCTCCGTCCAGGCGTTCGAGACCGAAGGGTTGATAGGAACGAGTGCGGCCCCGGCCGTGCTGGCCTACCTCTTCCATCGTATCGGGGATCGACTCGACGGGCGGCCCACGCTTCTTATTGTCGATGAAGGCTGGCTCGCCCTCGACGACGAGGATTTTGCCGGCCAGCTCCGGGAATGGCTGAAGACGCTTCGGAAGAAGAACGCCTCCGTCATCTTTGCCACCCAGTCGCTTTCGGACATCGACGGCTCGGCAATCGCGCCGGCGATCATTGAAAGCTGCCCAACACGGTTGTTGCTGCCGAACGAGCGGGCGATCGAGCCGCAGATCACGGCGATCTACCGCCGCTTCGGACTCAATGACCGCCAGATTGAGCTTCTGAGCCGGGCCACGCCCAAGCGCGACTACTACTGCCAATCTCGCCGCGGCAACCGGATGTTTGAACTTGGCCTTGGCGAAGTTGCGCTCGCATTCACGGCGGCCTCATCCAAGACAGACCAGGCGGCCATCGCACAGCTCGTCGGCGAACATGGACCTGACGGCTTCGTACCGGCCTGGCTTCAGCACCGCGGCGCCGCCTGGGCCACGGACCTGATTCCCAGTCTCGTCAATCTGGAGAAATCGCAATGAGGCGACTTGGTCTATTTCTCGCCGCTGGTACGATCGCCCTCACGCTTAGCGTCACGGCGCCCGCACGAGCGCAGTGGATCGTCTTCGATCCCAACAACTACGTCCAGAACGTGCTGACCGCCGCGCGCGAGCTGCAGCAGATCAGCAATCAGATCACCTCGTTGCAGAACGAAGCGCAGATGCTGATCAATCAGGCCAGGAACCTGGCAAGTCTGCCGTATTCCTCGCTCCAGCAACTGCAATCCTCGATCCAGCGGACCCAGCAATTGCTGGCCCAGGCGCAGCGGATTGCCTATGACGTCCAGCAGATCGACCGCGCGTTCTCGACCAGCTACTCGCCGGCCACTGGCGGCCAGTCCAGCCAGCTGCTGATAACCAATGCTCAATCGCGCTGGCAAAACTCGGTTGCCGCGTTGCAGGACGCGCTCCGGGTCCAGGCTGGTGTCGTCGGCAACCTCGATACCAACCGCATCCAGACATCGGCGCTCGTGACGTCCAGCCAGGGTGCGAGCGGCGCCCTGCAGGCCACCCAGGCCGGCAATCAGATCCTCGCGCTTCAAGCGCAGCAGCTTGCCGACCTCACCGCCACGGTCGCGGCACAGGGCAGGGCACAGAGCCTTGAAGCGGCGCAGCGAGCGGCAGCTCAAGACCAGGGGCGAGAACAGCTCCGGCGATTTCTGACGCCGGGTCAGGGCTATCAATCCCAGGATGTGCGGATGTTCCACTGATGAGCGATACAGGCCCATTCAAAGCGCTATCGCTACTCGTGTCGATCGGGGTGCTGGTCGTCGCAGGCTGCGCGATCCAGCTTCGTGGCGGAGGAAAGACCTCTGCGCCGCCAACGGCAGAGCAGACCAAAGACGTCGACCGTTCCGAGCTTGCGCGCTGCCGCACTGTCTCCTCCGAAGATGAAGTTGACTATCAGCATTGCCAGAAAATCTGGGCCGAAAATCGCCGTCGCTTCTTTCTCAGTCGAGACGGTGCTGCCGCTGCGGAAACCGGCGTGACAGCCGGGAAAGATCAGAGCCGGATGCCGCAGGGATATCCGTCCGCCGGAGTGCCTGAGGAAGCTAAACCATGACCGGTACCGGCATCATCGACCAATTCCTTGAGACGTTCACCCGCTACATCGACAACGGCTTCGGGCTTTTGGGCGGCGAGGTCGGGTATCTCGCGACAACGCTGGCCGCGATCGATATCACCCTCGCTGCACTTTTCTGGAGTTGGGGCACCGACGAGGACATCATCGCGCGTCTCGTCAAGAAAACGCTATTCGTTGGGGTCTTCGGCTATCTGATCGGCAATTGGAATAACCTCGCACGGATCGTCTTTGAGAGCTTTGCCGGCCTCGGACTGAAGGCATCTGGATCAAGTATTTCAGCCTCAGACTTCTTGCGGCCGGGAAAGATCGCCCAAGTCGGGCTCGATGCCGGAAGGCCGATGCTGGATTCGATCTCGAACCTGATGGGCTACATCAGCTTCTTCGAGAATTTCGTCCAGATTGTCGTTCTCCTGTTCGCCTGGGTCGTGGTGCTGCTCGCCTTCTTCATTTTGGCGATCCAGCTCTTCGTCACCCTGATCGAGTTCAAGCTGACGACGCTGGCCGGCTTCGTGCTCATACCCTTTGGCCTGTTTGGAAAGACGGCCTTCGCGGCAGAACGGGTCCTGGGGAACGTCATATCCTCCGGGATCAAGGTCTTGGTCCTGGCCGTCATCGTCGGCATTGGCTCAACCCTGTTCTCGCAGTTCACGGGGGGTTTTGGCGGCGCGCAGCCAACGATTGAAGATGCGATGACGCTGGTGCTCGCGGCGCTGTCCTTGCTGGGTCTCGGCATCTTCGGTCCCGGAATCGCAAACGGCCTGGTGTCGGGCGGACCCCAGCTCGGCGCCGGCGCCGCGATTGGGACGGGCCTTGCTGCCGGCGGTGTTATTGCGGCAGGTGCCGGCCTTGCCGCCGGTGGCGCTGGTCTCGCTGGTGGTGCGCTCGCCGGTGCGGGGCGTGGTGGGGCTGCCATGGTGGGCGGCGCATCCGCGGCGTATCGAAGCGGCGGCCTTGCTGGCGTCGCGGAGGCGGGTGGCTCGGCTGCGATGAGCCCGTTACGTCGAGCGGCGGCCCCATTGGCCGGCAGCGGACAGGCGGGTGAACCGGCTGCGAGTACGTCCACAGAGGGGCAACCCGATTGGGCGCGGCGCATGAAGCGGGCCCAGACCGTTCGGCACGGCGCGTCGGCGGCCAGCCACGCGGTGCGCTCCGGCGATCATGGCGGCAGCGGCTCTTCTGTCGATCTCTCGGAAGGAGAGCGCTGACAGGCAGCCAACCTGCCGGTTCGCCGGGCACCAGCAGCGGCGTCAAACCGGACACCGCGACACTCGAAACCAATCACTCGATCTCAGGGGCAACTCTCCATGTTCAGACGACCTTCCGTTCACTACGGGCGTATGCCCGAACCTGTCACGCCCTATCAAAAGGCAGCGCAGGTCTGGGACGAACGCATTGGATCGGCGCGCGTGCAGGCCAGGAACTGGCGCTTGATGGCCTTTGGTTGCCTCATGCTGTCGGGCGGCCTGGCTGGTGGGCTGGTTTGGCAGTCAGCACAGGGATCTATCACGCCCTGGGTGGTCGAGGTTGATCGCCTGGGCCAGGCCCAGCGTGTCGCGCCAGCCAACATGGACTATCAGCCCACAGATGCTCAGATCGCCTATCACCTGGCGCGCTTTGTCGAGGACGTCAGAGGCTTGCCGGCCGATGGCATCGTTCTGCGCCAGAACTGGCTTAGGGCGTATGACTTTACGACAGATCGTGGCGCGGCCGCGCTCAATGACTTCGCGCGCAACAACGATCCGTTTGCCAGGCTGGGCAAGGCGCAGATCTCTGTCGATGTGTCCAGCGTCATCCGTGCGTCGTCAGAGAGCTTCCGGGTCGCATGGACCCAACGCATCTACGAGAACGGCTCATTGAGCGCGACCGAGCGCTGGACCGCGATTCTCACGGTGGCAATCGAGACGCCGCGCGATGCCGAACGCCTGCGCAAGAATCCCCTTGGCGTCTACGTCCGCGCCATCAACTGGTCGAAGGAGTTGGGTCAGTGATCAAGACGACGCGTGACATGTGTTCAAAAGGTCCGATCCGATACCGCAGGCTCAGCTCCAGCAGGTGCAAGCTCGCGGCATTGAGGCGAACCATTTTACCAGCTCTGTTGCTTGGCACGTCGGCGCTTGGTGGATGCGCGACCTACCTTCCGCCGGAAATCAGCTATGACGCCGAGGTCCCGCCGTCGCCAGCGCTTCCAGCAGCACTCGATGACCGATCTCAGCCGCTTCACGTTCCACCGCTCTGGAAACCCGTTCTCGGCGGCAAGTCGGGGGCCAAGGAAGAGGCTGAACCCGTGAGCCGGGTTGAGACCGCAAATAGCGCGGCGCGAGTGGAGCCGCGCAAATGGGGATACTTTAACGCGGCGCAGATTTACGCCTTCAGCCCAGGGGCGCTCTACCAAGTCTATGCTGCTCCCGGACAGATCACGGACATCGCGCTGGAAGAGGGTGAGCAATTGACGGGATCCGGACCGATCGCGGCCGGAGATACCGTGCGCTGGGTCGTGGGAGATACTGAGAGCGGGAGCGGGGACACGCGTCGCGTCCACATCCTGGTGAAGCCGACCCGAGCCTCGATCGAGACCAATCTTGTCGTCAATACCGACCGGCGCACCTACCTGATCGAGCTCCGCTCTCGCGAGCGGCCGTACATGCCGTCTGTAGCCTGGTACTACCCGGAAACTATCCGCGAACGATCGCGCTCAGTCGCCCTCAGACCCGCCATTCCAGATCCAGCGCAGCGTGTCTTTCGTTACGCGATCGAGGGCGACAGTCCACCCTGGCGGCCGGTCGCGGCGTATGACGACGGTCGAAAGGTCTATGTCGAATTCCGGCAAGGGATCGTGCAAGGCGAGATGCCGCCGCTCTTCGTCATCGGACCCGACGGCAAGACCGAACTCGTCAACTATCGCGCCTACGGCAATGTGCTGATCGTGGATCGGTTGTTTGCGGCCGCAGAATTGCGGCTCGGCGGTGAGCATCAGCAGAAGGTCAGGATTGTGAGGACCGACGGGAGGCCGTCGTCATGAACACGCTGAACGAAAACAATCCCGGCCAGGTCATTCCGCCGCAAATACCGGAGGAATCCGTGAGCTTCCGGCTGCGAGCCGAACCTCCGCGGGTCACCCGACTATCTCGCAGGGTACTGGCGGGGGGGAGCGCGGTTGCCCTGCTGGTTATCGGCGGAGTCGTATTGTGGTCATTGCAAAGCAATCGCCCACGCAACCAGACGACCGACGAGCTCTATGGCACGGATCATCACAATCTTGCCGATGGTATCGAGGCGCTGCCAAAGGATTACACTGGGGTCTCACGCCAAACCGTGCCGCAGCTTGGTCCACCGCTCCCCGGCGACCTCGGTCGACCGATCCTGGCCGCTCAAGGCCAGTCGCCGACGACCGGCGGAGATCCGGAACAGCAACGCCGGGATCAAGAGAGCGAGGCGGCCCGTATCAGCCATCTGTTCGCTTCGACCAATGGGAGAGAAGTGCGTCCACCCGCCGCTACTGCAACTGGAGGCGAGCGCTTCATGCCACCGAACGCAACGAGCACCAGCGAGGATGGATCTGCGCAAAACGCGCAGGACCGAAAACTTGCCTTTGTGAATGCTTCTGTTGATCGCCGCACGGTAAGCCCTGACCGCGTCAGCAGGTCCGCTTCACCGTACATTGTGCAGGCTGGGACTGTGATTCCAGGAGCGCTGATCACCGGGATCAGGTCAGACCTTCCGGGCCAAGTTACAGCGCAGGTGACCGAAAATTTATACGACACTCCGACCGGTCGCTTTTTGCTCGTGCCCCAAGGAGCGAAGCTGATCGGCAATTATGATAGCCAGGTTTCCTTCGGCCAGTCGCGAGTGCTGCTGGTCTGGACTCGGCTTATCATGCCGAACGGCCGCTCCATCGTTCTGGAGCGGCAGCCCGGTGCTAACGGCGCAGGCTACGCGGGGCTCGAAGATCAGGTCGACAATCACTGGGGTGAGCTATTCAAGGCCGCGGCGCTGTCGACGTTCTTGGCTGTCGGAACAGAACTAGGTGCAGGATCCGACACCAACAGCAACGACAGCGCCATCATCCAGGCGTTGCGGCATGGCGCCTCCGACTCATTAAACCAAGCTGGACAGCAGGTGGTTCGACGCAGCCTCAATATTCAACCGACGCTGACCATCAGTCCGGGATTCCCCGTAAGGGTGATTGTCAATCGCGACCTCGTTCTCGAACCGTACAGAGGGTGACATGACCAAGCTCAAGATTGGGACGCTTCCAGATGAGAGGCCGGTCAAGGTCAGCGTTGAGTTGCCGGCTTCGGTACATCGGGATCTGCTCGCCTATGCGAAAGCCGTTGCAAGCGAATCCGGTCAACCCATCAGCGAACCGGGTAAGCTTATCGCACCGATGCTGGCGCGGTTCATGGCTACGGATCGCGGCTTTGCAAAGCTTCGACGCGCGATTCACTCGCCGGACGACAGCAAAGGGTAACGTTCAGCGAGGAGCTTAAGTAAGCTATCCAAGGCTGGATTGTCGTTATCGGCTCGCCAATGTGCCGAAAAGTCAACCCGGGTCGGCCCCGTCCCATCCCGTAACTCGCGATAGACCAAGCCAGCTAGGCTCGCGCCAACATCTGATTCCAATACCAGGCTGATCCCGAGCTTCATGCTGATGAGACTTTTGATGATACTGCGGCTGACGTCGTGGCGTTCGATCTTCGGTCGATCCTCAAGAGAAACAAGCTTTGATATCAAGAGATCCTCAAGTTCGCGTCCGGGATCGTGCTGGCTCAGCAGGACGGTCTCGTTTCGGAGATCGGTCCAATGGACTACAGATTCTGCTGCCAATGCGTGATTGTCCGGCAAAGAGACCAGGATACGTTCACTCCAAAGCGGGTGAACGCTATTGTCCAGCAGTCGTGCGCCCCCAGGCACGATGAGAACGTCCGCCGTGCCATTTCGCAGCGCCGTCCCGAGATGCGTTCGCGACCGCTCGACGGTAGCGAGTTCGACTCGAGGATACCGGGTCTTGAATTCGCTAAGTGTTGCTCGCAGATTGCCTGCTGAAATGGAGGTGCAAAACCCGACCGAAAGGCGGCCGGCTTCGCCTCGGCCATTCGACTTTGCTGTTGCTACCAGCACATCGACCTGCTCCAAAATTAACCCAGCTATCCTCAGAATGCTTCGTCCAGCCGGCGTTGGCTTTACGCCCCCGCCCGAGCGCTCGAATATGGCAACACCGATCAGATGCTCAAGCTGACGAATGGATCGGCTCAGGATTGAGTGTCGAACGGAAAGCAGCTCGGCGGCTTGCCGAATACTCCCATAGTTTGCGGCTGCTACCGCAAATCGAAGCTGCTGCATATCAACCGCGTGCCCTCGGGACGTCTGTGACCGGTCCATTTTCTCGTATTCGCAACTGAAGTGAGGACGAGGATCGATTGCGGGCGATGAGTCGCGCACGTTGCGAAGCGCCCATTCGCTGAACGAATGCTACCGCCAGTTCGGAGCAAGACTGCGCGTCCATAGCCGAAGGGAAGGCGGCCAGGATGTCGCGCGAATTCATTTCTGGTCCGGCATTCAGTTCGGAAAACAGGATCAAGCTTCAGCGTGCGCCTGACGGCTGGCAATCAACCGGATGGTGGAGGCTTGCAACTGTCTACTTGGCTGATACTGCATCAGGTTTGCGTTCGATGATTGCTTGGCCCGTAATTTGCTTGACTATGAGGCGCGCCTGTCACAGCGTTCTTGGCCATGCGACGCGCAGACGTCCGCCATCGGAGAAACATTCGGGGAGGTAGGTCATGATTGCGCTGTTGGGCCGGTCGGATTCGGCAACGACGCAGGCCGTCCAGTTCGCAAGAGGGATTCTCGAGGGGGCTGCGACCGTGCTTTACGAGGTCGACAGTAACCTCAATCTCAATCGCTTCGTGCTCTCAAGCGGCGTCCCGTCGGGCTTTCACGACCAGTATCTGGCCGGGATGAACCGGCTCGATCCACTGCATCCGCGTTCCGCAACCAATCAGCCAATTGCGCGGCTCAGTGTCGTCATCGGTCGATGCGCCACAAAGGAAGCGGTGACCTTCCGCACCTTCGCCGGACAGTGTGGTATAGCCGAGATAATCGAATTCTTCTTCCGCCGCAACGATCGGATCGTGGCAGGGATGAGCGTGCTTTGGGGACCCGGCTGCAGGATTCCCGACGGCGCGATGAACATCGCCGAGAAGATCCACGATTATCTCGAGTTCAATTTGACGCGCTGCCTGGCGCCTTCGCCGGAGGAGCCCGCGCGCTACGGCCTCACCTCGCGTGAGCTCGAGGTCGTCGAACTGCTCTGCTGCGGCCGGACCAATCGCGAGATTGGCGAGTGCCTGAATATCGGCCTCGCCACCGTGAAGACGCACCTGATCCATATCTTCGAGAAGCTGGGTGTCGAGACCCGCTCGGCTGTCGTCGCGCTGATGTCGCGACCACACTGAGTCTTATCTCGCTGAGCCTTGCCTCACTGGGTCCTGCCTCCACGACCCCATCCACCTTTCGGTTGATTGCTGCTCATGCGCCGGGGGTTGAGATTTTCGAGATCGGCGTCGTTTTGGCTATTGAGGCCGATGCGGCCGCCGACATGACTCGTTTCCGGTGGTACGCAAGCTGTCCACCCAAGGGTTGATTGTTACCGTTCGGCACGTTCGCCAAGCTCGGTTTCGGGGAGCGCTTCATGGCGGACGTAACCGTTTGCAAGACGGAGCCTGGCAGCGTCATCGGTGTGTCGGTGGTGGAGTCCGTCGATGCGGCGGACCATGCCGGCCGCCTCCACGGCTGGGACCTGCGGATAGACCAAGTGTCCTCCGGGCGTTTTGCCGGGCGGCTCGTGATGATCCGGCTCGGCAGTCTCGAGATCATCAGGGAAACCACCTCGCAGGCGCTGATCAAGCAGGGCTCGGCTTGGCCCGATTCACTCATCTTCAGCCTGCCGCTGGCGGCCTCCAACGAGGGGTATTTGAACGGCCGGCCCTTGGCCTTTCCGAATATATTGCTCAGCGACGGGGCGGACCTGCCGCCCTTGCTGACGTCGACGCAGCTCGATGTGGTGTCGATCGTGATTGCCCGTGACCGCCTGGCGTCGCTTCTCGAAACGCTCGGCGAGAAGCGGGCCGCCGACTTCGTCGCCGGTCGTCGCCAGCAGAAACATTGCTTCAGCGGATGGCCCGGCGGGCTATCGACACTCCAGCATGGTTTTCGCGAGATCTGCGATCAAGAGGATCGGCTTCAACCTGGGATCGGATTTGCCCGCGCGCGAGCGTCCCTCGAAGGCACCGTGGTTGATGCTCTCGCTGACATCCTGTCAGAAAACGCCTGGAGCGACGTCAACAGCGTGACCGCGCAAAAGCGGATCGTGGATCGAGTCAAGGAGTACGTGTTCGCGCATGTCGATGATCCTCCGAGCATCGCCGAGCTGTGCCGCCATGTCGGTGTCAGCCGCCGCACGCTGCAGGGCTGCTTTCGGGATGCGCTTGGGCTGACGCCGTTACAGTATCTGCGCATGCTCAGGTTGAACGCCGTGCGCCGCGAGCTTCGTGCGCTTGCAGCGGCAGGGCGACCGGTATCGATCGGCGATGTTGCGGCGCGGTGGGGCTTTTGGCACTGGAGCCGCTTTACCGAAAACTACCGGCTGTTGTTTGGCGAGTTGCCGTCGCACACGGTGCAGCGTGCTCTCTCTGCATCAGTTTAGGAGTTTTCGCGTCACCGCCCGTGGGTCTGCCGATTCCGGATAACGCCATTCGAAGGCCCGTTCCAAGACTTCGCCCGCAACTGCTGCGCCGCGCACGACCTGTCGTCGGCCGGAACGTGACCCGACGCAGCGATAAGGGGTTGGGGGTTACATGACGATCAACGGACGAATTGCTGCGGCGACACTTGTCGCGGTCGGCGCGGGCGCAACCTGCGCCAATGCATTCGAGTTCGGTTCCGCGGGCTTTGCGCAAAAGCCCGGGGTCACGCTCGGTGGCGGAACGGCTGGCGCACCGCCGCCCGGTCTTTACAGCTTCAACCAGGTTTACACCTATCAATCGAACTTGGTCGGTCCTGGCGCGCCGAATGTCGGTGGCGCGGCGACACCGGTGCATACCGCAGTCGAATCGTCGGGTCTGTTGTGGGTGCCGGGCTGGACCTTATTCGGTGCGACCTATGATGCGGTCATCGTGCAGCCCTGGATCATGGTGGACGTCGGTTCGCCCATCAATGTCCAGCAAGCCGGCATGCACAACACCTACATCGTGCCGGCGGAGTTGAGCTGGAAGCTCGGCGACAGCGGCTTCTTCGTCAAGAGCGGCCTCGGCATTTACGTGCCAAACGGTTCGATCAGCGGGCCAGCCGGACTGAACAGCGTCGGCAATCCCTGGTGGACCTTCCAGCCCGAACTGGTGGTGTCGTATTTGAAAGACGGCTGGAACCTGACGGCCAATCTGTTCCAGGAGATCAACACCACGAACTCGATCACCGGCTATCGTTCCGGCGACATCTTCCACGCCGAATTCACGGCCACCAAGACGATTGGCAACTGGACCTTCGGGTCGGTTGCCTATTATGCGGGCCAGGTGACCGACGACAAGTCGAGCGCGTTCTATGGCAACGCGATCAACGTCAACCGGTACAACAACTGGGCCGGCGGCGGTTTGGTCGGCTACAATTTTGGGCCGGCTGCGTTGACGGTCTGGGCTACGCATGAATTCTCCTCGACGGCGTCCGGCGGCACCGCCGGCCCGCCCGGCATCGACACCGCCGCGATCACCAAGGGTTATTCGGTGTTCGCCAATTTGAGCTTCCGACTGTGGGGGCCCGATGCGCCCCCGCCGCCGACCAAGCGGCCGACGTTCACGAAGTAAGATGCTCACCCAGTATAGTAGGCGGCAACGCGTCCCGTTCTCCGGCGTGCGATGGGTAGCCATGAGGGAATCGCGTTGATCGTGGTTCCTTGGCGGTTATCTTTTGCTGTTCAAAACGTGCTCGGCCGAGAGCATCCACCGGATGGTGGATTGTTCGTAACCGCGACATGCCGAACTTTTCGCTGATCAAGCCGGTCGGTGCGCGATTGCATCGGTGTGCGCCTGCTCGACGTGCACCGCACGCCGCGATGCCCTGCGGCGGGCCTGGCGCTAAACGACGTATCGGAAGGGATATCGCGATGAAAAAGATCACTTACGCCACGGCTGCCGATCTCGCCAAGATGCTCGCGACAGGTCGGATCAGCGCCTGCGAGTTGTTGGACGAAAATCTTGAGCGGGTGCGGCAGCTCAATCCACGGATTAATGCCGTGGTGGCGCTGGACGAGGAGGGCGCGCGCAGATCGGCCAAGGAGGCGGACGCGGCGCGGGCCCGCGGTGCCTCCCTCGGCCCGCTGCATGGCGTGTCGATGACGATCAAGGACGCGTTCGCCGTCACCGGCATGACTGCGACCTGTGGGCTAGAGGCGTTGCGCGACTATCGCCCGGCGATCGACGCGGCCGCGGTCGCGAAGCTGCGCGCGGCCGGCGCGATCATCTTCGGCAAGACCAATCTGCCCCCGGCGGCGGCTGACCACCAGTCCTGCAACTCCCTGTTTGGGCTGACGCGCAACCCCTGGAATGGCGACCGCACCGCTGGCGGCTCGTCCGGTGGTTCGGCGGCGGCGCTGGCGGCCGGCTTCACGCCGCTGGAGCTCGGCAGCGACATCGGGGGGTCGATCCGGGTGCCCTCGCATTTCTGCGGGGTTTACGGCCACAAGCCGAGCTACGGCATCGTGCCGCTTGACGGACATATCCCGCCGCCGCCTGGCCATTTGTCGGAGCCCGAGCTCGCTGTCGCTGGTCCGTTGGCACGCTCTGCGTTCGATCTCGAACTGATGCTCGATTTGATCACCGACGCGCCGGAGCTGAAGCGGACGGCGTACCGCCTCGCGTTGCCGCCGGTGCGGCACACGGACTTGCGCGAATTCCGGGTTGCTGTCTGGAATGACGCGAAGGCCTATGCGCTGGATGGAGCTTATGCCGCCGCGATCGACGGGCTGGTCGAGGACCTGACGCGACTTGGGGTGAAGGTCGACAACACGGCGCGGCCGCCGATCGATCCGGCCGAGAGCTTTCGCGTCTACATGCAGACGTTATTCGGTATCATCGGCGTGGGTGTTCCGCCGCCGGCGCGCGATGAGATTATCGCAGGTGGTCAGGCTGCGCCGGAGGGCAGCTATCCGCGCATGGTAGCGGAGGCGATGAGCCAGACCCTAGCTCAGTTCGTCGATGCCGCCGAGGCGCGCGAAAAGCTATTCCGCGCCTGGCGTGCCTTCTTCACGCGCTATGATGTGCTGGTGTGCCCGATCACGCCGACGGTCGCGTTTCCGCATGATGTCGCGCAGATGGACATGGCTGCGGGGTTCGAGCGTCGGATCGTCGTGAACGGCCAGCCGTCGCACTACATGGACAATCTGATGTGGCCCGGCCTGGTGACGGTAGCGAACCTGCCGGCCACCGCGATCCCGACCCGGCGGCTGGTGGAGGGGCTTCCGGCCGGCGTCCAGATCGTCGGTCCTTACCTCGAAGACCGCACGCCGCTGAAATTCGCTCAGTTGCTCGAACGGGCACTCGGGGGCTTCATCCCGCCGCCTCTGTGAGTATGCCTGCGACTGACGGTTGGATCGCGGAGCGGGATGGCGCTGATGTCGCGGACGTCGTGGCTCCGGAGCGGTGCTTGCCGCATTGATCGTCATCATGCTGGCGTTGCATGCGGAGATCAGGGTTTCTCAACCGGCATCGCGTCCCATCCGATGGACGACCTGACCGCAGGCGAGATTGTTGCTGATTGTTGCTGCGTCGAGCTGCCGCGCAGCACCGGAAAGTTCGACGCCGCCGCGCGGGTTGTGTCCATGATCATCGACGAGAATGCCAAGGACGAGATACGAGCCCTGCGGGCGGGACAGCCTTTTGCACGCCGGGCGGTGGCGACGTTGCTGGTAGCCGCGTAGCTCTACGAGGCACGGTCCGTCTCGTAGCCAAAGGTCTGGCCGGGTGGGATAAGATCAGGGATCGGCACTCGGCGCTGACCGGAACGAACGCCGCTGTTCGCGCGGGCCATCGCCTGCGTCGCCTCAGGCGCCTGCTGACAGGCCGGCGCCGATGCCTTGGACGATTGTCGCCACGTCCGCCGCCGATAGCATCAGGGGCGGCGACAGGATGATATTGTTCCCGGAGACGCGGATCATGACCCCGGACTCGTAGGTGGCGTCGGCGATCCTGGCGATCAGCTTCTTGTCGATCACCTTCTTGCTGTCGCGGTTTGCCACCAACTCGATCGCGGCCATCAATCCCTTGCAGCGGACGTCCCCGACCAGCGCGTGCTTCGATTTCAGCCCTTCGAGGGCGGTGGCCAACTCCATGCCCCGCGCGGCGGCGTTCTCGTCGAGCCTGAGGCGTTTCGTTTCGGCGAGCGCCGCAATGCCCGCGGCGCAGCCGACTGGATGCCCGGAGTAGGTGTAGCCGTGCCCGATCGAGCCGAAGCTGGTCGTGTCGGCCTCGAACGCTTCAGCCACCTTGTCGCCAATCAAGGTCGCGCCGAGCGGGAAATAGCCCGAGGTGATGGCCTTGGCGATCGTCATCATATCCGGCTTCACACCCCACAGCCGCGAGCCCGACCAGGCGCCGGTCCGGCCAAATCCGGTGACGACCTCGTCCGCGATCATCAGGATGCCGTGACGGTCGCAGATCTCGCGCACGAGCGTCATGAAGCTATCGGGCGGCACGATCACGCCGCCGGCGCCGAGCACCGGCTCCATGATGAAGGCTGCGATCGTGTCAGCGCCCTGGAAGGCGATCTCATCCTCCATCGCCGATGCGCAAAGCCGCGCTAGCTTTGCTGGATCGGTTTCGTTGAACGGATTGCGATAGGTCCAAGGCGCCGGGATGTGGAACACGCCCTGAAGAAGGGGCTCGTAGTTGCGTCGGAAATTGGCATTGCCATTGACCGAGGCGCCGCCGAAATGGGTGCCGTGATAGCCCTTCTTCAGTGCCAGGAATTTGGTGCGGTCGCCTTGCCCCTTGATCTTCCAGTACTGCCGCGCCAGCCGCAGCGCGGTCTCCACCGAATCTGATCCTCCTGATGTCAGGAAGGCGCGGACCATGCCTTCCGGCTTGAACCACTCGGTCAACTCGTAGGCGAGCTCGATCGACGGACCGGTCGAGGTGCCGCGAAAGCCGGAATAATAGGGCAGGGCGTCGAGCTGATCCGCGATCGCCTGCTTGATGGGATCGCAGCTGTAACCGAGATTGACGTTCCAAAGGCCACCGACGGCGTCGATCACCCTGCGGCCGTCGATGTCGGTGACATGCACGCCGTCGCCCTTCATGATGATGCGCGGCGGCTGCGCGCGCATCTCGGCGGGATGCGCCATCGGATGCCAGATCGGCTTGCCATTGTTCTCGATCAGGAAATTCTTGTCGCGCATGGTCTCTCTCGGCTCAGTCGAAGGTCAGTCCAAAATGCTGCAAGGCTTCGCCGTACGACGCGCGGGGATTCCTGACGTCGAACAACACGGTTCGCATGCTGCAGGCGGCGGCGCCCGCGATGTTGCGGCGTTGGTCGTCGACGAAGACGCAATCCTCCGCGGCGAGCCCAAGCCTGTCGAGCACGTCCTTGTAGGCTCGCGGATCGGGCTTCAGAATACCGGTATGGGTCGCATCGACGATTGCCACGAAACGCCGCAGGATTGGCAGTCGGTGCCGGAAGGTCGCGCCATAGAACAGATCGAGCTCGTTCGAGAGGATGGCGAGCTTGACGCCGGCGTCATCGACCATGCGGATGGCACGGTCCGCCTCGGGACGAACGACGGTTACGGGATCGGCGCCGCGAGCGCGCTGCACGAACGTCTCCATGGCTTGCCAGTCCTCACCGAGCATGTGCCCGACCTCGCGGCTGCGCGTCAGCCAGTAGTCGCGCTCGGAAATATCTCCGCGCTGCATGGAGGCCCAGAGAGGATCAGTGTCAGGCGCAAAGGGCCCGAGCCATTTCAGCGTGCAGGGCGGTAGGCCCAGTGCCTGCTCGGTCAAATCATGGGTCTCGAACAGGGTCTTTGAGATGACCCCGCCGAAATCCAGCACCAGCGCGCGGGCGAGCGGCGGCTTCACGCGGCGGCCGTGGCCTGGCCGGCCGGCACGATGCCGGCCGCCACCCATTGATCGAAAATCTGCAGCACGCACTCGGCGAAGGCGGGGTGGTTGATATGCTCCTTCAGCTCGTGAAGTTCCACAGGGGAAGCGATGGCCGAGCGCATCTCGGAGACGAACGCCGTCAACCCTTCGGGATCGTGCAGGGACTCACCCTCGCGGTCCCATTGCTGGATGCCGCCGGCCGGCAGCACGAACGCCACCGGCGCCTTGGCTTGCGCGAGCTTTTCGGCAATCGCGCGTGCGATCCGGCGGCGGTCGTCCGGACCCGACGTCGCCGAGGCGAGCAGGCGGTTGTGGGCGTGGAACGGACGATCGGCCAATTCCTTCGGCGTCGGCAGCCAGGCCGGAAAGTCCACCATGTCGATGGCGCCGGGCGCGACGATCTGCGGGATTCCGGCCTTGCCCGCATTCTCCAACCTATCAGCGCCGGAATTCACCACCGAGCCGGTGAGCTGGTTGGCGAGCTCCTGCAGGCTCAAATCCAGCACCGCGGCAAAGCCGCCTTGCGCGGCGATCGATTCCATGGCGCGGCCGCCCATGCCCGTGGTGTGGAAGATCACGACCTCATAGCCGCGCCGTTCAAGCTGCGGCTTCAACTCCACCATGTAGTTGAGACAGCTCTTGCCGAGCGAGGTGATGGCGACGACGGGCCGGTCTTTCTTCGGTCGGATCGCGTTGCGCGCTGCGCCGACGATGGCGCCGCAGGCCTGCGCCAGGACTGACGTGCAGGTGCCGTTGAGGCCATAGAGGCCGCCCGCCCACAGGATCATCATCAGGTCGGCTGCGATCCGCTCCGGCGGGATCAAGTGCGAGAATGCGACCGTCGAGACCACGAGCTTCGGCATGCCGAGCGGCAACGCCAGCGCTACGTCGAGCGCGAGATCGGTGCCCATGGTGCCGCCGATGGCGATGACCGCATCGATCGCCTCGGCCTCAGTGAGTTCCCGGGCAAGGGTGGCGGCGCCGCGTGCCATCGCGGACATCGCAGAGTTCTCGTCACCGCTGGCGAGGATCGTGGCGATGGTCGTCTGCGTGGCCGCGGCGACGGCATGCTTGTCATGCTGCGGGCGGTAGGGCGGATCGCCGAGCACGCTGATGTCCATCATCACGGTATCTCCGCCGGCCCGCGTGATGCGGTCGCGCATGAAGAGTAGCTCGTCGGCCTTGGTGTCGCCGGTGCCGATCAG